>JACCDR011701846.1_pt1 | contig 19985 bp, 16 predicted proteins | sample 7446431 | NCBI WGS metagenome assembly JACCDR01 (sample SAMN15323443, study PRJNA562643) | freshwater metagenome | isolation source: river surface water | place: USA:Blue River Watershed | collected 2017-08-17 | reverse complement strand
CCCTCATTGGTTATTGGTATATCCATAAGTTATTATTAACTTGTGATTTATAAACAAGAAGGGCCGTATGAATTGAGAGGTTCACGTACGGTTCCGTGGGAAGGTGAGGGTGCAATTCCCTTGCCTGACCCGATGTGAGACTTGAATCTCTCTTATTAGCGACAAGGGAGAATGCTTTATAAAACAGATGGAAGACGTTCAAAGAGCATTCAAAAACTCACGTTAGTTTAGTTTCAAACAAATTTTACAACCAGCAAATGTGATGATTGATTATTTTGAGACAAAATCACAACCCGTTACCATTGGCAATTGGTAGATCCATAAGTTATTTCTTAACTTGTGATTTATAAACTAGAAGAGCTGTGTGAGGTGAGAGTCTCATGCACAGTTCTATGAGAACGTGAGGGTGAAATTCCCTTGCGTGACTTGATTAGTGGCAAGCGTAAAGAACGACACATCAAAAATGAATGAACAACTAAATAGAATTTCAGATAAAATTGGACAACTCAAAAAATTGGACAAGAATTTCACATTATTTGGTTCACATAAACATAGGTACAAACTCAACCCGACAATTACGTTAGACAAAATTCGTCAGTTTGAACAGACATACAATGTTGCCTTACCAATAGACTATGTAGAATTTATGACAACACTTGGCAATGGAGGTGTTGGACCATATTATGGACTTGAGCCATTTGAAAACTGTTTATTTGACGACTTGGAGTACAAAAGGACGGACTCATTGCTAAATCCAAGTAAACCTTTTTTTCATACAGAACCTTGGAACCTAGAATTTTCAACTGCAATTGACGAAGACGAGAATGAAGAAGAATACGAAAAAGAGTATGCAAAATTTGAAGAACAATATTTTGACAAACAACAAATAAATGGAGTAATTGCAATATGCAATTTTGGGTGTGCTGTAAGTTTGAACTTGGTTGTAAATGGACAAGAGTATGGCAACATTTGGACAGACGACAGAGGAAGTGACAACGGAATTTATCCTTCTTACGAACTTGGCAACAAAGACAAAATTTCTTTTTTTAATTGGTATGAGTTATGGCTTGACAATTCCCTTAAAGAAATTAACGGAAAGCTCATTGGACAAAAAGAAATTACAAATACTGAGCAACAAGAGAAAGAAAATAAAAAACAATGGTGGAAATTGTGGTAAATAAATCTCTTTACTATTTGTCTCGATAGACGAAAAACGGCAGGTAACATCGGTTCAAACCCATTAAGTTAAGCTAAAAACTTGGCACGAGGGTTTGTACACTGACACAGTTCCGTGTACACTCTCGGCAAAGCTGCCACCCCTAGTTTAGTTTGTATGGATAGTCAATCAGTTAAAGCAGTACCTTTATCATTGTTTCGCTCGGCACATTCCTTACAATAGAATTTTCGCAGGTTTTCGTCGTCAAACATCTGAAAGCTGATGCCACATTCGCCCATAAACAGCTCACACCACTGTTCCTGGCTTAGTTTTTGGCGGGCATCTATCAGCAACTGTGTATAGTGTTCATCTATCTGGTAATACGGATGCACAAACGCCAGTTTTAGAAATTGTGCATAAATAGGTACATTAAAAACGGAGTTTTTCAGGTAATCGTCCAGCATATTATAGGCATACATCTGCTCGCCTAGGTCAATGAAATAGTTGCTCAGTTGAAGGGTTCGCTGTGCATTGAGACGCATGACATAGGATTGGTAATAGTATTCGTAGACAAACTCGGTATAGACGTGCATTTGTTTGTAATCCTCTTTCTCACAGGACACAGGAGCCATATACAAGGCATAGATAGCCCGCATCTGCTGCAAAGAACCTTTGTACAAGTTATGGTTTGCCATGTTTTTGAGTACTTTTCCTAGTCTGTCGGTTTTGTAGCTGTCATTGATCTGGTGCCAGTGGTTGAGCAGAAAAAACGTCGCATAGTAGCTCATTTCTACGCCTACTGCCGGAGTGCCCAGCAAGGTCTTCACCTTTTGCCAGTGCATCTGGATTTGTGCTTCATTCCAGGTTGCCCTGTTCTGCTGATAATTCAGCCTGAACTGATTGGTTATCAGTTGGGTATATTCCCGACGCATCGGATAGACAGGTGCCAGCAGCGAATCTAACGGCAGTTTTTTCTGTTTCCAGAGTTGGTAATAATAGGCTTGTTTGGCTGTAGCCTGTTTGATATCAGTAAGGCGGTAGTGTTGCTGTACATATCGGAGTGTATCCCGCACAAAATCGTGTGCCCAAATAATGACTGAAGCACTGCGTTGCAGATACAAACGTTCTTCCCATTGTTGCCGTGTCTTTTCATCCAGAAACTGCTGGCGAATAGCCTCTTTGGAAAGTCCTTTCCAATCTACATACTCCGGTGACTGCTTGAGTTGTCCATAAAACAGGTTCCAGTTTTCCCCACTACGAATGGAAATATTGGTACTGGTATCTATGTATTGTTTCAGATATGTAACAATATTGTTTCCACGCGTTTGATACAGAGAAGTGTTTTTGGTGTTCAATCCTTCTACAGAGGCATAAGCCAGCACATCAATACTGTCAATCTGATAGTTGAGCAGTGTATCCCGGATAGCTTCCATGCGTTTGGCTTCGGGTTGTACATCGTTACGGGCAAAGGGAATGGAAAAGGAAAATTTCTTCTTTTTGGCCGGAAAATCAAATTCGGGTGTATCAAATTCCATGACAGAGGGAATGGTATCCCGAAAACTCAGATCTCCACAAATCCCAGAGAAAAAGACCGGAGCTACAATCCGTCGTTTTTGAAACACCAGCAGATTGATTTCCCTGTATCCTACGGGAATAATGTCTTCGACTTTTCCCATGATCACATCAATGGCCTGAGGTTGCCACTTTTCACGTTTGATGCGGTCTTTTTGTGCCTTGGTTTTTGCGGCCTTCAGCTTTTCTCGTTTCTCCTGTTCAAAGGCTTTTTTCTGGATTTTCAAATCTTTAAATAATTCCTTTTTATATACAGGTTTCAGTAACTGTCCGTTGATAGAAGAGTTTCGATTCCGACGACTCAGGGCGGTGTAGTAGGCAGGGTTTCCACAATGGTATGGTTCATAGGCCACAATCTCTGCCACCAGCCCATCTTTTCGGTTGTGTATGAGTTTTTTCATGGATAGCGGCTGCCGCATCCTGACCTGAATCAACCCATTTTCATCAGAGACACGTATGTCATGTGGCAATTCTGCGTACTTTGTCGGGTCGTCGTATAGCAAAGGCTTGAGTTTCCAGGGAAGTTTTTCGTTTTTCAGGGCAGCTGTTACATACAGGTTCTGCCTAGGTTCTATCTGCTTCACAGTGGACGTATCATAAACAAACATCTGTTTGTTAGCTTCGAAGGAATACTTCCAGAGTACCTTGGCAAATACCTGTACAGCTATGAAATTACCGTCTGTGGCATGTGGTAATACGGCTACCCCCGTGATCTGATAGTCGGGCGTAATGATGTTTTTGTAATGCCCTGGCGAATGTACCCATCCGCTTACCATTCGGCGAGCAGTCGCTATATAGGTATCTTCCAACGGATACGACAACACATTTTCTCCGGCCAGATAGTTTTTAGCTCCGTAAAAATCGACCCGGTTTTGGGGGGATTTTTTTGATTGAGATTTCTGAAAATGGCTAATTTCCAGTTCAGTGGTCAGGTAGTGGGCATGGTCACGGCTGGCTAGGTACAAAATACTGTCATTAACCAGTGGAGGGAGATCTTTGGTTTGGCGGACACTGTCTACCTGTATCTTTACTAGATGTTCCAGATAAGCCAGATTTACCTTGCCAGGCTGAATGGGATCGGTGGGTGTTTGAGCCCAAGTTTGGGAGGGTATAACCGCAACAAAAAAGCCACAGCAAAGTAGCTTTACAATCAACTTACGTATCATTTTCAGTTCAATAGTTGTAAGAATCAGGCTACAAAGCGGTTTTTGAATAGGTTGAGAACAACTCAAATAGCTTTGTAACCCTTGGTAAATACAAAAATCAAGATAGAAGTCTTTTATTTTTCTTTCAGATACTTTACCATCAGCTTGGCTGCGTGGGCGGAGGCTCCAGGTTCACCCATGCGTTGTTTGATAGCCTGATAATCTTTTTGTTGTGCAGCATGAGCCGGGGAGCCCGGAAGAATATTATTGATTTCGGCACAGGTGTTCTCAGGTGTGAAGGTATCCTGAATCAGTTCTACCGCCACCAGTTTGTCACCCACTAGATTGACCAAGCCAATATATGGAATACGGATCAGGGCTTTGGCGATGCGGTACGAAAAGGCACTGGTACGGTAGCAGACCACCTGTGGCACCTCAAAAAGAGCCGTTTCGAGTGTCGCCGTTCCACTGGTCACCATGGCCGCAGTAGCCTGTGCCAGAATATCATACGACTGGTCGTAAGCAATGGTGGGTGTTACAGAACCCTGCGGGGAATTAGTTATGATAGACGGACTCAACGGGGAGTTAGACAGGATAGACTGGTACAAGTCTGGCGGCAAGTTGCTCACACCTCCAATCACATATTGATACACACCAGGTTTCTGACGTTCCAGCAATGCAGCGGCTTTCAGCATTACAGGCAGCATTTGCTGTACTTCCTGCTTACGGCTTCCGGGCAGCAAGGCAATAATGGGAGCATGAGTCAGGTGGTGTTGAGAACGAAAATCAGGATTGGGTGTAAAATCGGCAATGGCATCTAGCAAGGGATTGCCCACATAGTCTACGGCATATTCGTATTTCTTGAAAAATTCTGTTTCAAAGGGAAAAATCACAAACATCCGGTCTACGTACTTCTTGATTTTCAGGGCACGACTTTGATTCCATGCCCATACTTTCGGAGAAATATAGTAATAGTTCTTGATGTGGTGTTCCTTGCAGAAACGAGCTATTCGCATGTTAAACCCAGCATAGTCTACCAGAATAACCACATCTGGATTCCACTGTAGAATGTCTTTCTGACAGGTTTTAAGAAATCCTTTGATGGTATGCAGGTTTTTGATCACTTCCCAAAAACCCATAAAAGCCAGGTCTTTGTAATGCTTGACGAGGGTAGCTCCAGCAGCTTGCATCTCGTCACCACCCCATGCCCGGAATACGGCTTGTGGATCTTCCTGCCGGATGGCTTTCATCAGGTTTGCTGTATGAAGGTCGCCGGAACGTTCGCCAGCAATAAGGTAATAGCGCATAGAGACAGGAAAAGATGAGTAGCATACGAATAAAACCCTTGGGGGTTATTCTCCGTAATATTCTACATAATTTTTGGGAGTTTCAACCAGCAGTAGTTTATGGAGGCGAGCCAATGGAGCTTCTTTCTCTATGGCAGGAGCCAGAATATTCCAGATTTCTACGACAAACACCTCACAGCTAGCCATTTTGCCCTGCATAAAATCCACGTCCATATTGAGGTTTTTATGGTCTACCTTGTCAATAACCAGTTGTTTAGTTAACTCGCCCAGCCTCTTCATATCCATCACAAAACCAGTATCTGGGTCGGGGATTCCTTTGACAGTTACCAACAATTCAAAATTATGCCCATGAAAGTACTCATTGGCACAGGCACCAAATACCTCCTCGTTCTTCTCTTTCGTCCAGGCAGGATTGTATAACTTGTGAGCAGCATTAAAATGCTCTTTTCTTGTAATGTAAACCATGTATGCTGTATTAGTAAGCTATTCTGCTCTACCACTAGGCTGCAAACCAACAGCCCATAACTAGTTATTTGGGAAACCAAACAACCCAGGTAGGTGTGCACAAAGATATAACCTTCTTTCGTTTCAAACTATTCCATAGTGGCTGAATATTTTTTACTTGCTTTCCATATACATCTATGCCAAGGTTGGCACTGTGTTTTTGGCTCTAGATTAGACATTCATAAATAACGTGAATTATGGATTAGTCTGGTATGAGATAAGAAATGTAAGTTTGGCGAAGCCAATCTCGCAACAGAGATCTGACTTAAAAAATTAAGATAACTTATTGGTTATCAAAAAAAAGGCTGTGTTTCAAAATGTATGATGAGTAAAAAAGCTTCCTTTCTGTTTGAACGCATCTTTCCTGTCCTCCCTGTGGGATCTTCGCGCAAGTACAGCGGCCGTGGTATTTGTGCGAAGATCCCACAGGGAAGACAAAAGAATAATCATACACATAAACTACTGATAGTCAGACTGAAAATCTATCGTACATTTTGAATCACAACCGATTTTTAAACATGGTCTGAAAGTAAATTCTAGGAGAGGGTACACATTTTGAGTAAAAACTATGAAAAATACTATTTTTTACTCAAAACATACTATGGTATATTTGTGTAGTATTTGGTAAGTTTGAAAATCCTATATGGTCAAAATACCTATCGTTTCGTTATTTTTTATACCTTGCTCACTTTTTCGATAATTTATAGTACTTTTTTTTCCGTATAAGACACCAATCCAGTATTTTTTATAGCTTACACACCTACAAAAAACACTATTTATGATTATTGTTACAGGAGCAGCAGGTTTTATTGGCAGTTGTTTAATCAGTCGTCTAAATGCAGACGGCTTTGCCTATATTATTGCCGTTGACGATTTCTCTGATGAGACAAAAAAAAATAACCTGGAAGGTAAACAGATCAAGGAATATGTGCACCGGGATGCATTTTTTGACTGGTTGGACACCAACTATGATGAGGTAGAATTCCTCTTCCACCTAGGAGCCCGTACAGATACCACTGAGTTTGATACACAAATTCTTGACCGTCTGAACCTGAACTTCTCTAAGGCTGTCTGGCAACGTTGCCATGACTACCAAATTCCACTGGTGTATGCGTCTTCAGCAGCTACCTATGGCCTGGGCGAGCATGGGTATGAAGATTCTGAATCCATTATTCCGCACCTAAGACCGCTCAATCCTTATGGTGAATCAAAAAATGATTTTGACAAATGGGCATTGATGCAAGACAAAAAGCCGTTTTACTGGGCAGGTCTTAAGTTTTTTAATGTCTATGGACCTAACGAATACCACAAAGGCAGGATGGCATCAGTGATTTTCCATGCCTTTCATCAGATCCGTTCTGCTAACTGCATGAAATTGTTCCGTTCCCATAATGAACAGTTTAAGGATGGCGAACAGATGCGTGATTTTGTCTATGTAAAAGATGTAGTAGAAGTGTGTATGTATCTGATGCATTACCGCCGCAATTCAGGTATTTATAACCTAGGTAGTGGCAAAGCCCGTACATTTCTGGATCTGGTCAGAAACACCTTTCAGGCATTAGATATAGCCGAAAATATTGAGTTTATAGATATCCCAGTAGACATTCGTGACAAATACCAGTACTTTACCCAAGCAACCATGAGTAAACTTCGGTCTATTGGATATGCCAAGCCGTTTTATACCCTGGAGGAAGGTATTGCAGACTATGTGAAAAATTATCTGATACCTGAAAAATATTATTAGTCTGAACCTTTATTCATAGGATTGTAGGATTTTCTTGGTTGTCTGAACCTTGATTACTTGTAGGACTTTCGCTTAGCAAGTATTGATAGTCTGATTTTGAACGAGTTGTAAATTCTATTTTATAATACAAACAATTGATTATCAATAAAATAAAGATCTCAAGCGAAAGTCCTAACTTGATTAAAGGATTACCTTGATTGTGTATCTTTGTGCTTGTTCATTTGTGATAGATACACCTGATTGGATAAGGATCTTGGTTGGAAATACGACACTAAAAAATCAAGGCAATCCTTCAATCAAGTAAATCAAGGTTCAGACATAAAGACTTCAACTACATGGCCATTCGTTCTGCTTCAGGCCGGGAATTCCGACCCTCGACTCCTTCCCCAGAAACTCTTACCTTCAAAGACCGATTAGGGGCATTGAAAAACCTTCCGGCATTTTTTCGGATGGTCTGGGAAGCTTCACCTTCTTTGTTTTTAGCCAATGCCTTCCTCCGGCTGGTGCGGTCAGCTATTCCGCTCCTTATTTTATATGTAGGCAAACTCATCATTGACGAAGTACTGCACCAGACACAACTCATAGGTACACATGAACTGAATTATCTCTGGACACTGCTGGTGTTTGAATTGCTGCTAGCCATTGTATCTGATGGACTTGGACGTGCCGTAGCCCTGATTGATAGCCTGTTAGGTGATCTGTTTGCCAACCGAAGCTCGGTACAGATTATGGAACATGCCGCCACACTAGACCTAGAACAATTTGAAGATGCCGCCTTCTACGACAAACTCGAACGTGCCCGCCAGCAGACCGTCGGGCGAACGGTGTTACTGTCACAGGTATTGGGGCAGGCACAAGACTTTATTACGATGCTCTTTCTGGCTGCAGGACTGATCAGCTTCAATCCTTGGCTCATTGTATTGTTGCTCGTAGCGGTGATCCCAGCCTTTCTGGGTGAAAATTATTTTAACGAACAAAGTTATTCGTTGGTACGCAACTGGACCCCCGAACGCCGTGAACTGGACTATCTCCGCTACATGGGAGCTAGTGATGAATCAGCCAAGGAAGTCAAGATTTTTGGCCTTTCCGATTTTCTGATTGCTCGTTTTCGAAAACTTTCGCACGAATTCTATCTGAAAAACCGATCATTATCTATCCGACGGGCTTCATGGGGGGTACTATTTTCGGGTGTGGGTACGGTAGGTTATTATGGAGCCTATGCGTATATTCTCTGGCAAACCGTGAGCGGCAAGCTTTCGATTGGCGACCTTACGTTTCTGGCAGGATCGTTCAGGCAGTTACGGGCATTGCTGGAAGGCATTCTGTCCCGCTTCTCCAGTGTATCACAAGGAGCTTTGTATTTGCAAGATTTGTTTGAATACTTTGCCATTCGCCCAAACATCTTTTCAGGTAAGCCATCCTTACCATTTCCCAAACCGATTCGGGAAGGTTTTGTGTTTGAAAATGTAGGTTTTAAATACCAGAATGCCGAACGATGGGCCAACCGACACCTGAACTTTACCCTACAACCCGGCGAAAAACTAGCCTTGGTTGGTGAAAATGGAGCTGGAAAAACCACGCTGGTCAAGCTACTTGCACGCCTCTATGACCCCACAGAAGGTCGCATTCTTCTTGATGGACACGACCTTCGCGATTATAACCTAACAGATCTCCGGGAAAACGTCGGGGTTATCTTTCAGGATTATGTGCGGTTCAAAATGACGGCTTCGACCAATATTGCCATTGGCAAAATAGCAGAACAAGCCAATCAGCCACGCATTGAACAGGCCGCCCAACGTAGTCTGGCCGATAGTGTGATTGAAAAGCTTCCAGCAGGTTATGACCAGATGTTGGGTCGCAGTTTTGGCCGAGGCATTGAACTCTCTGGCGGCGAATGGCAGAAGGTAGCCCTTGGGCGTGCCTACATGCGTGATGCCCAAGTACTGATTCTGGACGAGCCCACCGCTGCCCTAGATGCCCGTGCCGAGTACGAGGTATTTCAACGGTTTGCTGAACTGACCACCGGAAAAACGGCTATCTTAATTTCACACCGTTTCTCTACTGTGCGCATGGCAGATCGGATCTTGGTTCTTGAAAACGGTGAGCTGGTTGAAATGGGCAGTCATGAAGAACTTTTAGCCCAGAACACCCGTTACGCTGAGCTATTCCGCCTTCAGGCAAAAGGATACCAGTAAAGGGGCAAAGTATACGTTTTCTCCTACCCCAAACTCTCCGCCGAGAACTTAAAAGGAAGAAGAGATGAGATGTTGGACAGTATAGATACCTGATTGTCAGATTCCTGCATCAGAAACCGAATGGGCTGATTTTGCTTGACTTCATATTCCAGCATAGATTGCCGACAGGCACCACAGGGAGAGATACGTACAAAGGAAGTTTGTTTGGCAGGCTTGGCAGTTACGGCAATAGCTATAATCGGCTGATCCGGATAATTAGCTCCAGCAGCAAAGATAGCCGTACGTTCGGCACACATGCCTGATGGATACGCTGCATTTTCTTGGTTATTGCCTTTGACAATCGTCCCGTTGGCTAGCAAGAGAGCAGCTCCTACCTGGAAGTGTGAATAGGGTGCATAGGCTCCTTTCAGGGCCTCTTGTGCCGCCTCCATGAGTTGCCGGTCTGTAGCCAGTAATTCATCCCATTCAAAAATTTCTACAAAAATTTCTAAATTGAGTTTCTTCATTGTTCGCCTATTTCGGTCAGAATCGTATCTTTGCTACCTGCAAAGGGGCGTGAAGGTATAGATTTATTGAATGAAAATCAAAACTGAACCCGAATTATTTATAGATAACTATCTGCTTTTCAGTTTGATACGTTACAAAAATACATAGGTATGCAGCTAGCAGGACAAACGCCCAGCCATTCATAAGTGGGGGTTAAATCTACTATTAGCCTTGCCTGTTATAGAAAAAATAGCAGACTTTTTTTTACTATCCTGATTGTGAACATCATACAACGGCCATTACAAATATTTTAGTTATGTCGTCTTTACCTGAGAATACAACCATACAGAAACGAATTCTGATTTTAGGAGCAGGTCGTTCATCTACCTACCTGATTGATTATCTGGCAACACTGGCACCTGAACGAAACTGGAAAGTGATTGTCGGAGACATGGAACTGGCCCCAGCACAGCGGAAGACAGAAATGTATCCGCATGTAGAGCCTATCCTTTTTGATGTCTTTGACCAGAAACAACGTGAAATGCAGGTCAGTCAGGCAGACGTGGTTATTTCTATGCTGCCAACTATCTACCACATCCACGTAGCTCGGGCGTGTATGCGTTTTGGCAAACATCTGGTCACGGCATCGTATGTATCCTCTGAAATTCGGGAGTTACATATCGAGGCCACCCGCAAAAACCTGCTGATTCTGATGGAATGTGGACTGGATCCTGGTCTGGATCATATGTCAGCCATGCGGGTCATTGACCGTATCCGTGCCAAAGGCGGGAATGTAACCTTGTTCCGGTCGTGGTGCGGCGGAGAGATTGACACCAAGGATGAAAGCAATCCTTGGCGGTATAAATTTACCTGGAATCCACGCAATGTAGTAGTAGCCGGACAAAGCATGGTTAAATACATGGAAAACGGACGGTATAAATTTATTCCATCCCACCAGGTATTTGCTCGTACAGAAGAAGTAGAAATTCAAGGATATGGTACACTGGAAGGCTATGGAAACCGGGATTCGCTGAGTTATCGAGAAGCCTATGGTATTCCGAATGTCAAGAGTATTATACGAGGTACGCTACGTCCCAAAGGATTTTGCGAAGCTTGGCAGATTCTGGTACGTCTGGGCCTGACAGAGTCGGTGCATCGCATTGAAGGCTCCGAAAATATGACGTATCGTGAATGGGTAAAGCTGTTTTTGCCTGAAAGTTCTGTTTTATCACTAGCCGAGCAAGTAGCTGCCTATCTCAATCTAGATGTAGATTCAGAGCCAATGCGGAAGGTAATCTGGCTGGGACTTTTTGAAGATGAAAAAATCGGTCTTCCCAATGCCACACCTTCTGATATTCTTCAGCGGCTGCTGGAAAAGAAATGGGCACTACGTCCGGAAGAAAAAGATGTGATTGCCATCCATCACGAGTTTGAATACGAAATCAATGGCGAACACAAACGCTTGGTATCCTCTCTGCTGGTTCGTGGCGAAGACTCCATTCATACGGCTATGGCCAAAGCAGTAGGCTATTCGGTAGCTGTAACTGTTCGTCAGTTGTTAGAAGGAAAAATCACTGCCCGTGGCGTACAGATTCCAGTAATGAAAGAAATTTATGAACCTGTACTAGACGAACTCGAACGTATTGGCATTGTGTTCCATGAACAGGAAATGGACATCAGCAGCCCAGTAGTGGCATAAGATTGTCTGAACCTGATGTGCTTGATTCACAGATTACCTTGATTTTTTTCAAGAGGTTCGCATGTATAAAGAGAACGAACTGTATGCATAATCAAGGTAATCCTTTAATCAAGAAAATCAAGGTTCAGACAACATCAAGATTCAGACGATATTTCCTAACCGTTGGCGGACACTTTCATAAATCACTACACCTGCTGCTACCGAAACATTCAGAGAACCAATCTGCCCCATTTGGGGTATCTTCACCAATACATCAGCCCGGCGGATGAGGTCTGTCGAGATGCCATCTTCTTCCGAACCCATGACAATGGCTGTCGGCCCTGTCAGATCGGCGTGGTAGATCATCTGTTCGGCTTTTTCGGTACAGGCAATGATCTGCAAGCCACTTTCTTGTAAAAACTGAAGGGTTTGCCGGAGGTTTTCCTCGCGACACACCGGAATGTAATTCAAGGCACCAGAAGAAGTCTTAACCGCATCAGCATTAATCTGAGCAGCACCTTTGGCTGGAATCACAATGGCATGTACACCTGCACATTCAGCAGTACGGGCAATGGCTCCAAAGTTACGCACATCTGTAATCCTGTCTAGCACCAGAATCAGTGGTGTCACGCCCCGTTCATAGCTGTCACTGATCACATTGTGTAGTTTGACATAATTAACGGCAGAAACAAAGGCTACTACACCTTGGTGATTTTTACGGGTCACCCGGTCTAGTTTTTCTTTGGGAACTTTGGAAATAGGAATATTGTACGTCTGTGCGGTTTGCAGCAATTCGGCTAGATTTCCAGCTGCAATGCCTAAATCCCGCTGTACCAGCAGTTTATCAATTTCTTTTCCCGCCCGGATGCTTTCAATAACGGCATGGACGCCAAACACAAGGTTATTATCTTTGCTCAATGGAGTTTCTGTTGAGGGTTGGTATTTTCCGTCAAAGGTAGGTACTCCTGAGAAGATTAAAAAATATATCCCTCACTCTACTACTCCCTTCCGCCATTCTTCTACCACTGGGTACCAGATAGGTTCATATTCTACATACCGTACCAACTCAAAATAATCTTCCGTAAACTGATTGGCTCGACGCAGGAATGTAAAATTAATTTCCGAGAAATTGGCATTTTGCGTGTATGTCCACACTTCTTTGTCACGCAGACGACTGACCTGATCCGGCTGCCCTAGTACAATATAAATCATGCCCATGTCCGTCTTCCAGCCTTCTTTGTAGGACGTAAAGAGTCGGTTTACTGTAGCTACACGGCTGTAGTAGGCCCGAATGCTGCGTTTGGCCCGGGTTTCACTGTTGCTAGTGAGGCGAAGCCAGTAGCTGTCTAGGGTCTTTTTAGGAGCAGTAGTAGATTGAAGTTCTTTGAGCTCATTTTTGGTACTGATATAGATCAAGGACTTCACTAGGTCTGTTGGATAGGTATATCGTGGATACCGTTTGTCTCCAATCCAGATGCTGACTCCAGTGTTCTGAGTGGTATCTTCCTGAAAAAAATACAAGCCAGGTTTCTTAAATACCATCAGTGTATTGGATGAAATCGTAAAGATACTGTCGGCCTGTAACGTGCGGGCCACACTTTTAGCGGCGGTTCCCATGGGTGAAGGAGCTGGCTCAAAGTCTTGGTTGTACCGCATGACAGTCAGGCGGCTGGCTGTACGCTTCAAATCCATCACTTGTAGCGTATCTTGGGTAGTTGCATAGTTTTTGATAGTCGGGAACCGTCCGTCTTTGTCAAAAACACCATACCTGTCACTGAGGTGGTTGACTTTAAATTGCAGCGGTACATCCTGCAAAAGCTTGCGAGAGGTAAGTACATTGTTAATTTCAAGTAACAACAAGGCATGTTCCTGCTTGAGAGATGCCACATCGAACTGAAACTGAAAGACATTTTCTGTGGTGTTCTTGACCGATCCAGTCAGTAGTTTTATATTTTTACGTTCTAGTACATCCCGTGTATTGTAATCAGGTAACAGGGCGTAGTTAAAAATAAAACCACTCAAAAACTGTGATACACTCATCGGCTGCGAACTCCCCACCACCTGAGCTTCGACAAATATACGTACCGATGTATCCTGTAACAAAGTCTTTGTTTTGATAATCACGGACACGTCTTCATTCATAGACGGATTAGCCGCTGTACCCATAGAGACTTTAGGTGTATTGGAAGAAGAACAGCCCATCCAAAATAAGATGGCGGTCACGGCTATCCATAGAAATCCTTTTATTGGAGTATTCATTGTGTAAAAATAATCGTAGTTTTGTCAAGAATGTTAAACTTACTCTTTTTTTAAAAAAGATACGAACCTATAACGAAAAAATCTATTCCATTCGTAATTCAAGAACAAAGTTTTAATATAATATTATATGGAAATTATTAATCCTGTCTACACCGATCCAGCCCGGATCAAGGAACTTGCAGCCAGCTTTCAGACTGCCGGGCCTTACAAACATCTCATTTTGGACAACTTCTTTCAGCCAGAAATTGCAGATTCTCTCTACAGTCAATTCCCCTCTGAAGAAAAACTGACCAAACACTGGAAAGGGATCAATGAGAATAAATCAGAGGGATCTAATTTTTCCGACTTTCATCCTATTTTTTCAGAGGTAAGAAAGGAGATCATGTCTCCCGAATTTGCCAAATGGATGGAGCAAGTGACGGGTATTCAAGGGGTATTTGTTACGGATGATAACCTAGGTACAGGACTACACCAAGGCTCAAATGGTAGTTTTCTAGATATTCACGTAGATTTTAACATTCACCATGTCAAAAATGTCCATCGTCGCCTGAATATGCTGGTGTATCTGAATAGAGACTGGAAAGAGGAATATGGCGGCGGTATGGAAATGTGGAATGCGGACATGACTAAAATGGAGAAAATAGTAATGCCCCATCTGAATCGTGTGCTCATCTTTGAAACCAGTAATATCTCTTATCATGGCTATTCGAAGATTACACTGCCACCAGAGGTAACACGGAAATCATTTTATGTCTATTTTTATACAGAACTAGAAGACAAAAGTCTGTTGAATTCCTATCATGATACCATATTCAAAGCCAAACCAAGTGATACGGTATTAAAAAAGGTACAGACAACCGCCAAAGAAACAGCTAAAAATTTTATCAAAAGCAAACTCAAAAAAATGGGTATCAAGTTTTAATGTTTTAGGACTTACGCAACCTACTCTACGTCAAGCCCTGAAGGGGCGTAATCCATCAGCACAGGGTATAGCCCTGTGTATGTTGCGTAAGTCCTATGTTTGATACAGACACTCAATTCATGGTCTGTAAACATCTCATTATCATACCCTAACGTATATTACATGGCATTCAGTACAACAGAAATTACTTCCGATGAGATTGTTTCAGACAATCCTATCCATCAACGTCTTTTGTTTGCCTATCACCAAGCCACTCAATATGTCAAAGAAGAGGCACTGGAGGTAGGATGTGGTGTAGGACGAGGCATAGAACTTCTCTTGCCTTTTTGTGCTACATATACAGGAATTGATAAAAATGAAAAACTGCTGGCACAGCTCCAAAATACCTATCCAACAGGAAGATTTATTCACCAGAATGTACCGCCCCTGTCGGGTATTCACACAGGTACTTACGACTGGGTAGTAGCCTTTCAGGTGATTGAACATATTGAAAATGATGATCTGTTTGTCAAGGAATTGCAACGGGTACTCAAGCCCAAAGGAAAACTTATTATCACCACTCCGAACCGACTTCGGTCTCTGAGTCGAAACCCCTGGCATGTGCGGGAATATGTAGATACAGAACTCAAAGCCCTCATGCTCAAGCATTTTACCAGTGTAGAAACCTTTGGCGTACAGGGAAATGAAAAGGTAGAAGCCTATATGGAACAAAACCGAAAGTCAGTGGAGAAAATTACTCGGTATGATATATTCAACCTACAGCACAGACTGCCTAGATTCTTGCTTCAGATTCCGTACGACATCCTGAACCGGATGAACAGGGAGAAATTGCAAAAAGGAAATACTGGGCTTGTGAATGACATCCAATATACCGACTATTCGCTGACCCATGACACTAAAAACTGCCTCGATTTCTTTTATATTGGCGAAAAGTGTGATTGCTAACAGGGAATAGTTTAATGGTTACTTGTCGAATGGCTAACGTTTAAACCCCACCCCCCTCCACTAGGGAGGGCTTTGAAAACGTTGCCAAAAGCTCCTCCCTAGTGGACGACCCAAACGAGAGTTTGGGGGCGAGCCTGTGCGGAGGGGTGGGGGTGGGGTTCTACAGCGAAAGTCCTAGTTTTAAAACCGGGCATTTTTATCAACCAACTTTTATCAACCAACCATGCAACTTACAGGCAAACAACTGATTGGCTTTAGCCATTCAAATACAGGAGTCACTACCTTTACAGGCTTTGATCCCAAAACAGATGCAGAACTTTCTCCTGCGTTTTATGAAGCTACCGAAGCGGAAGTTGATCTGGCTGTTCGTAAAGCCCAGGAGGCATTTCAGGTATACCGGCAGCTGAGCGGAGTTGAAAAAGCAGCCTTTCTGGAAAAAATAGCCGAAGAAATCTTAAATATTGGCGACGACCTGATCCAAACGGCCATGCTGGAAACAGCCTTACCTCAGGCTCGCCTGCAAGGTGAACGTGGCCGAACAGTCTCTCAACTACGCCTATTTGCCCAACTGCTACAGGAAGGTTCTTGGGTAGACGCCCGTATTGATACAGCTCAGCCAGACCGCCAGCCACTACCCAAATCCGACCTCCGGCATATGCAGATTCCAATGGGACCAGTAGCTGTATTCGGAGCCAGTAATTTTCCACTGGCCTTCTCCGTAGCTGGTGGCGATACAGTATCGGCCTTGGCCGCTGGTTGTACGGTTGTTTTCAAAGCCCATCCTGCCCATCCTGCTACCTGTGAACTGGTAGGTGCAGCCATCATTCGGGCTGTCGAAGCTTGCAAACTGCCTGAAGGTGTATTTTCAATGGTACACGGTTTATCTCATACATCAGGTATGGCCTTGGTTACGCATCCACTGATTCAAGCTGTTGGATTTACAGGCTCGTTCCGGGGTGGAAAAGCCTTGTTTGATGCCGCAGCTAAACGTCCACAGCCCATTCCGGTATATGCTGAAATGGGTAGTACCAACCCAGTCTTTTTCCTGCCACAAGCCTTGCAACAACGCAAAGAAGCCCTGGCAACTGGTCTGGTGGGTTCGTTTACCCTCGGCGTAGGCCAGTTTTGTACCAATCCAGGCCTATTCGTAACCGAGTCTAGCCCAGAGGCCAATGCCTTTGTGGCACTCGTAGCTGAAAATCTTTCGAAAACCTCCGGTGGCTGTATGCTCACAGCAGGTATTCGTAAAGCGTACGAACATGGCATCGAACACCTGAGTATTCATCCGGATGTCAATGTACTGGCCGAAAGTGTACCCGAAGCCAACAGCACCCAAACAGTCGCCTATCTGCTGCAAACCAACGCCCAGACGGTCATGGAATATCCTAATCTGACAGAAGAGGTTTTTGGTCCCTCATCCATGCATATTCAGGCCACAGATAAGACCCAGGTATTGGCATTTGCTCAAAGTCTGCAAGGACACCTGACAGCTACCGTACATGGCACTGAAGAAGACTTGCGTCAGTATGTCGAACTACTCGAAATTCTGGAACAAAAAGTGGGTCGTGTTGTTATCAACGGCTTTCCGACAGGGGTAGAAGTCACACATGCCATGGTGCACGGCGGTCCGTATCCAGCTACGACAGATGCACGTACCACGTCCGTAGGAACTGGAGCTATCCGTCGGTTTGTACGTCCAGTATGCTATCAGGACTATCCAGTTTTTTTACTACCACCAGCCTTACAAAACGAAAATCCGCTGAATATCTGGCGGCTAGTCAATGGCGAATGGTCAAAAGACGCAATTGCCTGAGCCTTGACTCTGTCTGAACCAGGAAAATCATGGTTCAGCATTATTTATTTATCCATCTAATTTACACAACTATATGTCACTCTGGTACCAAGGAACCGTTCGTTATCAACTGACAGACGAACAAGGAAGAGCAAAAAACATTTCAGAAACCTATTTGGTTAATGCCGTATCATATACAGAAGCAGAAGCCCGTGTATACGATGTAGCGGCCCATTTGCCAGATTTTAACCTCTCTCGCCTCTCTCGGATGCGTCTGAGTGAAGTGTTTTTTGTCGAAGACGGGTCTCCTACCTGGTTTAAAGTCAAAGTACAATACATCAGTTTTGATGAGAAATCACAGAAAGAGAAAAAAGTCCCATATTTCATGCTGATCAATGCCCTCAACCCCCGTGATGCCTACGATCTGATGGTAGAACGGCTAGGAGCCATACAGGATTACATCATTACTGATATTACGATTACAAATATTATAGAAGTAGTACCGTATGATAAAGAAGAAAATCCATTGAAAAATGGCAATTTCAAACCTCTTGCGGAAGTAAAAGCAGCACAAGAAGTAGAATAATATACACAGCTGAATGGTTGAATGTAAAATGGCTTTTTTTAACCATTTTACATTCAACCATTTGTACATTCAACCATTTGTACATTCAACCATCTTTTCTATGCCAAACAATAGAATCGTTATTCTAGGAGGAGGCGAAAGTGGCGCAGGTGCCGCTTTGCTGGCAAAAGCCAAAGGATTTGAGGTATTTCTGTCTGACAAAGGAAAACTTCAAGACTCATACAGACAGATATTGACCAACCATCAGATTCCCTTCGAAGAAGAAACCCATACCGAAGCCCTGATTCTGAATGCTACAGAGGTTATTAAAAGTCCTGGCATTCCAGACAAGGCTGAAATGGTGCAGAAGCTCAAAGCCCGAAACATTCCGATTATCTCTGAAATAGAATTTGCTGCCCGGTATACACAAGCCAAACTGATTGCTATTACCGGCTCGAACGGCAAAACGACCACCACCCTACTTACCTACCATCTGTTACAAGAAGCAGGTCTAAAAGTGGGTCTGGCAGGAAACGTAGGTAAAAGCTTTGCCGAACTAGTGATTGAAGACAATTTTGACTGGTATGTGCTAGAAGTCAGTAGTTTTCAGCTGGATAACTGTTACCTGTTTCGTCCACATATTTCTATTCTGACCAACATTACACCTGACCACCTGGATCGGTATAATTATCTGTTTCAGAATTATATTGACTCCAAATTCCGGATTATCCAGCATCAACTGGACAATGATTATTTTATTTATTACAAGGATGATCCTGTTATTGCGGAAGAGTTACGACAGCGGGTGGTTCGTCCACATGAAATGTGTATTTCCCTACAGGATTCTAGTCAGTCTGTCGGGTATTATTCGGAGGCAGACAAAACACTGACCATTCAGAATACGTCTGTTTCGATGGAAGGTCTGCCATTGCGAGGCAAACACAACGCATTAAACATACTAGCTGCATCACTAGCCGCCATGCAAGCCTGCAAAGAAGCAAATGTACCATTGCCTCTTCGTCAGGGGCTGCTTTCGTTTCAGAATGCCCCACATCGCCTTGAACCTGCCGGAACGATACACGATATCCTGTTTATCAACGACAGTAAGGCTACCAATGTTGACTCTGTATTTTATGCCCTGGGAAGTTTTGAGACAGAACCTGTAATCTGGATTGCCGGAGGCGTAGATAAAGGAAACGACTATACCCAAATTGAAGATCTGGTTAAACAGAAGGTAAAATTGCTCATCTGCTTGGGTAAAGACAATGAAAAACTAGTTTCCTTCTTCTCCGACCTTGTTCCTGAAATCCGTCAGACTCAGTCTATTGAAGAAGCTGTTCGGATGGGTATTCAGGCTGGAAAGCCAGGAGATGTGGTGTTACTATCCCCTGCCTGTGCCAGCTTTGACCTATTCCGCAACTACGAAGACCGTGGCGAGCAGTTTAAAGCAGCAGTAAAGAAACTTTCTGAATCTTGATTGGTAGGATTTAAAAGGGGGGAGTCTCAAAGTCATCATCTGCACGATCATCCCGATCTACGAGAGTATCATTTTTATTGATGGTGATACTCTCTATATCTTCTGGCATAATAGGAACGGTTTTAAAATAAACTACACATTTAATTGGGAAGAATTCGATAGTTGAGTTGTGGTATAGTGGGATGATATTGAATATTTTTAGAAGCGGCTATTTTGGGGTTTCCCTTTAGTCCTTTCT
>JACCDR011313776.1_pt1 | contig 19986 bp, 37 predicted proteins | sample 7446431 | NCBI WGS metagenome assembly JACCDR01 (sample SAMN15323443, study PRJNA562643) | freshwater metagenome | isolation source: river surface water | place: USA:Blue River Watershed | collected 2017-08-17 | reverse complement strand
CCTAGTCGCCTCGCTTATGGCGATTGGCACCTTCCGCTGATCTATCGAGCAGATCACGACTGGGCAATGGATCAGGTGTGGTCCCGGCCGGGATGCGTACCGCTTGAACTACTGAAGCAGATCTCGGTTGCCAGGTGTGCTCGCGTAAGCTACCTGACTCACGATGGAGTGCGTGATCCAGAAAAGGATCTTGAGTTGTACGAGAAGCTGGTGTCTCATCGACCTGGACATTGGAGTCCTCTGGAGCATGTGGCAACTCCCGCCACCCGAATATATACTGGAGTTCCGAGAGGCAACCTTCAGGGCTGGCATCAGCTTCGACACATGGTAGAGTACGCGAATGTCTAGGCCAACCTGGAATCAGTACTTCATTGATATCGCGGAGGTGGTGGCTACTCGGTCGCCATGCTCTCGTCTTCATGTTGGTGCTGTGATCGTGAACCCTCGGAACCACATCGTGGGCACGGGTTACAACGGGCCTCCTGCTGGCGAGCCTCACTGTGATCACAGTTGCGACTGCAATCCCCGCTGGCAGGCACCGGATAATCCTGATTGGTCTCCTTTTCTTATTCCGCCTAGATGTTCGGAAGAATGTAACTCCAAGAAGCCCTGCACCCTTTCCGATCACGCAGAAGAGAATGCGATCTACCACAGCACCACGGACATTCTTGATTACTCAACGATCTACTGCACTCACCTCCCCTGCATGAAGTGCGCCACCGAGATCGTGTGGCATGACATCAAGACTGTGATCTACAAAACTCCATATCGAGATCTGTCATCTCTGGACTACCTGAAAGAAAACGGAGTCAAGGTGCTTGACTTCAAGCAGTTGGTTTGATATACTGAGTGCATCAGGCGGTGTAGGACCGTGCCGACTGATTATCTGGTGGTAGTGTCCACAGCTATCCAGCTCCGTAGAAACGGAGTAACGGTCTGCCAGCCCCATTAGCTCAGTGGATTAGAGCAGCCGATTTCTAGGATTGGAGAGTGGTCGTGAAGCATTGCGGAAAATGTGATAGTAATCGGCCACTCTCCGATTTTGCAAAATCAAATTCTCGTAAAGACGGCTTACAGAATTATTGCAAGGGATGCATGATCTCTTACAGAAAAGATCATTACGAATCAAACAAAAACCAATATCAAGTAAGAAATAAAAAGACCAGCTCTAAGCTGAGAGATCTAGTACTCTGTATCAAGAATCAGCTTCCCTGCGCTGATTGCGGCGTTAGATATCCGAACGAGCCTTGGCTTTTTGAATTTGATCATTTAAGAGATAAAACTAATACCATCTCAGAGCTAACCAGAAAAGGATCGCTGAAACTTCTTTTACAGGAACTAGAAAAGTGCGATATGGTTTGCGTTCTTTGCCATAGAAGAAGAACTGCTATTCGTGGAGGATGGCAGTTAAATCGTTTTGTAGACTGAGTCTACTCGGGGGTGTATCCCAGCGGTCTTCTAAACCGTATAGGGTAATTGGACGATGCGGGTTCGAGCCCCGTCACCCCCTCGAAGAGATCGTTCGTTTCTGGTGACATGTAACTCTTCTTCTAAAAGATGGAACCAGCGAGGATAAGTCTGGCAAGTCACCTCGTTAAATAACCTGCCAGTACCCGCGTAGCGGGATTGTTCTCTATCGTCCTCCGGGACTGGTAGAGCTTTGGTAAGGATGGGCGGTTGATCTCGGCAAATAGTTTCGGGGTTGGCCGCCCATCAAACTCTCCAAGGAAAGGAGGTGTGTTATGGATATCCTGTTCATTCTTCTCTACCTCGCTGCTGTTGTCTTGTTCGTCCTGGGGGTGCTGAAGCTGGTTGCTCGGGAGTGGGTTCTCGGCATTGTACTTATCGTGCTCGCGTTCCTGGTCGGTCCGGGCGGCACCAATCTGTTTGGCCTGTAATGAGTAGGGCAGTAAAGATGCACGTCAGTTTGGCAATCATGTGGGCTCTGCTTCTGATACCGACGCTGATCTGGTGGAAGGAATCAATCCTCTGGGTTGCTACGATGTCACTTTATGCAAACTTCGTTGGACACCTGTCTAGCTACGAAGCTGCCAAGTCGGCCGGTCTTGAACAAAAAGATCGGGACCTACTCAACGAGATTCTGAAGGAAGTTCGCAAGTAACTGAACCCCGGTCCTTGACCGGGGTTCTTTCCTATGTTAGGATGGCTATATGAACGAGCTAATTAAAACCATTGGGTTCTGGAAGTATGTCATGGTGAAGCTGGAGCAACATGAGTTGAAGTTTCTGATAGCTATGTTTATGCTTGTTGTCCTAGTCGGTCTTTTGTTTGGAGTTTGATATGAGTACCGATAATCATAAGAAGTTTTCGAAGACTCGATCAGAAACTCTGAGAACTGTGTTCGCGGCAGTAAGCGCCTTGGCATCCTTGGCGACTTTGATAGTAGTTATTGTCAGGCAGTAAGGAGACATATGGAGACAACCAAGATCATGATTGGAAATCTGCTAAGCCTACTTGTGGCAATCGCTCTAGTAGCAGCAGTGGTTAGCATGTGACCGAGGAGCCTGGTTGACGCCAGGCTCCTCTTCTGCTATACTGGTCGCATGAGCGCTGCCAACAATATCACGAAGTACCTAATTCAGGTGAATCCCTATAAGCTGTCGTCTGCGTTTGAGATCTGGATCGACCTCAAGGATCACATGTGTCGAGGCACAGCCTACGAGGTAGATGAGTACGAGCTACACGATACGATCGTTGAGTATTTTGACAGGACTGATTTTGATCGGTACAGTCACAAGGATCTGGCAAACAGGATTGTCCGTAGGTTTAGGTTGGAGAACCGATGAGCAACTATGACAAGTACGTCGATCGAATCTTCGAGGCATTCGAGGAGCAGGAGTCCTACGTCACTCCGTTTCATTTTCGCAGGCAGATCAAGAGTATAATCGAGAGCGCAGTAGAGCACGAAGCTGAGTGCTACGAAGAGCACTGCGAGATGTGGACTCACGATGACATCGCAGAGAACGCTGTCGCGGAAGCATCTGAAGAGATGTGGGACGATCTGAAGCGCGACCTCAAAGACTTCCTGGACAGCTATCGATGACAAACGATGATAACAAGTTCGCGAAGTTTGTAGCCACAGGGGTTGCGGTCTGGATCCTGGTGTGGTTGACTTTGACTGGCCTGGGAATCTGGGCTCTAGTAGAATTTATTCTCTGGTTGGGACGACACTAAGGAGGCAAGATGTCCGGCACATGGGTTTCTCTTCACACCCACACGGACTTCAGTCCACTCGATGGAGCCGGACGGATCAGGGGGTACTTCGAGTACGCTGCTGAACTCGGGATGCCTGCTCTCGGGATCACGGACCATGGGTCGATGTCTGGCCACTGGGATGCGTGGAACATCGGCAAAGAGGTAGGGGTTAAGCCGATCCTCGGTTCCGAGATCTACGTTGCTCCCGAAGACCTTCGTGTCAAGGAGCCTGTTCGTTGGGGAACCGAGGATCAGCGTCCGATGGACGTTGGTGGTGGTGGCAAGTATCTCCATCAGACCATGGTGGCCCTCAATCCTGAGGGCCTTCGTAACATGTATAAGATGCAGTACGTCGCGATTACTGAGGGGTTCTACGGTGCCCCTAGATTCGACGTAGAGCTTATGTCTCAGCACTCCCAAGGGATCCTAGTCACCTCAGGTTGTGCAGGCTCAGCGGTCTCTGTGCGGCTTCGTTTGGGCCAGTGGGATGAGGCGGTTAAGTACGCTGCGACCATGAAGGAGATCTACGGGGAGAACTTCTTCATCGAGGTGATGAGTCACGAGATTGCAGAGGATGACCTTAACGATTACAAACTGAACCAGTCACTGATCAAACTCGCTAAGCACATCGGTGTTCCTCTGGTTGCTACTAACGACTGCCACTATGTTCGTGCCGAGAATGCGGATGCGCATGACACGTTTCTGTGCATTCAGACTGGCAGGCCCAAGAGTGACCCGAACCGATTCAAATTCAACGGTCACGGGTTTCACCTGAAGTCTTACGAAGAGATGGTAGAGACTGCTCGTCACGGTGGTTTTCCGGTCGAGGCAGTTCACAACACGGTCGAGATCGCAGAGCGAGTAGAGAGCTACGATCCACATTTCGCGTTCAAGGATCGGATGCCGATCGTTCCCGGATCGAACCCCGATGAGCAGGACGAGGAGCTTGAGTTCCGTTCTCGTGTTGCTCTGCTGGAGAAGTTTGGAGACAGCCCTCGGTACGCTGAGTATGAAGCTCGTCGAGTCTACGAGCTTGAGGTCATGGCGAAGGCCGGAGTCTCTGGCTACCATCTGACCTTGGGCTACATTCTGACTTGGGCGAAGTCTCAGGGTATTCGAATTGGTCCTTGCCGTGGATCCGCAGGTGGCTCTTTGATCTGCTACCTCACAAACATCTCAGGTGTTGACCCTGTTCGATTCAACCTGCCATTCGAACGGTACCTCAATCTTGACCGAGTGAGTATGCCTGACGTTGATGTCGACATTGAGATTGAGCGCCGGGGAGAGGTTGTCAACTTTGTTCGCGACACTTGGGGAGAGAAGCACGTCACCAAGATTCTGACGCTGGGTACGATTAAGGCGAAGGCCGCAATCAAGGATGCTGGTCGAATTCTCGGGTTTGAGTTCGCTGTCGGCAACGAGTTGACAAAGCTTTTCCCTGAGCCTATCGCTGGCTTTACCCCCACTCTCAGTTGCGTCTTTGACAAAACTGATAAGCGTTATGGTGACGCAAAAGCCCTGCGGGAAAGGATCAACAGCGACGAGGATGCTCGATCCATTTATGAAATGGCGCTTCAGCTTGAGGGGCTGATCCGCAACTTCGGCGTTCACGCCGCTGGTATAATCATCTCCAGCGATCCTCTAGACGAAGTCATTCCTCTGCGACTTCCCAGCAAGAAGGAAATGGAAGACGACCGAGACATTGTTTCTGGTTTCGATCAGCCTGCGATGGAGCCGCTTGGCCTTTACAAGTACGACTTCCTCGGTCTTGAAAACCTGACGATCATTAACCGCGCCTTGGATTTCATTGAGAAACTGTACGACAAGAAGATCATCATCGAAGATGTTCCACTTGACGACAAGAAGGTTTACGACGGATTGAGTCGTGGTGACTCGCTCGGCTGCTTCCAGCTAGATAGCCCTGGGATGCAGCGTCTCCTGAAGCAGATGCGCCCTGACCGGTTTGAAGACCTCTCGGCTGTACTCGCCCTGTACCGTCCTGGCCCCATGGGGGTCAAGGCTCACGAGCAGTACGCTGACAGGAAGACGGGTCGAGAAAAGGTCGTTCCGATCCACGAAGAGCTTCGGGTTCTTGACGATGTTCTCGGAGACACCTATGGTGTGATCTGTTACCAGGAACAGATTATGCAGTCGCTTCAGCTCGTTGCAGGTTACTCCCTCGGCGAAGCTGACAACGTTCGTCGTATTATGGGTAAGAAGAAGCCGGAAGCTATGGCAAAGCTTGAGCCTGAACTTCGGGAGAGGATGCTGGCAAAAGGCTATAGTGAAGAGGCATTCGAGGCGCTGTGGGAAATCATGGTCCCGTTCTCGATGTACGGCTTCAACCGAGCACACACAATTGGATATGGCATGATTGCGTACTGGACTGCTTGGCTGAAGTTCAACTACCCGATTGCTTACTTCGCAGCTTTGCTGACATCTCAGAGTGACGATCAGGATAAGCTGAACTCTTACCTTGAGTCGGCACGCAACAACGGTGTCAAGATTCTGCCACCGGATCTGAACGAATCCGAATCGGGATTCACACCTACCAAGAAGGGTATTCGTTATGGCCTTGGGTCAATCAAGGGCGTGGGTGAAAGCGTTCTTTCTCAATATACTGGCGTCACCATCAAAGACTCCGAAGAGTTCTACCGAAACATCCCCAGTCAAATCAACACGCGAACACTACTGGCGCTCATCCAATCCGGGGCGTTGGACTTTCTAGGAGATCGGGTTCAGCACGTCGAGAACTACGAGCGTTGGATTGAGCGAGCTAAGGAAACGAAGAAGTTTATCTCTCACGGAGACCAGCCATTGATTCCTGGTGGTTACACTCTTCGGCCTACCCAGAGCAACAAGGATCAGATGCGAGTTTGGGAGGCAGAGCTTCTGGGTTCCGAGTTGACGCAGCACAGTCTGTCTGCTATACTGGGACGTCCCCTCACCGACAACGAGTGGACCTGGTTGTTTGATCTGTTGGCTCACTATGCTGGTGATCAGCCACTGGAGCTTTGCATGGGAGGTGTTAGGTTTACCACTGGTCAGCGAATAGCTGGCTCTGATAAGCTGGTCGCAAGTCTGAAGAGTCTGTCAGCGTTCAAGGAGGTTAAGCTAGAGTGAAGGACCCCATAGTTTGTCCGTCGTGTGGTGAAAAGCTAGAGTCGATCAACTATACAAAGTCGTTCTATTTCGATGATCTTGGTCGTCGTTATGACGGTGTTTGGTCTTGGGTGACCGATTGCTGTGGAACCGAGTGGCTAGATAGCCAGCTCACCTTCGATCTGATGTGGGAACCGGGCGAAACCGGCTGGGTACCAGCAGTGCTCTCTGATAGTATTACGGGCGAGCCGCTTCTGACGTGGCTGGACAACGTGCCCGACGGAGAGGATTGCGTGCACGATGAATGAGCGGGATGTGATTAACGAGATCATCAATCGGCTTCGGCTGGAGATTGATGAGATCGATGAGCGTATTGTATACGAGGTTAGGGTGCGTGCCGAGAAGATTGCGCAGATTGATCGGTTGAAGGCTCGTAGCCCGATGCGGGTGATGTTTAGATCTGTAGCGAAATTTACACATAACGCAGTGCTAGTGTTGCTGGTCCGTAACAAGACTCCAGTGAAGCTAGAAGAGACTGCTCCCGAAACCAAGGAGGCTAGTCCATGAGCGAAGCTAATCCAAACTGTCCCGTCTGTACTTCGGGGATTGGCCCAGATGTGAATATGACGTACGCGAACACCGGATCAAAAGACGAGGTGTATCGAGCGTTCAACTTTTCTCGTCAGGCTATTCGTGACCATCTGAGCAAGTGCCTCCACCTCGCCAAGAGTGGAGGCTCCTCGGAAATCTCGATCGATGATATCGAACGACCTCTGACTTCAGATGATGAAGTGCTGAGTCTCATGGGCATGTCTTCGGACGTTTATGAGATCGCACCTAACAGTCTGAACGTCTCGGCACGGACGCTTGCGTCTGGTGACATGCTGTACTCGTATCGAGCCAAGGTCAACAAGATCGAGAAGGCTGTTGCTGCGGCCAGCGAGTCCTTTGATATCCAGGGTTGGCGTTCTCGACTCCAGAACGAGAAGCCTATTCTGCCGAAGGTTCACGATGAGGGCTCAACCTACGTGATGGCTATTGCTGATCCTCAGCTCGGGAAGAAGGGGACACAGGAGGCCATCGAGAACTGGGAGCGTGGTGTTCGGGGGCACGTCGCTCGGATTAAGCGCATGCTCATGTCAGGTGTTCCGATCGAGAAGATCTGGTGCGCTTGGCAGGGGGATGAGACCGAGGGTGTTTGCAACAACTATCTAAATCAGCCGTACACGGTCGAGATGAATCTCAGCACCCAGCTTGAGACTGACTTCGATCTTCGGCTCTGGACCTTGAAGGTTATTCGAGATGAGATTGATGAAGTCGCGATCACTGGATCGAGTGTCATATCTAATCACGGCGAGTTTACTCGTAATGGTAGCAAAGATCCTGTCACTAGTCGGGGAGACAACTCTTCGACAATGGTGATGCGCATGGTTGCTCGCACCATGGAGGATCGTCCGGGCTACAAGGATATCGACTTCGTAATCGGAGAAGGCGAGCCTGCGGTCTTCGGCTATCTGTCCGGCGTCAAGACCTATTTCTCTCACGGTTACATTGAGAAGGGTTCAGGCGCTGGACCAGAGGCACGCCAGTACAACGCGATGACTAAGCAGATCCTCGCGGATCCTCTTGGCATGGGTGATGTGCGTCTGTACGTTCTCGCGCACTATCACCACCAGTGGATGAAGCAGGATCGCAACTTCACCATCATGGGGTTACCTGCTCTTGAAGCCGAAGGTAGCTCTGAGTATATGCGAGATCAGTATGGCGTTTGGAGTAAGCCGGGGATGGCCGGGTTCCTGGTCGGCAAGCACTTCCCGTTGGGCTGGTCTGAGTTCACGGTTATTTGAGTTTGACAAAGAGGTCCCCAGTTGCTATACTGGGGACCTCACACCTTGGAGGTAGTAATGCATTGCTGGGTTAGTGAAGATCGAGTTCACACCATTCTGCCGAGCGAGTACAACGCAGACGACATGGGACCAATCTACAAGATGAGCTACATGGAGGGCGAAGTCCTTGAGCTGATGCAGCAGAATCTCCGAAAGGCTCAGCGAGACCTTAAGGAATATGAGCGTATGCTTGCGGCAACGCTGCGCAAGCGCGGACCGGTGGAGGAGAACTGATGCTTGTCGGTATCGCAGGATTCGCAACCAGTGGAAAGACTTCCGCTGCGAACGTCCTCGTTGAAGAGTTTGGTTTCCGTAAGATCAGCTTTGCCGATCCGCTTCGTGAAGCAGCACTAGCGCTCGATCCTCTGATCGAGATTGTCGGATGGAATGAGTTCTGGCGACTGAGCGTGGTCATTAAGGAATTCGGCTGGACAGAGGCCAAGAGACTTTTTCCGGATGTGCGCGACGTACTGGTTAAGCTTGGCACCGAGGTCGGTCGCACCTATTTCGGCGAGAGTTGCTGGAATAACGTGATGGCTAGCACCTATCCTGATATGGCTCGCAAGGATACTCGGTACGTAATCGACGATCTGCGATTCGAAAATGAAGTTCAGTTCGTACGCATGGGTCTCGGAGAAATCATCTGGGTGGACCGACCTGGACTTGCTGCGGGAGAGCACGTATCTGAGTCAGGAGCACCCAAACGGAGCGCCGATTACATCATCGACAACTCGGAAGATCTCGAATACCTAAGGCTTCAGGTGAGAGACTTCGCAGTAGATGCAGGCTGGTTCCTTAACTAAGGTTGTGCTAGGATAGGATTAAAGCCAGACTAGCGAAGGAGAGAAAATGAAGACCCCCAGAATTACTCAGTCCAAGGATGCTTACGTATTCGATTACCCTCAGGCCAAAGAGTTTGCGGTGAAGCAGATGGATACGTTCTGGCATCCCAATGAGGTGGATGTTAGCAAAGACGTTCATCAGATGCGTACGGATATGACCGAAGCTGAATACCACGGGATCTGCACTGTTCTCCGACTGTTCGCAAAGTACGAAACGATCGTTGGCAACGAGTACTGGGGTGGCAAAATTAAGCGTGCATTCCCGAACGCTTCCGTAGAGTTGATGGCGACGACGTTTGCTTTCATGGAGATCGGGGTGCACGCGGTCTTCTATAACCGACTTAACGAAGCTCTAATGATTGCCGATGAAGACTTTCATAATTCATGGAAAGAGGACGAAACGCTCGCTGAGCGAATCGACTTCATCAATGCTGTAGCGGATCGAGAGGATGACTTGCCGTTGTCACTGGCAGCGTTCGTGATGCTAGAAGGGGCAGTGCTCTACAGCAGCTTTGCTTTTCTGAAGTCGTTCAGTTCTGCTGGCCGCAACAAGCTTGTCAATGTGAACGCCGGAATTAGTTTCTCTGTCAGTGATGAGATGCTGCACGCTGAGGCTGGAGCTTGGCTATTCAAGACCCTGGTTGAGGAGTCGGAGCTTACTTTCGACGAGCATCTTACTCTTGGTTCAAAGATCGAAGAGGTGGCTTACAGGATTGTTGAGCACGAAGACCGAATTGTTGACATGATCTTTGAAAAGGGTGAGATCGAGAACGTCACACCCGAGACCCTTAAAGCATTCGTGCGCAGTCGAGTCAACATGTGTCTCCGAATGATGGATCAGAAAGAGATCTTCATTCTTGATGAGAATCCAATTGCTGAATGGTTCTACGGGACTGCCACGGGCTATTCCATGGTGGACACCTTTTTCAAGGTTAGTTCGGAATACGAGAGAGTCGCCTCTGAGGCCGACTTCTCCTGGTGAAAGGAAGTTATGAGTAGCGCTTACGAAAAGCTCGGAGCGGAGATCGAACGTCTCCGCTCCATTGGCGAGGCACCGCAATGGATGGACACTAACAGCTATCAGATGCTCCATCAGAATTACCTGCTGCCAGGCGAAACTCCGCGAGATTTGTATAAGCGCAATGCGCTCGCGGCAGGCCGAGCAGCGGCGAAGCTGTATGGTGAAGGTGGTAACTGGAGCGTTAGATTTCTCGATATCATGTGGAAGGGCTGGTTCTGTCCTTCTACTCCCGCAATGGCAAACCTTGGAACCGAACGCGGAATGCCAATTAGTTGTAGCTCCCTATTTGTCTCTGATTCCGTAGACTCGTTCTACACATCCCTCCATGAGGGAGCTGTTCTTTCCAAGAATGGATTCGGCACCGCCGCATATCTCGGCGACATTCGTCCTCGTGGCTCTGAAATCTCTCGCGGAGGAAAAGCATCGGGTCTACTTCCTGTGATGCGTAATTTCACGAATATGGCTCAAGATGTATCCCAGGGTGGTATTCGTCGTGGTTCTGTTGCACTCTACATTCCGGCAGATCACGGAGACTTTGATGAGATCGCAGATTTCGCTCTCAATCACCCTGATGGCCTAAACCTCGGCTGGAATATCTCAGATGAGTTTACGGCCCGAATGAACTCAGGTGATCGCGAAGCTATCGGTCGCTATCAAAAGATTCTAAAGCTACGTCGAGTTGCGGGTAAGGGGTACCTCTTCTTCCCGGATAAGGCGAACCGTCTTGCTCCCGAATGTCTTCGTGTTAACGCACCTAAGATCGTAGCTAGTAATCTTTGTTCTGAAGCGATCCTCCCGTCAGATGCAGATCACACATTCCTGTGTGCCCTCAGTTCTATGAATGTCGAGAAGTTTGATGAGTGGAAGAATACTGACGCTGTATTTTTGGCAACGGTATTCCTTGATTCTCTTGTTGAGATCTTTCTGGGCCAGGCTCAGGGTCAGCGAGGCTTTGAGCGCATCATCCGTTTTACTGAGAAGAGTCGTGCTATCGGTCTCGGGACCATGGGTTTTCACTCATACCTTCAGCGCAAGGGTGTAGCTTTCGAATCGTTGAAGGCTAACGCTATCAACAACGAGGTGTATGCTCACATTCAGCGCGAAGCAGAGAAGGCAACTGAATGGATGGCTAAGATCGCTGGCGAACCTGAATGGTGCATTGGCTTCAATCGCAGGAATGCAACCCTTACGATGGTTGCTCCCAATATGTCTACCGCTGTTATCTGCGGTGGCACCTCTCAGGGTATTGAGCCAGTCGTTGCGAACGTATACACTCAAGGTGGCCAGGCGGGAGACATGTCCCGGATCAATCCAGTCCTGCTTGACGTGATGCAGTCGCGGGGGGTATACTCACCCAAGATTGTGGCAGAGATTCGAGAGCAGGTGGGCAGCGTCCAGGATGTCGACTGGCTAAGCGACCAAGAGAAGATGGTGTTCAGAACAGCCTTTGAAATTGATCAGAGCGCTATCGTGCGACTTGCTTCAAATCGACAGAAGTTCATCGATCAAGGGCAGTCTTTGAATCTCTTCTTCTCTTCAGAGGAAGAGCCTCAGCGCATTTCGGCTGTGCATCGGCAGGCCATCGAAGATCCAAACATCAAATCGCTATACTATCTCAGATCGGCACGGGGTGTGCGCGCTAGCGCCGACTGTGTTGCTTGCGCAGATTAAGGAGAAACTTGATTCAGGTAGGACTCGATACCGCAATCCATCTTTCCAAGACCAACCCTGAGAAGTTCTATTACTTTAAGTTCAGTGCAGATTGGTGTGGCCCGTGCAAGCAGCTCGGCAAGCTCATCGATCAGATGCTGATTCTGGATAACCTTCCCGAGATCACTTTCCTTGAGATCGATGCTGATACGATGAGTAACGAACAGCTAGACAATTGGGAAGTGGCCTCCGTACCTACCAGCGTAATTGTTCGGGGAGGTGAAGAGTTGGGGCGTAAGACTGGAGTTCCTGCCAAGCTCGCTTTGCGAGACTGGATCGTATCGGTAATGGATCACAGTTAAAAAGAGGGAGGGGCTGGCAGTTGCCAGCCCCTCCCTATCATTCAGTGAAGATTACTATCGCTTGTTCGCCGGTGAAAGGGCCACGAGACCGAGACCGCCAACCAGAGCGCCAAAGACCACGACCCATTCCTGCCCAGTGACATGCCAAGCGGAATCAACGATCATGCCTGCGGCGTCTCTCACCTCCTGGATTGCCATGACGTAGGCAGCCAGGGCGGCCGAGATGCCACCGAAGATCGCCTTAGAGTACTTCTTCAAAATTGTCATTTGACAACACCTCCTTTCATCTATTCTCATCTAGAGAAAACTATGGTATATTTTGAGGCATGACTAATTTTCGCCGTAAGGTACCAGGTTTCCCCAACTACTTTGTTACGATGACTGGCCGAGTTGAAAATCTCTCAGGTCACTTGATTCAGCAAGTCCCGACTGATCGAGGTTATATGAGAGTTCAGTTGTATTGTGATGGCAAGCGAGTCTGGAAGAGAGTACATCAGGCCGTACTTGAAGCTTTCGTTGGTCCATGTCCAGAAGGTATGGAGTGCTGTCACAACGACGGAATCAGGTCTCACAACTCGCTTCATAACCTGAGGTGGGATACGCGCAGTGCTAACGCTAAGGATCGGGTTAAACACAATAAGGAATATGATGGTAATGGCAATTTGCGCCCTCCTCCGCCAGAGAAGCGAGCAAGAGGAGAAAAGCAGGGGTCATCTAAATTGACCGAAGAGAGAGTATTGACTATTCGTCGACAGTACGAATCTGGTGAATTCAATCAATATGAGCTTGCGAAGATGAACGATGTTTCCCAGCCAGTGATCTTTAACGTAGTGCACAGGAAGACTTGGAAGCACATTTAGGTTGTTGACATTATCCAAGAGATCTGGTATCATGGTGGCATGGACGACGTTTTGATCGAAGTTGTCGATCTGAAGAAGATCGACTCCAAGTTAGCTAATCAGCTAAAGCGGGCGAGCTTCCGCAACACGGGCTGGATGCAGCCTTGTGTTACTCAGATTCGTAAGGGTGTAGCACCGGGAGGCAAGAAGCTTCACTACCCGGAAGCTCACGCTATAGTCGCTCGAAATCCTCAAGGCGACCTGCTGGGCTGGGCGATGGTTAGGCATGGGCCTCACCGCCGGGATGACTACATGACTTGGATCTCTCCGAGGCATCGACGCAAGGGTGTGGCGCGAAAGCTATTAGTGGTAGCTTTCCACAACTTCGGGAAGGTGCAAACTTATCCACACGATGTTAAGTCTAGGGCATTCTATGAGAAAAACAAACGATTCGTTAGCAAGACAAACGATTCGTGGCGAATGAGCTTGTATCAATTCTATGCAAGGGACATTTACTGATGAATGATTATGGCCTGGATCTTTTCGAAGACGACCCCGGAGAAGAGATTCAACTGAGCTTCACGACTTCGATTACGCTTGGTACAGTGGTCGAACAGATCGTAGCAGAGTGTTCACCTGAAGAGGTAGTTGAGGTTATGCTCTGGTTCTTGAAAGACAACGACGTTCGTAGGATCTGGAACTGCTGGGAAGTTGAGAATGAAGACCTACAGAGGTTGAGAGATGACGAGACCGAGGAGAACGAATGACCTCTTATGATGAGATGATGGCTCGGCTCCATGAGCCGACCGATCCGGAGTTCCAAGCCTTCAAGGAGGCTGTAAAGAAAAGTATTGAGCGCGACTACGAGAGAGACTTTGGAGCAAAGAAGAACGATGAAGAAACTGAGTAAGTTCCGCTGGTTCATTGTCGATGTGGCGCTGTTCTTCGCAGACAAGTTCCTTCGTCACCGAAAGGGTAAGCGATGACCTACGACGTTGATGATTTTAGCACGTTGCTCCCGGGTGATATCATCTTCACAGGCATGGGGGAACCCGCTAAGACCGTGGTGAAGTTCGGGCAAACTCTTCTGAACGACGATTGTCGGTTTGAGCACGTAGCGCTAGCGCTGGGAGACGGGATCGCTGTCGAGGCCAGGCCGCCGAAGGCTAGAGTATTCGATATCGACCCGACTCACAGTTCGCTGTATTTTCGTCTTCCGCTGACAGATGAGCAGCGCGACCTGATCTGGATTAACGCATCCGTAGTTGAAGTGAAGTACAGTTGGCTAGCGTTCCCACACCTAGGTCTCATTCGTTTGGGGTTGACCTCCGATTGGATGACGCGTACACTGATGGGGTCGCGGAGGCGAATCTGTTCGCAGCTTGTGGATGAGCGCTTGACGAAGTCCGGGTTCCAGGTGTTTAATGATGGCCGAACCTACGGCGACGTGACACCCGGAGATTTGTACTACCGCTTTTCGCTTGATCCGATGTGTGTGTCGTTTCGACTAGATGGTAAGAAGAATTGGGAGATGTGATGTTCGAACTGATTAGCAAGTCCGGCAACCTTGTTGCTCGTGCTAGGGGTGACCAGTTCATTTCTTTGTTCTATCGGGACGCACAGCAGGCAGCGGTACTTAACCGAGACAACGCTCTATGGGTTGCGGGAGCAATCACTCAGTGGGCGAAATACTCTGGTCACTTTGATTACCACGTACGCTCCCCCGAGGGGAACTTTATCATGATCGCAGAGGATGATCTTCGAGGATTCATCTGGTACTTCCCCCTCAACCAGGGCACATGGATTCCTCGCTCTGATCTGATGTGGCTTCGGGCCGCTATTCTGAACTGGAAGGATCATTTCGATGTCTGAAGAGATTGATCGTTGGCATACCGATGGAGGTAAAGAGATGGAACAGATTGACGACTACGAGTTCTGCATCATGAACGGGGACGACTTCCCCATCACTGAGCCGTATCGCGGTGAGGGTGGCTTCAGAGCCATGAAGGTTCGCCTTGAGATCTATCGAGAGCAGTACCCCAAGGGTAGATTCGATCTCGCCTCTCGACGAGTTACAGATTGGGTTCGAATCAGCAGTGAGTGAGGTGTGGCACGATCTCAGCCCAGAGCTGAGTCAGCGACTTTTGGATGTGTGCTCCGCTGTTGCAGCGGGGCACGATTCTTTGTTTATCCAGGCCGAAGCGATCCATCTGCTGGCAGCCATTGACAGCGAGATGAACGTTGGTGTATACTCGACTGAGTTCACCGAAGATGAGAGTGGAGCTGATTACTATGATGAGTATTAAGCGAGCGAAGATCGACATTGTCGCCGACATGCTGTTCGCACTAGTCGGAGCAGGATTCTTGAGTCACAACCTTGTTGTGAATAACGCCGCGTGGTCTGCGTTTTGGGCAGCACTGGTTGCGCTCAAAGTTCGCGACCTGATCCAGGGAGTCTACGTTCTTCGGAAGCTTGAAGGTCGATGAAGGTTTTCTTGGTCGAAGTCACAGACTGGAATGAGGATGTTCCGATCTGGGTTGACTCAGTGTGGACTTCTCCAGTGAAGGCCGAGAAGCGGCGTAAGAAAATCTTGGACCAGAAGTATCCGGATCGTAGGGCTAGTGTCGAGATGAAGCGAGTGGAGAAGTAGTGCGTATCTTTAAGCGGAAAGAAGATGGGAAACTTTTTGGCGTCTCGTACTCTGATCAGCTCTTCGAGGTTGAGCTGAAGTACACGTTCGCAGATCCATGGGATGGCGAGGTCGGCCCGACGACCGACAATATGGTTGAAGACGAGTGGGAAGAGGTAGAGCTGTGAGAATCCTTTTGACAGGTGCGGCAGGCTTCGTAGGAAGTCACGCACTGAAGTATCTGCTTGAGAACACAGATGCAGAGATCGTCTGCCTCGTAAGCTTCGAGCACGCTGGCCGGAGCGCTCGCCTTCGTCAGGTTATGGATGATGCTGGATTGGATTGGGTTGAGCGGCGGCACGCTGCCTCCCCTCACGAGCGTGTCAAGATCATCCGTCACGATCTGCGCACTCCGATCGACTCGGTGACTGCTGAGCAGATTGGCTCCATCGATGTGATCTGGAACATCGCTTCCGAGTCTCACGTTGATCGCTCGATCACTCACCCTCGGCCCTTCATCCTGAACAACACCGAGCTGATTCTGACGATGTTGGAGTACGCCCGTGTGGCAAAGCCCAAGCTCTTTTTGCAGATGTCTACAGACGAGGTTTATGGTCCTGCACCTTCAGGTCACAACCATGTCGAATGGGAAACCCCTCTTCCGAGTAATCCGTACAGCGCCAGCAAAGCAGCTCAGGAAGCGATTGCTTTCTCGTATTGGCGTACGTACGGTGTTCCGGTTGTCATTACGAACACGATGAACATCATCGGTGAGATGCAGGACAAAGAGAAGTTCGCTCCGATGGTTATGCACAAGGTCGCTACTGGCGAGCCCATGACCATCCACGCCTCGCCAACCGGTGAGATCGGTAGCCGTTATTACCTGCACGCGTACAACCTCGCTGACGCTTGGGAGTTCCTGACCAATCGAGCGATGAATATCGGAGTGGTTGCTTACGGAGATGGAGTAGATCGACCTGAGAAGTTCCACATCGTTGGTGAGCGAGAGGTCGATAACCTTCAGTTCGCTAAGATGATCGCCACCGAGATGGGCAAGGAGCTGAACTACGAACTCGTCGACTTCCACAGCAGCCGTCCCGGCCACGATCTCCGGTACGCTCTCGATGGCTCTCTGATGGAGTCGATCGGATGGCGAGCACCGCTGTCTCTTGACGAGTCGGTTACCCGGATGGTAGAGTGGACGAACACTCATCCGGAGTGGTTGGCATGATTGAGTTAAGACCCCTCCTCGAAAGAGGAGGGGGTTCATACTTTGCTTCAACAGAGGGAGATATCTGGAGTAATAAGAGCGGAGAACTCAAGAAGCTAAAAGCCTGCTTGAACAGCGACGGATACCTAGTCTTGAACATTTATGAAAATGGTGTTCGTAAATCTTGTCGGGTGCACCAGCTTGTCTGCGAAGCTTTTCATGGGCCTAAGCCGTTTGAAGATGCTGAAGTCTGTCATGGAGTCGGTTCCGAACGAACCAATAATCGTCCTGAGAATTTAAGATGGGGCTCCAGAGACGAGAACCAGAAACAGAGAGATATCGACGGTACAGCCGCTCAAGGAGAAAACAATCCCAAGGCTAAGTTGACCTGGCCTATAGTTCGTGAGATTCGCAAGAGATATCGAGCAGATATCAAGGGGCTAAAGGCACGACGAGCAATGGGCCTACCTACCATCAGAGAACTTGCAAAAGAATATGAGGTCTCGCACGAGACCATAGCATTCCTCGTCAGAGGCGCAACCTGGAAGGAATGAGTTGATATCGATCACGATAACCCAAGACGACGATACGATCCTCGGTCCGATTATGGCAGAGGAGGCAGAGGTCCTGGACAACGCTGTTCTAGTAAAAATCTCGAATCGTCAGATGAAGCTGTTCCCGTTTCGCCACTGCCTTGAGGTCACGGTGGATTATCTAACTCCTCCTGATCCTCGTGGAGAATTGGAATGATTTAGTGGGATAGGGTAGAGGCCGGGCGAAACTGCCCGGCCTCTAGGGGATATATTGGATGATCAATTATCCTACTACTAGGAGGCGTAAATGCCAGATGTGCAGATCCACTATAACGGAGAGAACGGCGATTCAACCGCCGTGGCGCTCTACGTTGACGGACAGTTGAAGGCCATCGGCCCACCGGCGGAGGTTCAGAGTACTGCGATCCGGATGTTCGGATATCGTCAGATTTACAGCTCTCAGTTTCTCCTGGGACAAGAGACATACGCAGGTGCAGCGAAGACCCTGAGTGAACTGAAAAGCTACCTTGAAACAAAGAATGCCGCAGAAGCAGAAGCTCTGAGAGCAGAGGCAGCAGAGCTTATTCGTCGAGCAGACGAACTACAAGGAAGAGCGTGATCGGATGTTCCTGAAATCTGACTACGACCTTATGGTCTTCAACGCTGAGCAATCTGCTGCGAAATACGAGAAATGGTCGGCTCAGAATTACGAGGCCGCAGAGACCAAGCGGGGCAAAGACAGACTCGATTATCTCCAGTGGGGCGCAGACTATGCACAGAAGGCAGAGTTCTACGCGAACGAGGCGAGCTACTGGAAGGGGGTTCGGGATGAGATTACCTCTCCGGCTCTTTTGCAGCCCGCTCAGGGACAAGCGGCCTAAGAGGATCAGACCACCTTGGATCCTTAGGGTGCCTAGCTTCTTTCAGATCTCCAGCTCCCTCAGCTTTCTTGCGATGGTGACATTCACCATTGGGCTTTCCGCCGCGTTCGGGCTGTCTAATCCACAGACCATCACATCAAAGATGCCATTCTTTGTCTACCCCACTTACGGAGCTGGGGTGGCGCTCGCTTCAGTGGCTCTGATGTACGGGATAGTGACTAGAGATTTTCTTACAGAGAAGTTCGCGGCCAGAATCCTGGCCATGTGTCTTGGGACTTTCGCCATCTGGGCTGTCGCAGCGAATGGGATTCAGCGGTCTATCGTGACAATGGGACTGATCTCCGTGATCGTCTTCCTGCTGGAACAAAGAATCAGCTTGATCAACTGTTTGCTACAGGCCAAGGTGATTTCTTACCGATTCGAGCAGAGTAAGCTTGATGAGGAGCGTGAAGATGAGTAGCGAAAACTTCATCACTATCATTTCAGCCGTTCTCGGCAGCGGGGTAGTAGTTGCTCTTCTCCAGTTTCTACAGACTCGTAGAAAGAATAGAGCTGAAGGAGATGTGGCGGTAGCCACGACCCAGAGTCAGGTTGCTCTCGTAGGGGTCCAGGAACTTGAGGCGAAGCTCAACTACCTGTCTAAAGTTATCGAGGTTCTTGAAAAAGAGAACCTCCGTCTTGAGAAGCAGAACCTACGACTCGATAGTGACATAAACGAAGAGCAGCTCAGAAACACTAAGCTTGCCGATCGGATGCGAACCCTGGAAGTTACGTGTGACAAGTACGAAGTGGTGATCCGGAAGTTGTGCATCGAGCTGGGTTACGACTTCGAGACCTACTTGACGAAGTGAAGCAGGACTGCTATACTGATGGGACCGCCAGAGATGGCGGTCCTTAATCTTTTGGAGGCCTGTCTTGTCCCTCAGTGAAAAAGAACTCAGCGAGATGGCGCTGGGGACTCGCGTCATCGATCCGGCGGACGGAGAGATATTTGAGAAATATGCACCTGATCGCTGGTCATCTCTCACAGATAGAGTGAAATGGCGGAATTATGAGTTGGTAGACATATCAGTGGAACTCGTTAACCCCACTGAGGGAGCTGAGAAGCCCGTAGAGACCTCAGGAGATCTTACCGACGCTGAGATACTAAACTTTACCCGCGAGCTGCTCAGAGGCGATCCTGAGGCCGTTAAAGTGGTGCTTGAGTTTATGAGGCCGGTGATCGAGGCGTCGAAGCCTACCTAGTTCTCGGGGACCATCATGTTTCGCAAATCCGTTGACGGAAATGGAATGAACGTTTACACCGTGTTCCACAACCTCGATAGCCGTGAAGTGGATGTAACTCTGGATGCGCCGTGGAATCCGATCTACATCGTTCTAGACGAGATGTCCGTGGCTATCTATTCCCCGACGGACATCCGTGGAACCCGAGTTACTGTGAAGCTAAAGGAGAGCAAAAGAAGAAGGTAACGGGGTTGACGGCGAATCAAGTCTACGGAGATCTCAACGCTGCTCTTCAGCAGCGCGACCAACTTGAGCAGATGATCGAGACTTTTCTTCAGGAGGTCAAGTCCGGTCATAAGCTAAAGCACCAGGGGGCTGCAATCAATAAGCTCCGGCAAGCCTACGAAGACTACTCAATTTAGGAGACAATATGTATAAAGTAACCGTCACGCTCAAGGACGATAAGAGTAGCTATGGCTACCGCAAAGAGCTGTACTCAGCAGATGAGGTTGGCTGGGAGCACGATTGGTTGACGCTATGGACCAACCCACAGGGGCCGAAGGTGGCATGCACCCTCATCAACCGCTCTG
>JACCDR010596930.1_pt1 | contig 19986 bp, 37 predicted proteins | sample 7446431 | NCBI WGS metagenome assembly JACCDR01 (sample SAMN15323443, study PRJNA562643) | freshwater metagenome | isolation source: river surface water | place: USA:Blue River Watershed | collected 2017-08-17 | reverse complement strand
GGCGCGGATGGCGCGGGTGACGGTGGCCATTTCGTCATCGGTCAGCACGCGGTTGAAGAGCAACCATGATGCGAGATTGCCGCGGTAGGGAATGTCATAGGTGCTGCCGGTGACATGGCGTGCGCCGAAGAGGACGCGGTCAAGGGCGGAGGTGGACTGGGTGTTTCCGCTGGAGTCTTCCCGGACCATGATGCCGTCGACGTAGGCTTTGACGGTGGGGCTGGCGTTGTCGTCGTAGGAGAAGCCGAAGATCTGCGGGAGGGGGTTGTAGTAGGCCACAATCCGCGCATCGCCGTTGTCGGCCATGGCGGTGGAGGTGGTGACGGTGCCTCCCTCGCGGTGGTAGCCGTAGGCGCTGGTGGCGGCGTTGAGTAGATAACACTGCGCGGATGTGGTGATGCCGGCTTGGTTGACCATGCCGGCGAGCCATGCGCTGGAGGTCTGCCCGCTCATGACTCCCTGCATGTCTGCGACGAGGGTGAATGCACCTACGGGAGCGGAGAGGACCCATCCGGCGTATTGGTTTCCGGCGGAGAATTCGAGGCCATCGGCGGTGAGGACGGGGGTGGAGCCGGTGGCACCGGTGAGGCCGTAGAAGGTTTTTGGCGCGGTGGCGCTGGAGACCATGCCGGTGCGGAGGAAGGCGGCGTCTACGAGGTCGGGCAGGAGGGCGGCATCGTCGAGGATCTGGATGGCGCGGTTGATGCGGTTGATGGCTCCGGCGTCATAGATGAGATCGGTGAAGACGTAATCAAGCACGTCATCGCGCATGGGGATCTCCGGTGGCCGGGTGGCGGTGGCGAAGGGGCCGAGCGCGAGGGCATCGCGGGCGGCCTGCGCGTCTTCCGCGGCGAGGAATTCGGCGATGGCGGCGGAGACGGCGGGGTTGGATTGGCCGACCCAAACGGTGCCGTCCCAGACGGAGGTGACGGCGTCCTCCGGATCATACCATTCCTGGCCGAGGATCAATCCGGTGGACGGCGGAGGTGTGGTGGATACGATGGGGGCGGAGGCTCCGACGCCGTTGCCGCCAGGGCCGCGGTTGATGATGACCGACGCAATGGCTCCGGCACGGCGAGTGGTGATGATGGTAGAGTGCAGGGGCATGGTCAGGCTTCCGTGCTGGCGGGGGTGTTGCGCGGCTGGATTTCAAGCTGCCACGGCTCGCTCCAGTAATCGTTGCCATCCGCATCCGTGAACCGGATGTCGAAGTAGAACATTCCCACGGTCCATGGGGAGTCGCCGGTGTCGATCTGCCCCGTGGCCACCCCGGCGGCGATGGTCATGGGGATATCCGCCACGGTGGCTCCGCCGACCTTCCGCGCACAGGCGCGGCAGGCCACTTGCCAGGTCTCGTCCAGCACGATCGCCACCCCGTCCGCGTCCTGCGCGGCGCATGATAGATCGTAGGTCTCGCCCAGTTTGATGGAGTCCGTGGTCATAGGTTGGGATCAGGGGGTGAAGACTTCGGGCGGGGCGTCGTATCCGGCCACTGGAGCCGTGTAGACGCCCACGATGGTCCCGGTAAGGGTGATGTTGGTCCAGGTGCCATCCGGCGGAACATCGCCACCGCCCGCGATGTAGGCGGCTCCGGTGCCGAGCGGATAGATTTCCCAGCGGGTGCCATCCCAGCCGATCGCGGGTCCGGCTTCCACCCCGCCGAAGCACTTCTTGCCGCCGTAGGTGCCGGTCACATAGTGGGCTTTGTTGAGGGCTGTGGCGAATTCCCCGGTCACGCCGGAAAGCGTCACGCATTCCCGCACCCGCGGACCGGATGCACTGGCGGGATCGAACACATCCTCCGGCGCTGCGGGCGGGCTGCCTGCGGATGGCGGTGTGAAGACAACGGGCGGATTGCTGGGAGGCATGGTCTTATGGGGTTGGAGTTGGGGAGGCGGACTGCGGAGCGCGTTTCAATCCGCACTCCGCAATCCGCACTCCGCATTCGTCAGGCTACCAGCAGGTAGCTGTTATTTCCGCTATCGCGGCGTTCCAGGCTGTAGGTGAGCTTCTTGGTGGCGGGGCCTACCTCGCCGGCATCTGCCAGGCGCAGCCGCGCCCAGATCTGCAAGCGTTCGGTCACGGTGCCGGTCTTGTTTTGAAACTCCAGCAGGGCCACGCCCTCGATGTAGTCGTCATTGGACGCATGCGGGGCCTGCGCAGTGCCTACCACTGGCACGGTGGCCAGGGCGTGCTCGAGCTTCTTGAAATAGGAGCTGGTCTTGGCGGTGGTGCCGGTGAAAACCACCTTTTTCAGGGTGTTCTCTTCATCATCCGCATAGCCGCCGGCGGCTTTCGGGATTTTGAAGGTCTCCGTGTCGAAGGTTTTCTCGGCTTTGATCGTCTCCGTGTCATGGATCATGTAGTTGGTCCAGTTCGTGAGCGGATCGTTGTCCGGCCAGGTGTCCTCATCCACGGTCACCGAGTCGACGGTTTCCCCGGATGGGATGAAGTAAACGCGGGCGTTGAGCAGCTCGCGGCGGATGGTGGTGGGAGCAGACATTGTGGTGGGTTCCTTTCGGTGCGGTGGTGGTCGTGGTTAGATGCCTTCGATGGTGATCAAGCCGGCGGATTCCAGGGCCTTGGCCTCATCCGTGGTTAGACGGATGCGTTTGCCAGCGGCGCAGATCGCCTTGCCGATCTTGGTGCGGTTGCGCAGCACCCGGCAGGTGAGCAAGAGTTGCGGGGCGGTGGTTTCTTTGGCGGCTTCTCCCGCCGCTCCGGGTTCTGGTGCTGGTTTCGGTGGTGTCATTCGAGTGAGAGATAGATTTTCCGGCTGAGTGTGATGCGCCAGGCGGCGAACTCGGGGTCATCGAGTGCCTGATAGGACTTCACCCGGCAGTCCGCGAAGGCGGCGGTGTTCCGCAGGCTGGCGTGGCGGTGGAGCAGGCGCAGGATGGCATCCCGGATTTCCCCGCCCAGGCGCAGGTTCGGGTTTTTCCGGCGGTTCCGCTTTGGCGTGGCCACGTAGAGTTCCACGGCGGCCTCGGCCTCGATCATGTCGGAGCCCTCGCCGGTCTCGCTGCCGCCCAGGTCATAGATGAGCACGGCCACGCCGTTGCACTTGGCCACGGCGGCGCGGATGTCTTCATCCGGATCCGTCACGCCGTGGTGCCACTGGCTCACGTTGTCCGCGCTCAGCTCGTCGATCGTCCCATCCGTGAGGATGTCCCGCACGGCGATGAGAAAGGCGTCTGTTTCCAGGGAACTCATGACAAGGTTTCGCGTTGGATGGCCTGGCGGATTTTTCCGCCGATGATTTTGCCGCCGTGTTCTTCGATGGCGGTGCGCAGCGGCCGGCGGGCCGGGACTTTCATGCGCTTGGTATGGGCGCGCACGCTCTGCTCCAGGCGGCTCAGGTTCTTCTTCTTGATGGTGTGCGCACGGCGCTGGTGAGCACGCACGGAGACGGTGCCGTCGAACCCGATCTCATGCGCGCCGAAGTATTCCACCGCGGCACCGATCCGGCCGCTCACGCCATTCTCGGTCAGCACGGCATCCTCCGCATGCAGATCGCGGCGGAGCCGGCCGCTCACCACGCCCAGGCGGCGCTGGGCCACGGGAAACGGGCCTTGTCCGGTGAATCGTTCCTTCTGCGCGCGGAAGGCCAGTTTCTGAAGTCCCAGCGTGAACGCCTTGCGCAGTGTTTCGCTCGGCCCGGCGATGGCCATCACCCGCGCGATGGCCTCGCGGCCGTCCGGCGAGGGCGGCGCGAAGCGGATGCGGAATGAGAGCGGGGCGGTCATGGAATCAGCCTTGGCGGGTGTGGAGTTGCAGGGTGCGCTGCACGCCTGGCAGCAGTGTCAGGGTGTCCAGGGAGATGCTGGCGCCGGTTTTCTTGTCCGGCTTTTCCGCGCCCTTGCCGCGGAATGTGTTCTCCGCCTCGCAGACGGCGCGGCATTGGATCACCCAGGCGTTCAGGATGTCGCCGGGGAGCGGGATGGCACCGGCGGGCATGGCCGCATCGTCCTCGCACCAGTAGCCGCCGGTCAGGGTCAGGCGGATCAGATCCGCCTCGTTGCCAGGGGCCCCGTGGAACCGCACGATGCCCGCACCGGGATGCGTGCCGGCGATGCTGCTCTCGATGTCGGATGCCACGCCACCCACCACGATCTCCGCTGCCTCGATTTCCTCGATCGGATAGAGATCCACCACCACGGCATCCAGGTCCGCAGGCGTTTCGAAAATGTGCCCCTCCGCCCGCCGCAGTTTGCGGCCGGTGAAGCGGTCGAAAAGTTCCGCCACCCCCAGGCCGATGTTGGAAACGTCCGCATCGTAATCGCTCGCATCTCCCATGTCTGCGGGGAGCAGACGGGAGAGCAGCCATTCGAGATTCCGGTATCCAACAAGGGCCATGTGAGGAGGGGTGTCGGGTGTTTGGGCTTAGGCAGGCGTGACGAGTTCGCCCAGGGCCGCGGCGCGGTCCGTGGTGGTTTCGAAGGTGTCTCCGGGTTGATAGGTGGTGCCGGCCTCATGCAGCACGGCGGCAGCTTTCACGGTGAGGGCGGGTGAGGCGTCCACCGGGGTTTCTTCGGTCTTTTTCTTGGCCATAAGGATCAGTGAGGGGTTGGGGAAGGGAGCCGCCGTCGCCAGCGGCTCCCCACCGGTTAGGTTAGCTCGCGGCGGTGGTCAGCACGCCGAAGGAGGTGGCCTTCTTGGTCTTTGCGGCACCGCGGGCGCGGGCGCGGAAGACGGTGCTGTCCTCGGTGAATTTCACCTGGTCGCTGGCGGCGAATTCGAAGTCGCTGCGCAGGCAGACCGCCTGGCCCATCAGATCGCCAAAGACGGCAATCTTCTTGCTCACGCCGTCCGTGGCATTCGCGGTGTGGGAAAGCACCACCGGATAGCCGAGGATGGAGCCCAGTCCGCCGAGGGCCGGCGCATCGGTGCTCGGCAGGAAGATCGGCCGGCCGTTGGAGTCTTTCACGCTCAGGATGCGCACCAGCATTTGCGGATGCAGCACCCAGGCCGCGGTGGGCTTGCTGAGCACGGAGGCATCCACCGCCAGCATCGTGGCGAGGAAGTCTTCCAGGTCCAGCGTGGCCACGCTCACGTTTCCGCTCGCTGCCACGGCTGCGGTGCCGCTGCCGCCGAAGATGCCGGTGTAGCCGCCATCCGTGACGTCCGCGGTGCCGTCTGCACTGGTGCAGGCCCAGTCCAGCGCGTAGGCCGTGGCGTTGGCGAATTTGCGCAGCACGTGGCCCACGAGGTCGATCTCGGAATCCGCCAGCAGTTCATTGGACACCTGGATCCAGCCGAGCAGCTTGCCGATCGTGGCGGTCACGTTGGCGCTGGTGTAGCTGGTTTCTGAGGAAGCGGTGTTTTCCGCCGTCCAGGCCATCGTCGGGTCCGTGGAGTCCACGATGAGCTTGGCGCTGGTGGTGGAGACCGGCACCACGTCGAAGCGGTTCCACATCCCGTATTCAGCCACCACGGAGTAGATGTCCGGGATGAGCTGTGCATTGATGTAGGAGGCACCGGAGCCGGAGCCCGTCACCATGGCGCGGATGTATTCCTGCGCGGCTTTTTCCTGCGCCTCGGTGATCGGCACGTTCGGGTTGGAACGGCGGGCCGCCATCCGGATCATGCCGTTCACGGCGTTCCGGCACTGCTCGTCCGCGGAGATGCGCTCCAGGCCGCTGCCAAACGCACTGCGGCGCTCCTGCGCGATGCGGAGCTGGATCTGTTGGATCGTGCGGGACACGTCCGCCACTTGCGAGGGCAGTCCCTCGAAGGTCTTCACGTGCTTGCCGAAATCATCGGCCAGCTTCTTGCTGTCCTTGTCGATCTCGGCGAATTTGGTCTCGATGGTTTGCACCTGCGATTTCACCGCAGACACGCCATCCAGCACTTTGCGCTGGAATTCCGCCTGGGCAAGTCCGCCACCGTTCTGGTTGCCGTTTCCGCCGTCTTCATCCTGCCGGCGCACCGGCAGGGCGAGGAATGGCAGCGTGGCGCACACCATGCTGGCGGCATTGTCATTCATCAGGCCGAAGCCGATGCCGAAAACCGCCGCGGCCAGTGCCAGGACGGGAGTGAGTAGTTTGCGATGGATCTTCATGATGGTAGGGAGTGATGTTGGTTTGAGAGCTGTTTGTTAGTTGAGCAGAGCCTCCAACTGCTTCACGAACTCCGCGCGTTCCGCCGCCTGACGCGCTGCCATTTCGCCGCCGTCAGGCTTGCCGGGCGAAGGGCTCTTGGTGGGTCCGTTCGGAGAAATCTTGCGGGATGTGATCCGGCTCATTTCGCGCTGGATCAGCATCTTGGTGAGGGAATCGGTGGCCTCGTTTTCCATCGCGGGGCCAGCCAGTGTGATGAACTTCATGTCATCCTCATTGAATCCGGCCTGGGCCAGATCCGCCTCGCGCAGGCAGCCTGCCTCGAAGGCCTTGGCCACCGCGGCCGGGTTCGCGCCGATCACGCAGGCGCTCAGCTCTAGCTGCTGCTGCTTCACGAAGATCCGCCGGCACTTCTTGCTTTCCTCCTCGGAGAGCCCGGCTTCCTTCGCGTAGCTTGTCCAGGCGGAATCCCCCGGGTAGACGTGCATCTCGCTGCGGAATCCCACGCTCACGGCCTTCAGGAATCCGCCCACAGTGAGCTTCCAGCCGATGGTGGCCAGCTTGTGTTCGGGGATGTCCTTTGCCCATTGCACGCGCTCGATGAGCTGGTTTCCCTCCACCCGCGCGCCCACCACCCTGCCGAGCATGGCCTCGATGCTCCAGTAGTTGTGGCTGTCCACGAATGGCGAGTTCTTCGCGAAGAGGTCGAAGCGCCAGCCGCTCACCAGGATGCTCTCGTTGTAGGAGTCCAGCGTGGCATCGCTGGCCACGTATTCCACCAGTCCATCAGCCTCGGAGAGGATGCGGGCGGAGACGTTCAGGTTGCGGCGGTGTTGGTTGCTCATGTCAGTGATCGGTTAGAATGGGACGGTCGGATCGTTATCGATTCCCTCGGGGTTTTCCGGTGAATCCACCGGACCATGCACGCAGCGGCAGTTGATGATTTCAGAGGGCGGGCCGTTCGGATCGCAGGGAAACATCATCGCGGCACCGCCCACCATGAATGGCTCGTCCAGCGGCACGCTCTTGCCATCCAGCGCCACGTGGGTGGCCCGCACGCGGTCATCCTGGGAGGTGAGCCATTGCTTCCACTCCGCCCCGGCCTGGATCATCGCATCATGCCGGCCGGTCTCGAACGCGATGCTCGTTTCCGTCACGGCGATGCGCATGCTGCGCAGCCGGCTCATGCCATTGAAGGTCTCCCGCACGCGGGCCGCCAGTTTCTCGTAGCTCTCCCCGGCTTGGATGCCTTCCTCCAGGGAGTTCCGGGTTTCCTCCCACACTTCCTGCCCGGCGTCCTTGATGAAGTTCCGCCGCTCGCGCAGCCGGATGATGCCATTCGCATCCGGATCGATGAAAGGCTCCTCGCTGCCCAGCTCGTCTGCCAGCAGCTCATTGCCGGCCACGCCGTAGCCATCCACCATCACGCGGAAGATCGGCTCGATCAGCAGCTCCAGGAACCGCCCAATGTCGAAGATAAAGTCAAAAGCTCCCGACCGCACCGCCTTCTCCGCACTGGCGGCTGCCGCGATGTTTGCCAGCGTTTCCTTGCGCGCTTCGAACAAGGCACGGTCCACGATCACGCGGATCCGCTTCACATGCGGCGCGCGGGTCTTCATCAGCTTTTCCCACAGGGCTTGGTGCTTCGGCGCGCGGATCACCGGCTTCTCGTCCGCAGTGCGCTCATGGCACGGGCAGCCCTTGAGCAGTTCCTCCAACTCCTCAAGCACCTTCACCGCCGGCTTCTCGTCTTCCTTGCCGTCCTCTGTCTTTCCGTCCTCTGTCTTCTGCTCTTCCTTCACGCCCACAGCCACCAGGTTCATCGGCAGCCAGGAAGTATCCCAGCCCGGGAACTCTGGCAGTTTCAGCATCAGGTGCTCATTGATCACGCTCCACGGGATGCCGCGCTCGTGCATCTTCCGGCCGGCTTCCATCCGCTCCGCGCGGATTTGTTGCATGGTGGAGTGGTTGTCGAAGTTGAACCTCACCGAGAGCCGCTGCCCGCGCTTCATGCGCATGGAGACTTCCTCCATCCCTTCCGCGATCTTCGCGGCGATCGGCTGGCAGGTTTCCTCGATGAGCTTGTAGCGGTCGCTCGCGCTGCCCACCGAGTAGCTCGCCGTGATCTCCGCGAACGAGGCCGGCACGCCGAAGGCGATGAACACCTCATGCCGGTTTTGCAAACGCTGCGTCACGCTCGCCGCATCCGGGCTCTGGATCTTCGCCGCTTCCGTTTTGATATCTCCCACGAAGAATGAGGGCAGGTATTTCCCCTTCTTCGCCGCCTCACGCTTCCGCCGCAGCATCATCGTGATTTGCGCCTGCTGCTCCGGTGTCACACCGTTCGGGGCGATCACCGTTTCGCCCAGGTCACCATTGGCTTCCGCCAGGCTCTTCCAGAATCGGCCGCTGGCATAGTCCGCCTCGGCAGCCTGGCGCGCGCTATTCATCGGCGCGCTGCCGCTGAAGGGATCCTCCGGATTCCAGAACCGGCTGTGGATCACATTGTCCGGGATCAGGCGGTGGCGGCGGCCGGTGCCGTCCATCCACTCCCAGCCGATCAGCTCGCCATCATCCACGATCGGTTTCATCCGGTCCGGCCGTGCGATGACCAGCGGGCTCTTGTTCCGCGTGTTCGTCATCCACGTGTCATCCAGAATCCAGAAATACGCGCCGCTCATCGCCAGCCAGCCCACCGTCGCCTCGATCGTGTCGTAGCGGCTCAGCCGGGATCCCGCTGCCAGGCCCTTGGCCGGCCGGTTCCAGAACTCCATCAGCTCCGCGTCCTCGATCAGCGTGTCCCCGGCGGAAAACTCCATCTCCACCTGCGCGATGGGGCCTGCGATGTGTTGGATTGCCCGGCGCACCCAGGGGGATAGATTGTAGGGATCACTCAGCTTGCCCGCGTCCTTCCCGTCCCAGTTCGCCAGCCATGAGGCCAGGCTCGCGGCACTCCGCGTCTCGTCCGCGGATCCACCGCGGGAGTCGTGCGCCGGCCCCGCGAAGAGGCTCAAAACTCGGGAGAAAAGGTTCATTCGTGGCTCTGTTGGTAGATTCTCGGTTTCCGCATCGCGCTCTCCGCGAAAAGTTGCCCCTCGCGAGCCATCGCGATGGCCTTCCCGCCCGCTTCCGCGCGTTCGCGGCTCATGTTCCGTCCGGGGGCACATCCCCCCCTAGAATCGCGTCCTGCGCGGTTCTCTGCTTCCCGGTTCATCCGGTTGTTGATGTGGGTGGGGTGGATCATGCGTCTTCGATCAGGATGGCTTGCACTTCTGCCCGGTTTTGTTTGCCTGCGTGGATTGCCAGGGCCAGCGACCAGAATCTATCAGCGTGGCCCTCGTCATCGCTGTCCGCCACGAACCGGATGTTTCCCGCGGCGGTCGTCTCCTTGCGGATCTTTCGGATGTCAGAGATCAGCTTGTCATCGCCGAAGGGGATACGGATCGCGGAGTCCTCGAACGCGCTGCGCACCGGATAGGCCAGGTCCTCTTTCACCGCGCCGGTGAAGTTCACACCCTCCACTTTCTTGCCGAACCGCTGCCCGGCCCGCTCCGCGAACTGCATGCCCAGGCCCGTGCTATCAATGCACGTGCGCCGGCAGATTTCCAGCCATGGATAGATCTCCGCCTCCTGGATGGAGAACATCACTTTCACCAGATCCAGCCGGTGGCGGAGGAAATACACACCACCCACCCGCTCCAGGATCACCAGGGAGGTGAGGTCATGGTGCCGGCCGATGTCGATCCCGGCATAGAGCTGCGCGCCGGCTGCCACCCGCTTGCGGGCCTCATCCAGCGTCCATTCCCATTGCTCGCCTTCCTTCGTGCAGCAGCCATCGATGAGTGCATACTCGATGAACGCGCTCGCATCATCCGCCGGCACGCACATGTATTCCTGCTGGAAGGTCTCCTCATCCCGCGCCCGGCTCCGCTGATAGGTGAAGTAATCCGCCTCGTCCATCTCGAGGCGCGGATCGCCCTCCTTGAGCTTCGTTTGCAGCTTCCACAGGAAACATTGGTCCAGCGCGTCTTGCAGGCTCACGCGGTGATAGGAGAACCGCTTCGGGTTCCCCTTCTCCTTGATCTCACGGATCAGCGTGTTGAAGTAGTTCTTGGATCCGCGGTGCGTGGAAATGATCGCCAGAGAGCCGCCCCAGTCGATCGTCGGGCCGGCGATCGCATACACCATGCCCGGATCTTTCCGCAGGGCGAACTCATCCAGCTTCACCCGGCCGCCGCGGCCCGCGAAGGCATCCGGATTCGATGACAGGGAATTGAGCACCGTGCCGTTAGGGAAGGGGATCGTCTGCGCGGTGTGCTGCTGGCCCTTGTCATCCATCAGCACCGTCTCGCCGCATTGCAGGGCGGCCAGATGCAGCACCTTGCCGAAGCCCATGCAGTCCCGCACATACTGCCGCGCGGTGAGTTCATCCCGGGAGGAAACCCACGTCTGCAAGCGGCTCTCCGCCTGCGCATGATAGCGCACGTCCTCATAGGAGGATCCGTAGGAAATCCCCACGCGCCGGCTCTTCTCCATCAGCTTCATCACCGCCGGGTCCTTGATCCAGCGGTCCTGATAGGGCAGCATGAACAGATCCTCCGCGGGGATGTTTTTCGCCCGTCCCCGGAAGTTCTTCGCATGCGCTGGTAAAGTCTTCGGCATCTCTTGTCTTCTGTCTTCTGTCTCCCCGTCTTCTGTCTTCAGAGAATTTTGAGCTGCTTCTCCAGCATCTCCAGCGTCTCGGCACTCAGGCCGCCGCCCTGTTTCAGTTCCTTGGCCTTCGCTTCCAGCTCGTCTAGGCGCGCGGCCTTGGCCTCCAGCAGTTTGAGCTTCCGCTCGTCCTGGTCCACCCGCTGCCGGTTCAGTCGCAGCGTGGCCAGCTTCACGAATGCCTCCACATCCCCGCCCTCGATCGTTTCCGCAGTGAAAACCGTCTGCGCGATCCGCTCCAGATCGTCCGGTGTCACCGTGCTGTCCTTGGCCAGTTCCATCCGCACCTGGGTAGCCCGCTCCGCCGCCCGCTCGATCCGCAGCTTGAGCCGCAGCCAGGAATAGAATTCCGACAAGGCACCCAGCGATGAGGAGATACCCTGCCCTTGCAACCAGGCGAGCACTTCCACATAGGTGTGCTTCTTCTCCTCCTCGTCCTCCGGGTTGCGCATGCGCCACAGCGTTTCCAGCATCTCCTTGGGGAGATTCTTCAGCTTCGCATCGGCGCGTATTTCCTTGTCCATTCACGGTTCGGTTAGAGGCTTGCCAGGTAGTTCCGCCCCAGCTCGGTGATCACCCACATCTCCATGCCGGGGTCCAGCGGGTCGGTCGTCTTCTTCATGAACTCCCCCTTCTTGAGGAACTCCTTCACCACGCCATGCTCGGCAAAGGTCGGTGCCGGTTTCATCAGATCCCCCACGAAGCTCATCAGCCGGCTGTCTTCCAGTGCATAGCCTCCGGCCATGCCCAGGGCTTCCAGGTAGGCCTTGGCGATTTGTTTCCTGCGCAGCGGGTTGATCATGCGTGGGGGGTCTTTCGGTTAGTGGGTGTAGGGTTGGCGCGGTGACCGTCGATCAATTGGTCCACCCGGCTGTGGAAGGCCCGCACCATGTCATTCATGCTCTGCATGATCGCATCCTTGCGGACCTCTCCGGCGTTCATCAGTTTCACAAACTGCTCGCTCTGCTCCCGGCGGATGTCCCGGAGCTGCGCCTCCACATACTCCCGGTGTTCCTTCGCCTCGTTCTCGATCACCGCCACCCGCCGCACCAGCTCCTGGTGCTGGGAAAACGTGGGCGGAGTGTAAACCCGCTTCACCGGCATTTCAGGAATCGGCTCTTGCAGGGTCACCTTGTCGCCGCGGCCTTTCGCCTCTCCCTTCTTCCACGCCAGCATCGCCGCTCCCACCGCGCCGATCACTGCCACGGCAAACGCCGTGAGCCAGTCTCCCGGGATCATCTCGCCGGCCGCCAGATATGTCATCGCCTTCATCATGATTTCGCGCCCTCCTCTTCCAGAACTTCCTTCACGATCCCCCAGATCTGCGCTGCGATTCCCCGGCACTTCAGCCCCGCCAGGTATCCCGCCACCGCCGTCAGGTCCTCGCAGCTCAGCGCCCGCGCCGCAGCTTCAGGATCCGGCGCCTCGCACAGCAGTCGATAGATCTCCCGCGGTTTCATAGTTTCCCCAAAAGTTCCAGTGCCTCCGCCAGTTTTGTTTTCAGCGCGGCCTTCGCGGTCTCATCGCTGCCGGCTTGGAAATGTTTCATCGTGCCGGTCGCCAGCGCCTCCGCCATCCGTGCCTGGTTCGCCGGGTGCGTCAGGAAATGCACCCCCACCGGCGTGTGGATGAATTCCAGCTCGAACAAGACCGCCCGGCACCGGCTCCGCGAGATCACCGTGAAATTCGCCTCCTTGTCCGCATCCCCATCGGATAGATCCATCCGCTTCCGCAGGTGCGGGAAATACGCCGCGTAGGCCGTGAACAGGTCCACCGCCAGCTTGTCACTCGCCGTTTCCCCGGGCGTGGTAAACACCTCGAACCCATCGCCCTTGCCCGGCTCCCCGCTGTTGCAGTGGATCGAAATCAGCGCATCCGCCCCCGCATCGTTCGCGATCATCGCCCGCCGCTCCAGGCTCACAAAGGTATCATCCCGCCGCGTGTAGATCACATCGAACTTCTCCGCCAGGATCGCCCCCAGCAGCATCGCCACCGTCAGTGCCACATCGCACTCGCGTTCCCCGTTCGGTCCCAGTGCCCCGGAGTCATGCCCTCCATGGCCGGCGTCAATGCATATCTTTTTTCTCGGTATCATTTCAGGTCCTTGTCGTCCCAGTCATCGAACTTCATCACCAGCCAGGCCGCCGCGCAGATCACCGCGATCGTCAGCCAAACCAGCACTGCCATCTCCCGCGTCATCTCTCTTGTCTTCTGTCTTCTGTCTTCCCCTCTTCTGTCTCAAAATCGGAGGCGGGTCACCGGCCGGAACACTCGCGGTCTAACGGGCCTCGCCGCCCCTCCGAAAATCTCTCTCTTCCCCTCTTCATCTCTTCCCACTTGTCACTCGGCACTTCTCACTTCTCCCCCCGCACATAGTGCGCCGGCATCTCCCCGAATCCCGGCCGGTATTCCATCTCCAGCCCTCCCTTCGAGCTGTAGCTCAGCCGCCCCTCCTCCAGCAGCACGCTCGCCTTGATCGGCATGCTCTCTCCCGGAGCGCACGCTGGCAGAGTCCCCACTGCTGCCAGCGTGCTTAGTCCTCCGATCAGCGTCCAGGCCCAGCCATTGGCCTGTCCGCCTTCATCTCCGAGAATCGAAATCTTCCCGCTCGTCACGAACCGCACCAGCACGTTCACCGCCGCCAGTGCCGCCACGAACTCCACCGGGTTCTTCGCCAGCCACTCTTGCACCGCCGGCACAAACACCGCGGCCAAGGCCATCACCTGCACCCAGAACGTCTTGCTCTTCAGAATCGGTTTGTTGATCATGGGGTCCTTTCGGTTGCCGTGGCACCTCGGCCACGCCCGCATCAGACACCCATTTTCCGCATCAGTCCCCGCGCCGATGCACGCATTGCACGCATTGCACCCTTTTCTCTATGCGGTCGGGCCGTGACATGCCCCCCCCGTGTCCACTGTGGACACACCCCCAAAAAGGGTCATCAAACCCTCAAAACCCTTTTCTCACACCCGGTTTCCAAAGTCATAACTCATTGAGGAAAGTCACAACCCATTGAAAAACGCTGCGAGTGTCCACTGTGGACACGAAATCGGATACCCTTCTGGGAATTCACCGGATCAGGGCTTCCAACAACCAAATCAGCACAGCCAACACCAGGCCGAAGCCCGTGAGTGTCCAGACTGTCCGATCGCTTAGCATGGCAATCAACGGCATCTTTATCGCATTTGCCAGAGCGTCAGACTTTTCAGATCCAGATACCCTGCATCGATATTTTCACCCTGACCGCCGTCATAAGACTCGATGTAATGTCCCGCTCTGCCATCTCGTGAGATCCACCCCTCAAATTTAGGGCCACCAATGAGAATTGCGTTGGGATGATCAAACGCCTTCTTTGTTACCTTCCCATCTTTTAAAGTGTAAACCTTCACCGTCCGTTCGTCGGAGACAACCAGGGAGTTCCCCATGAAGGAAACACTCCACCGCGAAGGTCCCCTGACCCCCAACAATTCTGAAAGTCGGTCAGTGGATGGCAATGCCTTCGTGAAAGCGGTTTTCCCATCTGGCTGAATCATTAACAAAACGTAGCCGCCTGGATCCTTCTCATTTGGAATCCGGCTCAAAACCACACCAGCCGCGCCGTCGCTCCGGACCGCCACCGCATGCAAAACATGAGATCTTGTGGGATCCGGCACATTCCACGTCCAACGTTTGACCTGGGCCAAAGCGCCGGCAGCACAGGCCAGCAGCCAAATCATCGAAATCAGTGTCGTCTTCATCTCATTCTTCAGGTTCGTTTTTTCCGCTGAGAAGGTCAATCAGGGCATCCAGTTTACGGTTGGCTTCCGCCAGCTCCTCTCGGGTTTGATCGTAGCATACACGCAGGCTCGCCACCTGCTCCATTAAAGTGGGCTCGCCCGGCTCCCGCAATGGCTTCGCGACATAGGGTGCGGCCTGTTCGCGGACAACTGCGCCATCTGCATCCTCCAATTCTGAGTGGGTGATTCCAGCGGCAGTCTCTGCTTGTTGCAGTTTTCGCAGTGCCTTCGCAGTCACTGGGTATTTTCCGGAACGATAACCAAACATCGCACGCTCGGAAATCCCTATTTTCTGGGGCAGATCCCGCAAAAGGCAGCCCAGAACAGCCGCCAGTGCGTCCGTTCTCTGCAAAAACTGCGAGGAGCTGCAAAATGATTCTTGCATTAACTGCGAAAACTGTAATTCTCCACCCGTTGCCCGCAAAATCGCGGCCCACGAATCAACCAAACCTCCTCGCCTATGCCAACCAGTAATTCCAATCCAGCCACCAGCCACCATGCCGAGTTCCGGCGCAAAGGGTGGACTTACCGCTCCGCAGCCAACCGCCTTGGCGTCGATGTCGGCCACCTCTACCGCGTCCTCACCGGCGAGAGAGAAAGCCGCCGCTTGCTTTCCCGCGTCGCGTCCCTCCCGCGGAATAAACCCACCAAGCCCACAGCCAAATGATCCGCGAACCCTTTACAAAATCTCACCTAACACAAGGCCACCAATTACTTTCGATGGTCTCGCAAGGTCACGAGATCCGAATCATTCTGCAAAACTGCTCAGTTGGTCCCTGCCTGGACCACGTTGCCGATTTCTACCGCAAGGGGTGGACCTGTCGCACTGCGGCACCACTCCTCGGTGTCCACTTCACCCACCTCCACAAGGTTCTGATCGGCAGACGCGAAAGCCAATCCCTTCTCAATCGCGTCCTCGCTCTCCCCTCACGCCGGCGCCTCGTCTGACACTCAACCCTCAACTCTTAACTTCCAGCCATGTCCCCATCCCGCACCCACCGCCTCCATCAGCTCATCGAGCTGCTCAACCGCATCCATTGCCGCCGCCGTCTCCTGGGCAAGCCCACCGCCCATCTCATGCCCCGCTGCCGCGCCCTCTCCGCCGCCTATCTCCAATCCCGCCACGCCGATCTCTCCGCTGAAAACTGAACACTGAACACTAGCAAACTCCGATGCCCACCATCGTCCCCATCCAGCCACCCACCGCCACCGGTCACATCGCCGGCATCCAATACAAATCCGGCCGCCGCATCTACTGCGGTCACGATCCCGCCGCCGGCATCTTCGTTTCCCACCCCGAGCACGCCGCCCGCTGGCCCTCCCAAGCCGAGGCAGAGTCCGCTCTCGAATCCCTCCTGAAAGCCTTCGAGGTCATCCACACCCCATCCCTCCACCTCTTCATCGAGCCCGCACCCTCCTCCCACTGATCACTGCTCACCGATCACTGCTCACTCCCATGACCACCGAAACCAAAATCCGCAAGGACCTCAAGGCCGGCCAATCCACCGCGGATTCCATCGCCGGCCGCATCAACGTCCCTACCGGTGCTGTCGAAGTCATCCTCGCCCGCCTCAAGCGCGGCGGCTCCGTCTCCAGCCGCCCCCTCAAAAACCTCACCGTCTGGTTCCTCACCCCACCACCACAGCCATGAAAAAAGACCCACTGCCTGCCCCATTCGTCGCCTGGCTCCGCCAGCTCGTTCTCAAGGACCGCAGCCACAACGTCCGCCGCATCCATCGATGGATCATCATCCGCTGGTGTCTATGGACCGATGGCATCCAGTCCAACGCCATCCCCGGTTACGACGCACCTCCTCCCGCCGATGAGCGCACCGGATTCCCTGCAGGCTGGTCCATCCAGAAATTCACCGCCATCGCCCGCGAAACCATCGGCACCACCGCCATCCACCAAGCCCGCCAAGCCGCCGCCTCCCTCTCTTCCCACTGATCACTGATCACTGATCACCGCTCACTTCTTCCAACCATCCCCACCATGTCACTCCTCTTTGATATCACCGTCATCGTCTCCGCCGTCATCGGAGCCACCATCGGCTTCTTCGCCGCCGGCCTCCTCGCCTCCCACCGCCAGCGCCGGCTCTACAACCGCGGATGGACCGCCGGCAAGGACTTCGCCACCCGCCAATTCCACGACACCCTCCAGGATCACATCATCCGCCGCCGCCGCCTCCCCTAACGCTTCATCTCCCCACTTCTCACTCGGCACTTCTTCCACCGCCATGAAGCCAGAAACCCTTCCCCGCACTCGCCACAAAAACCAGATCGACTGGACAGCCTTCTTCAAAACCGTCACCGCCGGCGATGTCATCACCATCGAGTGCCAGAACAAATCCCACGCCTACAGCATCCGCACCACCGCCGCCAAGGCCGCGCGCAATCTCGGCATTCCCCACCGCACCCGCACCACCGGCTCCAGCGTGCGCATCACCATCCTTTCCTCAGAGCCAAACGTCAAACCCATGAACGGCACCCTCCGCCAGGCCATCTATGCCGCCCAGGCTGCCGAGAACAACCTCCCCAACCGCATCCTCAAAGCCCGCGAAAAAGCCGCCACCTGGCGCAAGCTCATCTTCGAGTCCGAGACATCCGCCGCCACCAACCACGCCATCGCCATTGCTGCCGCGTGGAAAATGACCGCAGACCGCCTCTCCCAACAACTCCGCCAACGCACCGCACTCCACCCATAACTCTTCCACTTCTCACTTCTCACTCATCACCTCTTCCCAACCATGTCCAAATCCGAAGAACTTAAAGGCCAGTCTCACCTCGTCCGCACCGTCGCCGCCACCCTCGACATCCGCGTCCCGGACGATACCGAAAAACAATTCCGCGCCACCCTCCTGCGCAAAGCCACCGCCGAGATCGCCACCATCCAGACCGTCATGCTCATCCGCCTCTTCGAGTCCGCATGCAGCGTCGAGTTTGCCGATCCCGACGTCATCGCCTTCCGCCACGCCTGCGAGCGCATCCTCGCCGGCCACCTCAACCTCGCCGCCTACAAAGCCAAAAAATAAGGGCGCTCGGGCGTCCCGCCCGCATCTCTCAACTCTCAACCCTCAACTCTCAACCTCTTCCCATCATGGCCCCATCCCAATGCGATCTCATCCTCCAGGCACTCAAAGCCGCCAATGGCGAATGGGTGCCCATGCCCCAGCTCGCCGCCACCGCAGAGTCCCTCAACGTCCACTCCAGGATCGATGAACTCCGCCACAAGCGCGGCATCCCCATCGAAAACAAAACCGAGTCAGACCCACGCAAACCCCGCCGCCGCCTCTCCTTCTACCGCATCCCCATCTGATCCAATCTCTCAACTCTCCACCCTCAACCTCAGCCATGACCCTCGCCCGCTTCCAACAACTCACCGCCGGCATGTCCCCCTCCACCGAGATCCTCAACCTTGATATGTGGGGAAACCTCGGCCCCGCCGCCATCGTCACCATCGAGGACCTCGTCGAAGGCGATCCCCTCCGCGACGAATTCCCGCCCCACTCCATCGTCATCGCAGAGGATGCAGACCTAGCCGACCGCACGTATCTCTCCCCTGAACACTGAACACTGAAAACTAGCAAACTTTCCCCGTCATGTCTGACACCTATCACACCACCCCGGCCGCAGAAACCGCCGCACAAAACATCTTCCGCCGCGGCCTCACCTGGCTGCGTGACAGCGGAGCCGCCGCCACCGGCAAGAAAGCCAAGCGCCGCCTCCACCGCCGCGAGCGTCACGAAGCCCGCCAGCAGCTCCGCCACCTTTCCCTCTGATTCTTCCCACTTCTCATTTCCCACTCGGCACTCTTTCCCATGTCCACCACCACCATCCAAAAACCCGCCCGCGAATCCGCCGCGAACACCTCGCCCATCATCCGCGAAATCGACGCCCTCACCGACGAACTCGTCCTATCCCTGCGCACCAGCGTCGATCTCGCCCTGCAGGTCGGCCTGCGGCTCCTCCACCTCTACCGGGAGACCGGCGATGGGGAAACTCCCGGCGGCTTCCGCGCCGCCCTCGAACACCTCTCCAGCCGCGTCCCACGCAGCACCGCCTACCGTTGGATCAATGCCGCCACCGCCGTCATCGCCCGCCATCAAAACATCCTCGGCACCGATGGCACATTCGATCCCGCCGAAATTGCACTCCCCACCCCAGGCTCAAAAGACTGGACATCCCTTGAAAAGGCCCTCTCCGCCCATGCCGCAGGCACCAGCATGCGCAGACTCATCATCGGCTCCGCTTCCCCTGGCGATGAATCCCGCATGGACGAACTCATCACCCGCACCGAGGCTGGAGATCCCCATGCGGAAGCCATGTTAGAGAAAGTCGCCAAAGGCGAGCTTACCCTCGTCCAGGCCATCCGCGCCGCCGCCGGTGCAGCCGCAACCAAAAACAAAGAGCGCAAGGATCCCGTCTACCTCGATCTCGATGGTGCCACCGGCCAGCCCATCGGCCTCTTCCCTCGCTGCCTCGTCACCCTCTCCAACACCTTCGCCCACTGGGAAGATATCGACGAGTCCGCCCGCGCCGAGGCCCGCAAAGCCTGGAAAGCCCTCGTCTCCAAACTCCCCGACGACCTCCGCCGCTAACATACCATGAGTGAAGAGATCGTCATGTTCACCGTTGCCCGAATCACCAACCAACCCCGAATCAAAATGGAAACCATGGAAATCGACCCTAAACACACGACTGAAAATCCCGATCTAAAAGGCTTCGACCTCGAAGCAATGAACGGCCTTGGCGCTCACCCCGATGGGAGCGGAGGCGGAATTCGCTGGCTCGCCTGGGAGATGGGAAAGCTCCGCGAAGTGCGAGAAAGGATCGACCTTCTGGATGCCTTCGTGCGGAAATATCAACTGACCCTCGCTCGCCTGAGTTGGGAACTCTACGAATCCAGAATCCACCCAGTAAAAAAACAGGGCTCCGAGAAAGACATCGGAGTGTTCGTGCCAAGCATTGAGGTGTGCAGCTACGCCTACGACAAGCGCCGAGATGTGACAGCGAAAGACATCGCGGCGCTCTGGCCGGATGCTCAGTGGCGGCGCTCGATGCCGAGATACTCGTGCGATGAGGCGACCGTGCGCGACTACACCGCCGACATCGACGGAGTGCTTGTGCGGATCACGAATGCCGAGAGGAAGCCAAAGCCCAAGCCGGTGGACACGTTCGGACCTTGCGGCCCGGTGCGGATTTCTTCGGTGAACGCAAAAGGTATGGCGCGGGGACTAGCCGCGCCGGGCTCCGCTACCACCACCGAGATTGACGGCTAGTCCCCGTCGTCCATCACCGTCTTGTTCAATGCCATCATCTTCCGTCATATCTTCCATGAAGCCAAAGCGATCCACGGTCAGAATCACCGAATACAGGAAGCTGGAAAGGAAACTCGCGGCAATGCAAAGAATGGCCAACGCGCTGCGGGACTCGCTCCGGTGG
>JACCDR010002733.1_pt1 | contig 19986 bp, 32 predicted proteins | sample 7446431 | NCBI WGS metagenome assembly JACCDR01 (sample SAMN15323443, study PRJNA562643) | freshwater metagenome | isolation source: river surface water | place: USA:Blue River Watershed | collected 2017-08-17 | reverse complement strand
GCGTTAGGATTGCGCAGGACTTGATCGTACGCGATGACGTGACGGTAGAAGACGCCTTGACGGTAGATGGTGCCCTAACAGTGGGCGACGACTTGACGGTAACGGATCTCGTTGGCCTGGCCAAGCTGAATCTCACCGTCCCTACTACGCAGACCATCTCATTCGACACGGAGATTACCACTACAAACAGCTATCTTCTGGTTTCAGCGGCAGGTAGCGTAGGTACTGGCGACATTGCCGATTGCACGCTGGCGATTCAAGGCCGAGTTTTGGCAATTGAGAATGTGTCCAACACAACTATCACGATCACGGACACTGGCGTACTGAAGCTTTCCGGGAATGCGGCGCTTGCGCAGTGGGATAACATCCTGCTTTTCTGCGATGGTACTAACTGGGTAGAGTTCGCCCAAGGCGACAACTAGCATAAAAGGGGAGGGAAGGTGCATAGCACAATTCCTCCCCTTTTAAAAGGGGAGTTTCGTCAGATTATGTGCAATGACTTTTACGGCTCCATCATGGGGCAACCTACCATTAACCGCGTGGCGGACACGACCGCCAGCAGCGGTGATAATACCATCGTTGCGGCGCCTGGCGCCGGATTGCAGCTATGTGTGCTGTATGTCTATATCCAGAACGAATCAGCAAATGCAACAGTGGCAAAGCTTGACGTAGACGGAGAAGACATATCGCGGTCTACCTTAGGACAGTACGTTGACTACACACGCGATTACATGGATCGTCCATTGATTCTACCGGAGAACACAGCATTCGTTCTGAACCTAAGCGGTGCCAATGCTCACGCCTACATTGTTGACTATGTGATCATCTGAAAGGAGACGCTATAGGAGACACGTTCGACAACTTATAAGCGGCTGGCGAAGAGGGTGAAACGTGGAAATTTATCTGAAAGACCAAGCGACAATACTAGTAGACATACGCTCTAGAGTTCGCGATCCGGATGGTGAAAGATGGCAGGATGAAGAGATATACGGCGCAATCAATGATGCACTGCTAGCCTGGCATGGCAGGGTTAGGGTACCGCACATCTATACTTTGGAAGGTGGATGGGTATCAGGAACATTCGAGTATGTTCTACCAGACTATATTAGGTCCGGCTACATCCAACCCCAAATGCGAGCGAACACCGTCTATGATCAATTCAGTCTCTATCAGCTTTCCTCAGAAACTTGGGTAGATATACCAGGATGGCGAATTGAGCCCAACGCTAGCAATCAGCGTGTCTTACGTTTCAACGTTTCACCCTACACCACAGACGGGCGAATCATTTGGTGGGGTTCTAATAGCCCGCTCCCCGAGCCCGGAGTTAGCCTTAAAACAACAATCGACGCAGACGACACAAGCATAGTATTAGATGGCATAGTGGATTGCCTAGAATACGGCTGGCTGAAAATCGAAAATGAATGGATTCAATACGCCGGGCTTGCGCGTTCCACTGACACCACACTGACAGCAGCGGCGCGCGGGTTACCACAGGGAGCAGTAGCGGCAACACATACGGCGCCCCTTGACGTTTACTTTGGCGTGGCTATGCCAAGGCTCGAGCTGTACCGGGTTCTAATGGACCAGGTACTAATGCATCTCCATGAGCTCTACTTAGGTAATGCAGCAGCCAAGGAATCCCAGCTACACCAGGAGATGATCGGCTACTATAGCGCTCGAGTAGAAAAGTTTTGGAAAAACTGGAGCGACACGAAGTCAGCACGCCAGCGAATTGATATTTCTCCATGGGTGATGATGTGAGCGGACACATTAAGCTAGGGACACTTACGGCTACCGAGCTACGAGACTATGTGCTTATCGACCCCGAGCAATACCAGGAAGCCAACGCCAACCCGTTTGCTTCTAGGGTATCGACGGGCGGACCCTACACCGCGTTTGATACCTTTAACGACTGGACTATTACGGACTGGCATAGCGGAGTAGGCAACAGCGAGCCCGAGGAAGGCCCGCTATTTTCCATTGCCGAGACCCGTTTCCCGTCCTATCTAATGCCGCCGCCTGGCTGGGATTACCCGGCAACATCGCACAATATGTCACAGGCTGGAGCTGACGCTATCTTTCCCTATGAATTCGAATTGCTTTCTAGCAAGATGTATTCCGTTTCTTTCACGGCAGCGAAGAGCGCGAACATCGATGGGGTATGGGTGTATGTACATTGCCCCTACGCCAAACAGACTACAGTAGAGCTCCGAGCTGATAGCGTAGGTACACCCGGATCCCCTGGCACCGTGCTTAAATCCGCGGCGGTCTCTTCGATTCAAGATAGAGTACATGCACACTGGCAGAAATACACCTTTTCCAGCCCACAGGCTTTGACCAGTGGCACCCGCTATCACATTGCAATCAAGACAACGGTAACCGCAGCGCTGGCCGATAGTGGGATCTCCCCGTACCTACCAGCCGTAACCATGAGTGGCAGCGAGAGATGTTACAGTAGCACGGATGGGGGTAGCACTTGGGCTTTGGAGGTTATAGGGCTCACCGGCTTCTATTACCTGGTATCCTACAGCAGCCATAACACGGACTTAGCCAAGGGTGTATTCGTGTATGATGGTGACGTGTTCGTTTGGCAGGATAACGAGGTTATGTCAGTCACGACTGACTACACAAGCGAGGTCAGCGGCATCACGATCTACGACGTGTACCAGATTGACGACTTTCTTTATATTGCCTATGGCACAGGCTACAAGCGCTATGAGATGGACACGGATACCACAACCGATGTGGCCCTAGCTGACTCCTATATGTTCCTGCTACATGGCGGCTACTTGTGGCGCAGTACCGGAACGACCCTTGAATATACCGCGGATGAAGTGACGTGGACCCCCTTACCCGACCTGATGCGGGCGCAGGCGCCAGCTATAACCGGCATGGCCGGACTAGGCGGATCCGTCTATTTTGCGGCTCACGACGGGCTATACCAAGCGGCTGAGGGAGATGTAGTAATTCAGGTATTGCGGTGGCCAGAATCGCACCCCGACAACGGCAAAGGGATGGTCGCATGGGAAGGCGCCCTATACATCCCCCTGGCGGGCGGGACAATTATGCGCTATGACGCTTCGGGCGCCCTTATCAATGTGGGAATCAACGCACGCGAAGAGCTCCCCAACGACTTGCAAGGTACGGTAAGTTGTCTCTACCCGACGAACTACTTTCTTTTAGCCGTAGTCGATTCATCCAAGACGCTGGGTTACTCTTCGCTATGGGCATATAACGTTGATGGCTGGCACTGCCTGTCATTATCTCCCCAAGGAGTAGGCGGAGGCGCCATAGCGATTGACCGGGAAAACGAGTATCTATACTGGACGTTAGACCGCGGGCTACTGTTGCGCACAGACCAACCCGCGAACATAAACAATCCAGCCCGCAACCTGTCACAGCTAAAGCTGGCGCGCGAAGGCTGGGTAGAATACGATCGTTTCTATGGTGGCAATCATACGCTACAAAAGGACTTCGATCGTGTCTTTATCGATACTGAGCGCGTAGGGCAAAACGTACATGTATACTGGCAGGATGACGACAACTACGGAGACTATTACACCCTCCATACTGGAGATGTTGGATGGGTGTATCTAGGGACAGTCACCCTAGGCGAAAAGGAAATCGCATTCCCCAGCGATGCGAGACCGGGAGGTACAAGCTTTCGCCTGGCACTGCGCATTACAACCCAGGATACCCAGGATACGGGCGCCCCGGTTGTACGTGGTATATCGATCAAGCACTCGACAAAAGTTACCGGCCGCTCACGCTGGGTATTGCCCCTGTTAATCAGCGACGATCAGCAATTCCCCGATGGCACGCTAAACCCGTACACAGCAGCCGAGATGCTTGAGCATTTGGAAACGTTGATTAACGAGACAGCGCCAGTTCAGTTTACAGATATTGACCAGTCCACACACACGGTCAAAATTACTGCATGGTCGCGCCAGATCCTACGCTATATTTGGGAGTGGGGTACAGACGCCCCTAGTATCGACTGGGGATACCTGCTAACTGTTGAAGAGCCATCGTGAGTAAGCTATTCAAGAAGCCGCGCGGCTTTGGCACTGCCAAATATTTCAAATCAATTCGGCGCCGCAAAGACGTCGAATTGTTTATTCCATTTGCGGATACCGTTGTTGACCCCGTAGACACACAGCTTACCGAGCTGACCCGGAGAGTAGGCGACGAGAAGACAGCCAAGCGAGTACAAAAGCTAGCCATACAGTATCCAAACGGAACTATACCCGAGCTTGTTACAATGGACTGGTTGCAGCGCGGCGGCTGGCGATTCATTTACCAAGCCGAGCTCTACGGAGGAAGGTCGACCAGTGGCGGACTACTCCCCGATTTTGTTGTTGATACGGGCGGAGGTACAGGCGCCGCCTGGCAAATCCAAGGCGAATACTGGCATGGTCGCAGCAAGGAAAAAGAGGTAAGCGATGCAGCCGCAGCACTACGGCTGATAGGACAGACAGTAGCCGGAGTGCGAATAGACAAGGTACTTAACCTATGGGAGAACGACATACTAAACAGACGCCCCCAAGTTTTCCAATACGCTATCGCTGGGATGGCTCTACGTTAACGTTTCTGCATGGTAGTCAAGATCCTTCAAGAAAATTCGAGCTGACATTTGGTGCCGCCTGGCGGCGCGGCGCCAAGGTCCGGGCGGATACCGCGATATGTCTTCCCGTAAATCCCTCCAAGCCAAATCAAACACCGCAATCAATAGAGCTATGTAACCATCCTCCGGAGTTCTGACCCAATCGGCTTGAACCATGTTCCTTTGTGGCGGAGGGTAAACCCGCTGTTTAGCTGGCGTGAATTTTGTTGTTGCTTTCATATGGCCAAGTGAGCATCGAATTCAATTTCGTTGGCGCGATTCCAGAACTTGATCCAGTAGCCGCCAAGCACCCTAGGCCATCTACCTTTCTCGACGTGGTAACCTGAGAACAAATCGAATTCGTCTTTCATTGTGGGGATGGATAAGTGCAACGTTCGCTCCGTTGTCACCCGTCCTGTTTTGGTCAGCTTGATTCTCCGATCATCGATGCGCCACGATCGATGAATGTGTCCACCGACATATATGCGCGCGTCAGGTACCGGCCCCATTTCCCTTTGAGCTCGAGAAGTACCCTTTGTTACTTCCCCGCCGCCGCCAGCCCCATGGTGAAACCAGAGAGGGATAGAGCTACACCCGGATTTTCGACCGTCTTTTTGATAGGAGAACATGTAACGGAGAAATCCGGCATACCCCATATAGGGAGCCTTAAGAGCATGGCAAATGCGGCTAATGATGTTTGTTTCGTGATGGCGGAGAATGCTTGTATCGTGGTTGCCATCCCCTAGGGCTAGGATGTTTTCTGCATAGGGCTCGAGGAAGGCGATTGAATCATCTACTACAGCGTCTATGTAGTGGCCCGTTTTGTATTCCTGGCGAAGATCGTCCTTGCTACTGCGACGATCTTCGCGCCCTTGCATCACGTCGCCCCAGTCACCGCAGACGAATATCCCCGAGCCCTTCGCTTTTGCTTCGTCTAGCAGGCGCCGCAGCAGTACCCTATTACAGTGAATGGAATCAAAATGCACGTCAGCCAAAAACAAATCTTCGTGCGACCAGCCCGCACTTATAGCGTGCCGAATTTCCAGTACGCTAGTGTCCGTCCGCTTAGTGGTATATTCCATTGTGGCCAGCTCGAGCTAGGATCCGGCCGAACACGTCAGCGTGTAAGTAAACTGAATGCTATCCCCATTCACCACATTAATAGCGGCGAATACGGTGCGGTCCATGAGCGTTCCCGCCGAGGCATCATTGAACAGCCCATGTTCTGTTACTGCTTTGGTCGACGTGTAGGCGATAGTGCCCACACTGCGATAGGCATTATCGGCCGACTCCGTTTGTGTTCCCGACGTTCGGCTTTCCCCGTCAGTGGTTTCCATGGCCGTATCCCCGATTGCTTCGGCCGTAGTGCCTACACCGCCATCGTGATACTTAAAATCCCCAAACACACTCGTTTCGGTCTGGAGCTGATCGACCAGGAAATTGACAAATGCAGTGGTCACAACCCGGTAACCAAGCACGCCATAATCCACAGCCTGGCCATTGCGAAACACAATTGCTTCAAGCTTACCCAGCAGTACGGGCGCCCCGAAGACTCGAGAGTAGCCACGCCCCAGCCAGTAACCCAGCCAGCCAATAAGGAACGACAGGCGCAACACATTGCGCAGGCGCCAAGACAATGGAGCTCGAGCCCGCTTAATCAGCCTGGCATCTACCCCGCCATACATACTTAAATTGCTACCAAACATTTGCGAATCTCCTATAGTAACGTATGCCGCACATGGAAACGACGTTCACCCCCAGCCTGGCGGGAGCCCGTTGAATAGAACCTGTATGCATAATCCCCGGACCTATCGGCCGACACGTCAACGTGATAATTCCCGGTGGAATCCTTTACCAGCTCCCCATCTACCCCGTACTGGTAGGTAGTTGAATCGCTGGCCGGATCCTTCACCGTGAAAAACACGTTTGTCGGATCTACTGCTACATCGTCAGCCGTAAACGCAGCAGAGCAGCGAACTACATCATTGACGTCATAGATTTTTCTTGTCATGTTGTACTGTCCGAAAGCGTAAGTTCGGTAACAACCGAATCCGAAAGCGTGAGCTCGGTAACAACCGAATCCGAAAGATCAACTTCGGTGAGATAGGGCGAATCTAGCGTTTCCCGCAGCGTACCAACCAGCCCGAGCGCACCGGCAACTAGCTTGGAGACCAGCTTTGACACAGAGCCGGAGAGCCCCAACGTTCCGCCGATCGACAGGTAATAGATGGTCAACAGCTCAGTAAGTAGCGCCCCGGCTAGCCCTAGCGCCCCGGCCGCTGCCTTGCTAGACAGCTTCGATAAGGCGCCCGCCAATCCTGGCGCCCCGGCCGCTACCTTGCTTGTGCTTTTGCTTATGGCCCCGCTGGGGGTAATAGCGCCGGAGGGAGTAGAGCTGTACTCAGTTCCGCCTGGCGCCGGAGGAACGACCCAAGCAGGCATACGGCGATAGATGTTTGGCGGATGCGAAACAACATTGACCGTCCCCGTCTCAGTAAAAGCAGTACCGTCTATTGTGTTGTAGTCATCCCCGTTGGCGTCACCGCGCACAAGAGGGACATACCACAGCAGCAGATCCGGGCGAATGAGCAGCGGACTTATACCCTTGGCTAGCTGGGTAACCTCTTGAGTGGTTAGGAGCTGGCTGTAGATGGCGAGCTCCGCGATCGAGCCCTGGTAATACTGCGCATGTAGATTGTTGGCGCCGCTATTCCAATGCAGCGCGGCGAGTTGCAGCTTCGATATGCTGCCGGTGATTGCGTTGCTGCCGGAAGACGCTGTAGTTAAGTTGCCATCTATGGCTATGTGGCGCGTGTTGGTCGCATCGGCGCCCCCGTAGATGTGGCACCATGCATCATTAGGTGTTGATGTAGCATGTGCTAGGGATGTAATGCTCGCATTGTTATCAACTATCAGCGTAGGCTTACTAGTGCTACCAAGGCGGATCCCAATCCCGTTGGCACTGGCCCCGGTGTAGACGGAAGCCGCCACTACTACTTGATTAGCGGAGACCGTAGCGTTTTTAATCCACAACGAAAAGGAGAAAGGCGCGGCGATGGACAAATTGCCCATCATATAATTAGAGCTCGAGAAGTTACCGCCGCGCGCCATGGATTAAGTTTCCCTGATCTCTACCCAGCGGAGTTGGGCATCGTCAGCCATCGTATCCGCCACGTTGTTAGCATCGCGCGTAATCTTGAGCCTGAAACCTTCCCCTACGGCTAGGCTATCCATTTGCGCCCCATCCGTGAAGGAGGTAGAGGCTATATCGATGCGGCCAGATACGCCTGGCGCCGTAGCGGTTACACTTTGGGCGGAGGCAAACGAATCCCCGTCAATGTCTAGTGTGTTTTCCCCAACACGTTCAAATGCAACATCCCATCGCACGTCCCCGGTTGTGGCGGTTTCCGCGGCCCAATGGATGTATACCGTCACCCCTCCCCCCGCATAGTGTTGCGGCAGAACCCCACTGAACACGGCTTGTGTGTCGTTATCTTGCTCGAATGTCAAGATAGGGTGATAGTTGCGCGTGTCGTACAGAGCCCAGCTCCCCCCCAAGGGCTCGACATTTTGAGCATTAAAGAAATACAAACTGTTACCGCTAGCCATTGCCTAGAGCCTCCAATAACCATCCCCAGTCATAGCCGATATACATTGTGTAGGCGAGAAGTAGCCCCACGATTACGGCAATCACAATAGCCAGAATGGACCGGCCCCTAGGAGTAAGAGACGCCCAAGCATCTTTGATGTACTGCATTATTTTTTTCTCCATACGTCTAGTGAATACCCGAAACACAGCGCCGCAATTGTCCACATGATGACCGTCCACAGTAGCGACCGGCTATCTAGGATCTCCCCTATGCCGGAGAGTTGCAGGAAGAGGATTGAAGGCAGAAGCAGAAACAGCCAGCCTATAACCGCTACTGCATTTGCATGGCGCGGCCTACGTTGCATATCTGTTATTTGGTCGCGCACTTCGTCTATCGCCACGAACAGACGCAGCACAAGCCGGTTAGTGTTGTCGACCTGGCTTTTGCTGTTTAGTTGGATGCTGCCATTAAGCAGCATGTATTCACGGTCTTCGTGCGGGCGCGACTCTTCGTATGCTTGCTCTATGTCTTTTCCGCTTGCTAGGGATTCCGCCAGCAGCCCAGCCGTGATGTACGCGAGGCGATCAGGAACGTCTATAATCGTGGCGACCACTGCGCAGCGCAGCGCCTTATAAGCCCGTACGCCTAGGGCGAAGGAGCTACACGAATTGATTACAAGGAGCTTGGGCGGATGCTTGCGAAGGAGCTGTATTAGAATGGAGGATGTAAGTACCCCGTCTTCAAGCTGAATCCCTTCCCGGCTCCCATGGGCGATGAACCATATGGTGTCAAAGGGAATGGCGAGAGCATCGACAACCGAACGGATTGTGACGTCATTAATCAGGAGATGGACGGTAGGCAAGCCGGAGTTAGCTATATGCTGGACTTCGGCCGAGGCATACTCTAGATCGGTATGGGGAGCTATTATCAGTTGCCGACCTATCATAGCTAGGCCATAGGGAACACGTCACCTTTGGCGGCTGGCCTGGCAAACTGATAATAGCCTATATTTAACTAGTTGTCTATAAGTGAACCCGACTAGTAACTAATTAGCTGAGGGTTAACTAGTTACTGCGCGCAAAAGCTAGCCGCGAATTGCCCCGGCGCCTCTGGATTCTCACAGGACACGGTACCATCGCTCATACTGACCGCGTTCTGTCCGTTGGGAAGGGCAAACACGAACGTACCGCGATCGCTTTCTGCAATAGTTACGCTGTGCTGGGAGTTGTCATACTGGAATTGACAGGCGCCGTACGCATTGCAATCGTAATACTCGTTGGTCACATCGCTTGCAATGTTGGCTTGGTTACGGCTGAACAGCTCATTATTAGACAGTGTGGAGTTTGTGTCATTGCTGGCGGGAGCTGTAGCCCCACTGCCGCCGCCATCCCCGCCACCGGGAAGGGCGACGAGTACAGCCAGCACGATAAAAAATCCGATGGCCCAAAAGAAACAACCGAACGGCCCGCCCCTATCGTCAGTCATTGTGATCCCCCTTTCTATACACTGTGATTTTTCACCCAGTACGCTAGTGCATCATAGGCATCTGAGACTTTCTGCAACGTCAACGTTTCGGAATCCGTCAGCACACGTAACGCGTCCATAGGGAAGCTTGCGCGCCAAGCCTCTAGTTCCTTAATCCGAGCTAGTGCCGCGTCTCTTTCCGCCTCGAGAGCGCGAACATAGTCAATAGTTGCCCCGCGTTCTAATTCCGGCAGGCTAAAAAAATCATCCATGGCGAATCCCTTTCCTGTTTCGTGGGGTACCGGGCGACTTTCCGCGCGTTATTCGTCATCTCTTCTGCCTCTACACAGAATAGATTAAAAGCCATCGAGCCCGGCACCCCATCTATTGTTAGCGCCATTGCCCCCGCAGGCGCGAACAACCTAGCGACCTGTAGACAACCCCGGCAGGAACACACGTTCCGGCATATGGAACACGATAACACTAGAATCAACGCCTGGCGGTATGGTTCCCCCTACTGGCGTAGGTTCCGGCACTGGAGGTAACCCGCTTGGAACAGCCGCAACGGAAAGCAGCAGCGGCGCCACGACTAACACGATCAAGATAATGCGTTTCATTTGTCCAGCTCCTTAAACTTCGCGGCCATAATTCTAGCCGCTCTAACTATGTCTTGTGCTGCCGGAGGAAGGTAATCCAAATACCCCCCGTCCATGGGCAACATCTCGACCACGTTAACAAATTTTCGCCTAGCCCGTATTTGTTCCGGTAGGTTCATCGCTGGGTAATCCTGAATGCTCTTGTAGTGCGCGTGGATCTCCCCATTCTTGTTTATTTTTTTCTTGCTCATTGATTACACCTGTTACCCAGTCAAACAGCGCTTGCTTATCTTCGTTGCTTATGAACATATCCGCGTCCAGTTCCGGCTTTAGAAAGTGCTCAACCCGAAAGATGTTGCACACTTCTGTTAGATCGTCTTGCAGCTTGATAAGCAGAGAGCCCGACGTTAGCCATTCTATTGCGGGCTCAACACCGGGAAGCCTAGACGTTAGGGTTAGTTTCCAACCGATACCGGACAGTTGTTTTACTGTTAGCTTCATGCCGCACTTATCCGGGCAATCGCAGTCAAAGGTACGCTCTTTCATTTCATCACCACCGGCAAAACTACCTTATATACTTGTGGTACGGGAGTAGGGATAAGGGTAGGGATGGGCGGATCCGTGCATTCTGGCGGAGGCGCCGGAATCGTGGCAGTGTCCGGACATTTGGCAACGTCGGCCGCTACTGGAAGCACGGCGAAGGCGCCCAGCAGCAAGGCAAAGAAGACAGCAGCCAGCACTAGAGCTCGCATCACATCACCCCCGGAACATGCTTGCGTTCGAAATCCCCGCAAGTCTCTTCAATTAAACAAGTGACTTCCCAGCCGTGCACCTGGCACAGCTTGATACAGGAGAGCCAAGCAAACTGCAACAGCTCTACCCCGGTTACCCAGTCAACTTGTAAGAAATGTAGCCCAGCGTCAGCCAGTTCCGATACAGCGTTGAAGTAGTATTGATGCGGCATGGATGTATCAACGTATGCGCTGGGGTACCTAACCCCTAGCATGCGATCGGGATCCGGAAACCATAGCATGGCCGAGACAATCATATACATTGCCTGGCCTAGCTCTTTGCGTGGATCGGCTGTGCGTTCGTTGTTGCGCTTGTGGTCCGGGTTTTCCTGGCGCATGATTGCGTCCCTGTATTCGTACATCTCCCCGATTGCATAGTCAACACAGCCTATTTCACCGGGAAATGGTAGGTGACCATCCAGCAGCAGACGCGATTCCCCTACCCGCTTTTCTATGTCCATGCTATTTGTTCCTCCGGAATAGACTTAGCATTATTCCTACGAGAGCGCTTACTATTGCCACTGTTGCGATAAGGAGATGGGCTAGCAGCTCCATTGTCGGATCGTTGTTCACCAGATAGATCCCTAGTTGCTCCATTGATACGTTCCCCATCCTCCGTTACCGTGTAATCCGTAACTGTCCACTCTGTTAAATCGACGTGGATACACTGCACTTGCACCCCAGCCTCTTTAGCTAGGCTGGCGATTTTCTCCCCATCGTCATTGTAGATATGCCCTTGGGCGGACTCTTCTAGCCTCTGGATTGCCCATATTTGATGATAGCTGGCGCCTTGGGGGTAGTTCCCTGTAGCTACCCGAGGTTTCCTCTTCGTCATCCCATCCATACGGATCTCCCCCTTCAACTAGCGTAACCTGGCGACTGTCTACGTTGTAATAGTTGTTCGTGACGTAGTAGTTATTTTCAGTGTAGTTATATTGCGGTGGAGCTGGCGCCCGAGGCGATATAAAATACACGTCGCGCTTATATTCCTCTATCTCTTCCTTCTGGCGGCGCCGAGTGATGGCCCGGCTATCACGGCCCGGATCGCTGGCCAGCCATACGATAGATCCGGCAACCAGAATACCAAAGGCGCCCAGCAGGAATAGAGCTGAAGCCAAATCCATGTTAGCCCCCCCTTCGAGTAGCGGGAGGGTTAGCCGCAGCTTGGGCTATACCGTCCCAGTTCGGATACACATCGCGCTTGGCTACAATGTCCTTGTATTTCTTGCGTAGGAATATCTGATACGCCCGGCCCGCATCGCATTCACAGAACTTCAGTATTCCCATGCTAGCTTGAGCTATGCGTGCTACGTACAGCGGCGCCGGAATATGGGCATACTCCGGAACGGGCTTGAGTAATCCGCCTGTGCAGTTCGGGCAACCCATAGCCCATATCGGCCGCCGAGCATCTTCGACCAGCTTTGAAACGTAGCGGTCTTGCACCCGCTGTTGTAGCCGGATACCATCATTGCTTTTACGGTTGTACTGCTTGCGCTCGCGGGCGCGGTCTCTGATAGTGTCCATTAGAAGTTAGGTTCCTCCGGTAAGTCTGGATAGACTATAGCCACTGCCTGGCGTGGACCGTACATTGCGTTCGCTCGCTGGGTATCCGGATCTGAATCTTTATCCCCAGCCCTACCCCCGCCCGATCGCGGTTTGGTGTCCGGCTTATCTTTCCCGGCCGCTTTGTTTGCCAGAACTTTAGAGAGGTAAGCCATGGTGCGCCCTTCATGCATGACGCATACGGCTATCCCTCTAATCACTTCATCGGATCCGTAGTCGATTAGTAGATCCTCTAGTTGTTCGTCAATGATGGGGGTAAACATACCGCGCATGTTATCTTGCCATGCTTTACGTACTGCTTTTAGCTCTTCGTCGGAAAAGTTACGTTCTTTTTTGGGAGGCGAAGCGCTATCATCATCATCATAATCCTTATATGGAGTACCTTTAGGTACGTCCTGACTCACTACCCCTAGTACGTCCTGACTCACTACCCCTAGTACGTCCTGGCGTACTACCCAAGCATTCTGATCGGTTAGGAAGTAGATATTTGACTGATAGCTCCCATTGTCCTGGCGCGTCTCTTTGGCTATCAGCCGCAGCCGTACCAGTTCCTTTACTGCATCCATGGCCAGCCGCCGCCGCCAGCTTGCAGAGCTCGAGATAGAGGAAAAGCAAACGTCACCCATTGATTGATAGCTTGGCCACGCTGTATTCATACCGGCCCGCCGCGCTAGGTGACCATAAATCCGAAATGCGTTAGGAGTTAACCCGAGGTCGTCTAGTTCACTGTGAATGAAGATAGGATGGGATCTGCGATCCTGTAATTGATTCATATTTGTATTGTTACCTACAATGGTGATACTATGGGCGTGCTATTGTTGCGGTTACAGGGATCGCGCATCGGCTTGACCTGTAGACTATGCTCCGGTTCGCGGTCACCGGAGCAGTTTCTTTCTAGCGCCTGGCGCCCGAGTAGTGAGAGGTACGCAACAACGGTCAGAGCTGGGGGTAACGAATCATTAATGTCCGCGTCGTGTACTATCACTATCTCAGTTCCCGCCAGCACTGTACATTCCCCGCAACCGAGTAAGGATCTCGCTGGCTACTGGGTGAGTAGTGAGAAGCCAACGCATGAAAGTATCGTTTGTCCTGATCTTGCCCCGGTTGTCGGCAGCGTACGGCTCAAATACCGTTTCCGGTACAGCCTCACGCACAATACCCCAGTCACGACGTACGGCTTTACTCACTTTGATATGAGTAAGCTTGTCGCCATCCTCAGTTACATTCTCTTGATTGCTCATAGTGTCCGCCTTTCCTGTCGGTGAAGTGATCAGCCTATAGCGAACAGCATAACATGAACGTTAACCATTGTCAATAGGTTCCGGAGGATTCAGTTAACAAATCAACTAGGAGGGAACAAACAGCGATGAATGCATTTCTTGTAGATGGGAGTATGGAGATGGATACGCCGACAAAGAGCCACAGTATGGACTTTTTCAACGAGACCTACTCGACCCCAGCAAAGCGCTTGTGGTACCTGCTGTACGATCGTGGGGTAACCCAGCGGGAAGTAGCCCGGCTACTGCACAAGAGCCCGGCATTTATCAGCGGAGTAGTATCAGGTGAAAAGAATCTAGTTCCCGAAGACTGGTTAAAGCTGGCCAGATTCTTTGACGTTACCCTAGACTGGTTGCTATGTCGCCCGGATGCTCCCATGTACTGGCCTAGTGCGCAGCCGTTGACGGAGAATTTCATCTCGAGACAGGCTGAGGAAGCAGCGGATATAGTAGACCACGTGTCACCGCGCAAGCGCGACGAGATGCTTGGGGTACTGCGGTCTATGCAATTTGCCGTTGGCCTGGCGGAACAAGACGCCGACGAAACGACGAAGCGGCTAACCCGGTCTCTTCAACTGGCCGGACTAGTTCTTACCCCTCGAGCTGTCGAGGAAATCAAGGCCGTTTTGCTTGCTTTCGCGATGGGCTTGAGTGCTAGTGAGAGTAGTTAAATCGCGGGCTTGATCTAAGCGTTGCGCAATCTGATCGGCTACTACAATATCAACTACACTGGCGAGAATATTAGCATGGTCTACGGATGTTTGGCGGCGCATCATATCATCTTTCATATAGGCCCGCTCGAGCGCGGGAAAACTAAATATATATACCTATATGGAGTGATGGAAAAGCTTGCAAAATACTTACATTTAATCAGGTACTAATCTCCCCGGATGGTACCTGATTAAGTTTCCTCTTGTGTCTCAATGAACATTAAAACTTTCATACGTTTACCCTACGAATGTTCACTCTAGGGAAATTCGTACCCCAAGATGCTTGACAACGGTTAACTATTCTGCTACTATGGTAGCCACTGGCAAACAGTTTCACCATAGGCAAAGGATACAACCATGAGTACATCACCTGATACAGCGCTGGCTGTACGTAAGCCGGAGACGACCGAGGCGATCACAGCCTACGGTAACCGCTACGACTTAGACGCTCTAGCAAATCGCTTTCTCGCTTTCTACTCCAACGATGTGGGCACCGAGGCAGCAGCAGCTACTAACGCCGCACTGAAAGCAGCTCAGTACACTATTCGCTTTGGTATGACGCCCGGTGTACACATTCACATTGTCAAGCGTGGCGGGAAGTGGGGAGCCGAATTGACCTATGAGGCATGGAAGGCATTTGCTGACCGTCACAGCTTCATGGGCGGTTACCGCTACTATCTCCAAACCAACCCTATGACACCCGAGCAAGTCAAGCTCCATACATCCGGTGATATTGTCTACGACCCGCGCGACCGCGGTTACTTCGCTCGAGTGTTCCGCTTCGACATTGCCCGTGAGTGCAAAGAGTTCGGCATCCCCTATGAGCCGGAGTGGCAACTAGGATTTTGGCGACAGAATGCCTACCCGAAAAAGGATTGGATCGAAGGGACAAACGGGCGCAAGGGCTATTACCGGAACATACCCGGCGAATTCGAGCCGGATACCATTCCCAACCAGCGTACCCCTGAATGGGTAGCAGAGAAGCGCGCCAGCCGTGCCGCTTTGTCGATGGCTTTCACCATGATCGAGCTTGACGATTTTCAGAAGCGGTATGAATCCATCGAGCGCGTTAGCCAAGCCCGCGCACAGCTCGCACTAGCACACATAGGCGCCGAGATTAGCGAGCGACAGCGCAAGGTAGACGATCTAGATAGCCCGTCCGCTGGCTTGTTCCTCGAGAAGCAAGACGGATACATCGATGAAAATGGCGACTACTGGGCAGGATCCCCGCCGCCAACCATGCAGCAGGCGCCCGCTATTGCGGCTGGACTGGCAGAAAACCCGGATGGCTGGGGAGACTGGGCGACTAGTGCAGAGTATGGCGCCGCCAAGCAGTGGGCTTTAGAGACCGGCAAGTTTGGCGGCGCCGCTCACGTCGATAAGGCTTGGGACAAGCATGTTGGGTTTCTCGCAGGCATGACCGCGAGTGAGGTACTAGCCAAGTGGCGCGACTATGTTAACAATCACAAGGAAACCCGGAAGGGAGGCGCCAAGGGTAACGAGACGGTGACGAAAGAGCATAGCCCGATTCAAGGGGACAGTAGCGCCAACACTACTGTCCCCGCTCCCCCAGCCGCAGCCGAGGATACAGCCGAGGAATGGCAGGGATGGAAGAACTACCCGGATATGATTAACTGGGGAGTTAGCGCCGGTCACTACGCCAACACAGATAAGGCGCGCGAAATGTTCGCTCAGTTCATCTCCGCTCGCACTGGCGGATACAGCAAAAAGAATGCGGCCGAGGTACATCAGGCATGGCATGACTTTCACTTGCCTATCATGGACGACGACGCAGAGGAAGACGCCCCATTTGATGACGAAGGGCTCATGGACGACGACGGATCCGGCTTCGAAGACTACGACGAAGAGTTAGTATACGACGAGAACGGCCAGCTAATCCCAGCCTAGGGTTACCCGGTTGACCGGCAGCTCCGGTCAACCGCTACCATATCTTCTATCGTTTCAGTGTATTCAATCAAGGAGAAACAATCTCATGTCGTGCAATCAGGATAAGACTTTGGTTTTGCGTTTGGCTGTTACGCTCATGGAGCAGGGGACTGGTCACACGCTGGACTACCAGGTACAGGAGTTCAACGGCGATGTTTGCATGCTTGCCCACATCTTGAAGCCGATCGGTGCGATCGCTAAGACGATGGCCACATCCGAGCTTTCCAAGGAGCAGGCGCGCCAGGAAAAGGAGATGCGCAAAGAGCAGATCGAGGATAACCCCTTTGTGCAGATGCTTCGTTCCGTTGGCCTTGACGTCGAAGCAATGATGGAAGGCGAGACCCCCGACGACGACGACGACGACGAGGAAGACGAAGACGCCGCACCCGTAGCGGCCGAGAACAAGAAGGGTTCAGACTTCCCCTACTAGCGGCCGGTGATGGTTAGTCGACGACACGAAAGGAGGCGATTTATGTGGCTTTGGATCTACAAGGATGATACAGACCACACGCTAGATCAGTGTCTTATCTTCACCAAGGAAGACACAAAGAAAGAGCGTGACGAAACCTACGAACAGGCGCGCGAGGCGATCGGTGTATCAGACGTTGCACTTGTCGGCAAAGCCAAGCTCGATTGGAAGATCGACGGAAGCGACGACATATACACCGAGCATGAATACGTTGGCTAGTCGCCAGTGATGGCAACCAGACAGGCTAACCATCTCCGGTTAGCCTGTCTTTTCTCTAAAGGAAATCAGTTATGACCGAAAAGACAAAGACAGCGCAAGACTGGCGGACAAGCCAGTATACCCTAGTTGTTACGGTGAGCCTGATAAGTGAAGAGGATAAGGCGATCAAGCTTTCCCAGCAGCAGGTAACCGGATCTCTTACCCTGGTTAGCCGTAGCGCCCCAGCACTTGGGCAAATTGTTGGTGAAGTAGGCCAGGTTATGGTGAATGAGCTGTACGACGAACGTTACCGGGAGGAATACCCGGAGGAAGACGAACACCCGTTTCAGTAAGCAGGAGGGAGGGATAAGGGTATGAACCATCGCAGTGTAATCAAGTTCCTGATCGTCGTGGTTATCGTGGTTACCGTCATCTGGTCAGTGGCTAACGTGCATGATTACGCCGCTCATTTCCACAGTGGCCCCATGGTCTGGACGCTTGGCTTATCCGTTGGTATGGCGAATGCCCTTTCCGTCTACGCCTATGTCATCGCCCGCACCCCACGCGTGCGGCTTGCGGCCGGTACTGGAATTGTACTCTTCGGTGTAATGTCCGCCAGCTTGCAAATGTTTTTGTACCTGGTGAATGGAGCTCCACTGCTAGCCGCCATTGCGTTTGGATGGTTTGGCCCAGTAGCGGAGGGAGTTCTTTCCTGGCTACATGCCTCACTGTCTGAAGAGCAGGCGCCAGCAAAAGCAAGCAAGCAAGCGCAAGCAAGCGCAAGCAAGCAGCAAGCGCAAGCAAGCAGGCAGCAGGCGCCGCAAGTGCAGCCGCAGCCGCAAGCAGACGGACTCACCTTGCAGCAAGTTGCAAGCATGAAGGATCAAGCAATTGCGGATCTGGTAGGTGTACGCAGGCAATCAGTAAACCTATGGCGCAATGGTGGCACGCTCGAGAGCAAGATACTAGAGCGCTTGCCCCAGCTATCAACCGTATCTAGCAACGGAAAGGATCATATCTAATGGAATACAATAAGATGGGTAAGGGCAGTGTAGAGGTAACAATCACCGTCCGCCCGGATTATCCAGAGCCATGGACACGCGGCATAACGCGCAGCATAGAGGTTAGCCACATCGAGAACTTTTGGGAGATGCGCCGCACCGCTGGCGCCCTATCTGAAATGGTCTCTATGACTATCGATGCTATGATCGACGTGCTTATGGTCCGAGCAGAACAGGAGAAGGAAGAGAAGGAAGCAGCCGCAGCCGCAGCCGCCGAGGATAGCGAGGATAGCGAGGATAGCGAGGATAAACCGCTAACCGTAGCAGGTGTACCCGACGAAGACGAAGAGCCCAGCGAGGCGCTAGCGTGACGATTGAAGACGGGAGGTTAGTGGTAGGGCTAGCCACATCTATTATTGCGATGTGGCTAGCCCTAATCACCGGCTTTGTAGCTCGAGGATTGCTCGAGGAAAAGCACCGCACCGACGATCGCAAGCTGGCGGAAGAGCTAGGCAAGCAGCTTGCAGCAAGCAAATTAGAAGTGATAAGCTTGCAGACGAAGATTGAAATTTCAGCGGACTATGCACAGCGCCGGAAAGAAACGCACGCCGAAATGCTAGCGATGGCCCGGCAGAAAGCAGCCGACAAGGAATCTCTAGCGGCCTACTGGGAAACGATGTATCACAAGCTGAGTGCGGACACCGACGAGTTGATCGCCGCCAAGCTAAAGAAGTTCAACGATACTTGGAACGCAGTGTACTTGGATTTGCAGCGCTCGCACCTGGCGGGAAACAAACATCTAACAGACTTGCGACGGGAGTACATGGATCTAGCACGACAGTTAACCTACGCCGAAGGGAAGTTAGAGAAGGTAAGCGTAGCCCTAGGCAGATGCATGGACAGGCGCAAGCGCAAGCGCATCGGAACGAACACAATCAAGATGAAGCCTTACCGCAGACGAACGCTAACCCACAGGCGAATACTCAATAGCGATAGGTGAGACCATGGACCGCAGACAGTACGTATACACAGAACCATACCAACGACCTGGCGCCGCCAGCCCGCCGCCCATGCAGCGGATGGAATCACGCCCGACGTTCGAGGGACAATCGAACGGACTCCGTTTGTTCCTGTTTGTGTTACTGTCTGCAATCATAGGCGGAATTGCTCATTTGTGGGTAGGGCTCGACCGTCTATCCACACTGCTAGTGTCCATGATATTCCTTTGGTTTATGTGGATGGCCGATCTAGTTTTTGCAACCGGCTACATTCACAAGCGCAGTGAGCAGAAGACAGAGCAGATGCGGATCCGCGCCGCTATGATGGATGCAGCGACAATCAACGAGGCGCAAGACGAAGTATTACAAATGCTTTGGGCGGAGTGCAAATCGTTACACTTGCGGATTGACACGCTCGAGACCCTAAAGATCCATGAGCAGGGAAAGGCGCGCACCATTCACAAGGCAGACCCGTTAGACCTGAGGATCAAGAGCTGGATTACATCTGAAATCTTCAACGGTAACGGGCGCCTAGTGGGGGTACACCCGAACGGCCAGCTTAAAAAGGCTATGCCATTCAAGCAGGATAAGCCCGGCGCCCAAGATACGGAAGACGGGCGAGGTTACACCCGGTTAGTCAGCCTAGGGCTTATCGGCAGACGTGACGATAACTACGTTTGGGTAGGTCCGCAGACGTTGCCAGATGCTATGGCTCGCTTCAATCGTATCAACCCTTAATGGGTGTCTACTCGAGAAGATGGGGGGGTATCCCCCCCCCT
>JACCDR011357630.1_pt1 | contig 19991 bp, 26 predicted proteins | sample 7446431 | NCBI WGS metagenome assembly JACCDR01 (sample SAMN15323443, study PRJNA562643) | freshwater metagenome | isolation source: river surface water | place: USA:Blue River Watershed | collected 2017-08-17 | reverse complement strand
GCCTTTTCTTGTGCTTCAGCTTGCTCTTCTTGAGCCTTCTTGGCAGCCTTAAAGATTTCATCAAGGCCACCGACACTCATAGTAAGTCCGCCAATAGCTCCGCTAAAAGCAGCAATAATTCCAGGACCCGCAGCAAGAATACCGGTTACAGCACCAAGACCACTAGCAAGACCTAATGCGCCTCCACCTAAAGCTCCTAAACCTGCTACTAATGCAGGTACAGATGCTACAAGAACACCAATAAGTCCAGGCATACGGTAAAGCTCACCGGATACACGACCTAGCTTTTGCAGCAAATTAGAGCTAGACTCGGAAAACTGATCGAATCCAGAAACAAATGAGCGAAGGAAATTGCCTCCTCCACCCCCGCCACCGCTTGTCGCAGCCGTGCGAAGTCTGTTAAATATACTGGTACCCTTTTCAGCTTCTTCAAATACACGAGACATATCTGATAGAGCCGTAAGAGCCCAGAACTTGAATGACTTACCAGACGGTAATGCGTCAATCTTCAAAAGCTCTTTGCGAATTCTTTCAGAATCCTTTACGATCTCCTCAGCTACTTCGTCCTTGAATAGCTTCTGAATGGCGCGTAAATTATCTAATGCACGAGTAGCGTCAATACGTACACGAGGCTCAGCAGTTACATGAGATAGTCGCTTAAGCTCAAATTCAAGAGCCTTCATAGAATCTTGAGCATCTTTAATGTCTACGTCAAGATCTAGCTTGTCCTGGCCCAGTAGTGGTAGGATGTTGTTGAGGTCTCGGATTTTGCTAGCGAAGCCCATGATATAACGGTTTCCGGTATCTTGACCGGCTGAACCTGCTTGGTCACGCATATCCCTAAGTCTTTGAGCCAAGGCAGCACTAAGAGGAGAAGATCCACCGCCAGATCCTCTCAGAGATTTTCCAAATCCTCCCTGAAAAGATGTGCCAGAATCTTCTCCTGCTTTTCCGAATGCGCTTTGTAATGCTTTAGTAGCGGCCTCAACAAAGCGACGATTCTCGCCAGATTGGGCACCCTTAGCAATTCCGCGCCCGACGCCACGGTTATAAGAGGTTCCAGCATCTTCACCGGCTTTTCCGGCGGGGTCACCTCTATTAAGATCAGCCGTAGCTTTCTTAGCTGATTCAACGTTAGCTCGTTCGGCCTTAGCACGCTCATTCTTAGAAGCTACAATCTTCTTGTCATCTGACAAGGATTGAGCGTTAAGCTTTGCTTCTTCTTCGCGCAATTCCTTTAATGCGCGCTTAGCTTCACGTGCCGCACGAACTAGATTGTCGAATTCTCCGAGGGCGCGATAACGAGATACGTGCTCTGATCCAGGACTTGTCACCGCGCTACCTCCAAGGCTTCATTTACTGTCCGGGCGGTGTTTCTCCAACTTTCATTCCGAACAGCGCTAACATATCAAAACTATTCCTATCTGCCGCAGCATCAAAGTTCTTTTGAACTGCTGTGTCTTGAGTAGAGGCATGAACTGGTGTAGTATCTTTTGCTACAACTTTATCTGGTTTGCCAAATTCTTCGTACTCTTCATTATCTATCGTCAAGTTTGCAGCGTAGTTCATAAGTTCTTCACTAGAGTTAGCTCCTGCGGCAGCCATTACCATAGCTAAACTTCTTGTCTGCCAAGATATAATCAGTCTATGTTCTCGCTGCTGCTGTTTCTTACGAAGTGAAATTGCTGCCATTATTTGACGGATACGACGAAGACTCTTATCAAGAATGACCTCATCATCCCAGTTGTACTCTGAACTGATGAGGTCAAAAACTTGGGCCATAGGGCCGACGAGATCAATTCCAGGAATATCAGGAATTACTCGTTTGAGGTCATCTCTTTCGGTACCTGACCTGTCTTCTTCGCCATCTCGAACATGCCCATTAGACGTTTTCCCAGTGCTTGCAGGTCTTCTGCTTCGCGCTTAACGATAGCTTCTACCAAAGTTACCAGATCCTCAAGCTCAGGGTTGTAAAGCTCCTCGAACAAGGCATTGTTCAGCTCATCGTTAGCTGACTTTTCTGCCTTGGAAAGATTACGTCCCTCTTTGAACCCTGCTGGCTTTACCATAGCAAGAAGGAAGTCAATTACCTCTTCTTCTGCATCTGGAATGGCAAAACCTACCAGGGCTAGTAGCTTGGCACCAAACTCTTCTGGCGTATCGGTACCAGAGAATTGCACGTTAAGAAGCATTCCCCCTGCACCGTGTGTGATAATGCGGAGTAGCTTAAAGAATTGACGTGCCTTCAACGGTTGAATAAGAACTTCGGTTCCGTTGGATAGAGCGACAGTTTCGCCCTCATCGACAATTACTTCAATGTCGGCTTTTGCCATTATAGCCTCCTGGGCTTCTAGGACTTAGTTTTTAAAATCAAATTGCACGGTTTACAATACGTCCGATTGCGCGCTTAGTTAGCGGAGTTCCCTTTTCATCCTTGTCTGAGATAACTGCTCGACCGGTGTAGTTAAGCAATAGACCAGACTTGTATGCTGGGCCGGTAAAGTTGATAGGACCGAAGATCACCTTGTAAAGGATGAAGTCCATAACTCTTACCACACCATCGCTGTCCTTAGATGGGCAACGAATTAGCATAGGACGTGCAGGCTGGTTTACGGAATCTTCTTCCCATAGACCAAGACTGTAGGTTGATCCTGCTCCTGCACCAGATGACGTTAAGGTTGCACCTGATAGCAAAGAGATTGTCTTGAACGGTAGATAGCCAGCTTCAACAGTAACAGTTGCGAAGTTCAACCAGAACCATGAAGACAATACGTAGTCATCACCGGTGTTATCGTAGTTACCTGTATCCGCAGCGATAGTTCCAGAACGCACGCCATAAATATCGCCAAAGCTTTCTTCTAGGCCGGTAGCTCCGTCTAGAATAGCTGCGTGGCTAATTGAAAAGCCTTCAAAATTTGTTCCTGCCACTGTCTTCCCTTTCTGTCCATTGGGACCTGAGAGGGAAACCTAGCCCTCTACTATTTCCTAAATAGTTAATCGGCAGTGCTATTCAGTAAGTTGTTACTTTGTTAGAAATGCAGGCACCTGTAGCATCGTAGTAGTGAAGAAACCTCTTAGCTCCCGGCGCTCCGTTAGCTCGTGCCATCTTCGCACAGTCCGCACATGCAATCTCCATATACATACCAGGCTGAGGCATATGCTCTTGCTTGAGGATCAGAAACAGCTTATTGAACTTGCCTGGACATCTGATTTCTATTCCGTTTTCAGGAATATTGTGCTCTTCATCGATCCACATAGTTAGCTCCTGACATTAACGCTTTTTGATAAACCTTAGTGCCCTTATCAGGAACTAATTCTCCTACCTTTGCAAACAACTTCTGAACAACACTATCCCAGCTCAAAATTTGAGGGATAACTTCCGCTGCTAGGTCAGCCTTTTTTTTCACTTCTGCCCTGTTTCTAAATGCGTGAAGCATCAGAGCTTTCATATGATCTTTATCGGCTCTAGCATTAAATACTGTAGGATAATCATCAAGAGGTGCTAAGGTGTAGTTCAAGGGGTATGCATACTCAGGTGAAAGCCATCCAGTATGTCCGCCCCAGTTAGTAGCTATTACCGCGCCGCCCATTGACTGAAATTCAAGCGCAGGCATGTTCTTCCCCTCACCCCTGGAAGGAGCTAGAAGAACATGCTGAGTAGCGTAAAATTCCTTCAAAACATCCTCGGGCCAGGATGCGTAATGCACTCTTAGCTTAGGCACCCACTGCTCCATAGCAGAATGAAGTCCTGGCGCTGTTGTCTTAAGGTGCAATTCAGCAGGCTCGAACTCTTCTGGATATTCCTCCTTAAGCTCTTTGAATGCGATGATAGATACGAAAGGATCTTTTCTGTCAGAAAGAACTCCGCACATCGCAAAACCAAAGCGCTTGCTGAACCAGTCACGCTCAACCTTCGGCCAATTCTCAGGCAGGTACCCGCCCTGAAGCACGCCTGTAGCAGTCCTGGATTTATCGACATATGGCTGAAAACACTGCTCGGTTACTGTGTCATACCCTAGAGCTAAATCATAAAATCCTAGGGCTTTACGCAGTTTAGAACGACCTTTCATGTTTCCGAAATTGCTGTATTCCCACATAGTCCATGCAACTGTCACATCGCAAGCAGCCTTCTCCTCTTTAAGGATTCCAAGCTGCATAGGATCTACATGATGAATCATCAAATCAAATGGAGCTACGAGACGCTTAGTCAAAAGATGTGCCACATCTTCTGGAAGCGGAGCATCCACATGAGTAGGTTGCAGATAGACATCTGCTCCACTACGAATTAAGGCTCGGATAAGGCCGAGCCCGTCATTGCCATACCCTGTATAAACTGACAGGGGAGATTTCAATAATACCTTTAGCATGTTATCCTCCTGGGATCTAGTTTGCTAAAGGTATTATCGGTTAAAAACTCACGGCATAATAAACTGTTGCTATCATAATACCGTCGCCATCAATGATGGCAACCGGTTCGCTAAGGTCTGTGATTCTCTCAGAGCTAACTGTAGGAATAGTAGACCACATTACTGTTTCTGAATCCGTTCTATGGAATACCTTATCTATAGCTAAGAAAGTATCGTTGATCTTCAACCTTACTGATCTAGGATCAACAAGGTTTCCCATTCCATCTCTGGTACCGTTAGCCCAAATAGTTATTCTCAATCTTCGGGACCTGAATCTTGAAACAATTCCCAGATTTAAAGGGCCACCATCTTCTACGACGACAGCACTAACAGCCTGGTATTCGCCATCTTCAAGATTGACCAACATCTCGTCTCTAAAAAGAAAAGGCTTTTGGGTCAAGTTGAACTTTCCTACTACAGATGTAACTGAGGGAACAGTAAGAAGATATTTTACGGCTGCACCTTGCAAATCTTCTGCCATATCATCCCTCCAAGAATGCGTTCATAGCTGCAATATAGCTGTCACTTATGCCTATTGCAGGAGCCAAGAAATCGTGAGCACCTTCTCGCTCACGCTCAAACTCGGCATAATCTACAGGGTTATGAATTCCCTCAGACTGCCCACCATAAGTAATCTCACCTTTCCATGAGTTGCCCCCGGAAGAGCTGTTCACCTTACCAGAAGACTTCAATGATCTGGTTACTACGTGGACAGTTCTTTGGGTATCCTGGAACTGTTGAGCCAGGACAGCTTCAAATTTCAGAAAATCTGCCGGTGTAGGGCCGTTCGCAAGTCTATCAATTTCTTTTTCAATTCCATCATTGACAGTATACACTTTAATCATTGTGGGGCTCCTGATGGATAATTGAATCCAGCTTGGTTAACCTCAAACACTTGAACCTCGATGTGATGAGTACCCTTAAAGTTCTGCGCCTCATCTGGTCTCATCTTGAGAAGAAAAGATGCTCCTGTAAAGGGGCCATCTATTACTCTGATAATTTGCCCGCCCCTGAGTGAAGGTGTGTAACTGCAATACAATACACCTGTACGGTCAGGGCTGCGCCCAGACTGAATTGGCTGGGGCACATCCTTGCCTACTCGAAGGAAAATCAGGTCAAGTCTGCACTTCATCTCGCCAGGGCCGCAAACCGGGTCAAAATTAGCTGTGGATTTAGACCAGCTCGCTACCCTAGCTCCGTCTACGACATCTGTAAAAGCCTCTAAAATCTCCACCTTGGAGTTGAATAGGTGTCTCATAGAAGCTCCTTATAAAATAGGGTGATGATGTATTACTTCGTCGGTGTCAATTTCCCAAGCTCCACTAGAGCCTTGGTAAGTCCCGCCAGCACCAATAATCTTAGCTTTGCCGTCTGAGGTTTTGCCGATGCCTTCCCACTCCATACCTTCGATGGAGCCTCCGGAACCTATTCCTGTGCCACCGGCTTTTAGCTTATTGACTGCGAGATCAAACCACATTACTCCAGTAGCATCACCCTTTTTAACAGCTTGAAGGCTCTTACTGTAAGAGTAAGAGCCAATAGTTTCAGACTGGTAAGGTGATGCTGTAGCTTCTCGATATGGCTGACTTAGGTAAATCTTATCAGCCATATCGAGGATGCCGTTTTCAGCCAAAGTTTTTAGAGTCTCATCTGTAGGATACGACTCTAATCCAGAAGCCAGATAGAAAAGTAATGTAGCTTGAGCTAGCGCCTCAATAGCATAGTTGTTAAACGTGTTGGTTGATCTGCCTGTAAATTGAGCTAAATCTGAAACCTTAGGTGACGCTAGCATTATCTGTTACCTCTTCTCGAACATTACCTTACCGTAGCGCTTCTCTTGCTCAGATGCGCTCTGCTCAAACCATACGTTACCCTCAGCGTCTTCATTGTATGTACGAGAGTCCTCATTGTCCTCAAGCTTAAGAACTTCACCCTTACGCCATACATGGCCGTTGGTGGTAAGCCCAGACTCGACAAATTCAATCTCAATATACTTTCTGTCAGATTCCTCAGGCTCTCCGACCTTCTTTGCGTCAAGAACACCTTCGGTCTGGCGTGCGCGAGCACGACGCTGCTGTACTTCCGGAGATTCCTCTTCGTCTACAAGACGAGGATATGAACCGCTTACGTCATACTGAATTCCTGCATCGTCTTCACGAATAATAGGATCAGGCTGGCGGTCAACCATGTTGATTCCAGGATTTAGCTGGTTCTCTACTACTTCATCAACTTTGTGAGCAGGAGCAAGAGTATCCCAAGCCTTTGTAGCATCTTTCTCATCTACAGGAGCATCTGTAGATTCACGAGCTTCCTCAGACTTGATTGGGTTTTCTTGATTCTCTACTGTAACGTCTACATCATTTGCGGGCGCTGTCTTAGCAACCTCAGGAGATGATGTAGTCTCTGTAGATTCACGAGCCTCATCAGAAGACCCAGGATTTTCCTGATTTACTACTGTCTCATCTACCTTGGCAGATGCAGCCTTTCTTGGACGTGCCATAAGAAATCACTACCTTTCTCAGTAACTATTACTTGTTGTTTACATCGACATATTTGCGAGCTAATCTTTTTCTGATGCGCTCACCACGCTTACCGAACTGAACGTTAATCAACGCGACTACAGCTCCTAGCATTACAAGACCCATAGCCCAGAAGATAACAAACCTAATCCAGTCAACTCCTGGCAATGTTATTTCCCAAACTCTAAAACCAAAGTACACACAAATAATATCTGTACCAATTAGGTAAATGGCAATTAGCACGCCCATGAAGGACTTGTACCATGCTTTTGACATGGTTAAAAATGAAATAGTAAACAGTAAAGAGCTGACGACGAAGACAACAAAGCCAATATCACCTAGCTGGTTTAACATTGCTTCTCCTTATTCTGTGAAGATTTCCTCAAGCATGAGACGGAAGTGGTTTCTTCGCCTTAACTCTCGGAACCTACTAGTTAAATCGTCAACCTTCTCTCCTCGCACCGAAGAAGATTTTTTAGCTGCATCAAGTTTGTCTTGAACCTCATTTAGTTCGCGCTCATTTTCTTCGTGAGCCATTATATTTAGCCCTCTCTACCAGGACGAACGACACGAGCTTTGCGAGCCTTCATCTCATCCGGCGTAGCATACTTGGCACCATGCACAGCTTCGAGAAGCTTGACAGATGTCTCACCTAATTCAGTAACCACATCCATCTGCTCACCTAACATTTTTACAATCTCAAGGGCCTCAGCAGTCTTTGCTTTCCACTCATCTTCACGCTCTTTGGATTCAGCAATACGTGCCTCATAATTAGATTTCATTTCTGAAATTCTAGCTTCTTGAGATTCGTGAACTTTCTGCACAGAAGCAGGAGTCAGTAGCCAACCACGCACCAAAGCAATGAATAGTAAAGGCAAAGGCCCAATGGTTCCAATCCAAGGCCCAATAGCATCTAATGCGCCTGTTACTAGGTCCATATGTTACCTGCCTCAAAAGAAAAGACCCGTTACTCGAAAGTAACGGGTCTTGTTAGAACTTTCTTATTTAGTTAATCGGCAGGATCAGATTACTGCGAGTTCATCCCATCCACGGCCACCTGCGGCTGAACCAACCGCCATGCCAAGCATACCGGGCTTAGACCAAACTCCAGCAGAATCAAAGAACCACTGAGAAGACTTTTCAGCCTCTAGAGCAGGGCAACCAAAGAAGGTGCGACCTCTATCCTCGATAACATTGAAGTGGTGGTAATGCGCCGTGACGAACAGGCTTGTCTCGTACAAATCACCTACACGGCCTAGGATCTGCTTTTCAATTGCACTCTTAGACCTGAGACCACCGGTGGGCGATCCTGATCCCTTGGCAATATGCCCATGAGTAAAGTTAGCTTTTACTCCTGAAAGATCAAGATTTACATCCTGACGATCGTTGGCGATATGCCATGACAGTAGATTCTCGGCGGAAGTTCCAGCGAAGACCTTTTTTGTCAGGTTAGCTACCATAGTAGAAGAGTTGTCGTAAATGCTGGTTAGGACCTTAGCACTTCCGAAACGGGTATGCTCTCCGTGGTTAGACGGTACAGATGCAATCTGGATAGGAAGACCTGAATCTAGTAGCTGACGAATAGACCATACGCGCATATCAAAGTCTAGTTCGATCTGCTCAGAGTAATTCAGCTCGACCTCATAAGGCTGAGATGCGTAATTACCTACTGCACCTTCATGCTCGTCACCCATAAAAGCTAGAGCAATTTCCTGAATAGGAAGTCCTGCATCCCGAAGGGTTCTAATTCTCCCCATGTGTCCTTCGATACCGTTCGTCCAATGCTGGACTGCTTCCTGAGTACCGGGCTTACCAAGCTGAGGATCGGCCACCATAATCAAATAACTAAGCCCAGAGGTTCGAATAGTTTTTCTGGGATAATCAGGTAGCTTTCGAAGATGCTCACGCCATCCGGCGATATCTAGCTTATCTTCGATAGGAGATTCTTCGGGAGCCTTCTTCTGAATCCTAGCAGCGTAGCTGTATCGGAATTCACCAGGCTTGCCCCATGCCTTCATAGTTACAGGCTGAATTACCTCAAATACCTCAGGGTCGAGACCCCAAAGCCTAATGGTATCTGTCCAGTCTGTGATAGGTTCGGTAACAGTACCAGTCTTGATAACACCTGAATCTCCTGTAAGGGCAATACTGCCTGGCTCAGGCTCATCAGGAAACTCTTCGGTTGCCTGGTAAACAGTTCCGTTATTCTTGAATTCACGCTTTCGACGCTTGAGCGTTTCTAGATTAGCTCCGGGGAAAGCAAGTTGAATCTCTTCGTCTGTGTTTGCGTTGAGAAGACTTTGAATGTTCTCATATGTCCAATCAATCTTCAATTTATAAAGTCCTTGTCTTTTGGCTGCACGGGCCTGAATGGGCATAGTGCAGAGGGCAACACTTATTGCTGCATGGCCCCTTCAACTCTAGCAGCTCACGCTCGCGTTCAGCGATAATATCTGCGCTTACCCTGAGTTTACGTAAGAGTTGATCATTTGTCAACTCTCGGGGGGAGATGTACTGTGACTCCATGTTACTATGGTACAGCAAAAACCCCCAAGACACAAGGTCAAGGGGGTTCAGCTTAGTTTCTATTCAGATCAAGGAGTTAGGTCCGCGATCACGAACTGCTCTGGGCGAGTTACGATTGGTAGGAAGTTGTACTCAATCAAGATCTGACGACCTGATGGGTCCGGCTCCTGCCAGCTCTTTGTGTAACGGCCAATAAATCCTTGTGGTGCGCCGAAGTCAGCAGTTGGACCTTCTACAAGCTCAACTGGACGGTTAGCGTCGAAGTTACCTAGAAGTAGCGTATCATCAGCTAGGTAACCAACTTCGTCACCTGCGTCGGTCTCGTATACGTGCTCTACGGCTGTCCAGTCCATACCCATGAAACCAGGAATGGTACCTGTTGAGTAATACTGGTCACGCATTCTATCAGATAGAAGGTATCCAGGAGTAGAGCCGTTAGCCACGAATGAGTGGATGATGCGATCTAGAGTAGTTTGAGTAGCGTAAGCCTTGTTAGCGGCTACCTTACCGTGGTTAAGAACTAGCTTCTTCCAAGCAGTAATGTTCTCAACAATTTGCACAGGATTAGCAGTTGCCCAAGAAACAGCAGCAGTAACCTTGTGGTCGGCTGGGAACTTGTAGTCAACGTTAGCCTGTACATCTGGGAAGTCAAGAACTAGGTTTCCGCCAAGAGCCTTCCATAGAGTATATTCTACGAATGCATCGATACGGTTGTTTAGGTCTTGAAGCTCGCGTACGATTTCTCGTTCAGCGTTCTGTAGGCCGTTTAGTGTACCAACCTGACGAAGCCACATAAGAGTAGTAGGCTCGAAAACCTTCTTCTCACGTACGTATAGCAAGCTAGCGGTTGCCTGCTCGCGGCCTAGACGACCTACGATGTGGGCTTCGGAGTTCGGTACGTTTGGCTTAGCCATCTGACGAGAACCACGAATAATATCCCAGGTGAATGTCTGGGTAGGTGACTGACGCTTAGGCGTAGCATTTGTTAGAATCATATTCTGAGCTAGAGGAAGCTTATCCACCACACCCAGTAGAACCATAGGTTCTAGTAAACTAATCTCAGGCACTTGAGTCTCCTTAATAATTAGAGGATGCAGCAAAAAGCGTCCCCAAATAATTTCCAGCGACCTCGTAAGGCCCGACCTGCACTGCCAAAATGGCTCAACCAGTTGGTCTGTCTCTTTTTACTTTATCGGCAAAACTTTTCTTCACCCTCAAAAGATTTTCAATTAGGCTGAAAATCTTACTGCAAATCTTGGCCCTAATGTAACTCCAGCTACATTTCCAAAAGATGCTGGCAAAGCTCCTGTAAATCCTGTGTCGCTATAATAGCTGTTCAGAGAGCCGTTCATAAAACTGGAAGATGGAGTAGCAGAAGGATCTCCAATAAATTCATGTTCTCCAGAAACAGAACGAAACTGCCCTGTAGGTGTTCCTGCCCCACCTTGGTTGACGGCTACAATCCAATACATTCCAGGATTCAAACCCTGTGACATAGACACAACTTTAATTCCAGCAGTGGCAGAAATTAAACCAAAATCTGTGATTAAAGCGGTAGGCATACGCCCACCGTCATCGTTATAAATTCCCAGCCTTACGCTCCCGGCCGTCCCCCAAGCAGTAGACACTTCATAAGCGATACCTGACAGAGTAGCTTTTCTTGGTAAAACAATAGGGTTCGTAAAAGCACGGTTAACAGTAGCGTTAGCTGTGTTAACCGCACCATTCTGTGCCATGTACCAATAGCCGGGAGCATAGTCAGCAAATCTTGTGCCTGCTGACATAGGCAAAGCAAAAGACGTACCAGCTTTGATTCTAAAAGTTGCTAAAGTGCTGTTGTACCAAGCTTCACCTTCTTCGGGGGAGGCTGGGTCTGCTGTCCTAACAGGAAACTTAAGCCTGTTGAGAAACTTAGCCATGCACAACCACCCTGTAAGCATTGGAGGCTGGTGCAGAGGCAAATGTCAGAGTTAGCGTGTTAACATCAGTTGCTACACCATCTACCTCAACAAATTCAAATGTGGTAGAATCGTATACGGCCCAAGTAATGTCACGAGAGCCCAGGTTGTGTGTCACAGCAATAGAAGTAGCTGAGGCATTTCCAATAGTGACGGCATACTTACGAACTGCTACAGCCGTATCTAATGCAATAGCATCTGCACTAACAGTAATACCTGTTCCAGCTCCTACTGCTAATACACCTGTGGTATAAGTAAGACCTGCACCAGCAGTTGACGTAGCAAGAGACAATACACCTGAGGTCAAAGTCAAACCGCTACCAGCAACACCAGAAGCCAAAGCCACACCTGTACCAGATACAGCTAATCCACCTGACGGTGCAGGTAGAACAGAAAAGCTAGATCCAGTTAGGGACAAACCATTTCCAGCAGAATAGGTAGTGCCTCCACCAGTCTGAGACCAGGTTAAAGCTGTAGTACCTACGATAATCGGGGCGTCTGTAGTAATCTGCCAGGTTGAGTTTCCGTTTACGGTTCCCTCAGATACAAATACAGATGCACCAGGCTTTACTTCTGCATCTGAGTCTGCATCAAGAGATCGAGTCAAAGCTGAGGCTGCGCCGTTGAAATCGTAAATACCATTCTGGCTTCCAGTAGACTGATCCTTTACCAGAACACGGTCACCGTTAGACAGGGTTACGCCATCAATAGCTGAACCTGGCGCAGTCAAGGTAATGTTAGTCGTAGTAGCTACACGAACAGCTTCCTTACGACTTGTAACACCCTGCACAAGTCTACGGGCAGACTGCAAATTAATAGCATCTGTTTCAGCCTGAGGATCGGCAACAGCTTGAATTCGCTGGTTGCCCATGTTATATCCGGTACCTAGATACCTTCTAGTCATAGTAATACCGCCTTACCTGATTGTGGTTCTGCAAAAGTTACTGTTACTTGATTCAAACTGCCAAAAGAAATGTCGGCATCTATTAAGTTGCCTTCGTCATCAATCAAAGTGACTTGAGGATACTTATCCAAGCCATGATTAATAATCCAAGTAGATGCAACAACACTGTTTCTGTCATAAAAGTAGCCATTGCCACCTACGCCTGCGCTTAGCCCGCCATGTTCTTGAAAATATTCAACAAGCTCACGTGCGATTTGCTCATCAGGGATGCGAATATTTTGAATCATCCTCATCAAACGATTCTGAACCATATTGGATGAGGATGTGGTTACTGATTCCATGATTTACCTCCCTAAGTATCTAATCGACAGAGCTAGCAAAAAGGGAGCCACCCGAAGGCAACTCCCTTAAGCATAAAACCACAGATCAGAAAATGAAGGTTCCCATAGCTGCGCTGGTACGGGCATTCAATGATGTGATTGCCGCTGAATCAGCACCAGACACCATAGAAAGCTTTAGAGCACCAGAGATAACAATATTGCCCTGCTGTTCGCCTGTACGAGTATCAGCGGCTCTACGTAGAATACCCACTGGGGTTCCAGTTCCGTTAGCTCCACCGGATGTGTAAACGTAGTAACGCTTATTACCTGAGTGCTGTGCAAGCACAGTTCCGGCTGGAAGAATTCCCTGGTTGGCTGCAAGAGTAACACCCTTTTGACGCAGGCCAACAGCAGAGTAAAGAATCTCTGTCGGTGCGTAAGAGTGTGTAGGGCTTACAAAGCCAGGTGAAGGAATCTTCTCAAAAGAATCATTCGCCATTTGTATCAACCTCTCCTTTTAATTAAATTCCTCAGACGTTGCGGCTTAGAGCGGATAAGCGCTCAACTTCGCTATCTACGTCTGTCTCTACCTTGGCTTCGTCTGCACTTGTTGAAGTACCACGCTCAGCGCTAAGCTCGATCTTTGGCTCAGTAGGTAGCAAATCGTTGTACAGATCCTTGTTGGATAGGTAAAGCTTTACCATTGCATCCTTCTTAGCAGGATCGATAAAGCCGTCACGTACCTTGCCCTCAACCTCAGCGGTTGCAAGAATTTGGTTGTTAGATAGTTCAAGCTTCTCTACGCGAGAAGATAGCTCTACATTGTCCTTGGCTAGCTCTACAACTGCGCCAACAACCTGCTCAACATTTGCTGTGCTGTCATCGTTGGATAGCTTTACAACACCTGCATCAGTCAGAGCTGATACAAGCTTGTTTGAAAGCTCAGTTGTGTCACTAGACTTAGCTGCCTCGGCTTGAAGAGCAACAACATCAACGCCGTGCTCATCCTTGAGAGCTGCGATAAGCTCTTCCTTAGTCATTGTCTTGTGCTCCCTTGCCTCTGGTTCTTCTACGGAACCTGAATTGTCATCTACATTTTCCTCTGTAGTCGGTTCAGTTAGAAGAACCGCTTCATCAGAATTATCGGCTGATGCCTTAACAATTTCTTCGTAATCTTCAAGATTAGTAATATAAGGTCTGTTGGTTACCGCTACGTGGCACAAAGTAGGTCCAGCTTTCTGACCTGTGCTAGTATCTGTATAATCCAAAGACAGCATTGCGGATGCACCGATATATGTGCGATCCTTAAACTTGTCTGCATTACGGCGAGCATCGATTACGGCATAAACCTTGTCACCCTGAACTTCTACATCGATTACTTCTCCGACGTTTCTGTCTGGGTCTTCTACATGCTGATTAGAATCGTTGGCTAAAGGAACCTGAACAATAGGGCAAACCTTGTTGTCAAAGTTAGACTTTAGCTTTCCGACAAAATCATCATCAATCTTGATTCTCTTGCCTGTGGCTGGGTGAATCAAGTCACCCTTGGTTAGAATATGCTTCCTGAACAAGGTGCCAGTGCTGCGACGAGAAAGCTCTACACGAGCGGAATCCATCTCACCGTAAGCTTCACCGTCCTTGCTAGGAATAATTACTAAATCATTCACCATAAACCTCCAGAGTGCCAACATAATCTACATCGGCAGAATTTAAATTTCTCCCAAAAAAGTTGACATGCCTGCATCCCAGTGAGTTAGAAATGCCTTAGGTGTCAGTCTTTTGCTTATTACACCATGCTTGTTCTGATAATAAACATAACCATCGATATCGACAATAAGAAATGCTTTTGCGTATCCCTTATCACGCCCATACCTTCCAGGCTTTAATTGCTTACCAGCAAATTCAACAAACGCAGGCTCCTTGGCCTCAAGAGTAATTCCCTTATCGCCAAGTCCCACCAGAGCATTACGCAATTCTAGTGTGAACTGGTTCATTCCTTCTCCTTAGTAGCTGATGCGCCCCAACCCTTTGACTGGAACTTCTTCCAATCGAACAAGATCTTATTGCTCTTGCTACCGTCAGGGAACTGAATTTGAACTGTGCCATCTGCGTAAACTAATACCTTGGCATTCTTAAGCTTTGGGTGAGTCAAGATTCTCTGAACTGCTGCACTTCCTCCAGCCTCAGATTTCTTCGTCTTAGCATCCTGTCCTTGCGATACACGAGGATCGCTTGACTTAGTAATCGTTCCTTGAGCAGGCTTAGGTGCCCCACTTCTAGGCTGAGGAGCGCCAGGAGTTTTGCTACCTAGAGGAGTTCCAATAGGCAATCCGTAGCGACGTACGCCCTCCTGAGAGTTTACTTTTCTCTGCCCGGCAAGTTCTACCAGTTCCTCAGAATTAGACAAAGCAAATCCTTCCGGTAGTAGCTCAGTAGGAATCATATTCTCAGTAGAGACCTCACCCTGAGGTGATACTTCTCCACCTGCATCTACAGCCTCAGCTTCTTCGGCTTCCTTCTCTTCGCGCTCGATTGTCTCGTAATCGATTTCTAGGCCGAATGCATCAGCCATCTTCTTCTCTGTCTCGCGGAAGAACTCACGAGTGAAGTTACCTCCCTGAATACCAGCAAGAGCAGTAAACACATCCTGGATAGCAGCCTTGTCATCGTCGGTGAATGGACCCCAACGGAATTCAGGATATTTACCTGAATTGAAGTTCCAATCGATGAAGCGAGGAATGATGTAGTGATTAATGATAGATGCAATTTCTGTCATAATAGTTTGAAGCATCATTACGAACAAAGAGTCGGTCTGCTTACCGAAGTCAACCAGAGATGCGTCTCCACCAGTTCCTTGATTTTCATCGAAGAATGCGGCAAGAATGGACTTGGACATCTGAGAGTTATGGTGATTGATGTAGGAGAGAAAGTCGAAAGAGCCACCTTCCTTAAGAAGCTCTACCAAATAACCCTCGGGCTTAGTCATCCACTGCGCTACACCAAGGTCAGCCAAACCCATACGGAATGCGGTTAGTTCATCTGTTGAGTGGTCTTCCGGAACTGTACCTACACGAGTACCTACGGCTGAACGCTGTGCAGCCAAGTGCATCAGATAGTAGAGCTTGACTTTCTTGTCGTAATGGTAGTACGCACTCTGGAAATAAGAGAGGCCGTAGAAACGGTTCTCCTCTTCTTGAGCGGCATAATATACACAAGCATCTCTAGGGATCTTAACATCAAGGATCTTACCGCCCGGCTTTTGAGTAATCTGCCTAAAACCATCAAAGCTACCATCCTCAGTTACTAGGAATCTTACGGTATTGGCAGGAAGATAATTCATCTTGCTCAATACCCACTTGCCCTTGAGAGGGCCTTTCTTGGCATAGTCATACACCATTTCGAACGGTGCGAAGCCATCAAAGATTGCTTGAAGCATCTGAGCAATAACACGAGTAAAGGGTACGCTCATACCACCTGCATTAGGTGGGAGCTTAAATAGCTGCTCGATAAACTCAGCTTCATCTTCCCCACCCTCAGAACCTTGGGCCGGAACGAATGTAGCTGCTTGTAATGCTGCACGAATAGGCAGCGTAATAAGACGATACAGGGCTCGTGCCTGACCGTCTGTCTGACGCATACGAACTAACTGATCTATAGTTACTTCTGAATGCTTATGTACTAAGTGAGAACCTTGGAATGGTTCCGTAAAAGGCATAAAATCACTAAAGCCTCGCTCTACCATAGGACGAGGCTTTGGCGCTGCCATATCATCTTTTGCCATTGGTTTCCTCCTGCCGACATCTTTTTAGAATATCGGCAGGAGAAACTCAAAATTCTGACTGGCCCATCATGTTGTGGTTCAAGCCAGCCGGTAATTCTACACGAGGACCCATAAAAAACTCTGCCTTTTGATAAAAAGCTGTTTCTCCGGCCTCATTTTCTCTACCACCTTGCTCAACGGCTCCAAAAACTGCGCACGCTAATGCATCAGCTTCATCCTTGGAACCTAATCTAGGGTGGTCTACTTTACCGTTCGGCAATACTGTAAGTCCTAGAATTTCATCCACAAGAAGTTCTCTATGTGTAGCAATCATTCTGCCGTCGTACATAACGTCTCGGAGATTTCTCCACGGCTCGTTACTGCGATCGGTGGAGACTTTCATGGATTCCACACCCATACGTTCAAGCAACTGCATAGAGTCTCGTGACTCGAATCCATCAAAGGTAAATCGCTTGATCCTGAATCCTCTGCGCTTAAGCTCATAAGCCAATTCACGAGCCCAGCGGATCTGGATTTCTCGTGGAGGATTCTCACCTTTGTTGGCAGAGTAAGACAGCACGAAGTCAACCTTGACAATAGGACGCCACTCTCGCACAGTAGTAACTTCCCCGCTTTCAAGAGTTACCGTGGATTCAAATTCCTCTTTGCGCACTACATGGGCCATAGCAATGCCAGCTCGGTCACCTGTTACAGCCAAGTCTCCGTGCATACAATACTGAGCACCTTTAATAGGTTTGAAGTCAGGCGCGAAGTCGTATTCTACTTCCCAGGAATTACCTTCTTTTCGGTACATTACTTCAACTGGCTGACGATCAGCAGATTTGAATGCACTACGTACCAAGAACTCATTGCGGAAGAAAGGATTAGATGCCTTACTTGGCTTGCATTCATACTTAGCCTTTGCCATAGCCGCATCTTCTTCGTAATCTTCTACATAAATCTCAGGAACTAGCTCATCTGTTCCTTCTACAGCAACCCGTTCAAATCTATTGAAATTAGGGTTTACTTCCCAAGTTGGTAAAGGACCAGAGACATAGTGACGTGACTTATCTCCGCGCTTCTCAACGTCGTCTCTAGACTGCTGAGTTAAACGCTGAATTGCTGAACCGAGATACCTAGGGTAAGAGATACGTACGTTCTTAAACGTCACAGGAAATCGAGTAGAGCTTGAGGTACGCATCATATCAAGAATACCCTCGATGGTGTTTACCGGGATTCTACCTGTAGTGCTTCCTCTAACCTCTTCTACGCTCTTGAAACCGTCGATCTCATCAGCTACTCCCAGAAGCAGGTTAAGACCTTCCTGAGATTCGGCTTCTGAGTGCCCTGAGATGGCCTCTACGTTTTTATCATAAACGATGGCACCTCGGGTAGGGGCAGCCTTATCTTTAAACCAGGGAGACGTTCTCACAAGCTTCTCTACAGGATCGAAGAATGCTCTCTGGGCCTGCTGTGCGTTCATAGCAACATTAAGCAAGTGGATAGAGTCCTGGGCGGGCATACCAAAGTATTCTTGCGGTGATCGTAAGCACAAAAGCAGATACGCTACACGCAAAGAAATAGTTCTACATACGTGACCCTTACCAGAACCCTTGCCCCACTGCAAGTTAACGAAGTTAACCATTCTCAAAGGCTCTGACCAGTAAGGATCGAAATGCTCACCCATCAAAAGATAGAGTTCAGGGTAATACACACGTTCGGCATAGCGAACGCACTCAAATTGTACCGGAGATAGTGCAGGAGAGCCCATAAACTTCTTGTCACGTACAAATACGTCAAGAGGTACTGGCTCTTCGCTAAAGATATCTTCAAGGTCACCCTTCGGATTGTCCTCAAGGGCTCCGCTTAGCAAATCCGAAAGATTCATCTAAATCAGTCCTTCAATCCTGCTACCATAACATCACGCACATTAGAGGACAGAGTAAGAAGTTCTTTCTCTTCAACCTTAAGTCTATGAGCTAGTGCTACAGTTTCAAGAAGTGAACGATTAACATTTTCGGTGCAAGGAACTAAAGCAGCCTTCTCAAGCTGAGCATCAGTAAGGCGAGTCTCTAGATTATCTAGCAGAACGTTAGATGCCTTCACCTTGTTATCTAGTTTGGCTGCCTTCTTCTTACGTTCCCATTCAGCTACAGCCTTAGCAGCTTGAGCTTTTGTCTTAGCGGTTACGCCATCAGCTCCTCGCGCCCAAGCCTTCACGCGCCCTACTGCAATTGCGATAGATTGAGAAACAGAGTGAGACCCATCTCTGTGTATGGCACGAGCAATTCGGCAAATATATTCGGGTAGGCCGCCTACAGCCTTTTCTTCTACCCAGTTATTCTCTCCTGGCTTCCTGGCTAGTGTACATCCAGCAAGGTAAAATACCAGATCATTGTCTGTCTTATCTAACACAGCAAACTCCTTAATAGTAGTCTCTGTGTTTTATCGGTAAACACAAAAAAGCGACCCAGCTCGAAAGCCAGATCGCTTTTTCTCAGATTCCAACCTTTTTGAACTCATTCAATAGATCGTTGAAGACCTCAGCCTTAGCAGGATTCTCTGATTGCTTGAATACCTTAGTAATAATGTCTCGTACTTCTCGCAATGTAGCTTCACGATCCTCTTGAGCTGTAGCCTTAGCTAGCATCTTCTGGAATTGTGCCAGAGTAGCGAGGAAGTAAGTATTCATCTTATCCTGAGCCAGCGGATTCATATTCTCGATTCCACCAGCTTCACGAACCTTGATATAGATGTAATTAGCTGCGATACGCTCGATCAGCAATAGCTGTGCCGTATTCATCGGTACGCTCTTGGACTCTTCTAGTAATCTGTGAACGATTACCTGATAAAGCATTCTGTAGCGTTCTTGTGGTACGGCGGATTCTGGAAGATCGAAAGCGTCATCCAGCATACTTAAGTCTCTGTCAGTCATGGTAATACCTCCCTAACAGAAATCATCGGCTACTAAGCCAAGCTCTTCATACGTAGGTTTACCAGGATTTCTAAACTTAAAACTGAACAGATGTGCCAGGATAGATTTCTTGTGTGAAGGACTGAGCATAGGCCAGTGCAGCTTGCACGCAGGAGTTATCTGCATAGTCGAAGTTGCAAGACGATTTGCTGTAGGTTTGTGATAATACCACAAGCAGCCACAGCCTTTAGGTCTCATAATCAACCATTCTGCAAAATAAGGTGATGCTCAAATTCGTCTAGGCCATAATGAAGCCAATCACGCAATTTAGCTTCAGATTGCTGGCCCGTAAGCTGACCGTAAACTGTATTGTTGTGCGCGAGAACTAAAGTAGGAATGGACCTGATGTCATACTGCTCAAGCAAATACTCGTTCTCGGGCTTGTCAGCGTCAACCTTGACCAGTTCAACCTGATCGGAGAATTCCTGTGCTAACTTCTCGATCACCGGAGACATGCGCTTGCACGGGTTGCACCATTCCGCCCAGAAGTCGATCAATGTAAGTTTCATCTTCTAATATTTCCTTTTCGATAGAATCAAGGACAGGCTCATCCTCTGCAACCATTCTATCATCGGCAACAGGAAACAGTCTAGCTACACGTCGACCCTGAGCGTTTTCTTCGAT
>JACCDR011782111.1_pt1 | contig 20000 bp, 24 predicted proteins | sample 7446431 | NCBI WGS metagenome assembly JACCDR01 (sample SAMN15323443, study PRJNA562643) | freshwater metagenome | isolation source: river surface water | place: USA:Blue River Watershed | collected 2017-08-17 | reverse complement strand
GGTAATTCGAACCGCGTCAAAGCGCCAGTCGGTGAATTTTCTACAAGGTAAGCAGTAAGCATTACACGACCAATGAGCAGTAAGCAGCTATCCCAGAACGCCATCGGACGAGCGCTGAACCTGTCGAGCGCCGCCATTGTGAAGCTGAAAAAGCAGGGCATGCCTGTGGACTCGGTCGAGTCAGCGCAGGCCTGGAGGGAGGCGCGCCAGAGCATTGCCAAACGCAAGCCCGAACCGGTGCAGGCGCAGGTGGTCGGGGGCGACACGTTCCGCGCGATAATCCGCGCGAACCAGGTCAGGCCGGACGGCGGCGACCTGGACGAGAGCCATGACCAGGCGCGCACCCGGCGCGAGATCGCGGAGGCCAACCTGGCCGAGCTGCGCGAGGGAGAGCTCAGCCGCGAGCTGGTGCGCAAGGCGGACATCGACCGTGCGGCATACGAGGCTGCACGCGCCCTGCGTGACGGCCTGACGAACTGCGCCAAGCGCCTGGGCGCCACTGTGGCCGTGCTGTCCACCCCCGAGGAATGCGCGGCCGCGATCGAGCGCGAGCACCGCACGCTGCTGCAGTCCTGGTCGCGGACGATGGGTGCCACCACGGACCAGGCCGCAGCATGAGCAACATGTCCGACGGCTACGCCGTCGTGATGCAGGCGCACTCCCGCGGCTTTGAGCCGGACCCCGACATGCCGGTCGACCAGTGGGCCGATGAGTACGCCTACATCCCGGCAGACAGCGGCGCCAATGAGCACGGGAAGTACCGCACCAGCCGCACGCCGCACGCGCGCGCCGTGATGCAGTGGCTGTCGGCCCAGCACCCGTGCAAGCGCGTGGTGCTGATGGGCGCCAGCCAGATGCTGAAAACCCAGGTGGCGCTGAACTTCTTCGGTGCCTGCGTGCACCAGGCGCCCAGCAACTTCCTCTGGATCGTCCCCACCGGTACCCTGGTGAAACGCGCCAGCGGCCGGATCGACAAGACCATCCGCGCCATTCCCGTGCTGGCCGATCGCGTGGCCAGCAAGCGCAGCCGCGATGCCTCCAACAACCTGACCACGAAGGAGTTCACCGGCGGCACCCTGCACGTGTTGACGGCTGGCGCAGCGGCCAACCTCTCCGAGGTGTCGGCGCGGTACCTGGTGTACGACGAGATCGACCGCTCCGACAGCAGCGTGCAGGGAGAGGGTTCGCCGTCGGCCCTGGCGGAGGCCCGCCAGACGACCTTTGAGCAGAACCGCAAGGCCTACTATCCCAGCTCGCCCACCATCGAGGGCGAGTCAGCGATTGCAGATCTGTTCGCCCAGGGTACGCAGCGCGAAGCCCTGGCGGACTGCATCCACTGTGGTCACGCGCAGCCGCTGGACTTCTTCAAGCTGATCCGCAGCGAGGACGGCACCCAGGCCCTGTACCCGTGCGAAGAGTGCGGCGGGATCCACACCGAGGCCGACAAGGAACGCATGTTCGCCCGTGGCGCCTGGTCCGAGGGCGTGGCTGGCGACGGCGAGACGGAGTCGGCCACCATCAGCCAGATGTTCTTGCCCTATGGCTGGTTCCCCTGGATCGGGCTGATGAAGAAGTACGACAAGGCCCGCGAGCTGATGGAGGCCGGCAACGAGCACGAGATGATCGTGTTCTACAACACCCGGCTGGCCAAGTGCTGGGCCCGGGCAAAGGAGCAGACCAAGCACGAGGACCTGATGGCGCGCGTCGAGCCCTACCGCCTGGGCACCATGCCGGCAGCTGCCCTGGTGCTGACGGCAGCCGTCGACACGCAGAACGACCGCCTCGAGCTGAAGGTCATGGGCTGGGGTCCAGGCATGGAGGGCTGGGTGGTTGACTACCAGGTGTTCATGGGATCGCCGGCCGAGATCTCGACATGGGAGCGCCTCGACCAGCTGTTGCAAGGCCGCTACCGCCACGCCGGATCCGGTCAGATGCTGAACATCGCCGCAGCCTTCATAGACTCGGGCGGCTCGGCGACGCAGGAGGTCTACCAATTCACCTATCCGCGCAGGCGTCGCCATGTGTATGCCATCAAGGGCGCGAGCCGGCCAAACCGCCCCATTCTGAGCGGCAAGCCATCGCTGGTGGACGTCAAATACAACGGCAAGGTCGACCAGAAGGGTGCCCAGATGTGGCTGATCGGCACCGACACCGCCAAGGATTACCTGGCGGCTCGGTGGCAGAAGTCGGCCGGACCGGGTGCGATTCACTTCCCCCAGGGCCTGGACGAAGGCTACTTCCGGCAGCTCACCGCCGAATACATCACCCACAAGTACACCCGTGGGCACAAAGTGCGCATCTGGGAGAAGAAGCAGAGCGACCGCAACGAGGCGCTGGACCTGACCGTCTACAACCTGGCGGCCGCCCACTTCTGCGGCCTGCACAAGAAGACTGAGCACCAGTGGCAGGTGCTGCGCGATCGCCTGAACCCTCGCGAGCCCGAGCTATTTGCCAGCGCAAATGAGCCAACCCGACCACCTGAACCACCAAAACCAACCCCCTTGCAGCTTGACAAGAAGAGTGCGACAATGCATGCCGTCGCGGTCGAAGAACACCCCGAGAATCCACCGCCGTCAGACACGGCAACCACACCCGACCAGGCGCAGGCCAGCCCGGCACAGGTGTCTCTGAAGAGACCACCGAAGCCCGTGCGAGCTCGCAACTTCCCACGCCGCAGCGGCTGGGTCAAACAGTGGTAAGCGGGGTGAACATGGCAGACATCGTCGACGACTTCATGCAGCGCCTGCGCGCGATCGCGCCAGACTTCCCGGCTCAGGCCGCCAAGCAGCTCGAGGTGCAAACGCGCCAGGCGTGGGGTGGAACTGAGCCCTATGTCGCCAAGCGGCCTGCGATGCAGCGCAGCGTCAAGATCGGAGAGGGCCTGCGTGCCCAGAAGTCGCTGAAGCAGGTGTTTGAAGACGCTGGCATCAAGCGAGCCCAAGGCTACTACCACCTGACCCTGAAGTAGGTGTCCGGTTTTTCCCCCTGAACTGATCCAGTCAGGTGGGACATCATGATTTTCGCTTTCCAGATCGCCAAGGAATCCACCTATGTCCATGTCCAATGCCACCGAAAACGCCACGCTCAAGGCGCACCTGCAGGGAACAGATCTGCCGTACCGTGCCGGCGCCACGCAATACCTGGCCCTGGTGACAGACGCGGCCGGCGCAGTGGATGAAGCCGCGCCCATCGCCAACGAGTGCACCTACACCGGCTATGCCCGGGTTGCGCTGACCAAGGCGACTGCCTGGACGGACAACGGGAGCACGTTCAACAATGCCGCCCTGATCCAGTTCGGCAAGCGCACGGACGGCGGGGCCACACAGACGGCCACGGCATTCGTGGTGGTCGACACCGCAAGCGGCGCAATTTCGCAGGGCATCATCGGCACGCTCAATGCGGATCTGGACATCAACCAGAACATCCAGCCGCAGTTTGGCATCGGAGACCTGGCGATCACTGCCACCTGATGTATGGGCGGCTTTGCAAATGCCCGGGTGATGGCCGACGCGCAGGACGCGGGCCGCTACCTGTACGCCAGCTGGCGCAAGCAGCCCACGCAGACCACGGCGGCCGGCGTGTGGTTTGACCTGAGCATGTCGCCTGGCAACCCGGCGCCCAACTACTACATCGGCACGCCAGCAGTGTTCACCCCGTTGAAGCAGTCCACAGATGGTGGCCTACGGCATGGCGGCAACGTCAACGCATCGGGGGCCAAGAAGTTCCTGCGCAAACTGCTGGCCTACAGTGCCACTGCCACCGCTACGCCACTGCCGATGATCCTGCTGGACTACATCGGGTTCTACGGGTTCATCGACGAATCCGTGCTGGATCCACAGCCGCTGGACAACACCACGCCGCTACCCCGGCATGCTGATGGCCGGGGTGTGCAACTGATGCCCGTGACGGTGGCCGGCCACACCGGCGGGCAGCCGTTCACTGTGAGCTACACGAACCAGGACGGAGTGCCGGGACGCACAACGCAGTCGGTCACCATGTCAACGCAGTTCGTGAACGGAACGATCCTGCACAGCCAGCAGTCCGGCGCTGCCTACCAGAACAATGGCCCCTTCCTTCCGCTGCAGCTCGGCGACTCTGGCGTGCGGTCTGTTGAGTCCGTCACCATTGGCGGCATTGGCGACGTGGGCCTGTTTGCGCTCGTGATGGTCAAGCCGCTGGCATCCATCGCGCTGCGCGGCATCGACGCGCCCACCGAGATCGACTACCTCACCGACATGGCGTCCATTCCCGAGATCGAGGACGACGCCTATCTGAACTTCATCAGCCTGCCAAATGGCACGCTGGCCAACGCGCCCATCATCGGCCTGTTGGAAACCACTTGGAACTAGGAGCGCACCATGGGCGGTTTTTCCAGCCAGGACGACATGATCAACCAGGTCAGCACGAACGGAAAGTTCTATCGTGCTGACTGGCAAAAGTCCACCTTTGCCACCACAGCCCACACTGCTGGTCTGTGGTATTCGCTGTTCCGCGGCGGCGGCAACCCGGCTGCGGACACGATCCTCGGCACCGGCACAAACTTGGCATTCCAGGCCTTGCGCGACGATACGGCCAACGCAACGGGCATTCCCCATGGGGGCGATGTGGGTGGCGGTACCGGGTTCAAGCATCTGCTGAACGCCGCGGCACAGACGGCTGCGGCCACCACGGCGCCGTGTGTGCTGATGCTGGTCGACCTGCTGGGCTTCTATCCGATCACGAGCGTGACCACGACCGGTGACCAGGCGCTGAACAACTCTGTCACGCTGCCCAGGTACACGGATGGCGCCGGTGTGCAGGCGTTTCTGACGCCCTCCACCGTGATGGGTGCGGCCACTCCCAACATTCGCCTGACATACACCGACAGCGGCGGCACCGCGGGCAACTTGACGCCGGCAACGCTGCCCATTGGCAACAGTGCGGCGGCCGTCACCAGCATCGTGCACAGCGGCACAGGCAATGGCAAATTCGGGCCGTTCATTCCGCTGGCCGCAGGGGATGCGGGCATCCGGTCTGTGCAGCAGTTCAACCTCTCCGTGTCGTATGTGTCCGGCGTGCTGAATCTGGTGCTGTGCAAACCGCTGCTGACGCTGCCGATCACGACGCTGGGTGTGACCGCAGAGCGTGACCTGGTAAACCAGTTCATGAGCATGCCCAAGGTGTACGACGAGGCTTGCCTGGCGTGGCTGATGCTGGCCGGCGCTGCCACCCCGGTCGCGTCCCCGCTGTCTGGCCACCTGGAATTCGGCTGGTCCTGATATGGCCCTGATCGGCAACCGATCCGTCTTGCTCAAGTCGCCGGGCCGGTTCCTGTCGGGCACAGTCGCGTCAATCGAGCGCAACAACTGGAAGCCGCTGCGCAACCGCTTCGAGGCCATGGACCGGCTGTCGGGCATCCCCTCGGGGCACCTTTCCCCCAGCGCCTGGGTGTTGCCGCAGTTTGGCGGCGGCATGTCGTCTCGAAACGCCAGCATCGGGATCTCCGCCACGGGCAATGGCGCGCTGGGCCGCGGTATCTCTGGCAGTGCGGCTGTTGCCATCAATGCCATGGCGACCGGTCAATTGATCGCTGGCGCGGTCGGAACAGCCACCATAGGCCTGTCTGGATCCGCCTCCATCACCGCCATTCTGTCGGCGGTCGGTTCGGCCAGCATCGGTATCTCTGCCAGTGCAGACCTTGGCGCCCTTGGCTGGCTTGAAGGTTCCTCCAGTATCGGCCTGGATGGCACGCTGGAATCCTACGCGATCGGCCACATGGCCGGCACGACGGAGGAAAGTTCCGTGCTGACGCCGGGATCCATCGCCAGCGCAGTGTGGAGCGCTTTGTCCGTCGAGAACAATACCTCCGGCACCATGGGCGCCAAGCTCAACAGCGCAGCCAGCGGCGGCGTGGACTACGGCGACATGGCCGACGCCGTGCGCACCGAGCTGCAGGCCGAGCTCACCCGAATCATCGAGCTCGCGCAGATCCACGGCCTGGTGATCGGCTCAGATCTCGTGGTCACGGCCACCACCCGCACCGCGGGCAGCGTCAGCCAGGACATCAGCGAGTCTTCCGGCACGGTCACCGTGTCCCGCGCATCATGACCATATCCGCCCGTGCCATTGCGCTGCAGGGCCTGGTCGCAGCCAGTGTCCTCCTGGTCGCCGTCCAGGGCCTGGGCCCTGCAGATGTCCCCGCTCAGGTCGCGCAGAACGAGCGCATCCACCAGGTGCCTGCGCAGTCGCGCGTGCAGCAGCTGGCGCCGCAATCCCGCCGCCTGCAGATCCCGGCCGAGGCGCGATCCTTCAGGGTGGCTGCCGAGCGCCGCGAATTCACCATCCAGCCGCAAAGCCGCGCTGCGCCAGTGCTCGCGCAGCTGCGCGGCCGCACCGTCCCGCCACAAAACCGAACCCGCATCAGTTGAGGGCCCACCATGGCAGCCGACACCTACTACACCGATACCGATGGCCTGTTGACCATCGACAAAGACCCTCAGGCCGTGCTCGACTATGCCTTCGACTGGTCCGCCTGGCTGTCCGCCATCAGCGACACCATCACCGGCACCCCGACCTGGACGGTGGGCACCGGCCTGACAAAGGACAGCCAGAGCAATACCACCACGGTGGCCACCGCCTTCATCTCGGGTGGAACGGTGGGCTCCAAGGCGCCGGTGTCGTGCCGGATCACCACTACGGGTGGGCGCACGGACGAGCGCACGGTCTATCTCAAGATCGTCAACCGGTAGCCGTCCAGTTTTTCCCCCTGAACTATTTGCGCCGTCTGGTGCACCCTTGCCCCCATGCCCGCGCCTATCCCGACCACCGAGCCGCCGTCCATCACAGCCGGTGACACAGCCGCGTGGACAAGGTCGCTCAGCGACTACCCGGCCAGCGACTCGTGGGTGCTTGCCTATGCCCTGGTGAACGCGTCGAGCAAGGTCACGGTCACAAGCTCCGCCAGTGGTGATGATCATGCGGTTTCCGTCGCGGCCAGCACGACCGCCGCGTGGGTTCCTGGGACGTACAGCTGGCAAGCAACAGTGACCAAGGGATCCGACCGCTACACCGTCGGAACAGGCCAGATCACCATCCTGCCAAACCTGGCCGCTGCCACCTTGCTCGACACCCGCAGCGCAGCACGCAAGGCGCTGGACGCTGCTGACCTTGCGCTGGCCAACTATGGCGCCAAAGCCTACCTGCAGTCCTACGAGATTTCCGGGCGCAGCCAGCGGTTCCACGATCCGGGCGCATTCATGGCCTGGCGCGACAAGCTCAAGGCGGAAGTGCGGCGCGAAGAGAATGCCGCCGCGATCGCTGCCGGCCGGCGCCCCCGTAACCAGATCCTTGCAAGGTTCAACACACGATGAGCACCGGTGCAGTAGTGCCTTTCTACAACGCCAAGCGCGTGGCCGACAAGCGCAGTGTCGTGCTGGAGAACTGGCTGGTGCAACAGCCAGGCGACGGATTTCGACGCGCTGGCCTCGCGCGGCCTGCCAGCAAGGCTCGCCGCGGCTACCACGCGGCGCAAGTCAATCGGCTGACGGCTGGCTGGTCTGCCACCACAAGCAGCGCGAATGCCGACATCTTCCGCAGCCTGGATGCTCTGCGCGCGCGCTCCCGCGTACTGGCTCAGAACGATGAGTACGTCAAGAAGTGGCTGAGCATGGTCTCCACCAACGTGGTGGGGCCGGCCGGATTCCGCTTCCAGGCCCGGGTGTACGACCCGCCGACCTCGGCCAAGGCCGGGCCCAAGCCGGACAAGCTGGCCAACGATGCCATCGAGAAGGCCTACAGCGACTGGTGCAAGGTCGCCGACGTCACTGGGCGCAATCACTTCACGATGATGTGCCAGGTCATGGCCCGCACCGCCGCGCGTGACGGCGAGATCCTTGCGCGCTTCGTGCGTGGCAAAGACGCTGGCAACAAGTTCGGCTTTGCCGTGCAGCTGCTGGACATCAACCGCCTGGACACCCAGCTCAACCGCCAGGAGGGCAACGGCGTCACGCAGATCCGCATGGGCGTGGAGATGAACACCTGGGGCCGGCCGACACACTACTGGCTGCGCACCCGCAACCCGGGAGACAACTACAACGTGGCGCAGGGCGAAAGCCGATCTGTCCATGAGCGCGTTCCGGCCGAGGACATCATCCACGCCTTTATATCCGACGACCCCGAGCAGGTGCGTGGCGTGCCCTGGGCCCATGCAGCCATGGAGCGATTGAACAACCGAGGCGCCTTCGAACACGCCGCCATCATCGCGGCCCGGGTGGGCGCCAGCAAGATGGGCTTCTTCACGGCCCCCGACGGCGGAGTCGAGCCGCTGTCGACTGGAGTGGAAACGGAAGACGGCAGCGGCGAGGGCCAGATGCTGACCGAAGCGGATCCCGGCACCTTCGACACGCTGCCCGATGGCTACGACTTCAAGGCGTTCGATCCGGCCTACCCGAGCGACATGTTCGGCGAATTCATCAAAGCCAACCTGCGCGGCACCGCCAGCGGCCTGGGCGTGGCCTACCACAGCCTGGCCAACGACCTGGAGGGGGTGAACTTTTCCAGCATCCGCAGCGGCACCCTCGAGGAGCGCGACTGCTGGATCGTGCTGCAGGAGTGGTTTGCCCAGAGCGTGCTGGAGCGCATCTTCCCCCAGGTGCTGGACGCCGCGCTCACCTTCGGCCTGGCCACCATGCCCAACGGCAGCGCGCTGAGCATGAGCAAACGCGAGAAGTTCCAGGCGCATCAGTTCCAGGGCCGCCGCTGGGACTGGGTCGACCCCAAGAAGGACATCGACGCAGATCTGACGGCCGCCGATGCTGGCATCAAGTCGCCCCAGATGATCGCGGCCAAGATGGGCGTCGACTACGAGGACGTGCTGGCTGAGATCAAGGCCGCTCAGGACATGCGCGAGGCGATGGGCATCAAGCTGCCCGCTCGCGGCAATCAGCAGCAACCGCAACAAGCAGCGCCCGCCGATCCCGAAGAGGACGACGCGGCCGATCAACCGACCAAGGAGTGACGTCTATGACGATGCGAATCACGATGAAATCGACCCGGATGGGTGAGTCTGGCACTTTGCTGGATGCTGGAAGCACGTACACGGTATCCGACGCTTTTGGGCAGGCTATGGTGCCGGACTACGCCACAGATACCGATGACGTGCTGACGCCGCCAGACTCTCAGCCGCTGCGGCTCTCCGCCGACGGTACAGCCGTGGTGGATGGGGCTGGGAAATCCATTGTCGGCAACGGCGTTGTGTCGCCGCGCAACTTCAGCCCTCGGATGCGGTACGGGAATGCCGTCAGCAGCGGCGCAAACAGCACGGCCCGAACAAACCAGCAATCGTGGATTTTCCCTTTCGACATCTACGGCTTCCAAATCGGATGGGAGTCAACCGAGACGGCGGACACCACGATTTCCCTGACCCGCTGGGGCGTCTGTGGATCGGCTGGCGGTTCGCTCACGGCCACGCTTGACGATGTGGCAAACTTTCACACGGTTTATGCCGCAACGCCACGCAGCTTGACCTATGCCGGGAGTGCAAGCGGGGTGATTCCGCAGCGGCTGGCAGTCGATGTGCCGGGCGCCACTCTTTGGTCCGATGTCGCCTATGGCAAGGTTCTCGCGGGACAGGCGCTCACCGTGCGCGCCCTGCAATCCAGCCTGACAGCCTATCCGCTGTCGCCCAACGGCGTCCCGCGTGCGGACACCTTGAGCATCAATCCTGCTTTCGCCGTCGCGGCATGGACCGACGCAACTGACCGGGTGACGACCGTCACGTCCTGGGGCGTGACAAGCTCCAACTTCACGGCAAACCTGCCAATCGCCTACATCAATGTCTTGACAGACGCCGTGACTTGCTCCGTTGCTGTTGTGGGCGACTCCACCACGACCGGCTTCACCAATGCGGGCACGCAGTCGTATCCCCCTGTGCAGCGGGCCTGTGAACTGCTGGGCACATCGCTGGGTGTGCAGTTTGTGCCGTACTCTCGCGGCTGGAGCGGCAAAGAGGCCAGCAGCTACTACACCTACGCGCTTTCGGTGATCGCGTCCAGCTACCCGCCCGATGTTCTGATCTACCAACTTTGGAGCCAGAACAACACCACCAGCACGACCTACGAGGGTGAACTGGCTCGGGCAATGGATGTCGTGAGCCGCTGCCGCCGTGCAGGTATCGCGCCGATCCTGATGACCGGCATCCCGCTGGTTGGTTTGTCGCTGGCGAAGGACAACGAGCGCAAGGCCATCAACGCCGAAATCAAGACCTGGGGCGTACCGGTGATCGACGCCGATGCAGTGATTACCGATGGCGCATCGCCCGCGTCGTATCTTGCAGCTTATGGGGCGGCAGCACACCCGAACTATGCAGGCTACACGGCCCTGGCTGCTGAGTATGCGCGGGTGCTGTCGGGCGCCTGATTTCCATCCCCTGCCGGTCCGTAGGAGCCCGCCATTTCCGAGATTGACCACCTGGCCAATGCGCTGTTTGACAGATTCAAGCAGTTTGTGGCCCACGCAATCGCTCAGGATGGTACTGTTGCGCTCCCGGCCCGCCAGGCGGTCGTGCAGCGCACCCTGAACGACTGGCTGCCGGTCTATGAGCGGCTTCTCCTGGAGCGCGACTACAACGTCCAGACGGTCAAGAACCGCATGGCCAACCTCAAGCACGTGCGGCGCCTCTGGGGAGGTTATGGCATAGCGGATCTGAGGCCGCACCACATCTCCAGCGCCCTGCGCGAGTTCCTGCCGGCCAGATCGTCGACCGCCAGGCGCGTCCTGGCCGAAGTGCGCGAAGTCTACGTCGAGGCCATTGCCAATGATTGGGCAGAAACCAGCCCGGCCAGCCACGTGCGCCAGCCGGCGCACAAGGTCAAGCGCAAGCGCCTCGACTTCGAGACCTGGGAGGGCATGCGCAAGCTCGCGGCAGCTGGCCGGCAGCGGTGGGTCGAGTCGATGCTGCTCCTGGCTCTGGTCACCGGCCAGCGGCGCGCAGATCTGGCCAAGATGCGGTTTGACGACATCCGCGATGGCCACCTGTACATCGAGCAGCAAAAAAAGGCCGGCAAGCCGCACGGCGCGCGGATCGCGCTGCCACTGACCCTGCGGCTCGATGCGATCGGCATGACGCTGGCCGATGTGGTCGAGCACTGCAAGGGCACCGCCAAGCCCGGGCCGAACTTGCTGCGCATCTCGGGCGGCGGCAGCATCGAGGAATCGTCGCTCAGCACCAGGTTCAACGAGTGCATCCGAGCCCTGTTGGGGTGTGAAGCCCATGGCGACCGTGAGTGGCCGAGCCTGCACGAAGTTCGCTCGTTGTCGGCCAGGATGTACCGCGCCCAAGGCCTGGACGTGCAGACCCTACTGGGCCACAAGCATGCCGACATGACAGCAGTCTATGAGGACGACCGGGGCCTCAACGCCGATCAGTACAAGCGGCTTGTCGCGTAGACGATGGGCCGGGCTCACGGCGGTCTACTTGTCCGGTTTTTCCCCCTGACTTTTCATCGTCAACCGCCCGACCATCAGGGCTCATGGACACCACGCAGCAACAAACCAAACCTGCAGCGACCAGCGCGCTGAAGCCCGGCTCGCGCCTCATGCGCGGCATGGCCTTCACCCGCGAGGCGATCAACGTCGAGGCCCGCACCGTCGAACTGGCCTTCGCAAGCGAAACACCGTATGAACGCTGGTGGGGCGTCGAGATCCTCGATTGCGCCCCGAAAGCCATGCGCCTGCAGCGCATCAAGAGCGGCGCACCGCTCCTGTGCGACCACAACACCCGAGACCAGATCGGAGTCATTGAATCGGTGCAGATCGGCGCGGACAAGGTTGCCCGCGCTGTGGTGCGTTTCGGGAGAAGCGCGCGCGCCGAGGAATGGTTCCAGGACGTGGTTGACGGCATTCGCAGCTCGGTCTCCGTGGGTTACGAGATCCACAGCGCCAAGCTGGTCGAAACCAAGGACGGCGTCGACACGTATCGCGTCGACGACTGGGAGCCCTACGAAGTCAGCATCGTGTCCGTGCCTGCCGACACCTCGGTCGGTGTGGGTCGCGCCGCTGGCGAAGAATCCCCCGTCCTGCCCCTGAACACCCCCGCAAACACCCAACGCTCGAAGGAGAGCCCTGTCATGCAAACCGCACCTGAAGTCAATCCGGCACCTGTTGCCGCCCCCGCCATCCAGTCGCAAGACTACGCCGCGCGCGAGGCCGCGCAGCGCAAGATCAACACCGAACTGCTCGCCTTGGGCGACGTGCACGAGCGTTTCAACGGCCGGCAGCTCGCCCGTGAAGCCATCGAGCGCGGCGACACCAACACCGAGACCCTGCGCAGCCACATCATGAACGCCATGACCGCCGCGCAGAAGGGCACCACGCCGGCCGCCAATCTGGACCTGAGCCGCGGTGAAGCCCAGCGATTCAGCGTGATGAAGGCCATCCGCGCCATGGTCGACAAGGACTGGTCGGGTGCCGGCTTCGAGCGCGAGTGCCACCAGGCAATCCTCCAGCGTACTGGCCTGCAGGCCGCCGTTCACGGTGGCTTCTACATGCCGGTCGACATCCAGCGCCGTGACCTGACGGTCGCAACGCCCACCGCCGGCGGCAACCTTGTCGCCACCAACCTGCAGCCGCAGTCGTTCATCGATCTGCTGCGCGCCCGCAGCGTGTGCGCCGAGCTCGGCATGACGATGCTGACCGGTCTGGTCGGCAACGTCACGATCCCCAAGCTCACCGGCGCTGCAACGGCCTACTGGCTGGCCAACGAAGCGAGCACGATCACCGAGAGCCAGCAGACCTTTGGCCAGCTGGCGCTGTCGCCCAAAAGCCTGGGCGCCTACACCGAGATCAGCCGCAACCTGATGATGCAGAGCACTCCGGCCGTGGAGGCTCTGGTGATGGAAGACTTTGCCAAGGTGATGGCTCTTGCCATCGACCTGGCCGTGCTGGAGGGCTCTGGCTCGTCCGGTCAGCCCACCGGCATCTCGCTGACCGCCGGTATCGGCTCCGTGTCTGGCAGCTCCCTGGGCCTGGCCGGCATCACCGAGTTCCAGACCGACCTGGCAACCGGCAACGCCCTGACGCCGTCCTGCGGGCTGGTCACGACCCCCAGTGTGGCCGGCCTGTTGCTGCAGCGTCCGCGCATTTCTAGCACGGACAGCGTGACGCTGTGGAGGGGCAGTGTTGTCGAGGGCACGGTGGAAGGTTACCGCGGCCGCACGACCACGCAGATCACCGCAGCCACGGCTACCTTCGGCGACTTCGCCCAGGCTGTCTTGGCAGAGTGGGGCATGCTTGAAATTGCGTTGAACCCGTTCGCTTCGTTCACCGCAGCGATCAGTGGCATCCGCGCGATCCAGTCGGTGGATGTTGGCATCCGCCAGGCTGCCGCCTTCAGCCGGTCCACGTCCATCACCTGATAACCCCCGCCCGCAGAGCAGACCCCCACGCGGCCACGAGTGCCGCGTGGGGCACTAGCAAGCAGGCAGGCCTATCACCCAAGGACACCCCATGGTTCAAACCCTGAAAACCAGCGAGCCCGCAACCTCTGCGTACGTCGTGTTGCGGCCCATCTTCATCGGCGGCGAGCGCTGCGAATCCGGCTCCACCGTGCAGCTGACCAAGCCGCAGGGCAGCGAACTGGCTGCAGCCGCCAAGGTAGCTGCCGACGGCACGCCTGCCGCCAAGGCTGCCCAGGACGCCGCCAAAGCGGCTGCCAAGGCTGCAAAAGCCAGCGCAGCCGAGGCCGCAGCCGAGGCCGCCGACAAGGCCCCCCAGCCGACCACCGAAACCGCCACCAGCACCCAGGAGGGCAATGCGCCATGAGCCAGTTCAACTTCCCCGGCAATGCCACCACCGTCAGCCTGCTTGCGGCAGTCTCGGCAGCCAACACCGCAGCCGCCACCGGCACTGGTGTCGACCTGATCGACTACGAAGGTCCGATCGTCATCACGCAGAACCACGGCGTCAGCACCGGCACTCTGGCTGGAAAGATTCAGGACAGCGCTGACAACTCCGCGTTTGCCGACATCGTTCCAGCGGTGAACTTCACCGGCGAGACCACCACGGTCGGCGTACAGCAGGTCGTGATCCAGAGCAAGCAGGTGCGCCGGTACATCCGCTACCTCGGCACAGTGGGAACGGGCCCCCAGGTTGTCGCCGTCACAATGACTGGCGTCAAAAAAAGCGTGTAACGGCGCGCATCTGTAGCTATGTTCGCCGAGGATCTCGCCCCTTTCTTCGACACCGATGCCGGCTTTGCGCAGACGGCTTCGGCGGGTGGGTCCTCGTTCCCGGTGATCTTCGACAACGCCTACCAGGCCGGCATGAATGCCCTGGTTGAGACCACCGGTCCCATCTGCCAAGCGAGGACCGTTGATGTGGCCAGCGTGGTGCAGGGCAGCACCATCACCATTGGCGCCACCGCTTACACGGTTGTCAGCGTCCAGCCCGACGGCACTGGCGTCAGCACCCTTGGCCTGAGATCCTGAAATGGCAGACCACCTCCAGCAGCAGCTGCTCAGCGCCTACCAGGCCACCCTGATCGCGGCAACGACGGCAGCCTCCAGCCGGGTCTACCTTGACCGAGTGGACGAAGTGCCACAGGCGAACCTGCCGGCGTTGCATATTGAAGCGCAGGGCGAGACCGTCGAGTCGACCAGCATCGACTGGTCTCAGATCCAGGAGCGCGCCTACAGCTTCACGATCAGCTGCATCACCGGGCTGTCCAGTGGTGCGGCTGCAGCTGCCCGCAATCTCGGCAAGCAGGTCGAGCAAGCGCTGTTTGCCACGCAGGCCACCAGCACAGCAAGCGGCAAAGCAAAGTCCCTGCGCCTGGAAGGCAGCACGGAAGGCAAAGATGGCAGCGCCGTTACTTCCTTTTACCTCGTTCGCCAGTCTTGGGTTGTGGTCTACATCACCCAATCTGGCATTCCCGACTCCCCCTACTGATTTTCCAGGAGCATCACCATGGCCATCACTCTCGCAACCGGCACCCAGGTCGCTGTCGCCAGCACGTACGGCACGGGCTTCACCATCACCGCCATCACCAATGCCAACCCGGCCGTGGCCACGCTGAGCGCATCGCATGGCGTTATCGTCGGCGACTTCATCGAGATCACGTCTGGGTGGGATTTGCTGAACAAGCGGGTGGTGCGTGTCTCTGCGGTCAGCACCAACGATGTGACGTTGGAAGGCATCAACACCAGCGACACCAGCAATTACCCTGTCGGCAGCGGTACCGGCACCGGCCGAGAAATCACTGCCTGGTCCAGCATCACCCAGGTGCAAAGCATTGCTTCCAGTGGCGGTGATCTGTCGTTCGCCGACATTACCACGATCTCGGACAAGACCGCAAAGCAGGTCCCTACGATCCGTGGCGCGCAGCAGCTCGACCTCACCTTCTTCGATGACCCCACATTGGCGTGGTATTCGGTCGCGCAGACAGCGAGCGACACCAACGCGATCACGGCGATGCGCATCATCTTCCCGAACGCATCGCGATTCCTGATCAACGGCTACCTGTCCTTGCAAAAGAGCCCGGCCATCAACGTCAACGCCCCGCTCACCGCTCAGCTCAGCATGTCTGCGGTTGCCGACCCTGTTCGCTACTCCACGTAAGCCATGAGCGAGATTGCAGAGCTCAAGGCCCGTATTGCAGCGGCAAGGCAGTTCACAGTCACCGTCGGCCCGGAAGATGCACCGCGCACCATCCACCTGCAGGAGCCCGACGACCACCAGGTCAAGCTCGCCGGCATCCGCAGCGGCCTGCGTGGCGGCAAGGATCCGGCGGCCGAGCTGCTCTTCGAGCGCACCTTGTTGCTCGAGGCCATCACTGGCTGGTCGGGTGTCACCGCTGCCGATCTGCTGCGCGGCTTCCCTGAGCAAGCGGTCAAAGCCGGCGACAAGCCTCTCGATTTCGAGGCCGATGGCGTGGCGATGCTTCTGGACGCCCAGCGCGAGTGGGGTGGCAAGCTCTGGAGTGCCCTCGTCGACCGCATGGCCCAGCGCAGCGCAGCCCGGGAGCCCGCGGGAAAAAACTGATCGGCCGCATCACCTGGGAGAAGTCCCGGGCCGATGCGGCCAAGCTGGAACAGTCTGGCCTGGCTGGCGCTGCGGGGGGGCCGCCAGAACTGTGCGAGGAGGCCGAGCGAGCCCGCCACTGCTGGCGCTGGTGCGGTGGTTGGACGCCAGAGCGATGGCCCATGTATGCAGCCTTGCACCCGGTGCCTGACTGGGCCCTGTTGATCGACCTGATGCAAGAGATTCGCGACCATGTCTGAAACCAAAATCATCATCAGCGCGCAGGACAACGCCAGCCGGGTTCTGGCCAATGTGCGCAAGGATCTGGGCGGGGTTGGTTTGGCTGCGGCAAAGTTGTCGCCGTTGCTGACAAGTCTCGGTGTTTCTCTCAGTGCTGGCGCCGCCTTTGCGTGGGTGAAGGGCATCACCAACGGCATCGATGCGCTCAATGACTTGAAAGACGCGACCGGATCCAGCGTTGAAAACTTGAGCGCACTCGAAGACATTGGCGCAAGAACTGGAACCAGCTTCGATGTGGTTGGCGCGTCACTGATCAAGTTCAATGCCGCGCTGAAGGATGCCAAGCCAAACAGCAACCAGGAGGCGGCATTCCGCGCGCTGGGACTGTCGATCAACGAGCTCAAGGCAATCGACCCGGCAGAAGCTCTGCGCAAGACCGCGGTGGCGCTGACCGGATTCGCCGATGACGCAAACAAGGCGCGCCTCGTGCAGGAGCTATTTGGCAAATCTCTTCGGGACGTCGCTCCATTCCTCAACGATCTGGCCACGCAGGGTAGGCTGGTTGCGACGGTCACTGCTGAGCAGGCGGAGGCGGCGGAAAAGTTCAACAAACAGCTGTCGAACCTGCAGAAGAACGCCGGTGACGCTGGTCGGGCATTGGTGAACGAAATGCTCCCGCCGCTCAATAGGGCGCTGGAGGTATTCACGAAGCTCAAGGAAACAGGGCTGCTTTTTGACATCATCAAAGATGCGGCTAAGGGTGTCGTAGGTCTGCAGCGACTCAGCGGCAATGCAGGCGAGGACATCAACAAGCTGATCTCAGAGCGAACGGCCATCGAACAGCGGATCGCCAAACAAGACAGCCTGCGAAAGGCAACTGGATTCAAGGGCCGCGACACGGTCACAGAGAGCCTCCAGAAGGAGCTCTTTGAGATCGACAAGTTGCTGGAGATCTCGCGCATTCGCCAGAAGTCAAAGATCGATGCAATTGTTGGCGACTACGGCGATGCCGTGAGCCGCAGGTTTCTGAAGGATCGCCCCTCGGTTGCAGGCACCCTAGGGACGAAAGGCGGCCAAGTTGACTCTGAGGAGTCCGAAGTCCAAAAGTACATCACTCCGATTACCACTGATTTGGACAGATACCTCAGCAGCTTGGACCAGGCGATCGAAAAGGAGCAGGAGCTCACGAACACGCAGATAGCCGAAAGGCGTATCAGCGAAGCCGGCGCCAACGGATTGAGCCAGTCCCTCATTGACCGCATTCGTCAGCGCGCGGCAGAAAAGGACCTTCTTGACCAGATTACCAAAGCCATCAAGGAAGGCGCCGAACTTGACGCCGGACTGGTTGCCGGCGAACAAGCCGCGCAAAAGGCGGCTGGTGATAGGGTGTTGGAGCGGCGTCGACAGCTGGATTCCATTTTGGCGGAAACCGATGAAGTACGGGGCGCCCGGTTGCGCGAAAACATCGACATCCTGAAGGATGCGTTCAACTCTGGTGAGCTTGAAGGTGGAATTGACCAGTACCGCCAGGCGCTTCTGAATCTTGTGGGCGACACGGGCAAAGCCATCGAGAAAACCAAGACTCTCGCCGACGACCTCGGCCTGACCTTTTCCAGCGCCTTCGAGAATGCCATCGTCGGTGGAGGCAAGCTTTCAGACGTGCTCAAAGGTTTGGGCGACGACATCCTGCGGATCACGGTGCGCAAAAGCATTACCGAGCCGCTGGGCGGATTCTTTACCGGCCTGCTTGGCAACCTCTTCAGCTTTGACGGCGGTGGCTATACGGGAAGCGGGGCCCGAGCTGGCGGCATGGACGGCAAGGGCGGATTCATGGCGATGCTGCATCCGAATGAAACCGTGATCGACCACACCAAGGGTGGCGCCAACAACGTCACCTACGTGACCAACAACTTCACGGTCGGCGACGTTCCTACGATGAGCTTTGTGCAAAAAGCGCTTGCTCAGACCGAAAGCAAGATCTACTCAACCCTGGTGCGTTCCAGTACACACGGCGGAGCGTTTGCCCAATGAGCACCATCACCCGCCCAACGCAGTTCATCCCGCGCGCCTGCACGCTGACGCTCTCGACCAATCAGCGGGTCAGCGCCAGCCCGTTTGGTGGGTCCGAGCAGGCGGTGGACATGCTCAACGACCGCTGGATGCTTTCCTGCGATCTGCCTCCTTCAAGCCACGTCAGCGCCGCTTGGCTGGAGGCATTCATCGCCAGCATGCGTGGCCAGGTCAATGTGGTGGCCCTTTACCACTTCGCACGCCCGCAGCCGCGGGGCACGGCGCGCGGCACCATGCTGATCAACGGCGCAATTGCCCAGGGCGCCAGCTCAATTGCCATCGACGGCATCAGCCCGAGCACCGGCACGCTGCTGGCCGGCGACATGCTCGGCGTGGGCGGTCAGTTGTTCATGGTGGCGGCCGATGTCACCGCCAGCGGCGGCGCGGCCACGGTTAGCATTGTCAACCGGGTGCGGACCGCCCTGGCCGACAACACATCTGTCACCTGGGACCGGCCGACCGCGCTGTTCCGCCTGGTGTCATCGCCCAGCGTGGCCTTTGCGCCCGGGCTGGCAACGCCCACCGGGTTCGACTTCGCCGAGGCCATCGCGTGAAAGCCCTGAGCAGCGCGGTCCTGTCGGCCCTGGCCAGTGAATCGGTGGCCATCGTGCAGCTGGTCGAGCTGGTCTTCACCAGCGGCACCATCCGCCTGAACAGCTCCAACTGGAACCTGGTCTATGGCGGCGACACCTACACCGGCGCCTATGGCCTGGGCAATGTCAGCGCGGTGACCGACCAGCCTGGCGAGGTGCAGGGTATCACCCTGGTACTGAGCGGCGGCGACCCCCTGCGCATCGCTCTGGCGCTGGACTCATCCGACGAAGTGCAGGGCGCCATCGTCCGCATCCGCACGGCCATCATCAGCACGACCGACTACACCGTCCTGGACGCGCCGCGGGACTGGGTGGGCAAGTGCGACACCATGAGCATCGGCGAAGACGGCATGCAGGCCGAGATCCGCGTCAGCGCCGAGTCCAATGCCGTCGACCTGCTGCGCGGCACGCCCGTGACCCTCACCGACGCCGACCAACAGGCCCTGTTCCCTGGCGACCGCGCCTTCGAGTACGTCGTCAGCCAGATCGACCAGCCCGTGGTCTGGCCCTCCCGGGAGTTCTTCTTCAAATGATCGCCCGCCTGCCAGACTGGCGCCTGCACTTCGACGCTCTGATCTCCGAGCGCATGCACCGCCCGTTCGCCTGGGGAGTGAACGACTGCGCCCTGTTTGCCGCCGACGCTGTCAAGGCCATCACCGGCGTGGATCTCGCTGTCGGCCTGCGCGGCCACTGCACCGCTCGCCAGGCGCTGCGGACCATCCGGCGCAATGGCGACCTGTTCGGCATTGCCTGCAGAGCCCTCGGGTCGGCCAGTGGCGTGCACAACGCGCGCGAGGGCGACGTGCTGCTGGTCGGCATGGGCAAGCGCACCGCCCTGGGCGTGATGCTCGACGGCGGCATGCTGGTGGGCCCCGGCGCGGGTGGGCTGTGCTCCGCGCCGCTCACCGATGCGCTGTGTGCCTGGAGGGTTGGCTGATGCCGCAGTTCCTCGTACCCATCATTGCATCGGTCGGCGCGGCTGTCGGCGGCTTGTCCGGCGCGTTCCTGATCATGAACGCCAGCCTGGTGGCCAATGGGCTGGTCCTTCTGGGTGGACTGGCTCTGTCCTCCAGCGCGCAGAAGTCGGCCAAGCGCAAGGCCCGC
>JACCDR010068768.1_pt1 | contig 20000 bp, 19 predicted proteins | sample 7446431 | NCBI WGS metagenome assembly JACCDR01 (sample SAMN15323443, study PRJNA562643) | freshwater metagenome | isolation source: river surface water | place: USA:Blue River Watershed | collected 2017-08-17 | reverse complement strand
GGTAATTCCAACCCCGATCGCGCGGTAGTGGGTGGCTGGGCAGTTTGTTGCCTGGGGGGTTGACTGTGGTTCAACGGTTGACTGTCAGTGAGTGGGCGAGGTCGGTGGGCATGTCGAAGCAGGCCGGCTACAAGGCCGTCGAGCGCTGCCAGATCCCCATCGTCGATGGCAAGGTCGACGTCGACGTCGCCACGGTGCTCTACCGCAAACGCACGCGTGCTCGAACGAACGAGCGCACGCCGCCAGGTGCGGCTGCTGGCGCCGCTGGAGCTGGCGGCACGCCAGGCGATGTGCCGGCGGCGCCGTCATCCGGCGACGACTACTGGCACAGCCGCGGCCGGCGCGAGAGGGCCGAGGCCGAGCTGGCCGAGCTGAAGCTCGCCGAGCAGCGTGGCGAGCTGGTGCGTGCTGCCGACGTGCGCGCCTCGCTGGCCAAACGCCTGTCGGCGCTGCGTGAGTCCATCCTGCAGCTGCCGGCCCGCGTCGTGCCGCTGCTGGCTGCAGACCCCACACCAGCCGCGATGGATGCCACCCTGCGCGCCGAGATCGTCGCGGCGCTCACCCACCTGGTGGAGGTGCGCGATGGGGGCGCGTGACGTCATCGATCTGCTCGACGCCGACGCCCTCGTCGAAGCCAGCGTGCGCGAGCACATGCGCCCGCCGCCCATCATCACCGTCACCGAGTGGGCCGAGCGGCACCGTGTGCTCAGCGGCAAAGACAGCTCCGAGCCCGGCCCGTACCGCGTCGCGCGCACGCCCTACGCCCGCGAGCCCATGGACTGCCTGAGCCAGATCAGCACGGTCGAAGAGGTCGTGCTCATGTGGGGCGCCCAGACGTCCAAGACGACTGTGGGCAGCAACTGGCTCGGCTACCTGGTCGACACCAATCCCGGCCCGGTGATGATCGTGCAGCCCACGCTCGACCTGGCCAAGCGCTACAGCCGCCAGCGTCTGTCTCCGATGATCGAGGAGAGCCCGGTCCTGCGCCGCAAGGTCACCGAGAACCGCAGCAGGGACGAGGCCAACACCACGCTGCTGAAGGAGATGCAGGGCGGCTTTCTGGCCATGGCTGGTGCCAACAGCGCCGCAGGCCTGCGCTCCATGCCCGTGCGGGACCTGTTCCTCGACGAGATCGACGCCTACCCGCTCGACGTCGACGGCGAAGGCGACCCCATCGCCCTGGCCCAGGCCCGCCAGACTACCTTCGCGCGCCGCAAGCGCCTGCTGACCAGCACGCCCACCACCAAGGACGTCAGCCGCATCGAGGCGGCCTACTTGGCCAGCGACCGCTGCAGCTACCACGTGCCGTGCCCGCACTGCGGCACCTACCAGGTGCTCGAATGGGGCGCAGCCACCGAGCACGGCATCAAGTGGGACCGCGATGCCGCCGGCCATCCCGTGCCCAGCTCGGTGCGCTACGTCTGCCAGGCGCACGGATGCGAGATCCGCGAGCACCACAAGCCCAGCATGCTGGCCGCCGGCCGATGGGTGGCGGCGCAGCCAGGCGCACAGCACGGCCGCGTTCGCGGCTATCACCTCAGCAGCCTCTACAGCCCGCTCGGCTGGCTCAGCTGGGCCGCCATGGTCGACGAGTGGCACAAGGCGCTCGAAACCTCGCGCGCCGGCGACCCCAGCCTGCTGCGCGCCTTCATCAACACCCGCCTGGCCGAGACCTACGAAGAGCAGGGCGACAAAGCCGACCAGCACGCCCTGCGCCGCCGCGCTGCCGACATCCCGCTGCGCCAGGTGCACTGGGGCCTGTACGTCACCACGATGGGCGTCGACGTGCAAGGCGACCGCCTCGAGGCCTACGTCTGGGCCTGGGGCCGAGGCATGGAGCGCCAGCTCGTCGACCGCCACATCATCTACGGCGACCCCGCGCTGCCCGAGAGCGAAGCCGGCAGCCCCTGGGCGGCCCTCACCGAGTACCGCCGCGCGCCCATCCACCACGCCAGCGGCCGCGTCGTTCACTTGCTGGCCAGCATGATCGACACCGGCGGCCACCACACCCAGGCCGTCTACACCTACTGCCGCGCCCACCAGCACGCCGGCGTGCACGCGGTCAAGGGTGCCAGCCAGTCAGGCCGGGCCATCCTCGGCAAGCCCAGCGAGCAAGACATCAACTGGCGCGGCCAGAAGATGAAGCGGGGCGTGCGGCTGTGGCCAGTGGGCACCGACACCGCCAAGGCCGAGATCTACGGCCGCCTGCGCAACCCCGAGCCCGGGCCCGGCTACGTGCACCTGAGCCGACACCTGCCGCCCGAGGTCTTCGACCAGCTCACCGCCGAGCGCCTGGTCACCCGCTATCACAAGGGCCACCCCAAGCTGGAGTGGGTCAAGCCCGCCGGCCGCCGCAACGAGGCCCTGGACTGCGCCGTCTACGCCCTGGCCGGCGCCCACAAGGTCGGCCTGGACCGCTGGCGCGAGGGCGATTGGGCGCGCTGGCAGGCCGCCGTCGAAAGCCGAGACCTGTTCGACCAGTCTGCTGCTGCAGCTGCCCCTGCTGCCCCTGCTGCCCATGCCCCCACGCCCGCGCCAGCGGCTGCAACTGCCGCACTCGCCCCCGCACCCGCGCCGGCCTCTGCACCCATACCCGCGCCCGCTGCGGCCCACCAGGCCGCTGCGCAGCCCGAGCCAGAGGCCACGCAGCCCAGTGGCCCGCCCGCGGTCGCGCCCACCAACTACCTGCAGCAGCTCAACCGGCTGCGCAAGGCCCGCCGCTGATGGACATCGTCGAAGGCTTCATCCGTGTCGTGCGCGAGCAGATCCAGTCGCTGGGCGTGCCGCCCGATGCACTGCAGGAGGCGCTGCTCAACATCGAGCACACCCTGCATCGCTCGTGGGGCGGCGGCACCCACTACGTGCCGCGGCTGCCCAGCACCAAGGCCCGCATCTTCGACCTCGACGCCTCCGGCCTCACCGCCAAGCAGATCAGCGAGCGGCTGGGCGTGACCGACCGCTACGTGCGCAAGGTGCTCGAGCTGCGCCGCGGCTGACCCGCCGGCCGCGGCGCAGAACAAAGGGCGGTTTTCAGTTCCGCTTCGCGCGCGAGGATTGGCAGCTGCCAGAGCCAGTGTCAGAGCCAGATCGATCGACGGAGCACCGCATGCCGCAGACCATCCAATGCACCACCACCTTCCTGGACGGCCGAGAACGGTTCGAGGCGGGTGAAACGCGTGTCGTCGACGCCGAGCGCGCCGAGCGCTTCATCGCGGCCGGCTGGGCCACCGCGGCGGGTGCGCCCGACGCGACCGCCAGCTCCCCGCAGCAGCCGGCGTCGCTCGAGATCCACAACAGCGTGATCGGCCAGGTGGCGCGTCATGGCTAAGGCGGCAAACGACCTGGTCATGGACGGCGCGCTCGACGTCGTCGCCGGCGCCACCCGGCAGATCGCCTGCAGCGCACAGCCCACCACCTACACCGAGGCCAACGCCACCTACGCGCTGGCCGACGTCACCATGTCCGGTGGCGACTTCACCAAGGCCAACGGCGACACGAGCGGCCGCAAGGTGACCATGGCCGCCAAGACGGGCGTGCTCATCGACACCAGCGGCACCGCCACGCACGTCGCCCTGGTGCGCGTGGCTGACTCGACGCTGCTCTACGTCACCACCTGCACCTCGTTGGCGCTGACCGCCAACGGCACCAACACGGTCAACTTCCCTGCCTGGGATATCGAGTTCGCCGATCCGGCGTGATGCATGAAGGAGCGGAGCCATGTGGGAATACTGGAAGCGCATCATCGTCGGGGCCTGATAGATGCCCACTCACGCTAACCGTGTCCGCATGAGCGTGTCTGGCACGCCAGGCACCGGCACGATCACGCTCAACGCGGCGCAGTCTGGCTATCAGTCGCTGGCGTCAGCCTACGGCGGTAATGCGACCGTCGATGTCGTCATCACCGACGGCACGGCGTGGGAGGTGGCGCGCGACTGCACCTACACGCACAGTGGCACGACGCTCACGCGCGGCACGCTAGAAGCAAGCAGCACCGGGAGTGCGCTCAGTCTGACCAGCGCGGCGATTGTCAGCGTTACCTTGACTGCTGCGCGGGTCAGCCAGCTTGACCTGCTGACCGGGCTAGGGCAGGCCGAAGTCAGCGTCACCACAACCGCCACGCTCACCATCGGCCGCATGCACGTCTGCAGCGGCACGAGTGCCGACTACACCGTCACGCTACCAGCGGCCAGCGGCAACGCTGGCAAGTTGATCGGCGTCCGCATGGCTACGGGCTTGACCAAGCTGGTGACGGTGGACGGCAACGCGAGCGAAACCATCGACGGAGCGACCACGCGGGTCATGTGGGCCGGTGAGTCGGCCATCCTGCTGTGTGACGGCAGCAACTGGTTCAAGATCGCAGGCAAGTCGATCCCGATGATGGCGGTGGCCGCGCTGGTGAGTGGCGTCAGCGCGACGAGCGGCACGGCCACAAAGGTCAACATTTCATCGTCCGTACTCGACAACACCGGGATGATGGTGGACGCAACTACCAACGAGCGCGTCAACATCAAGCGGGCTGGCGAGTACGAGGTCGTCTATGGGAGCGGCATCAACAACGCAACCACCTCGGGCGCTTTCTTCAGCAGGCTCTACAAAAACGGCGCAAGCATCCACAGTGGATATACCTACTACGTGTCCGGCGGATACCCCATTTGTGTCACTACTGCCCGAGTGACGCTCGCCTCTGGCGACTACTTGGAGCAGTACATCCAGCAGTACAGCGGCAGCACCGAAGGTAACGGCGCCGGCACAACGCTCTGCGTCACAGAGGTCGGGCCATGGTGACACTGGTGCATCCCCGTTTGCGCGTGCTGTACCCTGCCGCAGACCCCATGCGCGACTGGATGGTCGAAGCCACGCCGACAGGAGAGCGCATCGCGTACTGGTCCGATGCGCTCGGGCCGCAGCCAAGCGACGCCGATCTACTGGCGGTGCCCGAGGCGGATGCGCTGCGGTTGTCGATTCCGCCTGTCACCCGCCGACAGATGCTGACCGCGCTGCACCGTGCGGGCCTGCTGACGACCATCAAGGCAGCAGTTGCTGCGTCGGGTGATCCCGAGCTGCAGATTGCCTTCGACGAGTCGCAGGAGTTCCAGCGCGCAAACCCATTCTTGGCAACGATGGCCGCAGCCCTTGGCAAGACGCCCGCCGAGGTGGATGCCATCTTTGCACTGGCGCGGACGCTGTAAGCCATGACCTGGGCTGCTGGTCCGTGGGCTGACGGGCCGTGGGCTGACGGGCCGGAGGCTGGCTCCAGCTCCTCCTCCCTCACCCTCTCCGACGCCGCCCACACCCACACCGCCGGCAGCGTCACCCTCACCACCAGCAGCACGCTGAGCATTGCCAGCGCGGTGCATGCGCACACCGCCGACGCGGTGGTGCTCAACACTGCCGCCGCGCTGGCCGTGCAAGACGCAACGCACGCCCACGCGGCCGATGGCGTCACGCTCACCACGGCGTCAGCCCTGACGGTGCAAGACGCAACGCACGCCCACGCGGCCGACGCCGTCACCCTCAGCGACTCCTCCTCCCCGCAGCTGGCGGTGGCCGATGCCCTGCACGCGCACTCGGCCGAGGCCTTGAGCCTGTCGGCGCAGCTGCTGCTGGCCGTGGCCGACGCCGTGCATGCCCACAGCGCCGACAGCCTGGCCATCACTGCCAGCGGCGCTGAGCTGGTCCGGCCGCCGTCGCTGCTGGGAGTGGATACGCGTGCACGGCGCCAGAGCCTGGCTGTCGGGCAGGGCCGCAGGCGCCTGGGCAGCCTGCTCGTGCCGCGTTGACGAGCCCAGCCGCGCCTTCAACCACCACCGCACCTCGAGGCCATCATGCAGACCCAGCTCGTCGCCGGCGAAACCCTGAACTACACCACCAGCCTGAGCGAGTATCCGGCCAGCGCCGGCTGGGTGCTCACGCTGTACCTTAACCCGCGCGCCGGCGGCACTGCGCGCACCGTCACCGGCACCGCTGACGGCAGCTCGCACCTGCTGCAGGCCGACACGGCCACCACGGCCACCTGGGCGGCCGGCTGGTACGCCTGGGAGCTGTGGGTCGCGCTCGGCTCCGAGCGCTACCGGCTCGAAGCCGGCCAGCTGCAGGTGCTGGCCAGCCTCATCGGTGCCGCGGCAGGGCAAGACTCGCGCACCGACGCCGAGCGCGCCCTCGACCTGCTGCGCTCGGCCTGGAACACCTACATCGCCAGCGGCAACTTCGTCACCAGCGAGTACACCATCAACGGCCGCACCATGCGCTATCGCAGCGTCGCCGAGCTGCGCCAGGCGCTGACTGCCTGCGAGCGCGACGTGGCCAACGAGCGCCAGGCCGCGCGCATCGCCCAAGGCCTGTCGCCGCGCACGCGCTTCGTCGTGCGCATGTAGGCTGGCCGCGGGGTCGGCCGCGGAACTTTTGGCCCTTTCGAGTTCTGCGCCGGTCGCGACGATGGCGGCATGCCATCGCTGCTCCATCGCATTGCCAGCCGGATCGGCCTCACCACCACCGGTGAGGCTCAGCGCCAGGCGCGGCATGCGGCTGTCACCGCTGCCCACCGCGTGCAGGCACATGGCGCCCAGCAGCGGCGCTCCCTGCTGGCCGCGCTGAGCACGCACGACGTCGCCTCCTGGACGGCCGACGGCCTGCACATCAACGCCGAGACCTCGGCCGGCCTGGTCACCGCCCGCGCCCGCAGCCGCGATGCCGCGCTCAACAACGGCTACGCCCGCCGCTTCGTCGGCATGGTGCGTGGCAACGTGCTGGGCCCCTACGGCGTGCGCTACCAGGCCCGCGTGCGCACCGCCGCAGGCGATCTGCGCCAGACCACCAACGCCCGCCTGGAGGCCGGCTGGGCCGCCTGGGGCCGCCGCGGCGCCCTCGAGGTGACCGGCCGCTACTCCTGGCTCGACATCCAGCGCCTGGTGCTGCGCCACTGGGCCGTCGACGGCGAGTGCTTCGTGCGCTTCCGCCCCGGCATCGGCCCGCACGCCATCCAGCTGCAGCTGCTGCGCGCAGACGTCGTGCCCGTCAGCCATCAGGCCGACCTGGGTGGCGGCCGTCGCATCCGCCAGGGCGTCGAGATCGACGCCGATGGCCGCGTGCTGGCCTATCACATGCGCCGCGACGACACCACCGTCGACCTGGTGGGCGAATGGGCCGGCGCCAGCCAGCGCCTCGTGCGCGTGCCGGCTGACGAGGTCCTGCACGTCATGCTCGCCGACGAAGTGGGCCAGCTGCGCGGCCTGCCGCCCATGGCCACCGCGCTCAAGCGCATGTACCAGGCCGCCGACTTCGCCAGTGCCGGCCTCAACAAGGCCCGCGAGAGCGCCAAGCGCGGCGGCTGGCTCGTGGCCGACCTCGATGCCGACGGTGCCACCGACCCCACCGTCGACAAGCTCATCGACGGCACCGACGCCGATGGCACCTCCTACGCCAGCCTGCACGATGGCACCTGGGAGAAGACGCCCCCGGGCTACGAGCCCAAGCCCTTCGAGAGCGACTACCCCAACATCGAATACGGCCAGTTCATCAAGGACTGCCTGCGCGACATCGCCAGCGCGCTCGATGTGGCCTACATCACCCTGGGCAACGACCTCGAGGCCGTGAACTACAGCTCCGGCCAGCTCGGCCTGGAGGGTGAGCGCACCATGTGGATGGGGCTGCAGCAGTGGTTCGTCGAGAGCTTCGTGCAGCCCGTGCACGAGCGCTGGCTCACCTATGCGCTGGTGGCCGCGCCCGAGCTCGACAGCCTGGCCTTCGACCGCCTGGCGCTCTACCAGGCCAGCGTGCGCTGGCAGCCGCACCGCTGGCAGCCGCTCGATCTGCTCAAGACCACCGAGGCCCAGCGCAGCCGCATCGAGGCGCGCCTCACCAGCCCGCAGCGCGTCATCGCCGAAAGCGGCGACGACCCCGACGAGGTACTGGCCGAGCTGCGCGAGTGGGCTGAGAAGACGGCCGACATGCCGCCCATGGCAGGCCGGCCGGCGGGCTCGTCGAGCGCCGACCCATCCGACCCCGCCGACCCCAACAGCACCGCGGCAGCGCGCCAGGCGCTGCGCCTGCGGCTCATCGCCAACGGAGAGGCCTGAAGGCCGCGTGACATGAGCACCACCCTCGTCAATACACCCGCGGCCATGGCCGCCGTCCCCGACAACGTGCGCCAGGCAGCCGGCCAGGTGCAGCGTCGCGCCATGCGCTACCAGCGCGACACCATCGACGTCGAAGCCCGCACCGTCGAGCTGGCGTTCGCCTCCACCGAGCCCTACGACCGCTGGTGGGGCACTGAGGTGCTCGACTGCACCGCCGGCGCCGTCAACCTCGAGCGGCTGAACAACCGCCACCCGCTGCTGCTCAACCACGACCCGTCGCTGCAAATCGGCGTCGTCGAGCGCGGCTGGGTCGACAGCGATCGCAAGTGCCGCGCCGTCGTGCGCTTCAGCCGCGGCGCACTGGGCGACGAGATCTTCCGCGACGTGCAGGACGGCATCCGCGAGCTGGTGTCGGTGGGCTACTCCATCGACGACATGGTGCTCGAAAGCCGCACCGACGACCAATCCACCTACCGAGTCACCCGCTGGACGCCCTACGAGGTGTCCATCGTTTCCGTGCCGGCCGACACCACTGTCGGCGTCGGCCGCTCCATGGCCGCCGAGGCCATCCCCGCTCAACTCAAGGAGATTCCCGTGAGCGACACCACCACCGCCGCCCCGGCAGCCCCGCAGCCGGACATCCGCGTCATCGAAGACAACGGCCGCCGCGCCGAGCGCGAGCGCATCCAGGCCATCCGCGCCATGGGCCATGCCCACCACCTGGCGGCCGAGGCCGACAAGGCCATCGCCGACGGCGTCGGCCTGGACGCCTTCCGCGCCCTGGTGCTCGACAAGCTCGTCGAGCGCGGCCAGCTCAAGCCCGCCGTGCAGTCGCCGGCCATCGGCATGAGCGAGAAGGAGGTCAAGCGCTACAGCATCACGCGCCTGATGTACGCCCTGCTCGAGCCCGGCGACAAGCGCGCCCAGGAGCAGGCCGCCTTCGAGCTGGAGTGCAGCATCTCGGCCCGCCAGGTCATGCCTGTCGACGAGACCCGGCACCTCGGCAACCAGCGCGCCAGCGGCGCCTCGGTGCCCTGGGACGTCATCGCCGCCCCGCTGGTCTTCGATCGCACCGCCGCGGCCGAGGCCGCCGCGCTGCTGGCCCGCGCCGGCCGCCACGGCCAGCAGCGTGACCTCACCGTCGGCAGCGCCACGGCCGCCGGCAACCTGGTCGCCACCAACCTGCTGGCCAGCAGCTTCATCGAGCTGCTGCGCGCCCGCATGATGGTCGCCAGCATGGGCGCCACCATCCTCGACGGCCTGGTCGGCAACGTCGCCATTCCGTCGCAGACGGCCGGCGCGTCCACCTACTGGGTGGCAGAAGGCAGCGCGGTCACCGAGAGCGAGCTCACCACCGGCCAGGTCACCCTGAGCCCGAAGACGGTGGGCATGTTCACCGACTACAGCCGCCGCACGCTGCTGCAGACCACCCCGGCCATCGAGGCGCTGGTGCGGGCCGACCTGGCCGCCGGCATCGCCGTCGAGATCGACCGCGCCGCGCTGCACGGCAGTGGCAGCTCGGGCCAGCCCACCGGCCTGGCCGCCACGGCCGGCATCGGCAGCGTGGCTGGCGGCACCAACGGCGCCGCGCCCACCTACCTCAACATGATCTCGCTCGAAGAGCAGGTCGCCATCGCCAACGCCGACGTGGGCAACATGGGGTTCCTCACGAACGCCAAGATGCGCGCCCAGCTGCGCGGCACGCAGCAGTTCGCCAGCACCAACGGCGTGCCCGTCTGGGGTGCCGACAACACCGTGCTGGGCTACCGCGCCGGCGTCAGCAACAACGTCAGCAGCGCGCTCACCAAGGGCAGCAGCTCGGGCGTGTGCTCGGCCATCTTCTTCGGCAACTGGGCCGACCTGCTCATCGGCATGTGGGGTGGCCTCGACCTGATCCTCGACACCTCGGTGCTGGCCACCTCCGGCGGCCGCCGCCTGGTGGCGCTGCAGGACGTGTCGGTGGCTGCGCGGCGTGCGGCCTCCTTCGCCGCCATGCTCGACGCGCTGCGCACCTGATCGCAAGGGACTGAAGCACCATGAAGCTGCTCATCACCCACGCCTGCGCGGCGCCCACCATGGACGGGCCGGCGCACTACGACGCCAACACCGTCGCCGAGTTCGAGACCGACGTCGCGCACGCCATCGTGGCGGCCGGCAAGGCCTTGTACATCGAGCCCAAGGACGACCGCAGCCGCACCAAAGTGGCCACGGCGTCCGAGGCGCGCATCGAGGCTGTGCGCTCGGCCATGAAGGCCGCCAGCAAGGCAGCCAAGAAGGCCGCCGCCGGCGCCGCTGACCCCGACCCCGCGGCTGGCTGACCCGCCCACCTGCAACCAGACCGCACCGCCATGGCGTTCGCCGAATCGTTCACCCCGTACCTCGTCGACTTCGGCGTCGACGGCACGCTGGCCGGCGAGCCGGTGCGCGTGCTGTTCGATGCGCCGGTCGTCAACGAGCTGGGCGACATCGGCGTCATGGCGGCGCAGCCGCAGGTCATCATCGCCACGGCCAGCCTGCCGGCTGGCGCCTACGGCTCCACGCTCGTGGTGCCGGCCGGCACCTTCACCGTGCGCGAGGTCGAGTCCGATGGCACCGGCCTGTCGCTGGTGCGGCTGAGCCGGGCGGCATGAGGCGGCAGCCATGAGCAGCCAGTTCCTCGCCATCCGCGACGCCGTCAAGGCTGCGCTGCTGCAGACCCCTGCGCTGGCCTCCGGCCACGTGCTGGCCGGCCGCGAAGTGCCGCTGCCGACCGAGCACACGCAGGGCATCCGCGTGTCGCTCATGCGCAGCCGCGGCGAGCTGGTCGCCCTGTACGGCGCAGCGCGTCAGTGGCAGACGCCGGTCATCGTGCACCTGCTCGCACGTGCCACGGCCGGCGTCGACGCCGAGACCGCTGTCGACTCGCTGCTCGCCAGCACCTACGCCAGGCTCGACGCCATGGCGCCACCTCCGGGGGCCGTGTCCGTGACGCTCGACCCCGACATCCGCTGGGCCGTCGATGAGGCCGACCAGTCGGTCGTCACCGTGACCCTCGCCCTCATCGTCACCCACATCACCACCACCTCCACCCTGGAGTAACTCGGAGTACTCACCATGGCCTACTACTTCCCGGAAGGCACGCGCCTTTACTACTCGTCGACCTTCGCGTCGGCCAAGACCATCAGCGCCGTCACGAACGCCGACCCCGCCGTCGCCACCTCGGTCGCGCACGGCTACGTCGACAACGACATCGTGCTCATCGACAGCGGCTGGGAAGACGCCGACGACAGCCTGTTCAAGGTCGACCAGCAGTCGGCCGACACCTTCCAGCTGCTCGGCCTGAACAGCACCAACACCACGTTCTTCCCCTCGGGCAGCGGCACCGGCACGGCGCAGCTGGTCTCCTCGTGGGTCGAGATCCCGCAGGTGCTCAACCTGCAGAGCAGCGGTGGCGATCCGCGCTTCGGCCAGATCGAGCCGCTGGCGCGCCGCAACGCCATCTCGCAGTGGCTGGGCTTCAACCCCGTCAACATCACCGCCACGCTCGGCCACGACCCCAGCAACGCCACCTACCTGGCCATGCTGGCGCTGTCGCGTGTGGGCACGCGCGTGGGCATCAAGATCGTCGGCGGCAGCGGCGGCGTGGCCTACGCCTACGGCCAGATGGGCGTGAGCGAGATGCCCCGCTACCAGCGCGGCCAGGCCAACTCGGTCGACGTGGCCATCGCCGTGCAGGGCCGCCTCATCAGCTACGCCTCCTGATCGGTTTTGGCGGGGCAGGCCGGGGCGACCCGGTTGCACCGGTGCGGCCCGAGCAGGTGCGCGCCCCGCCAATCCTCACGCTCGGGCCAATCCACTGAGTACGGGCACTCATGAGCATCAAGATCACAGTGAGCAACCTGGTGACCTTCAAGGTCGCCGGGGTCGATGTCACCGAAACCGGCGCCAGCGAGGCGTTCGACTTCCGCGTCACCGCGCGGCGCCTCACCAGCAGCGAGTTTGTCGCTGCCATGGAGCGCGCAGACCGCAACGTCCAGCAGTTCGTGCAGGAGATTGTGGTGGGCTGGGATGGCGTTGTCGACGACGAAGGCAAGCCGGTGCCCTTCAGCGCCGACGCCTTCGGCCAGCTGCTCGAGCGCCGCATGCGCCTGGCGCCGATGATCCTGCGCGTCTACAGCGACGAGGCAGGCGGCCGCGAAAAAAACTAGCAGCGCTCGCCCGTGTCTGTGCACTCGACAGCCAATCCCGCTCGGCCCAGCAGCCGGCCGAGCACCTGCGGCCCGATGTCGCGGGGCTGGGCGCCTTCTTCGGCCCGGCCGCGCGGCGCGCAGACGCGCCCGCCGAGTACTACCTCTGGCCCGACAACGTCGCCGCGTGGCGCGTCTGGCTCGATGTGCAGACTCAATGGCGCGACGGCCCGTCGGGCCCCACGGGGCTCGACTACGCCGGCGTGCGGGCGTGGGTGGACGAGCTGGCCCTGCACGGTGACGAGCGCCGCGAAGTGTGGGCAGGCCTGCGGGCCTGCGAGCTGGCCGTGCTCGACGTCTGGCGCCAGCGCGAGCAGGAGCGCCAGCAGCAGCGCGAGCAGCAGCAACGGCCGCTCGCCCCGGCCGGCTGACCAGGTGCGCGCCCCATGACGCTCGAGTTTCGCTACAAGTTCGCCGTCGACGGCGCACCCCAGGCCGCGCAGGCCTTCGAGACCGTCGGCCAGGCGGCGCAGCGCATGGGCGTGGTGGTCAACAGCACCTCGCTGGCGCAGGCCAGCCGCGGCATGGATGCGCTCGGCGTCAGCGTGCGCCAGACAGCTGCCGCCATGCGCACGCTGCCGGCCCAGCTCACCGACGTGTTCACCCAGCTCGCCGGCGGCCAGAACCCGCTGCTGGTGCTCATCCAGCAGGGCGGCCAGGTCAAGGACAGCTTCGGTGGCATGGGCAACGCCATCCGCGCCATCGGCAGCCTGCTCACGCCCACGCGCGTGGCGCTGCTGGGTGTGGGTGGTGCGCTGGGCATCCTGCTCACGGCCGCCAAGGGCGGCAGCGACGAGATGGCCAAGCTGCGCCGCACGCTGGAGATCACCGGCAACGCCGCAGGCCTCACGGCCGATCGCTTCGATGCCATGGCCCGCGCCGTGCAGGCCGCATCTGGCAACAGCATCGGCAGCGCGCGCGACACCCTGCTGCAGCTGGCCGCCAGCGGCCGCCTCAGTGGCGACGCGCTGCGCGAGGCCGCCGTGGCTGCCGAGCGGCTGTCGCTGGCCACGGGCGAAGACGCCGGCGGCATCGGCAAGCGTTTCGTCAGCATGCTCGACGACGTGGCCCGCGGCGCGGCCAACCTCAACAAGCAGTACAACTTCCTCACGCTGGAGCAGTTCAAGCAGATCCAGAAGCTCGAGCAGCAGGGCAAGGCGCAGGAGGCGGTGGCGCTGACCTTTGAGCTGCTGAACAAGCGTGTGCCCGAGCAGACCAAGAACCTGGGGACGCTCGAGCGGGCCTGGCACGGCTTCAGTCTGGTGTTGTCCGACGTCTGGGACAAGCTCAAGGGCATTGGTCGCGTCACGACACTGCAGGAGATCGAAAAGCGCCAGCGTGAGATCAACATGATCCTCACGGCCAATAACTACCGTGAGCCGTCAGAGGGCAACACCTCGGCCATGCGCATCAAGCAGCTGCGCGAACAGCTGGCCGGCCTGCGTGCACTGGCTGCCGAGCAGGACAAAGCCGCCGAGCGCTCTGCCAAGCAGGCTGCCAAAACGCAGGATGACATCGACGATCTGCTCAAGGCCAACAAGAACCTGGGCGAGGCCTACCGCTCGCTGATGGGCGACCTGCGACAGCTGGCCATGACGCAGGAGGAAGAGGCCGCCGCGGGCGGCAAGATCACCGCCGCTCGGCAGCTGCAGATCCAGCTGTACGACAAGCTGGCCAGCGCTGCCGACAAGCTCAGCCTGGCTGAGCGGCTGCGCGTCAAGGACGCCATCGAGGGCATCGTCAGGCAGGCGCAGGAAGAGGCCGAGTTCGCCGCCTTCAAGGCCCAGCTCGACGACCAGGCCCTGGCGCGTGGCCGCTCGGCGCTGCAGTTCGCCAAGGAGCGCGCCGAGGGCGAGCAGGAGATCACCGACTGGATGAACGCGCAGCTGGCCCCGCGCGAGCAGGCCATCAAGGGCGTCGAAGCCAGCATCGAGGCGCTGCAAGACGAGATGAAGGCCGCGGCCCTGGCCAAGACCGGGCACATCTCGCTGGCCGAGGCGCTGGAGCGCGTCACCATTGCCCGCCTGCGCGACAGCCGCGCCGCGCTGGTGAACAACCCCGAGGCGCTGAAGCTGCTCGATGAAGAGATCGCCAAGCGCGAGGCGCTGGCCAAGATCATCGGCAGCAACGAGACCCTGAAGGCCAACGAGCGCGCTGCCGAAGCGGCCGCGCAGGCCTGGGAGCGCACCGCCGACCAGATCGGCCAGTCGCTGACCGACGCGCTCATGCAGGGCGGCCGCTCGGCGTGGGAGTACATCAAAGGCATGGTGCGCGCCCAGGTGCTGCGCCCCATCGTCGAGATGACCGCCGCGCCTTTCGCCCGTGCCCTGGCCGGCATCAACCCGCTGCAGGTGGCGGGCTACACCCAGTCGTTCGCCAGCAACGGCTCGATGTTCGGCAGCCTGTTCAGCGGCGCCAACGCCTACGGCCTGGAGCAGGTGCTGGCACCGGGTGGCGGCATCGGTGGTGGCATTCTGGGCGGGCTGGGCACCATCGGCGGCGGCATCAGCAACGCGCTGGCGGGGTTTGCCTCCAGCGGCGTGGGCCAGGCGCTGGGGCTGGGCACCACCGCGGTCGACGCGCTGGGCTACGCCTACGCGGCGCCCAGCGCTGCAGGCTCGGCCCTGGCTGCGGCCGGGCCCTATGCCATGGCGGCCGCGGTGCTGTACAGCCTGGCCAAGAGCCTCGACAAGAGCGGCACGCCGCACCTGGGCAGCGTGGTCACCGCCGACCTGCAGGGCGTGCGCACCGGTGGCGACGACCCCGGCGGCGTGCTGCGCAACCTCAACACCGAGACCGACACCGCGCTCAAGCTCATCGCCGGCAGCTCGGTGCAGCTGCTCAACTCGCTCAGCCGCACCTTCGGCAGCACGGCCGCCTTCAGCGCGCAGGCCAAGTTCACGGCCGATGGGGTCGACAACACCTTCGCCGGCTTCCAGGTCTACCGCGACGGCGAGCGCCTGGCGCAGATCGCCGGCACCATCAACAACGACGCCAAGAACACCTACACCTCAGACCGCACCAAGGCCTTCGAGCAGTACAGCCTGGACGTGGCGGCCACCGTGCGCCAGGCGCTCGACGCCATCGAGCTGCCACAGTGGGCCCGCGAGCAGCTGGCCGCGCTGGGCGACAGCGCCGACCTCGACAAGATCAAGGCGACGGCCGACAGCATCACCAGCCTGCAGGCGGGCTTCGACGCGCTGCAGGATGCGCTGCAGCCCATGGGCGGCACCTTCGGCGTCATCGCCCAGCTCAGCAGCGACGCCGTGGCCTCGCTGGCCGGCTTCAGCGGCGGGCTCAGCGGCCTGCAGACCAACCTCGACACCTTCTATCGCGAGTTCTTCAGCGAGCAGGAGCGCGCCGGCATGGAGCAGGCCAAGCTGGCCGCCACGCTGGCCGAGGTGGGCCTGGCCGTGCCCAGCACGCGTGACGCCTTCCGCCAGCTCGTCGAGAGCCAGGACCTCACCACCGAGGCCGGCCGCCGCAGCTATGCCGCGCTGCTGGGCGTGAGCGGCGCCTTCGCGGCGCTCAACCCGCTGATGCAGGACGCCGCCGCCGGCAGCGCCACGCTGGCCGATGCACTGGCCCGCCAGGCCGAGATCGACCGCGAGCGCACCGGGCTCGAAGGCCAGCTGCTGCGCCTGCAGGGCAACACCGGCGAGCTGCGCCGGCGCGAGCTGGCCGCGCTGGACGTGAGCAATCGATCGCTGCAGGAACAGATCTACGCCTACGAAGACGCCGCCGCCGTGGCCCAGGCCGCAGCCGCCGCGCAGCAGGCCCTGGCCACGGCCACCGCGGCCGGTGCCGAGGCCAACGCCCGCGCGCTCGACGCCATCACCGCCGCCCAGCAGCGCTACCTGGTCAGCCAGGGCGATGTGCGCGGTGCGCTGCAGAGCCTGGCCGACTTCGGCGCCGGGCTGCGCGCCGAGCTCACCGGTGCCGAGGCCGCGCTCGACGATCTGCGCCTGCGCGCATCGGCCGCGCTCGAGGCCGCTGGCCAGCGCGCCAGTGCCGCCTTCGACAGCATCGCCGAGGCCGCCGAGCAGGCCGCCACGCGTGTGGACCGTGCCGCCGCCGACCTGAAGGCCGCGCTGGCCCAGCGCAGCTCGCTGGCCGGTGCCATCAACGACTTCATCCAGCGCCAGCGCGAGGTGGCCGACCAGGCCCGCGGTGGCGTGCTGTCGGCACTGTCCAGCCTGGTGGGCCGCGCCGACGACGCCGCGCGTGCCCTGGCCCAGGCGGGTGACACCCTGCGCAACGCCCTGGCCGGCCGCGTCACGGCCGCCACCTCCATCGCCGGGCTGCTCGAGCAGCAGCGCAACGGCGTGGCCGGCGCGCGGGGTGGCGTGCTGTCGGCGCTGTCGGGCCTGCGCGGCTCGGCCGATGCTGCCGCCGCGCTGCAGGCCACGGCGCAGCAGCGCATCACCGAGGCCTTCATCGCGGCCCAGGGCGACTACCAGCAGGCCATGGAGCGCCTGGCATCGCTGCAGGGCAAGACGGCAGACACCACCGAGGAGCTGGCGCGGCGCATGGGCAGCCTGCGCGATGGCATCGGCGACTTCCTGCTCGAGCTCACCGGCTCGGTGCAGGATCTGCGTCGCGCCCCGGCCGTGGGCCGCTCGCAGTTCCTGCAGGTGGCCGATGCCGCCGGCCGTGGCGACGCCCAGGCCGCGGGCCAGCTGCTGGGCGTGGCGCGGCAGTTCCTCGAAGCCAGCCGCGGCGGCTCCTCGACCGCTGCACAGTACGACGCCGACGTGCGCCTGGTGCGCCAGGTGCTCGGCCAGGTGCAGGGCCGTGCCGCCAGTGCCGCCGTCACCAGCGGCGGCATGAGCGACGCCGAGGCCATCGTGCAGGCCCAGGCCGAGGTGGCCCGCGCGCTGGCCCAGGTGGAGAGCCTGCGCGCGGCGGCTGCGGAGTCTGGCGCTGCGCTCACCGCCACGTCGGTGGACCTGCTGGCCGAGTGGCGCCAGTCGCAGGCTGCTGCGGCTGCCGCACTCACCGCGTACAACACCGCGGCCGAGCAGGCCCGCAGCGTCGGCATCGCCGAGCAGGCCAGCGTGGGCGAGGTCGCGGCCGCGCTGGCGCAGTTCCAGAGCCTGCAGGCCACCTACCAGGCCATGGTCGATCGCACGGCCGCCGCCGGCGTCGACCTGGGCCTGGCCGACCAGCGCGACGCGCTGGCCAGGCTGCTCGACGAGTACGGTGCGGCCGAGGCCGCCATCGCGTCGGCCACCGGTGCGCAGGAGCTGGCCGCGGCGCGCAGCCAGGTGGCAGCCACCGAGCTGGCGGCAGCCACGGTGCAGGCGGCCGCGTTCGGCCTGGCGCTGCCCACGGCCGAGGCTGACGCCTTCGGCGCGGCGCTGGCCGGGCTCACCACCGCGCAGACCACCCTGGCCACGACCATCGAGCGCGTCAACGCTGCCGGCGTCGACCTGGGCCTGCGCGACACCCGCGACGAGCTGCAGCGCCTGCTCGACGAGTTCGGCCTCAGTGCTGCGGCCGTGTTGCAGGCCGAGGCCCAGCAGACCGCCGCCGTGCTGGCCAGCGCCGCCGCGGCGCAGACCCTGCGCCAGGCCGTCGACGAGGCCAGCGCGGCCGGGCTGGCCTTCGGTGCGGCGTCGGTCAACCTGCTGGGCGAGTTCACCGGCGCGCTCGACGACCTCACCGGCGCCCGCGCCCTGGTCGAAGCGCTCGGCCAGGCCACGCCGCCGGCCACCCTGGCCGACGAGTGGCGCCAGCTGCAGGACCGCCTCAGCGGCGCCCGCTCGGCGCTCGAGGAGTTCGAGCGTCGCACCCAGGCCATGGACTTCAGCGGCCTGGCCATCCTCGACCCCCTGGGCACGCTGCTGCAGCGCTACAGCGACGCCGTCAACGGCATGCTGGAGGCGCAGCAGGCGCTGGCCAACCTGCAGGACACCGGCCGCTTCGTCGACATCGGCGGCGGCTTCCAGCGCTACCTGAGCACCGGCGGTGCCGCGGCCATCCAGCAGGATGGCGTGACCGGCCTGACCCTGATCGGCAAAGACGGCCGAGTCTTCGCCGAGTCGGCGCTCAAGGCCTGGGTGGCCGACCAGTTCGGCGCCGGCGCGCTCGATGCCATCTATCGCGAGGCGGTGGCCTTCGGCATCAGCAGCAGCGACTTGCAGAAGCTCACCGGCACCGGCGACACCGTGCTCGCCTGGGCACAGGCCATGGGCCTGCCTGCGTTCGCCAACGGCGGCACCTTCGGCCGCGGCGGCCTGGCGCTGGTGGGCGAGCTCGGCCCCGAGGTGGTGGCGCTGCCGCCGATGTCGCGCGTGTTCGACGCCGACAGCTCGCGCGGCCTGCTGGGCGGTGACCTGGCCGCCGAGGTGCAGGCACTGCGGGCCGAGGTGGCGCGCTTCCGCGAGCAGAGCCTGGCCATCGGGTCGGCCGAGGTCGAGCAGCTCAGCGGCATCTCGCGCCAGGTGCGGCGCTGGGACGGCGACGGCGTGCCCGTGCGCAACGCCGAGGGCACCACACTGGAGACCACGCCATGAGCCGCGCCACTGACATGCGCGTGATCGTGCCCGTCACGCTCACCGACGCCATGCTCTCCAGCTCCAGCGTGGCCGAGACCGACCACACCGCATGGAGCAACGCCACCGCCTACAGCGTGGCCGACCGCGTGCGCTACGTGGCCACTGACGTGCACAAGATCTTCGAGTGCATCCAGGCCCACACCAACAAGGACCCCACCTCGGCAGCCAATGCCGCCTACTGGTCAGAGGTCAGCCCGACCAACCGCTGGAAGATGTTCGACCAGGCCAGCGGCACCAGCACCACGGCCACCACCGAGATCGACGTCGTGCTCGAGCCCGGCCGCATCGACGCGCTGGCCCTGTTCGACGTCGACGCCCACACCGTGCGCGTGCGCATGACCACCGTGGCCGAGGGCACGTTCTACGACCAGACCTGGACCATGACCGGCGCCGGCGACGCCGTGGCCGACTGGTACGAGTACTTCTACAGCGAGATCGGCGTGAAGACGACGCTGGTGGTGACCGAGCTGCCACCGATCGGCGACGCCGAGGTGCGCGTCACCATCACCCGCACCGGTGGCAGCGTCAGCTGCGGCAACCTGGTGGTGGGCATGTCCACCGTCATCGGTGAGGCACAGGTCGGCGCGCGGCCCGGGATCATCGACTACAGCCGCAAAGAAACCGACGACTTCGGCCGGACCACCCTGCTGCAGCGCAGCTTCGCCAAGCGCATGGGCCTGAGCGTGCGCGTCGAGCGTGCGCGCATCGACATGGTGCTGCGCAAGCTCAGCGCGCTGCGCGCCACGCTGGGCGTGTGGTGCGCCGGCAGTGCCACGACGAGCTACGAGGCGCTGCAGATCTTCGGCTGGTTCCGCGACTTCGACTGCCCGCTCACCACGCCCGACTACAGCTTCCTCAGCCTCGAAATCGAGGGGATCGCATGACTCTGCCCACCATCACCGCACTGCCGACGGCACCGAGCCGCACCGACCCTGCCACCTTCGCCGCGCGGGGGGATGCGTGGGTGGCGTCGCTGGCCACCTTCGGCACCGAGCTCAACGCGCTGGCTGCAGCCGCCAACGCCGGGGGCGCGCTGTCGCTCGGCCGCCGCGCCATCAGCAGCACCGACACGGCCATCGCCAGCGACAGCGGCAAGGTGCTCGAGCTCACGGGCACCTTCACGCTCTCCTACTCGGCCT
>JACCDR012275616.1_pt1 | contig 20002 bp, 44 predicted proteins | sample 7446431 | NCBI WGS metagenome assembly JACCDR01 (sample SAMN15323443, study PRJNA562643) | freshwater metagenome | isolation source: river surface water | place: USA:Blue River Watershed | collected 2017-08-17 | reverse complement strand
TGGCCGGCGCCGCTGAATCCAAACTGCAGATCGCTGAGAGAGATTGAGGGCATGGTGTGCTCCCGTGGGTGGATCAGTAGGTCAGGCCGACCGCTGCCGCGTCTTCGCGGATCAGGGCCTCGAAGGTTGCGGCGTCGATGGTGTTGGCATCTACGAGGTGCGGGGCGACGGTGGCCATGCGGCCGGGGAAGGACAGGCTGGGACCGGACGCGGCGCTTCGCACCCACGCGTTGTACTGGTGAGCCCCGTAGTTTCCTGCGCCTTGATCCGCGTAACTCAACACAGGCGCCGCAGAGTTCTTGGAAACAGAAAGAACGTCGGCCGATATTTTTGCGTAAACGGAAATTGCCGCAATATCAGGCGCAGCGGACGACACATCTGCGATCACAGGAACCGTCCCCTTGGAAACGGCCCGATAGTTAGTGATTGTTGCCGCCGAAGGGGCTGCAAGATAGATAGTTCCGTTGTTTGAGCCTAAGTTTGGGCTCATTTCGCACACCATCGCCGATGCAGCGTCGCTGGTTTTCACCAGCACAGCCCCCATCCGCACTGCGTCCGTCCCGGTCATATCCACCGTGCCAACAGAATGCAATCCAGCATTGGTGGCTGCTGCGCCGATCCAGACAGGTCCAGTGGCATCGTAGTCAAATACGCCTGGGCTGCCGTCGTTCACTCGCTGGTATGACGGATAGGCGCTGCCTGTATAGATGGAGAGTCGAACATCTACCTTGTGTACCTGCACGCCCACGACACCATCACCAAGCACTGTCAAACTGCTAGGTGCGGATGGGCCGATGGTCAGCCCTGCCGTAGTCTGCGCGACGTATCTGGCACGGATAACCCAACCACCTCCAGCGCGAGATGAAATCGACACATTGGAAATTGCCGACCCGGTGTAAGTCGCGGTTCCAGTTTGCAGGTCAACGATCAGAGAGCGGGTCAGCGTTGCCGCTTGGGCCAGCGCAACGTACCGAGCGCCAGAGTCTTGGGCCTCGACATACCAGTCATAACTGAGCCCACTGGTCATTACCCCCTGCTGGACGAAGTGAGTGTCGCTGACGGCGGTAGCTACAAGGGTGTTGTTGACCACAGCTGCCAATCGAGTCTTTGCCCAAGCAACATGGGCCAAATCCTCGGTGCGCTGCATCTCATTCACCCGCCCAGTAGGCCGCACACCGCCAGCAGTTGGTGCAACCATTGGGTAGCCTGGAATTTCCTGGACGACGATGTTGTCGAAGTCGTGATATGCGCCAAGCACTGCCGCGCCGTTAATGCAGTTAATCTGAATCGTTGAGCTTGTGGCAGCAAAAACAACGGTGTAGTTTCCGGCGACCGTGTATGTAGCCGTCGAAATTACCGTCAGCGTCCCACCATCGCGGACTCTGATGACTGCGCCGCCAGACGTCGCAGGGTCAACATAAAACGTCCAGCGATACGCTTTCCCCGCCGTCGTGTTGATGGTTTGCGTGGCGCTGCCCGTCACTGCGCCGCCGTTCTCGACGCGCATACGGCCAGACACTACCGACAGTACCGCGCTGCCGCCAGCACTCCACCCCGTCGTACCGCTGCTGAAGTCACCATTCGTGACCAGATTCGCGCCCAGCCAACTCCAGTCGTAGATGACTTCTTGGACGGTTACACCTTCAATTGATCCGGCTGTTGTTGACCCGCACCGAATTGAGAACTCGCTGTTGCTGCCAGGTGTCTTGTAAACGGTCTGAGTAAGCGTTCCGCGCGTGAACGATTGGCTTGCGACACTGGTGTTCCCTACCCGAACATCGAAAACGGATGCCGAGGTTTCCACTCCGTAGAGTGTCACCGTGTAAAACTTCCCGTCCTGCAGGCCGGCGACAGTTCTTATCAGGCTTGCGGTGTCGCCTGCGGTCTTGCTGGCCTTCCCGCCGCTAATGGACCAAAGACTAGACCCCCCAGAGGCTGCCCATCCGCTCGCACTATCGAAACTGCCCGCACCAGCCAGCAAATCCGGCCCCAGCGTCCACGGCTTCACTCCACTAGGAACAGCACTTAGCGGGAGGCTCGCCAGAATCTGCTGTTCCAGATCCACACCAGGAACCCAGGGCTGGGTCATCGCCCGGTCGCGGAAGTGGAATCCAGCGTCGGTGGCCCGGCCGAAGATGGGATCGGAGCGACCGGCTGCGCGAATCGTCGTGATGGCCTTGTCGCGGGCAGTCAAGCGCTTGCCGCCGTGCCGCACAGCCGATAGTCGAGTGGCGCGAGCCCGCATGTCGATCAGCCCAGCTCGGTGATGGCCAGGGACCCAGTACCGATGGTGCTGCTACCCCAGGGCGCAATGGCTATCGCCGCGATGTTCGGCGTGCTGGCGGGCACGCTGATGTCAAGCCTTTCGTCCAGGTCAATGAAATGACTGGTCGCACCATCCGCTGTCTGCGCCCCGCTGCCGACCGCATAACGCATAGGGCAGCCTCTGGCGCGGATGCTGATGCGGCGGCAGCCGACCGTGAGAGCGACATTGCTGGTTGTGCTGGTGACCGCCAGTTGACGCGCTACTGTTGGCTGGCCCAAGGTGTCAACCGGCGCGCGGCCGGCGATCAAGTCCGCAAGTCTGGCCAGGATGCCGTCAAGCGATGCCTTGTCTTGGGTTGAAAGCGCAACCGGCTGCGATCCCGAGTCGGTGTCACGGCCAGGCGTCCAAACGGCGGCAGTGAAATCACCGCCGGCCCCGTCCTTCAGTGTTTTGCTCGTGTATGCCATGTCAATTCACTCCGACGCCGACGGTCATCGTGCCCGCAGCGTATTGGCTGTTTCTCTGGTCGCTGAAGTTGAGGGCGGGCGCGTAAGGCGGCGGCGGCGGTATCACTGCCCCGCTGGGCGCGCGCCGGGCTCGATTTGTTGGGCGCGGGCCGCCGCGAGCCCTCATTGACCATCCCCTCGATGCACCACCACAGTGGCCGACGAGTCAGCCAGATACGCGATGTGCGTGGCATGGCCAATTGCAAATGGCTCTTTTGCTCCTGGCGGAATTCTCATGCTGAACGTTGTGGCGACAACATCCGCCCCGCCAGCGCGCACATAGACGGAACTGCTGCCGGACCGGTTGTCGATCATCACGTCCGTGCTCCGGGAGTTACCGACCAGCGCCACGCGCTGGCTTGCCCCCGTTGCAGACAGCACCTGCCCATCGTCAAAAATCTGGAAGTTCTTCACGGCAAAATCCTGCGAAGTTGGTCGCCAGCCTCAGCCGGCAGCACGCGCAGCGGCGAGCGAGTGCGCCGGCCTGCGCGGTGTGCGGCGAGATCCCAGCGCTGCTCGGCTTGCTGGCCTTGGTAAGCGGCGGTTTGCGGATCGGACCACGCCCGCCGAGGCATCGCGGCCAAGCGCGATGCGGCCTCGGCTGCCAGCGCTTCACGGTGCTCCGCAGCCAGCCAATCGGGCAGGCCCGTTGATGTGAGCGTCGGAGCAAGCGCCAAGTCCGCCACGATGGCAAGCCCGGCTTGTGTCGGCGCCGGGTCTAGCGTGATTTCTCCAGCGCCTGAGATTGACGCCAGAATGTGGTGCGAGTCATAGCCGGACGCACCACTCGTCAGCACCTCAAGCGCCTCGTCTTCGCCTACCGTGATCGACGGCAGTCCGACGATGCGCTGAGCATCCACCAGGGTCGCGGTGTATGCGGCTTGCCCGGCGACGGTCGCGCCGAAAGACACCGCATGCGCCCGCCATGCACGGTTCTCGGTGTAGCGCTCAATCGCCACCCGCCGCACCATGTCGCGGATGATCGTGTCAGGGCAGTCCGTCAGCCACAGGGCCGCGTCACGCGCGATGTCTCCCCATGTCACGATTGGCGTTGAGCCAGTCGGCAGGGGGGCGCGGATTGTCACGGGCGGGGATGGAAGCGGCCCGCGCTTGGCGGGCCGTAGGGGCGAGTCAGGTCATTGCAGTGTGGCCGCAGCCTGGCTAGCAATGACGCCGGCATCACGTCCGGCGCGTGCTTTATAGCCTACTCATGGATGGTTGTGGCGTGGATTTCCACGGCAGTTTCATCGTTCCGCTGCATGTCCGCCAGCATGGCCACGCTCAGACGCTTGCCGATTGCTCCACGCACCAGCGCCGCGATTTCGGTCGCCGTGACCAGGTGATCCGCCCGCGCGCCGTCAATGACGGCCGCCGACTGGTCGCACCTGGCCGAGCACAGCGGCACGTACAGCACGGCATCCAACAGCACCTGATCTGCACCGTCCAGCACGACGACACGGCGCCAAACGGTGCCGGGATCGGGGCCGCGGTACACGGGCGGCAGCATGGCGGCCAGCGCCTCGCGCCTGGCGTCTGCTCTGGCCCTGCGTCGGATCAAGCTGGCCGGGCCGTTGACATGCGCCCAGGTCCGGCCGGTGCGCTGACGGTGATGCCGACTACTTTTCATAGTTGATATAGCGACTAGTTGGGCGTCATGCCTACTTCGTGCGGCCGGCATCCCACCAGCCAGCGTCCAGGCCGGCCTCGGCGCGTTCGGCGATGCTGCCGTTCATGGTTGCGGCCGGCAGGAGCCGGCAGGTAGCCGGCGCCTCCCACAAGACCCGCACGTACTGCCCATCGTCATTGGTCAACGCGACAGCCACGGCCTTCCCCGCCTCGTCAGTGGTAACTGTCACCCTGCGCAGCGCGCATGAGACTGCGGCAGCCCACACCATCTGGGCGAAGCCACGCGGGTTGCGCACTTCTGAAACACGGTGCTCCGACCACCATTCGGCAAAACCATGTCGCAAGCCTTCAGCCATACCAATCCTTTCGTTTCCCCAACAGCCGCCCAACCCATCACTGAAGCGGAAACTCAACGGCTTGCGCCGTTGGTTCCGCTTAGTTTTACGTTGGGCCGCTTGGGGTTCGCGTAGCGCAGCAGGGTATCGGCATGGCACGGTGTCCCTGGTGCACACCAGCACGCCAAGTTCTTGCCGCGCAACTCGTGCAGCACGTGGTGTGGCGCCACGATCTGGTCTGCCAGCCATGCACGCAGCCACTGTTCGTGCTTCTGCACCGCCAGCAGCGTCGCAGCCTCCTTGCTCTCTGCTGGCCAATGGCAAGAGCCGTGGCTCACGTGCCAACGGGCTACGCCGAACGCGTCGTCGCCAAACCACACCACGAACGGGTTTCCCCACGGCCCAGGCCTGGTCACCTTCACGGTGTTCTCGGGCATGCGCCATCCTTTCGCACGCGAGAGAGTCACCCGCTGCGGCTCCAGCAGCCCAACAGGCCGCTGCAGGCGAACCGCAACGGCGGGCTCGTTCACTTCGTCGGTCATCTCGGTTTCCTTGGTCGGTGGCACCCGCGCCGTTGCGGTCGCCTGAGCTTTCAGTTAGACAGCACCAACAGCCCGATGCGCAACCATCGCCGCGTCTATCTGCTCATCCAAACGCGCCATTGATGGGCAGTCGTAGCCCAGCTTAAGCGCATCTTTCGGGTCGGCCACCACGGCCAGCAGCCCGTCATTCCAGTTTTGCGCCCGCAGCCAGCGGTAACGCTTCGCGTCCGTTTCGTCTGCTGTCGGGCGGCTGCCTGCGGCAATCATTGCCTCTATGCGCTCTTCAAGCATGTCTTGATAGCCCCGCATAAAAACGGCCTGCGCACGCATCCGCGCTTGTTCGGCATTGCACAGTGCAGCAAACATTGGCGTGCTAAAAAATCCGTGCAGCTTGTTCAGCTTCAGCGTCAGTTCTCGGTGCTCGTCAACAACGCGCTGTTGGTGTGGTGCAAATTCCATCTTCGTTCCTTGGTTAATGCGCCACCTGGCGCTGCATAAAATTTCGCTCAAGCCGCCGCCTTCAGGAGCGCCGAGCCGTGCACCAGCACAGCCCGCGCAAAGTCGCGGATTTCGTCTCCGGTCAGCAGCGTTTCAGTGCCCAAGGCTGCGCACTCGCCGCAGAGTTCTTCAATGGCCGCGTCGTCAATGCCTGCCTCGGAAAGCGCCAGCCGCTCGGCCTCTCGCCAGTGCATGCCGGTGTTCAAGTGAAGCGCCTCAGCGCGATCTAAAAGTTTGCTCATGGTCTTCCTTCTCGCTTCGGACAGCTGCCTAACACTTCGTTCCAGCCGACCTACGGCGGCTGAACTCGGGCGTTGGGCGTCTTCAGGTACTCCACCCGCTTCGTCCCGCCGAGACTACGCGCCGACAGGCGGTACTGCTGCCAGTCAATGTTCCTGCCGATAGGCTTGTCTGGGCACGTACCGCCAGAGCCTGCCGACACGCGCGCTACCTCATGCAGGCGGCCCGACCGCCGGATGTACCGCCACGCTTGGGCGATGTTCGGCGCCTCGACCTCCACCACGCCGGAAACCTCAAATCGGTAGATTGGCATCAGTCGTCCCAGCCTTCCATCCAATTTGGCGCGCTACTGGTGGAGCGCATCCACTTGGGCCACTGCGCCACCTCACGGCGGCACGCTTCGATCTGCCGCAGGAAGTCCGCGCGCTCCGGCCCCGGCCGCCCAACAGGGCGTTCAACGCGACCCGCCACGGCACCGTGCCCTGCGTCAGTTCCCTTGCTCATCGTGTGTCCTGTTCTGCCCGCGTGGCGGGCGCGTTAACGCTGTAGTTGGGCCGCTCAGTCGCCGCTGCTGCCAGAAGATCCGCCACCACCGCCAGCCCCAGCGAAATCGCCGCCGCCGTGGCTCACGTAGGCGGCGGCAACCGCTGCCGCGCCCGTCGCGGCTGTCGCTGTCCAAATGGCGTGGTTGTTGCTCCACGCCATGCTGTCGTCGGCAGAGTCCGAGCGCCGCGGTCACGGTTCGGCGGGTGTCGGGGGTGCTGGCGGCCTCGGCTGGCGGACGGTGGCCCGTTCGCGGTACGCAGCACGCACGCCTTCAGTGAACTGAGGGGCCGGCTGTGCGGCGTGGGTATTGCGGGCCTGACGCTTCTTCAGCCCCAACAGGGTCAGCAGTCTTTTCAGCATTCTTTGGTCCTTCGGGCCAGCGGCCCAACAGTATTTGCAGCCGAAAGCGCCGGCCGCAGTGCTCAGTGTGGTTGCCTCAGCCGGGCGCTTCGGCTGAAAAATCAGTTGGGCGTCATGCTCGGGCAGCGGCAATCTTTGCGAACACCCCGAGAGGCCCGCACCAGCCGCAGTACCACGCATTCCCGTGTTCACAGGTGCGGCCAGCTTTTTGCTCGGCGTCTGCATCACACAGACCGCAGAAATACGGTTCGCCGTGCTCGCACAGCGTGGCGCGCTTCTGGACCGGCCGCCCAACAGGGCGGTGGAGCTGAATGCCAACGGCTGGGTCCGCTGGCGCGTTTTCATGGGTTTCCTGGGCCGTTGTCATCAGCTCACCTCTCAGTTGGGCGTCTTGCTGTCGGGAACGCAACCGCACCCGCGCGGGTTCGCGCATAGGCTCGGTTCGCCCAGGCACTCGAATTCATCCTCCGCAGGCTTCAGCCAAACGCACTGATCTCCGAGCCCTTCGCGCTCACACTCGCATGTGCTGCGCGTGCAGACGCCGTCCACTCCCCGCCGAAGTGGCTTGTTGTCGCTCATCGCTGGCCCTTCGGCATCGTTCGCGCGGGAGCCGTCAAGCCACGCCAGCGCTTGGGCCGAGTGGCGGGCAACAGCACGGCGCCAGGTATGCACCACATTCCGTCGCGCCACTCGCGGCGAAACAGGAATCGAGACTGGCGGTACTCGACCTCATAGATGCCTTCGTGCACAGGGTCAACTGCGACCGGGAGCCAAGGGGTCACGCTGCGTCGTTGTCTCATATCCCGCTCGGCCTCGCAAGTTCGCCCGCGATCTGGTGCACAGCGTCAAGCAAGCCTTGCAGCCGCTTCGCTTCCTTGGCCAGATTCGCGTTCTCGACGTGTAGGCGGTCAATCTCTGCCCGGCACTCCATCGCCACCTTGTGCCAGTGCGCCGCGTTGCTGGGCGCTTCTTCGTTCAGTTTCACCCGCAGTTCTGGCGCTTTGCGGTACGCGGCCTCAACCATCGCTTGTATGGCTGCACGGTCGTCCGGTGGCAACTGTTCAAGGTCAACGATGGTCATTGCGCAGACTCCACCGGCTCCAGCAGCCGCAGGTGCACAGTGTGCGGACGGCCAAAGCTCATGGTGCTTCCGTAGTTCGCAATCTCCTTGGCCTCGTAGGGGCACGTCGGCTGGCAGCACACGAACAGGCCGCCCGTCACTTCATCGTCGATCACGCCGCCCATGCTGATCTTTCCGCAGTCACCTGTGCAGTGCTTCTCGAACGCGGCCTTCTGCTTTGGTGCCAGCGCTGCCACGCCCCAAATCTCGGTTGGCCGGTCGGCATCGCACGGCTCGCGGTCATCAACGTCAGGCGGGTCGCAAAAGGCTTCGCGGCTCATGAGTAATCCTCGTCAAAGTTGCACGGCACGGTCCACTGCTTGCCGCAGCGGTGGCACTCCACGATGTCGTGATCGTCAACCACGCCGCAGCAGTCAACCGTGCGCGGCTCCGGGCAGCGGTGCAAGTGCTTCTGGCAAAGCTCGGGCTTCTCGGCATCGTGCAGGCTGCACCCACCCTTGATCCTGCCGCCTTCGTAGCGCTTCGGGTGGGAGCCGCCCAACCCGTCGTTCGAGCCGAGTGCCCCCGGCGTTGCGTTCGTGGTCATCGAATCTCCTGTGCCGGGGTCACCGGCTCAACTCCAACGTTGGGCGTCTTCAGGTTTTCTACCGCCCAGGCTCGCATCCGCTGCCAGCGCTCGCGCGGGTGGTTGTCGTTGTGCACGCGGACCGTGCGGGTGTGCTTTCCCCAGTCGGGCCAATTCGGGCGCATCGGCCCGCAAATTTCCACGTCCACCCACTTCCACACATCGGCCACGTACTCGTCATTCAGGTACATGATTTCGGCCGCCATCGCGGGCGCAATGCCAAAGCGCTGGCCCACTTGCGCCGTGTCGCATTCGTAGTCGTCGCCCAGGTCGTCGGTCTTTGTGCCTCGCTTGGCGGCAAGCGCGCCCAGCGCGCAAAACTCGCCATCTGCCGTAGCAAAGCTGCCCGGGTACAGGCGCTTGTCTTCCATCGCGTCCAGCGCTTCCACCAGCTCGCGCAGCAGGGCCTGCCCGCGTGCGCCCTCAAGCGAGCGTTTCACCGCCTGCCGCCAGCGCCCGTGCGCCAGCGGGTCGTCGGTGTCGTCTGTGTAGCCGCTTCTGCTCATGCCTATGTCCTTTCGTCTTCCACCGGCCGCCCAACAAACCATTCCACGCGAACGTCAACGGCCTGCGGCCGTTGCCGTCGCGTGAATGCTGGCGTTAGGCCCCATACCCTGCCTCGTTCTGGGCATCCGCCGCTTCCATCATCGCGTCGTCAAGCGCTTGGTCAAGCGCTTCGGCGCCGCGGCTCTTGAACGTCTCCATCGTCACCACTTGGCCTTCAAGCGTCTTGGCGAATGCGTAGCGTCCCGCGTCTTCGTTCGTCAAGTACCAAAGCCGCTCAAAGTGTTCCGCTTGGTCGTTGGCCTTCTTCAGCGCCGCAGTCAGGCGCTCAATCTCGTCGGCAGCTTCTCGCAGCAACGCCGGGTCCGGGCTCCACCCGATGCCGTCGGCGCCCAAGTCCATACCCTGCGCACAGTCGTGCAGCTTCTCCACCAGGGGCCTAACCCCTCGTTCGAGGCGACCAACAACGGCGGGTGAGTTCATCTTGTTTCTCCTAGGTCTTTGGCGCCGTTGTTGGCGCCTCAACTCGAACGTTAGGCCCCATACGCATTCCATGCGTCCGCGCCGTCAAAGGTCGGCGCACCGGGTTGCGATTCCGGTCGCTCGTCGTCATCGTCGTCGGCCGCGTCATCAAGGTCGAAGACCTCTCCACATGCCGCACACCGCTGCATGCGCTCGTCGTAGCCGTCCTCGTCGTCAAACTCGTAGTGCACTTTGCAACCGCACTTTGGGCAGGCCATGTGTCAAGTCTTCCTTGTCAGTTCGCCAGCATGTTGCGCGCATCGGCCAGCGCCGGCATGTAGAAGCACGGCTTGAGGCGGCCGGTTTTCTGCAAGTGCTCGATCAGTTCGCCGGTCTTCAGCGCCAGTTCGGCCAGCACCACGCGCTCCATGCGCAGCGCTTCCGTGGCCTCGTCCAGCAGCGCCGCGATGTCGCTTGCGCCGTCGTTGCGGCACAGGTCGGCCTCGTCTTGCAGCCTCGAAATCAGGTCAGTTTGCTTATCCACGTCTTTTAGTCCTAGTACGGTTGCACTGTCACGCTTCGGGTAGGTTGGGGCCTAACTAGGCGTTGGAGCCGAAGCCCAACGGCGGGTAATGCTGTGGCGCTCCGGGTATCACCGAGGCGCCGTTGTGCTCTGCTCAACGCAGCAGTTAGCCGGCTTGCTGCGCAATGTAGGCATCCGCTACGGCGCGGGCGGCGGTGTAGCGGTCGCGCATCGTGCCAGCCACCCATTCGCGCATCGCTTCGACGGTGGTGGCCTTCAGGCGGTCGGCAACGCGCATGCGAAACACAGCGCGATCTTCTGCGTCCGAAAGGTCGAGGTCGGCGGCGCTAGTGTTGAGGAAGTCGAGTTCGTTGCTCATGTCTTGCCCCGGTTGGTGTGTCGATGGCCCAATTATGGTGCCACCAAAAAGAAAGCGCAAGCACTTTCTGTGGCACTACAATGCCGCGCATGGAAGCACCGAAGACACCCCCAAAGCGTGGCCGTCGCCCCCTGCCGCCTGGCGAAAAGCTGAAGCGCGGCACGCTGTACCTGCCACCCGAAGCCTGGGCCAAGATCGCGCAGGCTGGCCGGCCGGCGCTCATCGCCTACCTGCAATGCTGGCGCATCAAACTACCGGCCGGCTAACACCAGTTGCAGCGGACCCGCCCCGGCAGGTCGCCTCAGTCGTCGCACCGAGCGGGCGGGCCGCTGAACTTGCCGTTCGGCATCACCAAGATGCTTTGCGGCATCCAGCCACACAACATCCGGCGTCGCCGTTCCGATGCCGCGCCTGAGATAACCCAAGTGGTCGCGGCCCTCTTTCGAGTTGAGAAGTTGGCGCAACAGTCGGCGAAGCTCTTTCACTTCTCCTTCCATCGCCTCGGCCGCCGCACGGCAGCCGCTGTATTCCGTGCGGTCGCCGTGCAGCCATTGGTACGCCTGTTCGTAGTTCATGCTTTTGCCTTTCGTTGCAGTGCTGCATAACAGTATGTCAACCGGACAGCCAGCGGCTGGCGCGCATCGGTAGGTTGTGGTTTACGGATGGCTGCCGCTTACCATGTTGTTAGGCATCATTCGGCGAGAAGACGCACTTCCACGCCGACACGTCATGGTCAATCCACCACGCTTCGCCAAATGCGTTGTGGTGGTCCGGCAGCTTGTGGCAGTCCTCGCCCTGTACCGCCAGCACCACACTTCGGCCGGTCTTGCAGGCCCAGGCCATTGCGGCCTGTAGCGTCGTGAACCCACGCACCGGGGCAATGATCCTGCCGCTTGCGTGGTAGTGCTGCACCTTCTTCGGCGTCGTGGCGTGGTAAAGGGTCAGCCTGCGCGCTTCGGCGGCGGGCTGCCTAACAGGGCGGTCAGCGCGAATGCCAACGGCTGGGTCCGCCTCGGCATTCGGTAGCACCGCGGTATTCGTGTCTTCGTCTCGCGCCGTTGTCATCGCGTTACCTCTCAGTTAGGCATCACGAATACGCGCCGCCAGCATCGCAGCGTCAATCAGCGCGTCCAGGCTGTCGGCCGGTGCGTGCTGGGTGCCGCCTTCGGCCAGCGAGTGCGTTGCGCTGAACTCTGTGCCGTCAATGCGCCTCCACAAGTTTGGCTGCTTCTCGCTTCGCAGCGTCAGGCCCTGGCGGCTTTTCAGCCAGCGGTAGCGCGCCGCGTCCTTCTCCAGCGCGGCCTGTCTTGCCTCTGCGCGCTGCTCGGACTTGCTCGCCACCAGGCCACCCCATCCGGTGCCGTCCTCAACCTCGCCAGTCCATGCCATCGTCTTTTCTCCTTAGTTGCAGTGATGCCTAACTGTCGGTTCAAGCGGACGCCGTGCCGGCGCCGCTTAACCTAGCGTTAGGCCGCTAAGCCCACAGCAGTTCGGCGGTCTGTCGCTGCGCATGGGCGTGCAGTAACGCGACCACCAGGCCCTGCGGCACATTGGCGTCCTTGGCCGCGTTCACAGCTTCCCGGATGGCGTTGTCCAGGGCTTCAACCGCTACCGCCGTTCTGCGGCTCACCTCGCCTTGGTGCAGCGCATGCACGTTCCGCTTCTCGCCCTGCGCCGCGGTCGGGTCTTGCATGCCTGCTGCGTAAGCATCGCGCATGTGTTCGCGCAAACTTACATGGTTCGGCCCTGTTTCCGTAAATCGCAAGTCGTACCACGTTTCAAACTGCCCGTCACTCATCATGCGCCCCAATCAGTTCGCATTGCCACCGGCCGCACACCGATTCGTCGGCGATGGCCTCTGCAACTTTGTCCGCTTCGCAGCCCAGCATGTCAAACGCAATAGCCCGCGCTTGCTGCCGCGTTGAAACTGTCGCAGCCTGCCACGTCCACCAATGGCGCTGCGTCGCCTCATCGCAGTAATCTCCGCTTGCGTCACGCCTAAACGTCGGGCGCTTGCTCGGGCCGTTACCGTGCCTAGACCAGGCGAAGAACCTTTCAAATTCTGCGCGGCTAAGTTCTTCAGAAAAGCTCACAAAACCCCCTCATTAAATAGCGGCCTAACTCCACATCAACCGGACAGGCCCCGGCAGGCCAAATTGATCGTCAAGCCAAACGGGCCTGCCGGTTATGTTTGTGCGTTGGGCGCTTTGCAGAGGTTCTTGGCGGCCAGGAACAAACCGGCCACTCCAATCGCCATGAGCATCCAGGCGGCAGGCTCTGGAACTGGCGGGGTTGGCGCCGGCAACAGCAGCGGCGCGGGCTCGGGCGTCAGAGCAGGCAACCTATCAAACAACACCATGGGCATAGCGGGGCTGGCTGCGTCAGCCTCGGCCTGAGTGCTTGCCAGCAGTGATCCAGCGGCAGGCGTCGCCGTTGGCAGCTCGGCTAGTGGCGTCGATGACGGCAACCGCAGGCCAGGCCCGCTTGGAGTCGGCTGGCCCGATGCGTCCCAGCCCCCGGCCGAAGGGCTGATGTCGATTGGCTCGTCGCCGGCTGGCTGCGGTGTCGGCGCGGTCCGAAGGCGCTTGATGCGGCTGACGTTCCGGCAGACTGTCGGCACCAAGATGCACTCGCCGTCTTCGCAGTACACCAAGCCACGTTCCCGCATCTGTTGCGTCCAGCGCTCTCGCGTCACAGTGCCGCACACTTGGCCTTGCCCGAAGTGCATGCCTGTGATGTCAGGCGCATAGATTGCGGCACCCTCGATGCTGTCGCGGCGGATCGTGACAATCTCGTCGTACAAGCGTCGTTGCATGCGAGCCTTCAGTTTGGTGCGCGTGGCCGGCTTGATGTCGGTGTACCGATCCACCGCAGCCACTACGTCACCCATGAATGCGTTGTGGCCTGGGCGGTCCCAGCTACAGGCAGCGGTGGCGTAGGCAACAGCCGGGGCCAGCATTGCGGCAGCGATCAATGCGCGAACACTCATCACGCGGCCTTGCCAATGATGGCCCGCAACTTCTGTTCATACGACGTGACCGCGCGCTCGAAGTCAAGAAGGTCGTTCACCAGTTTGTCAATCTCGGCGTCGTCGCGCTCGATACGGATCAGGGTCATTGACCTGGCGGGGATGTCCGGCGCCCACAGGGTCAAGTCAACCCACTTCCGATGCAGCAGCCACATCGCGCCAAGACACTGGTCGCGGTACTCGCTGATGTCGCCATCAACAACAGCCTTGAACAGCGTCTTGCTGCTGACCATCGTCTTGCATTCCCACACCCCGTCAGCGTCAATCAGCCCGTCCACGCTGACGCCGAACTTTCGATCATTGGTGTAGGCAAAGCCGGCAAGTTCAACCATGCGGCCGGTTGTGTCCTCGTAGGCCATGCGCGCCTCTGGCTCTTGCTCTTGCCCAAAACGCATGGCCGCGTTTTGGTAAGGCTGCTCTGCCCGTCCACCGCACCGCTCACGGGCGACATCCTGGGCGTAGAGGTTTGCTTTCTCGCTGAAGGCGCCATTCTTCAAGCGGTCGCGCGCATCACGGAAGCGGCTGGCAGTGATGACGCCTCGGCGGGCGTCAAGCCATTCGTCTGTGCCTTGCGGCGCCAAGCTCCAAAGGATGTCGCTCACTTGGCCGCCCCTTGCAGCGTGCGCCGGTACTCGGCGACGACATTCTTGAAGCGGTCGTAGGCCGATCTGTTGGCGCGCAACCCTTCGCGGCGCTGTTGCCAGAACTGCAACGCCTTGGCGTCATCCTTGATTTCGTACAGCTCGGCAAGCAAGTCGCTGATGTCGTCACAATCTTGCGTCGCGTCACCAGCCGCCTTGCCGTCATCGTCCTGCTGGTCCTTGGTGGCAAGGCCCGTCGCAAGCAGCAGCGTGTAGCGCTGAAGGTAGGTCACAGTGGATGCAACCTGCTGGATGGCGTTCTTCTTCCCGCTGTTGTCGGGCGCACCGTCCAACTCAACCGTCTCGGAGTGGCCGCGCTCATGCGTCACGATGCAGCGCACTCGAATTCGGCCGGACTCCTGGGCTACGTCCCAGCGGTGCGAAAGGCCGTAGCGGGCCATCGCTGGCACAACCACCTCGGCCACGTCCGACAGTTGGGCGTGCTTGTAGCCCACGAAATCGCCATCTTTCGTCGTGTAGCCGACAGACTTGCTCTTGAAGATGTCCAGCGGCTCGCGCTTGAACTCGGTCATCGCCAGCACAAAAGCCTTGCGCGCCTCGCTTGCATCGTGGCGCTCCTTCAGGGCAAGAAGCCGCTCAAGGTACTCAAGGCTTGCGCCACGCTCGACCGCCATCGTCAGAAGGTAGTCAGGCGATGCCGAACTCGCTTGAAGTGAAGCGGCGTGGCGCAAGGCTGGCGCTTGGGCCTGCGGCGCCGCATCAAGGACAACGGCGGCGGCTTCAGTCATGGTTGCAGCGTTCATGTCGTTCTCACTTGCCCAGCGCACGCAGAGCGCGCAGAAGCGTCATGCCCAAACCAGGGCGGGGAATCGAGGGCACGGCCAGCGGCCTACCCCAGCAGGTAGCGCGGCCTTGCTTGCAATGTGGGCGGGCGCAGCCGTTGGCGCAGTCCGGGTGTCGCGTGCAGTTCGGGCCACAAGTGCAGCCGGCCTCTGTCTCGCAGGTGCCGTTGCAGGTGTCGCGCCCCGGCACGGGAAGCGTCGTCACGTAGGCCATTTCAGAAGCCTCCCCACGCGGCAAGCGCACCAACCGCGACGTTCAGGATGACGGCAATGCCGATGAGCGTGATGACGCGGGCTGCGCGGTCCATCGAGCGCTGGTTGCGGCGCATGGCGTCCAGGCGAACAGCGTCTTCGCGGAAGTTCAGCGGCCGGCTCATGCGAACCTCGCCCACGCCATGAAGGCGCCAACCCACATGCCGGTCAGCAGGCCAGCCGTGAACTTGTGGTCTTGCAGCCAGAACGTGGCGCGCTCCCATGCGGTCATCGTGATGGGGGGCAGATCGGGCGCCTCGTCGCTGTACTGCACGGGCACCGTATCGGCCCACTGCTCGACGGCACGGCCGAACTTGTCGGCGCGGGCGATCAGCGCCGCATCTTCCTTGGCGCGCAACATCAGCGCATCGAACCTGCCCCACGAAGCGCGCATGTCGCTTTCGATGGAGCCAATCGACGGCATGGCAGCAACCGGCACCACGCGGGCTTCAGGGCGGCTGCTCATCGCGCGGCCCTCGCTTCGCACTCGGCTTCAGCCTGGGCAACAGCCACGTCCCACAGCGCACCGCGCAGGATGTCGCCGGCCGCGCTGCTGTCGCTGCGCTTCACATACGAATGCGCCGCAGCCACCAGGGCGGCCCGCACCTGGCTGTACGGCTGCTTGCCGTCGATGTCTTCGTCAGCGAACAGCGCTTCGGTCGCGCCATCCACCGCCTGACCGTCGCGCACCATGCGCCCGCCGCGTGTGCGGATCGTGGCCTTCAGATCAGTCGCCGCGATGTCCCGCATGATTTCCATGGCACGGCGCTCGATCCACTCGTCAGCCGCGCCGCGCTCTTCGGCCTCGCGGTCAATGGCGGCTTGATGGGCTGCCGCGGCGCTGGCGCTGTGCGGGCTACCGTATATGGCGACCGTGCTGGGCCGGGGCCAGATCGGCGCCGGAATCAGCGGCTCGATAGGCGCCGCCTGGCGGTGGACGGCCTGCACATCCCGCAGGATGTCGGCGAAGACCGGGTGTAGCTGGTTCATGTTGTGACCTCCGCTGTGGCGCCAGTCGGCCGTCAGGACACGCGCCAAACGCGCTTGGAGGTTTCGCCAACAGCACGCACGGACACCTTGATGCCGACATCCTTTGCTGCGCTGTACACCACGCTGTTGGCGAGCCTCACGGACTCCTTGCTGTCGCTGCCCTGAATCAGAAAGCTGTCGCCAATTTCCATGTTCTTCATGGCGGACTTCAAGGCGCTGGCTTTTGCGGCGGCGCGGGCCGGGCGGGGGACGTTCTTCTCGATCACGATTTGCGCTTGCATGTGCATCTCCTAGCTGGTTGTCCGAGGGCGGATGCCCTTGGATGAGATGGACTGTACTGAGCGCTACCGTTTGTGTCAAGAGCATTTGCTACCGCTCACGACAAAAACGTAGCCCGCGCTCGGCGGGCTTGTTGTGGGCGTCCGTTGTTCGGCCTAGCGGCAGGCGTACCGACCCTTGACCTCGGCGTTGTAGAACCTGCCGCGGGAGTCGGCGTGTCGCCAGCGGTAGTAGAGGAGCTGGTCCACGCCGCAGTAGGCGTAGTTCACGCCGTTCAGGGTCACGATCACCCGATGTTCTTTATGGTGGTAGCAGAACCGCTCTATGAATGAGCTGTCGCGTTCGTCTTCGCAGTCGTATCGCGCCAGGTCAACCATGCCGAAGTACCGCACAGGCTCCACCCGGCTGTTGTCGTGAAACGATGACAGCGGGGGCCTGCTTGCCGATGCAGCCGAAGGCGGCAGGGCGACTTCTGGCGGCTTGCCTGGGTCGCCACAAGAAGCGGCAAGAATGCACAAGGCGGCAATACCTGCACGCTCACGCATCAGAATAGGCCCCAGCTACCGCAGATTGACTCAACTGCCGCCCACCCTTTTGTGGGCGCAGGCTCAGGGTGGGGAGTTCTTGACTCCAAGGGGCGCGGCCGGCGTGCGCCTGCGATCATCCGCACGGGCTCACTCAAGCTCCGTTCCCCACCTTCTGCGCGACATCGGCTGTTGCGGTCAGGAACTCCCCCAATAGGGCCTCTAGACGTGGGACGCTTTCAATGGGGCAGCCATGCTGCACCCAGGCGGCAAGCGCAGCCGTTGCAATGCTTTGGTCTGATGGCGCCAGCGCTCGCAATTGATTGCTAAGGGCGGCCAAGCACGACACAACGTGGGCGGTCACCCCGCAAGCCTCTACCGCCGCAACTTGCGGAACTTCCGAGAACCAGCCGCGGTAGCGGCCACCGGACATCGTGACGATGCGATCAACGGTCTTCTCGGTGATGGGCCTTTCGCCGCGAAGCATCTGCCCAACAAGCGACCCGTCTTGGTAACCAAGCGCGCGACCAAGCGCCGCCTTGCTGCCGCCGAAATCAGGGTGATCTAGCAGCGCTCGCAGGCGGCCGATGCGCCATTGCTCGCGGTCGGCTCCCATGCCCAACAGAGTAGCAGCCGCATCGGCAGCATTTGCCACTTGCGCATCGGTAGCGTTTGCTCTTACACTGTGCAGCATGACGCTTGACCAGTACCTCAATAGCCCCGGCGCTCTGACCGTTGCCCAACTGCGGGCCGCCATCGGCGTGAAGTCCGATGCGCAGATCCGCCAATGGCGCTATGGCTACGCCGGTCGCCAGCCCTGCCCCGCCTACTGCGCCGCCATTGAGCGCGCAACTCTTGGCGCGGTCGTCTGCGAAGACCTCCGGCCCGATCTTGCCTGGACGCGGATCAAGGATCGAACGTGGCCCGGCCGGCTTGGTCGCCCGCTGCATGACGTGTCTCTCGACCCGGCGGAAGTCGGGTGATGTTGCATCCCGCAGCCACCGGCGCCGGCCTATCCGGTGCGGCTTCTCCTCCCTGGCCGCGGCTGCGGCTTTACCGGGCCGGTCGCTCCGGCCGGCCCGGTCTTTCTCTCTCCAGCGGTTGCCATTCCAGCGCTTCGCCATAACGGCGCAAGTGCTCGGCGGCTACCCGCTCACGAATCCGCAGAAGCAGCGACTCAACGGCTGCCGCGGCCCACAAGAAATCTGATCGTCGTTGCCCCATGCCTACATCACTCCCTGATGCCATGACCATGTTCGGCAAGGCTGGCGAGCCAGCCAAAACCACCCTCCCAACGGACCTCAAGATGGCCTTCTACTCCAAGTGGAGCGCGGCCGGCTTTGCCTCTGAGGCTGAAGCGCTGCGCCATCTGGTGGCGATCTACGTGTACGGCGCTCGGCATGTCGAGAGTCTGCACCTACACCGCATCAGGGCGATGGCCGGTGACATGTCTGTTACGGGTCCAAGCGTGGACCAACCTGGGGCCGGCGCATGACCAAGGCCAAGTCTCCGAAGCTGGTCGATCCGCGCGACCACCAGAGCCCGCAAGCCAGGCGCCATCAAGCCGTGCTGCTGAACCGCGTGGTTCCCGAGAAGCCGAGCGTTGGCGCAGCGGTGGTCATCCACGGCCACCAGAAGCCGGCCGGCGAGGCGGTTACGCCGGCCGAGGTGGTGCCCGTCAAGGGCAAGGCCAGCGGCTATGACCAGCGCGTGCAGGTCGGGCCGGATTGGGTGCCGCCTGAAGGCGGGTTCTCGAAGGCCGGCATTGGCCGCTACCTGGACTAAGGCGCAGCATGAAGAAGACCAAGAAGGACCGGCTGCTGAACGCCCTCAAGCGCCGTTGGTTGACCCCGCTTGAAGCCGTTGGCGAGTGTGGCCTGTTCAGCTTGTCGCAGCGGTGCGGAGAGCTGAAGCGCGAGGGGCATTGCGTCATTGACAAGTGGGTCAAGCTGCCCAGCGGATCGAAGGTGAAAGCCTACCGAGTCGTGACGCCATCCAAGTGGACTGCCTGACATGCGCGACTACGGCCGCGTGTTCAGCGCCATATGGGAAAGCAGCGACTTCCGCCGCCTGTCTGAGGACGGCCGCACGCTGGTGCTTTACCTCCTGACGTGTCAGCACGGAACCCTTGCCGGCGCGTTCCGTTTGCCGGATGGCTATGTTTCGGAAGACTTGCAGTGGAGTTCCGAAAGGGTTGCGGAAGGGTTCCTCAACCTTGCATCGTCGGGCTTTGCGCAGCGTTGTTCCGTGTCCAAGTGGGTGTGGGTGACGAAGTACCTGCACTGGAACCCGCTTGAGAACCCCAACCAGCGGAAGGCCGCGCAGAAGATCGCCGAGAAGATCCCGCAGGAATGTCAATGGCGACAAGCGTTTATGAGCGATTGCCATGCGCAACTTGGCCTTCCCGAGCCGCATCCATCAGAACCGTTTCCGAACCCTTCCGAAACCGTTCCTCAACCAGTAACAGTAACAGTAGAAGGAACAGTAGAAGGAACAGGAGAGAGAGTTGATGCGGCACAGCGCGTTGCTCTGGTGGTCGCATCTGCTGCCGCTCCCGTCGCCAAGGCGACGGCAACAAGGGGCACAAGGCTCCCGCAGGACTGGCGACTTCCAAAGCCTTGGGGCGAGTGGGCTGTCGCCGAACTGAGGCTGACCGAGCCTGTCGTCAGGGATGAATCTCTGAAGTTCCGCGACTACTGGACCGCCAAGAGCGGCAAGGACGCCACGAAGCTGGATTGGGAGGCTACTTGGCGCAACTGGTGCCGCAACGCCAGGGCCGCCGCGCCTTCGGCATCAAGGCCGGCGTGGGCCGCCGAACGCGAACAACGCGAGGCCGCCGCCGCCGCATTTGCTGGCCCCTACGCCGCTCGCAAGCCGGCGCCGTGGCCGGAGACAACCAACACCGTCGAGGTCATCAATGGCGATGTCAAGCTCTTGGGTTGAGGAACTGTTCGGCCGCCTGGCCGTGCGCTATGGCGAGGCGTTCACCCGC
>JACCDR011918695.1_pt1 | contig 20002 bp, 22 predicted proteins | sample 7446431 | NCBI WGS metagenome assembly JACCDR01 (sample SAMN15323443, study PRJNA562643) | freshwater metagenome | isolation source: river surface water | place: USA:Blue River Watershed | collected 2017-08-17 | reverse complement strand
GGCCGGGCTTGTTTTCTTCCGGGCCTACGCTGGTGCGGGATGTGGATAGGGTGAGGGTGGTTTTCCGTTTGTCTGTGTTCTGGAGGAGGCCGAGGGCACTGACGTTGACTTTTGCGGTGAGGGCGGTGATTTCTTGGATGCTGTAGTCTTGGACCCACATGCTTTCGAAATCGAAGAGATTCCCGGGGAGCTGGGCGCGCTTGATGATGCCGGCATCTGCAAGGCTTTGCCGCCAGTCTGGATAGGAGACTTGGATTTGGAAGGTGACGGCATCCAGGACGCCTAGTGGTGCGTCTGTGATTTCTTGGCCTTCGAGAAGGAGTGGCAGTGTGCCGATGTAGAGGCTGGGTTCCATGGGTGTGGGTGATCAGGCGGCGCTGATCTTGGAAATGGCTTTTTCAATGCGCTCTTGGAGATCGGTTTGTTTTTGGATGTTCTTGGAAACGTCTTCGTCTGCTTTGCGGCGTTTTTCCTCGGCATCTTTGCGGATTTGATCGAGGTCGTTGGCGGGCTTGAGATCGACGGGTTTGCCATCGGGGCCTTTTTCTTTGCGCTTGCGCTCGGCCTCGGCGACTCGCTCGTTGCGCTTGCGCTCGCGCTCGGCTTCGCGCTCTGCGGAGCGTGCTTCCCGGCGCTCTTTGATGGTGCCGAGGACTTCTGGTTTTTCGAGTTTCTTGAGGAGGTCTGCACGCTCGCGGAGGATGTTCCGGGCATCCAGCTCGCTGATGCCGGCATCTTCGGCAAGCTGAAGGGCTTCCCGGCGGAGGGCGATTTCTTCGCGGACTTGTTCGAGCTTTTTGCCGCCTTGGGCGGTGGCTTCGCGGAGGAGCTCGAGCTCATCGGCGAGGGTGTCCACGGCGGCTTCTTGATCGGCGGCGGCATCGGCGGTTTTTTCAAGGGTGCCTTGGTTTTTCTGGAGGCCGCTGAGTTCTTTTTTGGCGTTGGCGAAGGCGACGTTTTCGCGCTCGATTTTGTTGAGTGCTTCGCGAGTGGCTTTCAGTTGCTCGAGGGCTTGGATTTCCTGATAGGTTTTGTTGATCTTGGAATCCAGGGCGTTGATCTGTGCGTCCGCCTCGTTGATGGCGGCGGCGTTGGTATCGCGGCTGACGGTTTGCTGCTCTTTGAGAAGGGTGATTTGTTTCTCGAGGGCGGCGATGGACTGGGTGGCAAGGGTGACGTTGCGGGATTGGTTAGAAAATTCTTGGGTATCGTTTCCGAAGGCTCCGAGGTTGTTTCCTGCAACGGAGGCGGCTTTTTTGGCAGCTTCTGCTTGGGCGAGGTTTGCCTTGGCTCCGGCGAGGTTGGTGGTGAGGCGGATGAGTTCCTCGGTGATGGCGGCTTCGGCGGCGGCGGCTTCTGCGGAGATGTTGGAACGGGTGGTGCCGAGGCGCTGGGATTCTTCGGAGACGCGGGCGAGCTCGGCTTTGCGGTTGGCGAGATCTGTCTGGATGCCGGCGAGTTCTTTGCGTTGGCGATCGAGGATGAGGCCGGAGGGGTCTCCTCCATTGGCGCTGACTTGGTTCTCGCGGGCACTGGCGATTTCTGCGGCGGCATCCCGGGCGGCACGCTGGGCGGCTAGCTCGGAATCGTAGGCTCCGGACATGGAGTTGAGCAGGGCGAGGCGCTCGGCGAGATTGGAGTTGTATTCGACGGAGAGGTTGGCGAGGCGGGCTTCTGCGGCGGCGGTCTCGCCAATGGCGTTGGCGGCTTTGAGGCCGGACTGGAAGACGCTGGCCCATTCGTCGGCTGCTTTCTGGACGTCATCGTTTTCCGTGGAGCCGTAGAGTTTGCGGAGGACGGGGTAAAGTTGGGAGGCGGCGACGGCGGCGAGGGAGAGGGCACCGGCGAGGCCGAGGCCTCCGCCGAAGCCGAGGACCATTTGGGGGATGTTGTTGAGGATGCCGCGGACTCCGTATTGGGCATCTTCGACGGCTTGGGAGAAGGCGAGGAAACCCATGGAGCCCGCCATGCCGCCACGGCCTGCGAGCTGGGACTGGCGGGCGAGCTCGCCGGTGCGGGCGGCGCCTTTTTCCATTATCGCCAAATATCTCGGTGTGAGGGGAATAAGCTCTCCTCCACCAGGAAGCCCTGTGGATCGCGGGTTTGCGATTGCTTTAGCCCTTGCTGCTTCTGCCGCTTTTTGATTTACTAGAAGGTCTGCCGAATCTTTACTGGATTGCTTTTCTCTAAGAATGTTATCCGCAATCCTTTTTTGGAGAATAAGCCGCTCCTGCATGAGACGCATGGCCTCTTGCTCCGTGATATTTGCTTTTTCGGCAAAGGCTATGGCTTGCTTCCTGACAGTGATAAACTCACGCAAAGAATTGGCTGCAGCCTCTTGCCCACTTGCTTGCAATTTAAGAACTTCCAGCTCTTTTTGAAGGTCTTCCTTCATAGTGCCGGAAGACAAACTTTTATCCCGGGCCTTACTTACTTTTTTATCAAATGCTTCCGTGGCGTCCGCAGCTTTTTTAAGCGCAGCGTTGTAGCCTGCAACGTCTGCGGTGATGATGGTCTTGATGGTGTCTGCCATGGCGCTGTGTCTGCTATGGTGGCGATGTCAAGTGGGCCGGGCGGCCCATTGGCGGATCTGATGGAACCAATCTTCCAAGGGGGCGGATTGGCCGGGCCACTGGGTCTTTTCTCCTTCCATGATGCGGCAGGCGTGGAAGTAGGCGTAGCCGCGCGAGAGTGGGAGTTTCCAGCGGATGAATTTTTCTTTCCAGCCGGTGTTGGCGGCGAGGACGGTGATGTATTGGGCACGCCAGACCGGCCAGGCTAGTTTCCCGATGATGGGGCGCTTCCTGGTGCCGATGCGTGACGAGGGGTGTGGCGGTTCAGTTGGGAGGAATTGTAGATGCGGAGGCCGAGGGTGACTATATCTCCGGCGAGATCGAGCGGGGCGTGCTGCTCTGCCCATGCCATGATTTCTTGCTGCATGGCTTCTGGATGGCGCGAGAGGTGGGAGATCTCGCTGCTTTTGTTAGAGCATAACCAGAGGATGCGCAGGGCGTCCGGATAGAAGCCGGAGCCGTCCATGATGGCGCGGTAGAGGGTGGGTGCTCCCATGGCTACGCGCTGGCTGACAAAGGCGCAGTATCGATCGACGGAGAAGGGTTGGAGTTTTTTGCCATTCCATGTGAATTCCTCGGTGAAGGCTTCTTCCCGGGCTTCTTCTGCCTGGTCTGTGGTGGTGGATGGAATGGTCGGTGCCGGGGTGAGTGGGCCACCGGCGGGGAGCGGGGTGAGATCGAGGGGCGGGACGAAGGTTTCTTCGGTGGTCATGATCGTTGGGGTTGGAGTGGTGATTTTTGTTAGATGTTGTAAAAATTTGGAGTGGGGTCATCGTTGGGCAACCTTTTTGCCATCAAAGCGCGTCGAGATAGTCCGTGATGGCTTCGCGCTGTTGAGTTGTTAGGGAGGTTTTGCAAAGAAGAAGAGCGATGCGGGTAGTGGCAGTCGGGTTTGCGTAGCCACTGCCTGTGTATTCCATGTTTACATTAACCACATCTGAACCGGTGCCCGCAACCAACGGCCTAAAATCTTGAGCGCCTGAAGTTATGTTCATGGTCGCTGCAACTTTGGATTTCCATTGCCCCGAGCCACTAGCTGTAAGGCGTGATATAATTTGCGTTTTTTCGCCAGCCGCCCATGTTATTGATGCTGATCCACAACGTGCAGCTAGAACGCCAATACATGTCGTCTCTCCCGAAGTGACTCCGGTCTGAAAATTCACGATGAATTGAGCCCCTCCCACAGTACTGCCACACTGCACCCGACCAAATCGATTGTTATCAGCAAGACTTGCATTAGCTGGAGACTGCAAATCAAAAAGGAACAATTCCGAGAGCGACTGGATGCCTGCCATTGTGACAGTTCCGCGATCATCCACCGCATCAAAAGCCATTCCGGAAGCTCCCCAAGTAGGTCCTCCAACAGTAGATATATGATTGGAAGTCCATCCTCCTAGCCCGTAAACCGTAGTGCCCGAGCCCTTGTTTTGCGCAGACTTGAAGGGAAAAAAACGGCAGTGAGTCCACAAGGCTTGTGCCTTGAGATATGCTGTTAAGGCAGACAGGACGCTGGTGTCAGTTGCTCCGCTTGCAGCAATAAACGCGGCAATGTCCGGGTCGATGGCCGCCCCTCCACCAAATCCCCGGAAGGGCTGGAATGGGGAGAAGCTCATGCGCTGGCGAGGTCGTGGGTTTCTGCTCCGGCGGCTAGGCTGAAGAGTTGTGGTTTTGCCCAGAGCTTTGTGCATGTGGCGGAGTAGCGCAGACCGGACTCCACTGCGGCGGTGTAACGGCCTGGATTTTCGGTATCGTAGGTCATGGATACCTCGGTGTTTGTCACCAGGCGACCGGAGGCCGAGCTGGCGGGGAGTGGTGTTTCGAGCTTGAGGCTGATGGTGAGAGTGGCGTCCACGGAACCGGTGATTTTCTCGGTATCCACATAGACGAGACACAGATCCGGATCTTCTGGCGGGAGAGGTGTGGCGGCGAGTGGATTGTCTGCGGGGATGTTGTTCCAGCGGCCGAGGGCGGCTCCGGCGGTGCCATCCGCATAGGCGGCTGGGACGAGCGATGCCCATGGGTCTCCGGAGGCTCCGGCGGCGGTGAGTTGGCTGCCGGCGGTTCCGGCGGTGGCGTGGCCGGACATGGCTTCGTCCCAAACGGCATCTGCAATGGCGGCCGCCGTTGGGGGCGTGGTGGCATTGCGAGATGAAACGGCGACATCGACTCTGGCGAGCTCGGTGCTCAATTCCGTGCGGACTTGGGATGCCACGGCTGCGGCAGTGGGCGGCGTGGTGGCATTGCGGCTGGAAATGGCTGCATCGATGCGAGCGAGCTCGGTTGACAACTCGGTGCGGACTCCGGCTGCGGATAGGTTGTTGAGCGCAGCAATGGCAGAGATGGAATCCGATTCGATGTTGGCGACAACTTCATAGGCCATGGCGCAGCGGTCTGCGCCGGTGGCGGTGGCTGTGAGTGCGAGGACTCCAAGGGTGTTCGAATCGGTGGAGTTGGCTGCCACCTTGTAGAAGCCATTGGCAATTTCCGTAACGGCTCCGGCGGGTGAGGCAAACGATCCGCCGTTTTTCGAGAGCGTTACGGTGGGGGTGAGTCCTGTTTTCCCGGTGACGTGATCGGTGGAATCGACCATGAAGAAGACGAGCGCGAGGTTCGCGGTAGATTGCTTGATTTGCATTTCTGTGATTGGTGAAATTTCAAGATGCCAAATCTGCTTTTACCGGATGCCGGAGAAGAACTTGGCGGCGGTGTCCCATGCCTTGCCGGTGGCATCGGTGCGAATGATGGCGTGGGACTTGGTGCCGGGCTTGCTGACGATTACGGAATCGATGGCTCGGGAGACTTCGCGGTGGAGTTGGTCCCGGATGGTGAGGCCGCGGGCGGCTTGGCCGAAGACGGTGGTGAAGGGCACGGAATCCGGATCCTTGCGCCATTGTTCGATGAGGTCTGCGGCGGTGAGTGGTGAGGCCTCGATGCCGGGCTGTGGTGGCAGGATGGCGGCGTGGGTGTATTCGTGATGACGACCGCTGCCGGTGATGCGGAGGATGGGGTAGCCGGCGGTGCTGAGGGCATCGCTGAGAATGGCGTCTTGGGTGCGGACGATGGCGGTGGCTCCCTGGACGCCGGGGAGGCCGGTGTCCGATGGGGTGTATTGCCAGATGCTGGTCTGCGGGATTCTAACAAGACGGAAGAAGGTGCCGTCTTTCTGCATGGCGATGCGGGCATCCCGATTGGCATAACTCCGGCGGATGCAGAGATAGGGGTGGGATGGGTCTTTTTTCTGCAAGCTGCCGTCATTTGCCATGAGGCGGATTTTTCCAAACTGCCACTTGCGATCGGCACTCTGGGTGGAAACCATAAAGCGCACCTGCCTTGCGGAGGTGCGCTGATAGATGGAGCTATGGATCTTGATGCGTGCTCCAAGTGCGCCCATGGCGGCGGCTTCTTGGGTGCAGATGGTGGTGAGCCATTTTTCCATGATGGGAAACGTGAAATCGTGCGGGGTGATGTGTGGGCGGCGATGTCTATCAGGAGTTTACCACGAACGGATATTGGACGATGGTGAAGGCGATGGTTTCCGATTCCTCGAGGTTCTGGGTGCTGGAGGGGTCTTCGTAAACGAGGGTGCCTTCTGAGGGATCGAAGCCGAAGCGGGCGGCATCGTAGTTGGCGAGCTCGGTGACTTCGGTGCCGGGGTGGGTATCACAGAAGCCGGTGCGGCTGGAGACGTAGCCTTGGAAGGCGAAGGAGAGGATGGGGTTGGTGAACTCGACGCCACCCACGGCGCGATTGGCTCCGAGGTATTCGCGCTTGGTGCGGCGCGGGGTGGTCTCGAGAGAGGTGACGAGCATGTTCGGCTCATCGACGAGGGTGATGTCTTCAGGAATGTTCCCGTGGGAGATGAGTGCTGCGACGGCCATAGTAAAAGGGTGTGGGTGTCAAATTTTCTGGAGGCAGACGGTGAAGGTCTGGCGGTGGGTGCGGCCACGGTCTCCGTCTGAGGTGTCTCCATTGCCTGCCTTGGTGATGGCGGTGAGACGCCAGCCGAGGGGGTGGAGTGTGGCGTAGAGGGAGCCGGGGTTTTCCACGAAGTAGGCGACGGCGGCGGCATGCCATGCGCCGGAGGTGGCGGCGGTGGATTCGTCCAGGCGGGCTCCGGTCTCGATGGTGAAGGTGCCGCGGACCAGCTTGGGGTGGAGATCTTCAAAACCTTCGGTGAGGGCGGCGATGAAAGGGCGGGCGAGGTCCTGGGTGGTGCCGCTGAAGTGGATGCCTACGGTGGATGGGATGGCTTCCGGCCGATCGGCGATGAGGATGGCGGCGACGGCTTCTGCGACGAGGTTGGAGATGGTGCTCATGGAGATCAGGCGGCGCGGCGGAAGGTTTTGGTGGTGGCTGCGGTGATGGCTTTGGCGAGGGAGGCGATGAAGCGTTCTTTTGCCCGGGTTTCTGCGGAGAGGCGCAGGCCTTCTGGCAGGGCTTCTTGGGCGTGCTTGACGCGGGTGAAGATGGCCAGGGTGTGGACGCCGTTGGATTCCTTGTAGTCTGCCCCGCCGATGCCGGGGAACTTGGCGACGAGGGCGCGGATGTGCTTGGGAAAGGCTTCTCCGGTGCCTTCGGCATTGCGGACGCGGCCACCGATGGCTTTGGCGGCGGCGAGCCATCCGGCTTTTGCGAAGCCGACGAGGGCGCGTTGTTTGCGAACGAAGGCGTTGAGGGAGGCGGCGTTGGCGAGGGAGACGGGCTTGGTGTTTCCTGGCACGCGGCCCTTGCGACCGGTGCGCACGGCTTTGTGGGCGGCGGGATTGAGGCCGGTGGGGAGATTGGCCTTGCGCATGATGTCTGCGGCGGCACGGGGCTTCTGGGACTTGATGGCGTGCCAGTAGGCTTTTGCATGAAGAGGCGAGTGGATCTTCATGAGGTTGTAAATGCTGTTTGGCCGGTCCCGATCTGCGAAGACGCGGCGGACGTCGGTTTCCACTCTTTTTCGAAATTGGTTGTCCTTGGCTTCATCGAAGCCGGGGCCGGGGACGGTGGCTTTTCCGTATTCCACGCACAGTGCCCTGCCCTCTTGCTTGACGAGGGACTCGAGAGTGCGGCCGACGAGCTGCGGTTGCTTCCGGAGCTTGGCCTCGAGCTGCTTGGCTCCGATGACGCGGCGGGCCATGTTATGTTAGTTTTTGGGGCTGCAGGAGAGGACCCACTCGCTATCGAGTGGGCTTTTGGTGACGGTATCCACCCACCACTTGGGGCTGCGCCAATCGGCTTCGGTGGGGCGTTTCCACTGGAGGGCTTGATCGGCGGCGGGCTTTTCTTCGATGAGGGTGGTGGAGATGCGGACGACGAGGAGGCCGGCGAAGGTTTGGCCTACTTCGAGATCGGCAGAGACGCGCGGATCCGGAACGGTGGCGGCGTATTCTTCTCCAGCGAGAAGGACGGTGGCGGCCCAGAGGGTGGAGCCGAGCTCGGCGCCGCGCTTGCTGAATGCCTGGATGTCTGCGAGGTCCATGCTGGGGGCGGGATGTCAAAGCAAAACCGGCCACGCCGCATGAGGACGTGACCGGCTTTGTGGTCTCGGGTGGTGTGTGTGCAGTTACGAGAGATTACTTGGACTTGCCCTTGGTGGATGCTGGGGGCGGCAGGAGTTCTTCGGCGGGCTTTTCCGCGGGGACTTCTGCGGCGGGCTCCACGGGCGGGAGTTCCTCGGGAGCGGGAGCGGCGGGAAGTTCTTCGAGGACGGGAGCCGGTGCCGGGACTTCCGGGATGGTGCGGCGGCGTGTGGGCGTGGGGTTCTTGAAGAGCTCGGTGCGGAAGATTCCGGCCGGGGGATTGGTGAAGATTTTCTCAGCCTCGCCTGCATCGTTTCCTGCGTAGAGGTGGATGGGTGCGGCGGTGCGGCCGGATTCGGTATAACCAAGGGTGATGGCGAGCATGGCGAAGAGGAGGTTTCTGTGATGGAAAGCGGAAAGGGAGGAAACGCGGGCGGCACGCATGAGCAACATGCCGCCCGCGCTGGGTGGATCAAGCGGAGCGCAGGATGAGCGCTCCCTTGTCGGTGATGGTGCCTGCGGTGCCTGCTTGGCGACCGATGGCGGAGCCCCAGATGGCGGTGGGCGAGACATACAGGTTCCCGGTGCCTGCGGCTTGCCACTTCATGAGGGCAAGGGCAAAGCCGGAGATGGGATCCCGGAGGCGCTCCATCATCATGACTTGCGGGATGCCGAGTGCCTGGGCGAGCTCTGCGGTCTGCGTGGGGATACCCGCGCGGATGGCGATGGACTCTGCACTGAAGAAAAGGCCGGTGACGTTCTCGTAGCCTGCGATGGTGTGCGTGCCGGTGCCATCGTCCGCAATGGCGACTGGGGTGCCTGCGGTGGCATTGGCATCGCTGGAGGCGAGCTTGAGGGTATCATCGGAGATCTTGATGACGTAGTAGGTGGTATCCACGGCGTAGCCGGATGGCAGGTCCGCAGCGCTGGTGGTGAGGCGGACGCGATCGCCAGTCTTGAAGCCGTGGGCGGTGCAGTTCACCAATTCCGATGCGTGGGTGGTGGTGAAGGTTTTTCCTGCGGCGTTGTTGGACGGAAGGGCGGGATATTCGTAGATGGCCTCGAAGCCACCGACGTTGCGGAAGACGCGGAGGCCGGAGCCGCCGGTGAGGCTGCCGTAGTAATCGCGGGAGGCCACGCGGCTATCGAGCTCCAGGGTGGAGGCGACGGCGGAGGAGACCAGACCAACACGACCAGTGGGCATGGCACCATTGGTGTTCATGGTGGTGGTGATGCTGGAGATGACGTCCAGATCCGAATTCGCGGTGGTGGCGGTCTCCGAGTAGGAGATGTTTGCCCCGGTGACTTTTGCGAGCACGCTGTCCACCATGGCCTTGCCGAGGACGTAGGCGGTATCCGAGATGGCACCTTCGAGCACGTCCTTTTGATCCTTGATGAGGTTCAGGTGCTCGAACAAGAGCGGGACGTGTTGGTGTTGATCCACCGTGATGGGCACATCCGTTAGAAGGGTGCGGGCACTGGTGGCACCGTTGGCATAGCCGGTGGTGGCATCGAAGGTGCTGGCGCTGGGCAAGGTGCGGATGTGGGCCTTGACGGTATCGTTGAGACGCAATGGCGAATCATCGAAGTTGGTGCCCATGCGCATGACGAATGGGAAGAGGGTCTTGTAAGACGCGATGGTCTTCTGAAGGATGAGGGTGGTGGACAGTGTTGGCATGACGGTGGATCAGTTAGAGTGCGGTGTTCAGCTTTTCTGGAGGTGTCAAAATTCCGGGTCAGTTGAGGGCGGCGAGCTTCTGGGCGAGCTCCCAGCGCTTGTTGTTGTCCGTCTCTTTTTCGAGCTGGGCGGTGATGGATTCCACGGTGTCCGGAAGGGCAGCGGAGGGAGCCGGAAGGGACTCGACATCAAAGCCAAGGGAGGCGACTTTTTGCGCGGCTTTGAAATCCACGTCCTTCACTTCTGCCTTGGTGGCTTCCAGGGCGGTCTGGATTTGTTCGCGCTCGCTGCGGAGGGTGGCGAGTTCCTGATTGGCGGTGGCGAGTTCCGCTGTGAGCGTGATGACTTGAGACTCGGCGGCGGTGGCGCGGGTCTTGAAGGATTCCAGTTCCGTTAGAAGGGCGGTCTTGCTCTGGACATTGGCGAGGACAGTCTGCAGGAATCCGGGTTTCTCCGGTGCGGCTGCGGCTTCTGCGGCAGGCGCGGCAGTGGATGATGGGGTGGCACCGCCGCCTAGGGCTTCTGGCTCGGCATCGAAGAGGGCGAAGAATTTATTTTTCATCACCCGTCCGGCGGGTGTCAAAAAAACTCAGTCCCGGTAGCGCTGGCGGGTGACTGTTAGATGCGGATCCGTCTTGCGGGTGAGGTGGATGAAGGCGGTGCCGAGGGTGCCTGCGACGGCGGAGTGATAGACTCCGGCACGATTGGGGCAGCGGCCGGCGACGAGGGCATCGAAGAACCAATCATCGACTTTTTCCCGGTCCCATGGGCAGCGATCGACGCCGCAGAATTGGCGGCCGAGATCGTGAAGGACGGCGGGAAAGATGCCGCAGCGGGGCGTGGGGGTAAGACGGATGAAGCGATCCTTGCCAGGCATCCATGCGGGCTTGCGGAGGACGGGCGAGTAGCCATCGCAGGCGAATCCGGCTTTGATGATGAGGGTGCCGCGTTCGTGACGGGCGAGGAGTTTCTCGCCGGAGCGGAACTCGAAGATGGCTCCGAGATCGTAGGAAAGGATGGCATGGACATCCCGGAGCAACACCACCGGCCAATCTCCTACGGGATCGTAGTCTTGGCCGGGGATGAGCATGGGGCAGTTCATTTTTCCACTTGGTTGGGAGTTTGATCGATATAAGAGCGGGCAGTGACTAGCCCGGTGACGATGACTCCGATGATGTAGCCGATGAGTTGCTTGAGATCTGTATGATCAAGCGACTGCAAGCCGGTGCTGGCGGCGGTGAGCATGGAGATGAGCACGTAAAGAATCAGGCGGGCGGTGGATGATTTCTGTGTCATGGCGGGAATACTTTGGGCATATCGCCCATGTTTACGGGGCGCACGTTTGCTGTGAGCAACGGCGGGCGGTGGATGATGCGGCAGTAACAATCCGAAAAGACGGCGGAGTGCCATTCTCCGGGCTCGATGGTCCATGTATCTCCGGCGCGGTAAACATGACCGGACTCGACGTGGGTGACGGTTCCCCGCTCCACGAAAACAGTCTCGCAGTTTCCGGCGTGGAAATGTTTTTTCATGGCGCCGAAGCCATCGCACCACAGGCCAAGCTCGGTATGGTCTGCATTGTGATCCTGCACGGCCATCTCGATGTTTTCCGATACCAGCATGCGGGTGCCCGCGAACATGGGGACGGCCATTTTCAGGCCGCCCTCAAACTCGATATCCAGCGTGTAGTATTCCGATGGATGATGCCGCAATGCCTCCCGCTCCAGGGAGGCGCGGATGATGCTTTGCATGTGGTATGAAGTGGCCTCGATCAACTCGTTCTTGGTGCGGGACGCCCAGCGCTGGATGACGAATTTCCAAACGGCTGCGACGGATGCCATAAAGGCCGCAAGGCCTCCAAGTCCTCCTAGGAATTGTCCAAGCGGGCCGAGATGGTCCATGATCATGGGTAAGGCAGATCCGGGGGTGGAAATGGAAGCAATGTGATATCTATCAAGCTGCTGCGGCAATGGTAAAGCGGAAGAGGCAGGATCCGGCATCTGCCAAGAAGTCAGGGCCCGCCGGTGTTATGCTTGCAGCAGTATTCACCCAAGAGATGTAGTCTCCTGGATGAATCTCGGCTGGAATCTTGGGATCACCGGTGACATCGAGCACCATGCCTGTTTCTCCAAGAAGGGTAATGGTATAACTCATGCGCGTAGCCATTTCCGCCAATGTGGCACCATTGACGTCTTTTGAATTTCCTCCAATGACGTAGCACCCGGTGGTGACGACTCCGGCTGTGGTATTTGCACTGGTAGCAGCTTCGGTGATGCCAGCGGAGGTATCGTCTGCAAGGGCGATGTTCAATGTGGTATCATTTGCGGCGTAAACATTTACCACAGTGGTCTCACTGCTTCCATCATTCGATCCGCTGAGGGTATAAGTGGCCACTGGCTTGCGCGTGAGAACGATAGCGGTAGTGGTGCCGCTGACAGTGAACATGGCGGCGACTGCGGCATTTGCCGCGAGGGCAGTGCGGACTTTTCCGGCCCATGTGGCGGCGGTATCGTCCAGAGCCACCGCGACGGTGATGGCAAGCGGGGAACCGGTGAGGCCTGCGGCGGTGACAGTGACGGTCATGTTCCCGGCGGTGGTGATGGTGCCGGCCGCGGTGGCGGTCTCCACCTGGGCTGTGCCTGCTCCCCAAACGGGATCACTGATGACTGATCCAGTGACTTGATCCATCTGCAAGGTAGCCGCATCTGCGATGACGGCTTCCAAATGGTAAAGGATATCCGAATCCGCGATGGAAACAGAAGCCACGGGCTGGCCTACGGTGATGCTGCCGGTGGTGCCGGCGGTGGTGAGTGCTGCTTTTCCGGAGAGGCCGAAGCCGCCTTTGATGGATGTGACGATCATGGGAATGGATGGTGGATTGGTTAGAAACGGTTAGAGTGTGGCGGCTACGGCCTCGATGAGGCTGGCGAGATCCGGGAAGCGGGTGGAATCCACCAGGCTTGCGGGGGCGTGGCGGGCATACCACCACTGGCCTTGCATTTCTTCCTCGGTGAGGCCGCGGCGGGTGGAGACGAAGGATTTGAACTCGGCATCGATCTTATTGATGCGGTCCCAGATGTTTGCCTCTTCTTCTTCGGTCCACTTCTTGCCGGGCATGCCGGCGGCTTTGAATTTTCCGGTGGCGAAGAGCTTTAGCTCGAGGCCTTCTTTTTTCCATTCTTCGGACGAGTCCACTCCGGCGTAGATGGTGGATATGGAGCCGATGATGGCGTCTTCTTCGGCGTGGGCCTCATCGCAAGCGCTCATCATCCAGTAGCCGGCGGAGCAGCACATGCCGGAGGCGTAGCCATAGACGCGGCGGCCGGTGGCGGAGATGGCGCGGATGTCTGCGGCGACTTGAGAGTTTCCGGCGACCATGCCACCGGGGGTATTGAAGTCGATAACGAGGGCGCGGATGGATGGATCTTCGCCGACGTTGGCGAGTTGCTGGCGGAAAAGGCCGGTATCGAAGCCGCCGCACTGCATGGCCATCTTGGAGAGGCCCTTGCCGGTGGTGCCGTGGACGCGGGCGAGGGCGATGCCGCCGTAGGTCTCGATTTGTGGGTGGGCGAGGCGTTTTTCTCCGGTCCAGAAGTCTTCTACCTCGGGGCCCACGGGATCGTCTGCGGCATTCCGATCATGACGGGCGCGGGCAGTCTCGAAGCCAGCGCACATTTCCTGGTAGCGGCCGGGAAACATGAGCCAGGGCTCTTGATAGATTTGGCTGGCGATGTGGGGCAAGGACATTGGAAGGGAGATTGGAGATTGGAAAATTGGATATTAGGGTGCCTCCGGGTCTTCTTCTGGTGTGGCGGTGTCGATTTTCTCGGCGGCGGCGGGGGCGGCGGCTCCTTGGCGGGGTGGGAAGACTTGCTCGTAGGTGAGGCCTGCGGCTTCGCATTGCTCGGTGAGCCAGGCGACTTCGCGGATGCGTTGCTCGCCGCGTTCTTGCCAGTTCATGCCATCGAATTCTTCGAAGGAGGCGAGGGTGGAAACGCCGCGATCGAGCTCATCGAGGCGGGATTTTGAATCTCTGCCGCGATCCACGGTGAGGAGGCGCTGGGAGGTAAAGGAGACGTTCCACCAGCCTTTTTGCGGGGCGTTTTCTGCCGGGACGGGGAGGCTGAGGCGGCCATTGGCGATGCCGCAGGCGATGACGTAGCGCCAGAGGCGGCGGGCCATGGTGCGGAGGCGCTTGCGGCGCTGGATGATGGTGTTTCCGGCGAAGTCCATGACGAAGCGGATGCCGGGGCCGGTGAGGTTCCCCATGTCGTCAAAGATTTCGAGGGGCATTTCGGCTCCTTGGCAGATGTCTCGCTTGAGATCGAGGATGAGCTGGCGTTGCTCGGGGGATGGGCGGCGGTCCTCGAGGACTTTCATTTTTTCCCCGGCGTCCAGGCGCGGGATCTGGCCGCCATCCATGACGTTTTCATGGGTGAATTTCTCGCCGGAGGCGGAGATGGTGCTGGTTTGCACGCCGACGATGCCTTGGCGGGCGCGTGGGGGCAGGGCGCTGCCTTCTCGCTCGATGACGGTGCCGGTGAGGGAGGCGTTTTTGATGGCCTTTTTCACGAAGCCCCAGACTTCGGTGATATCGAGGGCATGATTGACGGCGTGGGCGAAGGGCGGGACGGGCATGTCCTCGCCGGGACTATCAAACTCGCCGAAGTGGATGACGGAGCGGGCGGGGATGACGATGACGTTATCGGTGCCGGCATCCCGGAAGCCGTAGGCGATGTGGCGGCGGGTTTTCGGCGCGATCTGGATGCCGTCCACCCAGTCTTCTCCGACTTTGGGCGGACTGGCGAGCTGGGCGGCCTCGTAGAAGGCGACGCGCGGGTTTCCATCCTGCCACTTGGTGAGGACGATGAAGACTTGGGAGTCTTTGAGGGCGGCCCGGACGAGCATGGGCTGGCTTTCGTAGAAATCGAACTTGCCGGAGACATCGAAGGCGGCGGCCTCGCCGCAGACGTCGTGGAAGTAGGCCTCGGCGGCGGTGTCCCATGTGGGATCACCGGAATTGGCCTGCGGAGTCTCGGAGCCGACGAGCTTGGCGATGGAGCGGATGACGCCGCGGAGGAAGCCGAAGTTTCCGTAAAGGAAATGGATGCGGCGGAGGATCTCGTAGCGGGAGAAGGCATCGAGCTCTTGCCGGGCCTCGATGGTGGGCCACTGGATATAGCCGCGATCCGTGGTGTGCCAGGCTGCTTGGTAGCCGGACCAATTCGCCTGCGGCTGGGAGATTTCCAGCGTGGCGGCACGCGCGGGCGATGAATAGCGCGGTTTTTTACTGCGGGAGCGGGCCATGGGAATCAGGTGGTGAGGGTGCGCGCGGAGAAGTTGGCGTGGGTGGTCTGGGTGAGTTCTCCGGTGATGCCTGCGGCGGTGTTTTCGAGCTCTTTCAAGCGGGTTTCACAGGCTTCCATCCACTGGAGGTAGTCTTCGCGGTTGATGACTACCTGGCCGGATGCGCCATCGCCCTCGGTGGTCTTCTGGATGATGACGGTGACTTTCTCGAGCCGGGAGTGATAGGCGGTGAAGATGGCCTGATAGGCGGACGTGATCTGAACGGGCGTCCAGAAACGGCGAAGGGGTGCTAGGAGTCTTTCATCGGCGGCCATTGGTGAGGGCGGGGTGTCAAAAGGGGGTGGATCACCAAGTGGCGATTGCCACGCGCTTCCAAGTATTTGTGGCAGTACAGATGTAGATGTAAGAAGAATCCCAAGAGATATCCCCGGCGGTGCCTGTGGCTGATGCACTTGCAGGGACGGTCGGAGTCGAGACGTTGAGGCCAGTGCCGATGTAGAGTTTTTTTGCGATGCCTACACCACCGGAGAATTTTGCGGACCCGGTGGTGGAAGAAGTGGAGTCTGTGGTGTTGGTGAAATTATTAAGAGCCGCGTTGTTGAATGTGCCGCTCATCGCGTGAGTCGATGTCACAGCATTGAAATCAACACTTGCAGTACCAAGTCGGTCTTGCACCCTCAGTCGCCCAGAACTATTGGCCGAAGTCGCTGACAACCTTCCGACATTCAAGGTCCCGTTTGTGTCAACATAAGCCTCACCCGCTGTGGAGTCGCCAGATCCTGGTAAGCGTACTTCAAACGGGAAAGCGGCCACCCCAGTCGCTCCAGAGGTGCCAACTCTAACGAACCCACTGGTGAGCCGAATGGTGTTGGTAATCGCCCCAGATGAGTCCGACCGAATGACCGGCACGCTGTTTTGAGTCACAGTCCAATCCCCCGTAGGCGCAAGGCTCCCGGTTGTTGTGCCAGTCCCTCCTAAGTTTACAGCCACCGTTCCTCCAGCCGCAGCAGTGCTCATCGTTGTCCCATCTCCAAAGGTTAGGACTTTGCCAGATGCAATTTTTGGTCCGGAATCTGTGACCCCAAAAACCTTTGAGAAATTCCCTTGAGACGCCATGCGCCCATAGGCGGAAGTGCCGCCAGGGCTCAACTGATTGTTGCTTGCTGTCGGCTGTCCACCGATAAAAAATGCAAGTTCTCCAGTGTTCACCCCGCTCGGAATGAACTGCAATGCGCCGGCGGAAGTCCGGGCTTCGGAACCGGTCCACCAACTGCCTCGGAATTGCAGCGAGATGGATTCCACTTGGCTGTCTAGGACGCCGCTCAGGAATGTTCCCGGAGCGTGTGCTTTCCCAAGAGGATTAAAATACGCATGCCTGTATCCGCGCTGGGTTCCAGTTGCCTCAGCATCTCCAAATTGCATTCCCTCAGTCCAATACCAACACCACCGGGGGAAGGTTTGCACCAATTCCGGATATGGGTTCGCGTCGAAGTCGCTTCCATGATTCGGAAATGCCCAGATGTTGCCGACCGCATTCCCATCATGCCCTTCCCAAGTGATGCGTTGTTGTGCTGGAATACGCAGCCCACCGGCTGGAGTAGTTCCTTGGTCGGCATTGGTTGCTCCGGTTTTTAGATATGAATCGGAATTATATTGAGCAACTTTACTGACACCTCCAGTGGTTGACAGTTGTGATGTAGCTACTGCGTCTGAGATACCATAGCCGGACAAAGTTGTCGGCTTGCCGCTGATGGATTCCCATGTGAGCGATGAAGGAGGATCGATATTGGCAAGCTGGCCGCTGCTATTCCATGAGAGGATTTTCCCATTCTGCGGAGTGACGCTTTGCGGGGCGTAGCCGCTGGAGGTCTTGCGCTGGAAGATGTAATCGCCGGTGGACTGGGCGAGGGCGGTGGCTGTTAGAAATGCGGCGAGGAGGAGGTGTTTCATGCGCGGCGGTAGAGTGGGACGTAGTAGGTGATGCCGTTGTGGATGACTTCGAGGTCATCTCCGGCGGTGACGCTGACGACGGGGCCAAACGGTAAAGGGTCCTCGGTGGTGACGACCGGGATGCTGGTGCTCGTTTCGCGAGTGATGGAGCGGTGGAGCTGGAGGCGTCCGTAGGAGACGGTGTGGATCACTTCGCCGGTGACAACATGGCGGGCCATGATATCGAAAATGAGGACGCGGGCGGTGAGATCGATGGTGGCGGCGCGTTGGATGGTGCAGATGGCGTTGTCATAATCATGCACGATGCCGGCGCCGGTGGTGAGCTGGATGACGGCATCTGCGTCCTCATCGTTTTCATTATTTTTGGCGGTGAAGATGAGAGCGTAATTGTCTCGCGGCACGAACTCGGTGCCATCGAGATTGCGCATGGGCAAGGTGAGGGTGATCTGGGTGCCGATGAACCCTTCGCGGTGGAGTGTGTCCATGGGCTGATCAGGAAAAGGGGTGGAAAGTGGCCAGGGTGAGCATCACCTGAGAGGCGGATGTCAAAAGGCTACGCGGCCCGGCCCTCTTTGCGGAGGAGGGGCCGCTTGATGGTCCACATGGCGATGCCGTACTTGAGAGTATCGAGGAAATCGTTAGGCCCGGTTTTTTTCCAATCCCACTTCTCTTTGTTGGTGGTCTTGTTTTTCTTCTTGTAGGGGTGCTCGTTGCAGAGCTCGGCGATGATGTCATCGTCTTCCTCGGTATCCGTAGGGAGGAAAATGACGGGTTTGCCGCCTTTGAGGCGCTTTTCCCGCTGGGAAAGCATGTAGATGATCTCCCACTTGAAGGGGCGATCCGCGATGGAGTAAACGAGGATTTCCTCGTCGCCATAGTTTCCGCCGATGTAGCGGAAGTTCGTGGAGACGAGCTCGGTGACGTTCTCGACGTCCACGCCCTTGACGGGCCAGATGGGCACGAGTGAGTCCACCTGGATGCGATCCATGCACTCTTCGCGGATGGTTTTGGCGATGTGGCCTTCGTCGCAGAAGCCCTCGGTGCAGTAGAGTTCCTCGCCATTTGGTCCGATGACTGGGACGTCAATCCAATCGAACGCTTCCGCCAGGGAGAGGGTGACTTTCCAGTCCACGATCCAGAAGTTCCCCTTGGGGCAGATGGCGAGCTTGATGGTTTTGCGGACGTCGCCCTGGACGTCGGTGATCTGGGTGAGCCAGATGGGAATGAATGGCACATGCCCCCGCTCGTAATAAGTGGGGGTGCCCACCACGCCACCTCGGCAGGCAAGGACATCGGCGTGTTTCAAGACGGCACCGGTGCGCTCGTAGGGTTCGCCGAAGTTTCGCCGGTAGAGGCCCTCGAGGAGTTCCGGATTTCCGTCTGCTTGGATCCACGCCACGGCGATCTCGCCAAAGGTGACAAATGGCGAGTAGGCATCCCAGATGTGCACGCTGCGGATGGCGGGGTCTGCCTTGGGATTGGTGGCGACGTATTCGCAGGCCTGCATGGCTGCGCGTTTCTGGTAGTCGAACAGGCGGCCACCGCACATCTCGCACTTGATGTAGGCGTCGGATTTCACCTTATCCATGAGGTAGCCGCCGGCGAGGTCCTTGAATTCCTTGGTGGAGAAAACGAGGTTTTCCTTCTTCATCGCCTGGACGTGGCCGCAGCACGGAAACGGAAACCGCACCTCGTCCATGGATCCTTTCTTGTATTCGATGGTGATCTGGTCGGTATCGCCGGGCGTGGAGAAGCCGATGATCTTGGAGTTTTTCGAGCGTTTCACCCGCCCGCGGGCCATGTCCACTGTGGTCCCCTGCCCTTCGTGGTGTTCATGGATATCCAGCTCGTCCATGATGAGGATATCGATCGTCTTATTCTGCCAATCCCCCGTGGTGGCCGCCGATAGCATGTAAACGGTGGCGCTGCGGAAAAAGAAGGTGAGGTTATTCAGCGAGTCCTCCTCCTCGCCGATCTCTTCGAGAAGATTGTTGTAGGTGATCCACTTCTGCAGGCGGATCTTGGAGATTTTTTTGGCCTCCTCGATGGAGTTGATCGCGTAGCCCATCGGGCACGGCCGGTGCACGATCATCCAGCAGATGATGATCAGCACCGCCATCGTGAAACCGGTCTGGCTGCTCTTACGGATCCAGAATTCTCCCTTGCCCGGGCGTTTCACCCAGCGCATGAGCTCCCGGACATACGGCGAGTGGGCCGATGACCAGAGCATGCCTGCCATTTCCGGGTTTTCCGTCGCCGGGATCCGGAGCACGCGCTCCGCCCATTCGTAAATCTCCTCGGCTGGCTCCGGCTTGTAAATCCCGAGCATCACCCCGACCACAAACTGCCGGACGTCTGTGGCACCGTATTTCACCGGAACACCTCCTCCTGGAATCGCGCGAAAAGCCGATCGCACTCCTTGTTCCAAGCATCCATGATGTGCGGAGTCACCGGCATGCCGAGGATCTCGCACATCGTCCGCGCGAGTTGCCGGGTCTCCCGCTCCACCGGCGCGTGGAATTCGTGAATCATCGCCTCCGCCTCCGTTCGCGGAATCAACTTCCGCAACCGCTCCGCCTCATCCGTGAGCGCTTTTTGCGCGGGCCCGATCCGCGCCACCGTCGCCAGGTAATCTTTCGCCTGACCCGGATCCGTCGCAAACCGGTGCAAGCGCGGTTCCAACTCCAGCAGCCTCCGCAAAGTCTGCTCCGGCCCGATCTCCCCCTCCTCCACCGGCACATCCAGCACCTTCTTCCGTTCCGCCGCCTTCTCCGATGGCAGCACCACCGCCAACGGCAGCTCATCCGGAATCTCCGGCCCGGCCTCCGACGATCCCTTTTCCCGCCGATGCAGAATCACCGCCTTGTTGATGCCGTCCGGAATCCGCAGCTTCATGTTCCGCGTCCACCAGCCCATCATTTTCTCCGGCTCATCGAACGGAACCTCATCCCCGGCCGCCACCCCCTTCGCCCGCCAGCGCTTCACCG
>JACCDR010579080.1_pt1 | contig 20027 bp, 26 predicted proteins | sample 7446431 | NCBI WGS metagenome assembly JACCDR01 (sample SAMN15323443, study PRJNA562643) | freshwater metagenome | isolation source: river surface water | place: USA:Blue River Watershed | collected 2017-08-17 | reverse complement strand
CTGCCGACACCGCGGTGGGCGTGGCGATCCTGCCGCCGCCGATCATCCGGGCCGCACCGCACGCCATCACTGTCACCAGCACCCCGGCAACGATCACGATGACCGGGCTTCGTGCCTCCATCACGAGAACCATTTGAGGAGGTGCTGGCAGTGAGTGGTGTGGTCGATGTGGGCGATGCCCTGGAGCTGACGTTTTCCACGGTCACCGGCGCGACGGTAACCGCCACCTGGCTCGATCCCGACCAGGTGGCGGTCATCGCCGAGGTCGAGGTCGAGGAAACCCCGTCGGGATCCGGGAATTTCCCCTACACGTTTCTGGCCAGCCGCGCCGGGGTGTGGACGGCGCAGTTTCGTGCCTCCGGGGCGGCCACCCAGTTCGAACAGTTCTGGGTGCGCGCGGCGTCGATTACCGGGCCGCCGCCGCTGGCGGTGCTCGGCGACGTCGGCGCGCAGTTCGGCACCCTCACCCCGGCTCAGGCCGGAATCGCCGGATGGCTGCTGCGGGCAGCTTCCCGGCTGGTCCGAGCCCAGTTCCCCACCATCGACGCGAACATCGATGCAGGCACATTGGACGCTGAAGTTGTCGCGCTCGGGGTGGCGAACATGGTGCTCAGAGTCTTGAGGAACCCCGGGGGTTTGAGGTCACGCACTGTCGGGCCGTTCTCCTGGACCTACGACACCACTCACGCCGCCGGTCTGCTGGTCGTGACCGCAGGCGAGGCGGCGATGTTCACCGCCGCGGTGGCGCCGGTGACGTATCCGGTGGGCACCATCCGGGTCAAGGCGGGCCTGGTCCCGGAGAAGGGACGCAGCCGTGGTTGGTGCTGGTGACGGGGAGACCGTGACCGTGGTGCGTCCCCCGCAGCTGGACAGGTTCGGCGATCCGGTGCCGGGATCGACGCCGGAGTTCGATGTACCGGGGTGCCTATTCGCGCCGGGCAAGTCTCAAGAGCAGCTTTTCGGGGCCAACACCGTGGACACCGACGGTGCTATCTACGCGCCGGCGGGATCCGACTTCCGGGCAGCTGACAAGGTCCGGATCCGCGGCGAGATGTTCTCTGTGGTCGGCAAGCCGCGGTTATGGGGCAGCGAAGGCGTTGTCGGCGCGGTGCGCCAAGTCACCGGCTGACCAGCATCAAGGGGGTGTGTGGTGGCTAATCCGCGGGGGCGGGTGGTTTACCGCTCAAGAACCATGGAGGCCCGATTCCGCATGGACCGCAAAGGCATGCGGGAAATCGCGATGGGCGACGAGCTGCTCGAGGGAGTCGTCCGGCTTGCCGAGACTGTCGCAAAGCCATGGGCAATCGACTTTTCTCCCCGCTCAGATGACAACTCCCCCGGCCATGTGCACTACCAGGATTCGTTCGTCGTCGTGCCCGGGACAGCCACCATCGCCGCCATGAGACGTGTCGCCGCCCGGCTGTGGAACACAGCCCCCCACGCCGCCACGGTCGAATTCGGCGGGCCGAGAACCGAAGCGCACCACCCGCTGGGCAAGACCCTGGACTACCTGAACTTCCTGGGCCGCCACCACAACTAGCAGAGCCGCACCCGGGTCGGGTGGATCGCCCGCGGCGGACGCCGTCTGGATACCGGCCCGGTCCGCGGCACGGGCTCCGGCTCGGCAATCGCCGCACTGAGCCGACCCAGCGCCTTGGCCGCTTCGGTGAAGCATTGCGCGAGCTGCCGTAAGGCCTGCCCTATCGCGCACAGCGCCTCCCATGCCCTGACAGCCAGGGCCTGGAATTGGGCCACCGCTTGGGCGGCCAGCTGCTGCATATCGGCGGCGCCGTGATGCCAGCGCCAGGCGCAGACCTCCGAAGCGAAGTAGGCGCTGGGTGAACTCCCGGTGATCTTCGCCCGGCATGGGCAGGCGCACAGGCCGTCCACCGCGGCGTCAATGGTGTCGATCACGTCCATGTGCCGATTGTGGCAGGGGGTGGCCGTGACCAGCCCTTTTCTTCGGTTCCCCGATGTTCAGCGCGTCCTGGTCGATGACCTCGAGACGCTGGCCGGAGACGAGCACACCGGAATCCAGACCCCGGCCGATCTGGCCGGGGTTTTGCCGTTCGTGCGGATCATGCGCACCGGCGGCTGGTCCGATCGGCTCAACGACTTCTCGACGGTCGACATCGACGTGTTCGCCGGGTCCTACGGCGAGGCCGAGGAGCTGGCGGAACGGGTCCGGCAACGGCTCGTAGGCCCACCGCCGCCGGTGGGGGCGCTTGACCGGGTGGTGTGTGAGGTCGCGCCGCGTGAGCTGCCGTGGGGCCTGAACGAGATCCGCCGCTTCGGCGCCACTTACTCGATCACCGCCCGTCGGCGCATGTCTTCCTGACCCCCCGCGTTTGTCGTCCCCCCGCGCCCGGGGCCGGGGGTGCGGTTTGCCCACCACACCACCATTTCCGCCCCGCCACGGGGCACAACTGCCTCCGCTGAAAGGGGCTTCGCATGCCGTACGCGACATTGCGGGACAAGAAAAACCAGCTCATCAGGAAGGCCCGAGACGGTTCGGTGTTCGTCGCTCCGTCGTCGGCCACGGCAATCGGCGCGCTCACCACTGGTGCTGGCGCGGATCTGTCGGCCCTGCCCGCCGGATACGTGGATCTGGGGTGGACCAGCACCGACGGCTCCACCTACAGCCGCACCACGGAGACCTCCGACGTGCAGTCCTTCGGCTCTGTCGAGCCGACAAGGAGTGACATCACGAGTGACCGCATCACCATGCAGGTCACCGCGCAGGAAACGTCTTTGCTCACCCTGGGTCTCTACACCGGCGCCGATCTGACCGGGGAAGAGGCGGCGGCGACCACAGGCGAGTTCGCGATCGAGAAGCCGGCCCGGCCGGGCTTCCGCTACCACCGGGTCTTGGGTCTGTTCGTGGACGACACGGACGACGGAGAACTGTACATCGCCCGTTTTATGCCTCGTGCCCGAATCACGGAGTTCGGCGAGCAGCAATTCACGGATGGAGATGACCCTATCTCCTACCCCATGACGTGGACCGGCTTCGAGGACAGCACGCTCGGCTACAGCCACAAGTGGATCTTCGCGGGGCCGGGATGGCTGGCGCTGCTGGAAGACATGGGCATCGACCAGGCCGCATAACCCCAATCGAAGCAGCCGGGGCGGTGCACCGTGGTGGGCTCGCCGTCCCGGCTTTCTCCTTGCCCACCAACAACATTTCCGATCCAAGGGAGCCGGTATGGCCAAGCCCATCGCGTTCACCCGAAAAGACGAGAACGGTCGCGAGCACACACGCATCGCCTACACACCGGCTGAGGCCGTGCGGATGCGCTTCGACGGCTGGAAGCAAGTCCCCGAGCCGGTCAAGACGCTCAAGCCACCGGCCGGCGAATCCACCACCAGCAAGCCCTGACCTGCAAAGGAGCCCACCACAACCATGTCCCTTGTCGACGAAACCTTTCTGCCGCCAATGACGCAGACCTACCAGCAGTCCGCGCTGCGGATCGTGGCGAACTACCACGCCACCGACGGCATGACCCCCGAGTCCATCGAGATCGAGGTGGGGCAGCCGGACCAGTTCGCGGCGGCCGACATCCCCGCCATCTGCGAACTGGTCAACGCGCTGGCCGGGGTGCCCCGGGCGCGTTACCAGCCAACACGAATCAACAACAGCTACAGCGGTGAGCGCGAGAACGGGGGCCTGTGATGAGCGAGGCGAACGACAGCACCAGCAACGAGATGCCCGAGCCCCGGCCCGCCGCGCTCGACCTGGATTCTCTCGAGCGTGAAGGCGGCACACGGCTTCCGTTCGACTTCACGCTGGGCACCAAGCGGTTCCTGATGGCCGACCCGGAGGAACTCGACTGGCAAGACCTGGTCGCGGGCATGCAGAACCCTGTCGTGTTCTTCCGCCGGGTTCTGCCCCCAGAGGACCGCGACGAATTCTTCCGCCAGCACCTGCCCAGCTGGAAGCTCAAGGTGCTGATGAAGAAGTACCAGGACCACTACGGGCTGCCCGACGCCCCAAATGCCGCCGGCTTGCCTCGCTGATCAGCAGGTATGGGCAAGCCATCCAGTACGACCTGCTGACCTGCCCGGCCCGGATCGATCTGGCCACCGAATGGCGGGCGCGGCGGTGGAAGCGGCTGCTTCTCCTGATCGACAGGCTGCCGCAGACCAGCGCCTTCGTCGAGGCCCTGTCCCAGGACGAGGAGCTGGCCGAGCAGATGCTGCGTCGGCGCGAGCGGGAGAAGGAGACCAGGGCCAAGCCGCCGCGGCGGCGGATGGTCGATTGGAGTCCTACGGTCGAGATCCTTTCCGCGATTCTCGACAGGCTCGGTGAACTGACGCAGGCCGTCGCCGCTCTGGGAGGCGCGAAGCCGCACAAGCTGCAACGCGCGCCGGTTCCCGTCACCGCCTATGACCGGGCGCGGGATCGCATTCGGGAGAAGAAACACCACTCTCTGGTCGCCCGGGTGCTTCCCGGCCGCGGCCAGGCACGACCGCAAAAACCTGGTGATGGAGGGGGGTGACCCCCTCCATGCCATATTCCGCAGGCACAGCGTTTCTGACCGTGGTTCCCAGCTTCGTGAACATCCAGCGGGCCATGGAAAAAGAGGTCGGCCAGATGGCTGAGAGCATCGATGATGCCCTCAGCCAGGCGATTCCTGACGGCATGCGGGAAGGGTTCAAAGAGGCCGGGAAGATCGCCCAGCAGGAGGGGCGCAAGGTCGCGGAGAACTTCGCCGGCCAGTTCGCGGGCGCGGTAAAAAAGCACTTCGACGCTGCCGCCAAGTCCTTCCCCAAGGTCGAGGTCACCGCGGACACTTCTGCTTTTGACCAGCAGCTTCAGCAGATGCGCAAGGATCTGGAAACCCTGCGCGACGCGAAACTCGGCGTCGACCTGGACGAGGGCGATCTTTTCGCCGAGGTGGCCCGGCTCAAGCAGGTCATCAACGACCTTGATGGGCAAACCATCAGCGTCGAGGTCCGCTCCAACCTGGCCGCCGCACGCGAGCAGCTCGAGGCCCTGGGCGGGTTCTATGAGGAATTCAGCCCGGCCGCAATCGCCGCCAGGCAGAAGGCCGCTGCGGAGGAAGCCGCCCGCGCCGCCCAAGACGCGGCACGTGAGGCCCGGGTGCTGGCCGCCGAAACCGGTGAACGGTACGGCGGCGCGTTCGCCACCACGGCCGCGCGGCGCATCACCGCGGCGATGAAGTCTTTCGGCACGCCCATCGCCGGGGTGCGGCTTGAAGGCGTAGAGGCGCAGGTGGAGGAGATCCGCCAGGAGCTGGAAAAACTGTCGCACGTCGACATCGACATCGACATCCCGGCCAGCTCCTACCTGCACGAGATCAACGCCTTGGAAAAGCGGCTTGAGGAGATCGAGAACAACACGATCGATGTCAAGGTCCGCTCCAACGTCCGGCAAGCACGCGCTGAAATCCAGTCGCTGCTCGACTTCGCCCGCGGTGGTGACGCGGAGGAAGACGGCGCCGAGAAGGGGCGCGAGTTTGGTGGCGCGTTCGCTGACGCGGCGACCAAAGCCATCAAAGCCGGCCTGGCCACGCTGCCCGACATCGAGCTGAACGCCAACTCCAGTGATGCCGAAAGGGAAATCGCTGCGATCCGGGCACAGCTGCGGGCACTGTCCGATGTCGAGGTCGGCGTGGATGTCGACGCTGCTGACGCGTTCGCCCAGATGAAAGCGCTGTCGGAACGGGCTCAGCTGCTTTCGTCGCAGGACATCGACATCGAGGCGCGGACCAACCTGCTGGCGTTCATGGCCGAAATGGGCGCAGTCCAGGCAATGATCAACCGCCTGGATGGCCAGGACATCGACGTGGATGTTGACGTCGATTCCGGGATCGCCAACCTGCGCAACCTCGCCGACACCGCAGGGATCTCCATGTCCCGCCTCGGCATGATGATCTCGCTGGGTGCCTCGCTGGGAACGGCCATCGTTCCTGCCGCCGCGGCGGCAGCCGGAGCCATCAGCGCCATCGCCACAGCCGCGGCGTCGGCGGGCATCGGCATCGGCGTGCTTGGGCTGGGCTTGTTCAACGTGGTCGGCGCCGTATCAGCGCTGAACAAGTACCAGAAGGACGCCAACAAAAGCGCTGTCTCGCTGGCCGGGGCAGAAGACCGCGTCGCTAACGCCGTCGACTCCGTGCGCTCCGCTCAGCGCAGTCTCACGCGCGCCGAACGGGAACGGCGTCAGGCCGTCGAAGCGCTCTCGCGGGCGCAGGAGGAGGCCCGCCGCCAGCTCGAGGACATGGCCCAATCGGTCAAGGCCAACTCGTTGGCTCAGCGCCAGGCCCGTCTCGACGAGGCGGAGGCCAAGCGGGAACTGGACAAGATTCTGGCCAACCCGCGAGCTTCGGAGGAGGAGCGGGAACAGGCCAGGATCACCTACGAGCAGCGCGTTTTGCAGCTGGAAGACCTGACCATTCAGCAGAAGCGCCTGGCCGAGGACAAGAAAGCCGCGGACAAGGCCGGGGTGCAGGGCAGCGAGCGTGTGCTGGCCGCCCAGGAGCGCATCGCGGACGCCACCGAAGGTGTCGTTGCCGCTCAGCAACAGCTGGCGGCATCCCAGCGTGCTCTGGCCGCCGCCTATGCGAAAACGGGCACCGCCGGCGGGGAAGCACTGGACAACCTGCAAGAGGCCATGGACGCGCTTTCGCCTGCGGGACAAAGGTTTGCGCTCTTTTTGTTCTCACTGAAGGACGAATTCAAGGGGTTGCAGGCCGCGGCTGAGGGCGGGCTTCTTCCTGGTCTTGAGCAGGGGATCCGCAATCTTCTCCCGCTCATGCCCGCCGTGGAGAAGCTCGTCGGCGAGGTGGCTACCACTCTTGGCGGGATTTTCGTCGACTTCACGGAGTCGATGAAAGATCCGGTGTGGCAGGAGTTCTTCGGCTACCTGGCGGCCACGGCATCGCCGACCTTGCAGGGTATGGCCACCTTCGCGATTAACGTGGCCACGGGTATCGCGGGGATCCTCAACTCGCTGTCGGGGTTCAACGGCTCGATCGGTGACGGGCTGCTGCGGTGGTCCGAGGGGTTCGCCAACTGGTCACGGACGCTGGACCAGAACGAGGGCTGGCAGGAGTTCCTGGGCTACATCCGCGAGGCCGGACCTGCGGTGATCGATTTCTTCGGGAATCTGTGGAACCTCGTGGTCAAGGTCGTGGAGGCGGCTGCTCCTATCGGTCTGGTTGTGGTGCAAGCCTTCTCGAAGCTGTTCGAGTGGCTGTCCAAATTGGACACCGACACCTGGACCATCATCATCGCCTCGATCGCCGGAATCGGCGCTGCGCTGCTGGCCGTCTCGGCGGTCACGGCGGCGATCGGCACCGGCATCACCGGCGCCATCATCGCCGGCGTCGCACTCGTCGCCGGTGGGCTGGCACTGCTCTACAGCAAGGTGGAGCCTCTGCGGGTCCTGGTCGACGAGACCGTTGCCGCGATCGGCACCGGGTGGACGGTGCTGTGGGAGTCGGTGCTGAAACCCACCTTCGACGCGATCGGCTCGGGCATCTCGGTCATGCGCCAGCATTGGGACGATCTCTACCAATCCATCTTCGTGCATGTCTTCTCTGCGATCACGGGTGTGCTCGGCGCCTTCTGGGAGACCCTTAAGACGATCTTCCGGGCCGTATCGCCGCTGGTCACAGCATTCCAGACCGTCTTTAGTGTCGCCTTCGGCATGTTCCAGATCGTCGTTCGAGCCGCCGGAGTGGTATTTGAATGGCTCTGGGACAGATTGAGGCCCGTCTTTGGATTCATAGGTGTCGCCTTTGAGGTACTAAAGGCGATCTTTCAGGTCGTGTTCGGGCTGTTCCAGATCGGAGTCAAGATCATCGCGGCGATTTTCTGGTGGTTCTGGGAGACCGCGATTCAGCCCGTGTGGAACCTGCTCAAGCCGATCTTCACGTGGCTCGGTGAGGTCATTGAGAAACATGTGGTGCCGCCGTTCAAGCGCGGCATGGAGGCGATCGGCAAGGCCTGGGACCTCCTGGTCGAGGCCGCGAAGGTACCTATCAGGTTCCTTATAGAGACGGTCTTGAATAATGGCCTGCTCGCAGGCTACAACAAGATCGCTAAGTTTTTCAAGGTCAAGCCCGACGACGTTCGCATCGACCTGCCGCAGGGCTGGGGAACATCGCTGGGCTCTTCGACCGGCGGCTATCGCGGGTTCGCCCGCGGCGGCAAGGTCTGGGGCGAAGGAACCGGAACCAGCGACTCGATCCCAGCCTGGCTGTCCAACGGGGAGCATGTGTGGACAGCCGCGGAGGTCGACGCGGTCGGCGGCCACGACATGGTCTATCGGCTGCGCCAGATGGCTCTCGACGGAACCATCCCGCGGTTCGCCACAGGCGGCGCGGTGGGTGACTTCTTCGCCGGCCTGGTGAAGAGAGCAAGCGACGTGTTCTCGGGCATCACCAACTTCTTCTCCGACCCGCTGGGCGCCATGAAGCGCCTGGCGAGCCAGCTCCTCGAGCTGGTCCCCGGGAAAGACAGCGAGATGGTCCAGATCGCGCTCGGTATGCCCAAGCGCGTGGTCGAGACGCTGACCCAGAAGGTCGACGAGTTCTTCAAGGCCTCGGCGACCACGCAGGGCAACCCAGGTCCGACAGGCCCAGGGCCAGGGTTCCTTCCCTGGCCAGCAGGTCCGTACGCCCAGCGCGGGGACTCCGGCGTGTGGCGCAACATCCTGCAACTGGTCCGCGACAGCGGAATCCCTTACCACTTCGGGAACAGCTACCGCCCAGGCGATCCACTGTGGCACGGAAGTGGCCGCGCCATCGATTTCATTGGATACAACCAGGATGCGCTGGGTCAGTTCTTCATGAACATGCAGGGCAGGGTGCTGGAACTCATCCACACCACGCCGCGGTCCGGTTACTACGTCAGCCGCGGCCAGCGGCGCTCGTCCATGGGTGAGCAGGACGCGCTGCACCGGGACCACCTGCACATCGCGATGGACTCCGGCGGGCTTCTGCCCACCGGCTGGAGCCACATCTTCAACGGCACCGGCCGGCCCGAGCCCGTCCTAACCGGCGGCCAGTGGGACTCCATCATGACGCTGGCCCGCGGCGGAGACGGCGCATCGGCAAGCTACAACTTCAATTTCCGTGACACGACCCTGGACCCCGGCAAGCTTCGGGCTCTCCAGGATCGCGAGGCAGCGCGGGCACGCCGCGGCCGGGCTCGGTAACACCGGCTCGGCCTTCCCGCGCACATCTGTTCACCAAGGCCACCCCAGCCCCGGCGCGACCGGCTGGGGTGGCCGTGGCCAGAGGAGCTGTTCCAGCCGGTCAAGGTGCCGCTCCCGCTCCAGGCCCACGGATTCCTCGGCAAATCCCAGCAGCAGGTCGATATAGCGGGCCAGCTGCTGCGGCCTTACGCCTGGTCGAAGTCTCATCTCTGCATTGTGGACGGGGGTCACTGTGCCGCTGTATGCCGGATCCACTCCTGTCGCCCCGGAGGTTGAGGAAGTCGTCAACGCCTGGCGCGAAGACGTTGGAACGATCTTCGCCACGTGGACTGACCCCACCGGACTGGTGTGGCCGCTGACCGACATCCATCCGGATCGCGGGTATTTCACGACTTTCGGCATCGCGGGTTGGGGCGCCTCCCCATACGAGATCGTCACCGACCCGCACCAGCGAGGCGGCGAACAGATCCGCCACATCCGCGCACTTCCCGCCAGGGTGACCTGGCCTATCCACGTCTGGGGAGAAACCCACCAGCAATTCATCGACAGATACCGGATGCTGCGCCGGGCCATCATGATGACCGTGCACCGACGGCTGCCCGGAATCCTCACGGTAAAACGGCCGGACGGATCCGCCCGGTACATCGAGGCCTGGTACGAGGACGGGTTCACGGGCGAGGCTGGCGAAAACTGGCTGAGCGCCAACCCTGTGGTCACCTTCTACTGCCCCGACGGGGCATGGCGTGACGTCGACCAGGTGGTGGAGCGACGCGGATTCGGCACCCCGCAGAACTTTTACTCCCCGTTCCTGACCGTGTCTGAGTCGCAGGTCATCGGCGCGACCACCATCACCAACCCTGGCGACCTGACTGCGTGGCCGGAGTGGACCATCACCGGGCCGTGCACCTCAGTCAGCGCGATCAACAACTCGACTGGCCAGTCATTCCTGCTTACCTACACCTTGACCGCAGGGCAGACCATCACCATCACCACAGACAGGCCCACCGTGCGCGGGCCGGCCGGGGAGAACCTGGTGGGTGCGCTGAACTGGCCAGAAGCCTTTTTGTGGGGGCTGCTGCCCGACGCCAACGACGTGACGTTCACCGTCGCTGGCGGCAGCACCGGAACCGAAATCGAGCTGGCATTCAACCCTCGCTACGAAGGGGCCTGACCATGCACGAACCCCCCATCACGAGAACGGGGGGTTCGTGGGGGCAAGCTTCCTTGCGGGCCAGATGGACACCGGCGTCTTTCAGGCCACCCAGTTGTACTTCACCACCATTGAAGGTGGAAATAGCCGGTTAGCGGTCTTCGGGGCTGCTCGCCTGCACAAGCATAGCGCTCGCCTTGCAGGGGGTGACTGTGCCTGCTTTGACCGCCGAAGACTACGTGGTGCTTGTCACTGACCGGGATCTCGCCGTGGTGGGAGATCCGATCATCGGGTGGACCACTCTGGACATCACGCTGCGGTTCAACGAGCCCAGCTCCGGGATCATGGTTGTTCCCGCTGAGACGTGGATCGTCGAGCAGTTCGCACCAGGCAACCGGGTGGTGGTCATCCGCAACGGGAACGTGCTCATCGCAGGGCCGTGGGAAGAGAAACAGATCGAGGCCTCCGACGACGGAGCCCAGTCGTGGCCGGGTGTGCTGACCGTGAACTTCGCCGACGACCTGGCCTCTGTGGTCGCGCGCACGGTATACCCGAACCCGGCCGTGGACGTCGACAGCCAGGACGCCGACAACTGGACGTTCACCGGAAACGCTGAAGCCGCACTGCGAGAGCTGGTCACCAAGAACGCCGGGCCGGGCGCGCTGGTCGCACGCAGAGTGCCCCAGCTGGCGCTGGGGACGCTGGCGTCGGTGGGCACCTCGGTCGTGGTCACCGCACAGCGCATGCAGCCCTTGGGCGACGTCGCTCGACAGATCGCCGAGGTGGGCGGCGGGCTGGGGTTCCGGACAAGGCAGGTGGGCTCGCAGATCCTGTTCGAGGTCTACCAGCCGCCGGACAAGTCGGGCACGGTGCGTTTCAGCCTTGGCCTGGGCAACCTGCGGTACTCCGCGTTCACGCAGATCGCGCCGACAGCTACCGCTGCTGCCGTTGGTGGGCAAGGCGAAGGTGCCGACAGGTTCATGATCGAGCGCTCTGACCCGGCGGCTGAGGCGGCGTGGGGCCGGTTCGAGGTCATGGTGCCGCGCCCGGGAACGTCGTCGCTTACCGAGCTTGAAGACGACGGCGACAAGGCGCTCGCGGAAGGTGCCTCCACCACCCGAGTGGCCACCAACGTTTCGGACACCCCGGACCAGCAGTTTTTCACCCACTACCAGCTCGGTGACATTGTGTCCGTCGAGCCGGGCCACGGTGCTGAGGTCACCGAAATCGTGCGCACGGTGCACCTTCAGGTCCATGCCACCAGCGGCGAGTACGTGTCGGCAACGGTCGGCAGCCAGGCCGCCACCACCGACCCGGAATGGATCACGCGCATGCGCGCGATCGACGAGCGGCTTGGCCGGCTGGAGCGCTCTGTCGTCCCCGCAGCCTAAAGACTCGGTCCTTTTTAGACACACACCGGCGGGAACCGTTGCGGCCCAGATCCGGACAACGACTTCGGGAAGAAAGGCGGCTCCGCTGTGGCGTCCACCAACTGGCCTGACGGCACCCCAAAATCGGTCGATGACCACGAGTACGAGGTTCTCGGCTCGGCCTGGTCATCCGACGGAATCATCGGCGTTTCCGGTGACACCACGCCGGTGTTCGGTGACAGCACCGGCCGTCAGGTGAAGTTCCGTGCAGGAAAGCGCGGCATCGTGCACGGCCACGGCTGGGCAGCCGGCGCCACGGACATCATCGTCCCCGTGGCCGCGAACTCCTCCGGCCAGCCTCGCATCGACCTCGCCGTGCTCGGCCTAGACCGCAGCACCTGGGCGCTCACCGAGTACGTCAAACAAGGCACGCCCGCTTCCTCGCCGGTAGCACCGACCCCGCAACGCGACGCGCTGGGCGTCGCGCCTGGTAAGTGGGAAGTCCCACTCGCCAAAATCGCCGTGGCCAACGGTGCGTCCACCATCACGGCGGCCGACGTCACCTCGGTCGCGCCCTTCCTTGGCCCGCAGCAGATGCTCTATGTGGCCTCACCAACGGTGCTCGATGCGCTGCCCGGCGTCGCCGAGGGTCAGCTGGCCCATGTGGCATCGATCGCTTCCACAGGAATGCCTGTCTACCAGTATCGCAGCAGCGCATGGAAGCGCTTGGATTGGAACAACAGCTGGGGTGTCATCGGCGGAATTAAGTACCTCAACACTGTTCCCGGTGGCACCGAGCAGCTGTCTTATGCCTACGGAGCGATAGGTGACACGGGCTTCCGCACGGGCAACGTTTCGCTGCTTGCCGGGCGGCGCTACTCGATCGAGTTGTCGTCCCCCATCGGGTACAGCGCCACGATCGACGCCCAGGCGTATATGCAGTTCGACGTTCTCAAGGCTGGCGGATCCACCATTTTGAACTGGCCGGTGTCGATGAACCAGTACCCGTGCTGGGGGGTGTGGTTGCACCAATTCAGCGTCGAATATCAGCCGACAGCCGACGAGACGGTGAACTTCGCTCTCCACGCCGCCGTCGTCAAGACCATCGGAACCAACGTCAACTGGGCATACACCGCCCGGGGCGTCAACACGTACTTCAGGGTGCGCGACAACGGCCCGGCATCGCTGCTAGTCGCGGCCTGATTCCGGGCCAACTCAACGGGGGATTTCATGGCACGGCATGCATTCGGCGGCGACCTGGCCGCATGGGTTTTCACCGTCGGCCCCAGCAATGTGGCGACGCTGGCACCCAATATCGCCATCACCTTTTGGAACGCCCAGACCGGCGGAAGTCAGTACACCGACCTGGCCACCGCAGTTGACGGATCCGGCCCTATCTCACAGGTGACCTCGGGCGATGGATCTGGCGCTGCACCCGCCGGGGCAATCCCCGTGTTCTACGGCCCGCCGGATGTGCTGACCATGTGGGCATCCGCGGCCGGCCAAGCGCGCAAGCTCATCGTCGCGCACAGCCTGGCTGCCGCAGCGGCATCGCTGGTGGTGCCCCAGGTGTGGACGGCGTTGCAGGCGTTCGGGCCGATCGGCAACGCCAACATCGGCCGCGTTGAGCTTTATGCCGAACCGACCGGGCAAGTCGCTGACCTGCTCACCGCCTACTCCGGCACGGATACCGGCCAATCAGGACAGAGGCAGCGAACCACCTACCTCAACGAGAAGGGTGAGCTTCGCTGTATCGCCGCGAAATCGAACTCGGTGGCACTCCGGTTCAAGGGGCAGCCTGGCCAAACCGCCAACGTGATGGAACAGACCGACACCTCGAATAACACCATCTCGTGGTGTGCTGCCGACGGGTCGTGGCGGGCGCCCAACCTCGGGCACATCTTCACCTGGTTCACCTCGGGCAACGTTGCGGTGGGAACCGGGAAACACCGGATCTACAACGACACCGGCGTGACGCTGACGATCCGGGCGGTACGGGCAACAGTCAACACCGCGCCCACCGGGGCCGCCATCAGGGTGGACGTGAACCGCAACGGCACCACGATCTTCACCACGCAGGGCAACCGGCCCAACATTGCCATATCCAGCTTCACCTCCAAGGTGACCAACATGGACGTGGTGACCTTGGCGGACGGCGAATACCTGACCGTAGACATTGACCAGGTGGGCTCCAGCGTTGTCGGTGCCGACCTCGTCGTTCAAGTGCTGGCCTACTAGCCCGCCAGGGGGTGGTGGCCATGCTGCTGCTTGCCTTTATGGCCGTCGAAGCCGCCGACACCGCTGGTGTCGACGTCGGCCTGTTCGCCCAGTACGGAATCCTCGGCATCTTCGCCCTCATGTTGGTGGTCTTCGCGAAGGGCGCTCACCAGCGCGAGCGTGACCGGGCTGACCGGATGGAAGAGGAAACCAAGCGCCTCAACGTACTCATCCAGGACCGGGTCATACCCGCACTTACCTCTGCCGCCCGGGCCGCAGAGGAATCTTCCGAGCTGCTGCGCGCGGTCCAGCGCGAGCGCGAGCTGGCCCAGATCGCCGAAACCCGGCGCGGCGCGAAAGGCGGTGGCTGAATTGGCCGGCCCATACCAGGACCCGAATCAGATCGAGACCCGGCTGCTGCTGGTCGTCGAGATGCTCGCCACCGCTGTGGACGAGGTGAACCGGGTGATGGCCGAGATCAAGGCGGATCCGACAAGGACCGGGCCGCTACCGCCACCACCACTGAAGGATGGGAGATCCGATGGCACTCAATGATCAAGGCGGCGGGACTCCTGCCGAAGCACTTCGCCAGTCGCTGGCCGACCTCGTAGCCGAGTCGAAGAACCTGCGCGGCGACGTGGCGAAGGACGCTGCTGAACGACGGCGAGCCAACCGCCTGAACCTGGCGTTCCTGGCCGTCATCACCGGTTTCGTGCTGGGCTCGGTGATCCTGGTCTGGCAGAACAACCATCTGAGCCATCAGGTCAACGACCTGACCCAGCAGATGGCCGACTGCACCACGCCCGGCGGGAACTGCTACACCAAGGCCAACGAGCGCACAGGCTCCGCCATCGCAGACATCGTCCGCGCGGAGATCTACATGGCCCAATGCGCGAGGCTTTTCCCTGGCGAGTCCGGGCCTTCCTACGACACGAAGCTTGAGGCATGCGTCTACGAGCGGCTCGCGGATCCTGCCCGCAAGCGGTCGCCCGCCCCATCGCCATCACCGACGGGGCGGGGGTGACCGCCATGTCTGATCTGCAAATGTGGGAGTTGATCGTGGGGTTCATATCCGCGACTTTCATTCTCCCTGTCATCCAGCAGCCCACCTGGGCGCAGAAGACGCGGGCCGCGGTGACCTTCGCCTACAGCGTGGTCGCAGGGCTGGTCACGGCCTACTTGACCGGCGCTTTCGACGGGGTGCACGACGTGCGCGCCGGCGTGTCCGCGGTGCTGTTCATGCTGGTCACCTCAATCGCCTCGTACAAGGGCTTCGCCAAACCCGTGGGTGTCGCACCGGCCATCGAAAACGCCACCAGCCCACCACCACCCTGACGAACCCCAAAATCGGCCCTGGCCACACCCGCTGTGGGTGTGGCCAGGGCCGATTTTTCGTTTTCCGAAGACCTGTAAGCAGACCCGACGTTACAGCACCAGCAGCCGCAGTAGCGCCATCACCACGGGCAGCGCGACCAGCGCGACGGCCAGCCGGAACCACGTCGCCAGCAGCAGGGCCCGCCGCCACGGCCGCGATCTGTTGGCGCGGTAGTCGGTCCCGTGGGTCGGTTTGGTGCCCGGCTCCCCGATTCCCTGCCACTGCGGGGGAATCTGCTGGCCAGTGGGAAACCTTGCCCACAGAACCGGGTGCTGCTCGTCTGGATCGCTCATCGGGTCAGCAGCGCGGTCCAGGTGTTGGGTCCGACGATGCCGTCCACGGTCAGGCCGTGGCGGGCCTGGTATTCGCGTGCGGCGGTTTGGGTCAGCGACCCGAACGATCCGTCGGTGGCCAGCGCCGCCCCAGCGACGTTGAGAAGCCACTGGCAGCGCTTCACGTCGTCGCCCTTCGCCCCGACCTTGATGGTGGCCAGCGTGCCCAGCAGCGCCCGCCAGGTGTTGGGTCCGACGATGCCGTCCACAGTCAGGCCCCGGGCCTGCTGGAATGCCCGGACCGCGGTTTCGGTGAGCGCGCCGAACACGCCGTCGGTGTTCAGCGACGCCCCAGCGGCGTTGAGCAGGGCCTGCGCTTTGCGGACGCTGCCGCGTTCGGTCGGGGACTTGGCCAGCTCGGGGAGCTTGGCGATGAGTTCGGCCGGCCAGGTGGTCGTGGGGTTGGACACGGGAACCGTGCCCACGGCGGTGGAGATGCCCCAGCCGCGGGTGTTGTTTTCGGCGCCGGCGTTCTGGATCAGGGAGATGTGGATGTGGTCGGTGTGCGGGTTGCTGCCTGTGTACTGGGCCTTTTTGAAGCCACGCGACCGTGACCAGATCGACCGGTTCCAGATCACGTAGTTCACCGACGGGTGGGCGCAGGCGGCAGCCACCACGGCCGGACAGTCGATGCCGTCCACGTCGATGTCGAGGGCGTCGACCACACCGCGGTTGTTCGGGTTGTGGTCGGAGCCGCCGTTTTCGGGGCGGCCGGTGACGGCGTGGGAGGTGTCGCCGATCCAGCCGTCGGTGCGGCGGTCGCGGTTGGGCCAGCGTTTATCCAGCTCGGCGCGGCCCACCCGCAGCGCGGGTGCAAGGACGGCCATCAGACTGTCCCCCCGGCTTCGAGGCGGGCGCGGGCGGCGGCGACCTCGTCGTCTTCGGCCTGCTCGTCCCCGATGTGGTCTTCGTGGTTGTAGTCGCCCTGGCTGGCGGCGACGTTCGGGTTGGTGCTGGCCAAACCCGCCACGGTGTTGCGGTCGATCACGTCTTGTGCGTCGGTCATGAGTGGACTCCCCCGTGAAGTCGAATCGTGTATAACCTCACATTATCGAGCAAAACGGGCATAACGGGCACAGTTGCTCAGGGGAATCCGAGGAGGAGAACATGCCGCATCCAGCCGCGAGCGCGAAGTCGGCAAAGATGGCCATTGATGTGATTGCGGGGCTCGTCCCCGGTCAGGATCCCGACCCGCAGTTCACCCGGCGGTTCGTGCTCACCTCCGAGCAGTGGCATGAGCGCGAAGGCCTGTCCGATCAGCAGGCAGGATTCAAGCAGGCCGCACTGCTGGCTCAGCTCAACGGCCAGGCCGCCGGCTATGCGCAGCTGCTAATGGCCATGCCAGCACGCCTCAACTGGGTGCGCATGGACTGGGTCTGGTTCTAATCCAATGCCGGAAAATCGACCCGATGCCCTTTTTGCCGGGATGTTCCGGCGGTAGCATCCGATTCCAGGGCGACAAGCCCATACGCAGCACTTTCACCGAGACATCCAGGAACGTCCCTGCCCTGCGATTCAGGGGTGCGGCGGCGGCCACGACCTCGGGACCACGGGGCGAGCCATGACCCGAGGACCGTAACCGCCGACGCAGGAGACGCAGCCCTCATTAACGGGGGTGGTGAGGGCAGCGCCGGGGAAGACGGGGGCCGTTTCTGGAGCGGCCCCCGTTCTCGTCGCGCGAAAGCAGACTCTACCGCCAACACGTCATCAACTACGACAAAGTCCCTGTTCATTCATTTCGGGACATAACAGACCGATTGTGTCTTAGAAGGCCTCAACAAAGGCCGTGACTACCGGCTGCATGACAGGCCAGGTCACCAGCAGCAGCCCGACCGCCAGCAGCACGATCAGCACGGGATACACCAGCCTGGTCTCCACGCGGTCGCCCGCCGAGAACCGGAACCGCGGCGGCGGTCCGACGGGGTACCAGCGCCTGCGGCGCCCGGCCGGCCCGATCGGTATCGGCCACAGCAGCGGGCACGCGCTGTTGGTGAGGCAGTCGCCTAGGCAGTGCAGAAGCGAGCCCACGGCCACGGCCAGGCCTAGCCACCACCCGGCCCGGGGGGTGAGCTGGTAGGCGGTGAACGCGGCTATCAGGGCGCACGTAGCGGGCAGGGAAAGCCGCGGGCGGCGCAGGAACCTGCGGACCCGCACCCGTAGCGCTGCTGGCCGTCTGCCGCGGGGACTGACGGTCTTCAAGCCCAGGCCGGTCATGTAGAGCACCAGGGCCGCGGCCACCCATGGTGCGGCGTAGATCTGAAGGATGGTCACGGTGCCGCCGGAGAGGGCCGCCCACAGCACGGTGTGGGTTATGGTGCGGTGCCCGTCGAGGTCGTCGCGGTCCCATCGCGTTTTGGTGAGCGCGTGGATGACCGCGCCGAATCGGCCCAGAACCAGCGCTATGGCCCGGCTGACCAGACCGGCGGACCGGGAGATGGTGGAGTTGGGGTGGTCGAGGTCGGGAATCAGCGCGGCACCGGCACACACGCCGGCGCCGACGACAACGCTGGCGAAACTCGGCCGTGCGCCGTTGGCTTCGGCGATCCCGCAGCCAAGCACCCAGATCGCCGCGCCCGACAGCGCGTGGCCGTGGCCCATCATCGGGTGAGGCCCACATGCGACCAGAGCCGGGGATCCAGGTGCTCGAGCAGAAGTGCCCGGCCAATGCGGGTGATCCGGACGCCACGGTCATCACACACGATGACCTCTTTGAGGACCAGCGCATTCAGATACTCCCGTGACACCGGCGAGAACATCCGCCCTGCGGGGGTTACCCATTCCCGGCGCAGGCCGAGATGCTCGCGGAGACTCCAGTCCCGGCACCGGACCTTGCCCCGGGCGACAAGCACCAGGTGACTGATGATGGTGGGTACGTCCTCGATCATGCTGCCCAGACCTGGTCTTTGTTCCACCGCTCGATGACGCCCGCAGCGATGCTGCCGCCGCCGTGAGCGGTGCCGCCGGGGCAGGGCACGGAAACCCGCATGCTGGTGACGACGCTGACCCCGCCGACGACGACCCCTTCACAGCCGCAGCTGGCTTTGCCCGCGGCGCCGATCGGCAGGTCGGTGGGTGTGGATGGACGGGCCATGGCTGTAGGCTCCCTGGGACGAGGATTTGCAGGACTTAGAGGACTTGTCCTTCCTCCCGCGCGCTGGCCGCGCGGTTGAGGCCGTTGGGGAACGGGGGGTCTTGCCGAAAGCGGGATCGTGGCATGTGCCGCGGTCCCGCTTTTCGTGTATCACCCCAGGACAACACCGATGCTACCCGTTTCCTATTTACCAGGCAACCACGACGTTGTAAGATCGATCAGACGTCTTGCTCGTTGAATCGACAGCACACGCCCACCAAGAAAGGTGTGCCCCCCATGGCCAAGGCCGCGACCCGCAGACCGCGTATGGAGCAGCAGACGTGCGGCTTCAACCCCGCCACCCGCCAGGTGGTGTCCATCCAGCGCTGGTCGGGGTTCTCCGCCGGCCGCCACGCCCTGATCGTCACCGTCAACGACACGGTGACCTTCTGCCGGTCCGGCGGATCAGGTCAGGTCAACCGCTGGTTCGCCATCCGCGGCCTCGCCCAGGGATTCACCTATGTCGACGAAACCCGCGCCCGCGCCGAGCTGGCCAAGGCCGGCCACAACCCCCGGGAATGTTCGTGTAAAGCGGTGCTCCCGCTCGGTGGGCAGTGGTGCTCGGCCTGCGGCGCTGTGCAACCGGCCAGGAAGGAATCCCCGGCCGCGTGAGCACAAAAGTCAACGTCCTCTTGCAGGGCATCGTCGGATCCACGGCCTACGGCATGTCCCACACCGGATCGGACGTCGACCACGCTGGTGTGTTCGCGGCACCCACCCGCCAGGTGCTGGGCCTGACGCCTTTCCCTGAGAGCCTGAGCACCCGCCGACCAGACAGGACCCTGCACGAGCTGGGGAAGTTCTGCCGCCTGGCGGGCGCCAGCAATCCCAACATCATCGAGTTGCTATGGCTGCCTCAAGGCCTCTACGAGCACCTCACCCCCATCGGCCAGGAACTGATCGCGCTGCGGCAGAAGTTCCTGACCGGCCCCGCGGTACGCACGGCCTACCTGGAGTACGCGCGCAACCAATACAGCTGGCTGCTGCGCCATGTCAGCAACGAGACCACCGGCGAACGCGCCGACAGGATGGCCAAACACGGCCGCCACCTGATCCGGCTGCTCATCCAAGGGTTTCACCTCTACAGCACCGGCCGGCTCGAAGTCCGCATGACCACACCCGAAGTCGAGAGGTGCTGGGTGCTGGGGCGGCAGGTGGCGCAGGGCGAATTCGACGCTGCCGAAAGCCTGCTTGCCCGCTACGAGGTCAAGTTTGAGGGTACGACGACCCCGCTGCCGCAGAAGCATGACATGGGCGAGGTGGACACCT
>JACCDR010813661.1_pt1 | contig 20031 bp, 42 predicted proteins | sample 7446431 | NCBI WGS metagenome assembly JACCDR01 (sample SAMN15323443, study PRJNA562643) | freshwater metagenome | isolation source: river surface water | place: USA:Blue River Watershed | collected 2017-08-17 | reverse complement strand
GGCGGTGAATAGCTAGGTGCGGAACTTCGATCTGGTCTTGAGGGCTCGCAGTCGCTTGAAGCACGCAAGACGGCGTCGTTGAAGTGCTGGAGGTACAACGTCACTGCCTCTGGCTCCACCACGAGGGGACAGCGGCAGACTCAAGAAGCGTAGTGCCACGTCCGCCTCTGCAGCCTTCGTGACCAGGTATGGACGTATCAGAGGGAGCACGATCTCCGTTTGTCGTGCATTGCAGATCCATGTGTAGGACGTGCTTTGCCTCTCACCGTTCTTCGGAGACCAGCTGGATCTGGAGCCGGTCTTGAACAGCTTGTGCAGTCGGTCGACTGTCTTCTTGCAGCACATGGAGACTTTCAGAATGAGGTGGAAGCGGTCGGCGACTGCACGTTTGAACTGATGCGCTGGGTGGTGCAGCAGACAGATGCAACCTTCACCGTCTATGAGGCCTGCAGCCCAGGCAAGATCTGTTTTCTTCATGCCCGTTGTAGTATAGCTGAAGGGTAGAGGATGGCCAAGGAGACCTTCAAACACACTCGGTTCGAACCAAAGTCTGTAGAGCTGATCCAGCAGTGCAACAAGATCATCACCGACTATCTAGGACAAGGCTTGAGGCTGACCCTCAGGCAGCTGTTCTATCAGCTCGTTTCCAAGAACGTCATAGTCAACGAAGAGAAGAGCTACAAGAACCTGGGCAGCCTGGTGAGTAACGCCAGGCTGGCAGGCATGATGGATTGGGACGCCATCGAGGACCGAGTTCGCCAGCCCCGCCAGCCACCGGAGTTCGACAGCCTGGAGGACTTGGTCAAGGCAGCCTTGCGGAGCTACCGGCTCCCTCGATGGAAGGGCCAGGAGAACTACGTCGAGCTCTGGGTGGAGAAGGACGCCCTCGCGGGCGTCCTCGAGCCCATCGCCCGGGAGTACCACGTCACCATGATGGTCAACCGTGGCTACTCCAGCCAGAGCGCCATGTACGAGAGCTCCAAGCGCTTCCTCGATCAGCAGGAGGAGGGCAAGGACTTGATGCTCTTCTACCTCGGGGACCATGACCCGAGCGGGGAGGACATGGTTCGGGACGTGGGAGATCGGCTCGAGATGTTCGGTGCTGCAGTCGACGTCGTCAAGCTGGCCCTCACCATGGACCAGATCGAGCAGTACGACCCGCCTCCGAACCCAGCCAAGATCACCGACTCTCGAGCTGCAGCATACATCGCCAAGCATGGAGAGCACTCGTGGGAGGTCGACGCTCTTCCACCCAACGTGCTCGCTCAGATCATTCGCTCTGCCCTTCGAGGTGCAGTCGACAAGAAGAAGATGGACCAGATCAAGGCCAAGGAGGAGCTGGACAAGACCAAGCTGACCAAGGCCGTCCAATCGATCATGGAGGGCGATTGAAGAAGATCACCTCAGAGGACTGCTTGTCTTGCGGCCTCTGTTGCATGCCTATGAACGCACAAGACCGCTTCTGCGATGTGACCACCGAAGACTTGAAGCGGCTGCCCAAGAAGTTCGTGCGGCTGAACGTCATCAAGACCAGCACCTTCGACCTGCTGTTGTCCGCTATCGATGGAGGCGGTCAGCTGCCTCCAGCAGCCATTCGAGTGGTCACCAAGGAAGCGAAGAAGGGTCCGCTGAAGGGCCTACACTTCCACGCCTGCGCTGCATTGCAGGGCACGCCCCTGGAGAAGGTGCGCTGCTCCATCTACAAGAACCGGCCCATTGTCTGCCACACGGCAGTCAAACCTGGAGACAAGGCCTGCCGGCAGACCCGGAAGATCTACAAGGACTACCTCGATCGGAGGGCCCGTGAATCTCAGCCGTGACATCCTCATCTTCTGAGCAGTCATTGTGCGGTTCGGTCCGAACTGCCCCAAAGGATGGCTGCCAGTCTATAGTGTGAACACAGAGGAGGAAGCGAGGAAACTACTCACCCTTGCCTGTAGCACCAATGCACACGGAGAGTTCGTTGCTCGCGAGCTGGCAGAGAAGCAGACGATCAAGAATCTAGAGGCCTTCGGCAAGCGGCTCGACGAGGCCTACAACTTCATGAAGCAGAGGGAGAAGGAGAACGAGAATGTCGGACGTGGTTCAGAAGGCGTTCGAGCAGGTGCGGGATCTCATCGACGAGGTGTGCGCGCCGGCGAAGATGAGCAAGGAGGAGTACCGCGACTTCATCCACGAGACGATGAGCGAGCTCGAGGTACGTCTCGAGGCGGTAGAGGGAGAGCTCGAAGAGGAATCGGACGATGAGGAAGATGAAGAAGAGGACGACGAAGAAAGCGCGTAAGCGCTTCACCATCCGATTCGACAAACATGCGGGCTACTGGCGCTTGGGCGTCACGCCGGACGAATGGATTAGCCGTTACCACTTCGTCACCAAAGACCTTGCGATCATGGAGGGCAGAAGCCTCGCCCGTCGCAGTGAGCCTGCGCAGCTGGTCATCTTCAAGAAGAACGGGCAGATTCAGACCGAGTACACCTACGGCAAGGACCCGAAGAGACACCCAGGGTGATGATCAAGATCGGCTTCTGGAAGAGTGAGCAGGAACCTGACCTGCCCGATCCCAACGACTTCGTGGATCCCGACTGGGACGTCCAAGTCCGCAGGATGGTGGTGCGCTATCTGAACTCTGGCAAGGAGAGCGCTGCCTACCGAGGGATGTCCCGCTGCCGCTTCTGTCGCCGGTTCAACGGCAACTGCGATCTCACCGATGGAGTCTACCTCTGGCCCGATGGCCTGCCTCATTACCTCGAAGCGCATCAGGTGCGCCTGCCAGAAGAGTTCGTTCAGCACGTGCTCGATAGGATGCAAGCAGAGCCTGACACGAAGTTTCTTCCTTACACTCCAGAGCGGCTGAAGAACATCGATGTGAGGACCAAGAAGAGGACAAGATGATCATCGGGCTGTCCGGGCTGGCAGGCAGTGGGAAAGACACCGTTGGCGACTTCCTCGTGCAGGACCATGGCTTCGTGAAGGTGGCCTTGGCAGACGAGATCAAGCGCACTGCCCAACGCTGGTACGACTTCACGGACTCTCAGCTCTGGGGCCCATCCGAGATGCGCAATGCGCCAGACAAACGCTATCCGAAGGGGCCCGACGAGTACCTCACTCCTCGCTACGTTCTGCAGTTTCTAGGCACCGAGGCCGGCCGCCAGTTCTACGACAACACTTGGGTGGACATCACCCTTCGTGCCGCACGCCTAATTCTTGGTCCGATCTACAACCACGCCGCATACTCTCAGAAGCATGGGGTGCAGATGTGTGGTTGTTGGAATGACGATCGTCACTCCACACATCCACCCGGATGGAAGAACCCGCTGCAAGGGGTGGTCATCCCCGATGTCCGCTTCAAGAACGAGATCAAGGCCATTCGAGAAGCTGGCGGCAAACTCGTGCGGATTGTGCGTAGAGGCGCCGGTCTTCAGGGGGCCGGCGCCCAGCACCGCAGTGAGACGGAACAAACGGAGATTCCCGACTCCGAGTTCGACCACATCATCACCAACTACGACACGCTGGAGTGGCTCCGGCAGTTGGTCGAGAGAATGATGATTCGCCTTTCTTGATCCACCCAACATCATCGAGTAGGACCGCAGGAGGTTGCAGATGAGCTTTCCTCTCTCCCTGAGTCAACAAGACTACGAGGCACTCATCTACTTCGCCCGCAAAGGAGCCACGACCGAAGACGAGCAAAGAAAGCTCGAAACGTTCCTCGTGAGCCTGGAAAAGAATGCGGGCATCACCCGCTACTTTCTCTGGGTGCAGTGGCAGGAGATGAAACAACCTCTGCCGCCCACAGCTGAGTTCCCTGCCAAGTGGCCGCCTGAGCTGCGCCACCGCATCGAGCTCATCACCCGCGCCATTTCCCGCTCGGACGTGGAGGCGGTCCTGGATCGCAAGGCCTCTCAGCCCACCAACGTCGTGGTCACGGCCGACCCGGCCGGCATCGTTGGGTGGCAGACCCTCGACAACTACTTCGCGGCTGGGTGATGGGCACTCAGGAGCAGCTGAAGGAGAAGATCGCCGAGAACCAGATTCGGGCCCTTCGAGATCGAATCGCGGTTCTGGAGACCGAGCTGGTGAGCCAGCCCATTGAAGCTCTCCGACATATGCAAGCCCTCCTCAACGTACTGCAAGAGCACAACATCGAAGACCGGAGAGCTGACGACGCCATCAAATTCCTAACCAACAAGCGACTCAAGGGGGAATTCGTCCCCATCAAGTGATGCAGTACCTCTCCAACTCAGAGGTGTGTGGTGTTTCCTGTTCTTGCTACGAAGTCCGTTGCCCTTTGGCTGTTCAGCTTGATGACTTGGCTCGCGCCTCCTGAAGTCATTGCTGCTCGCCCACAGTACCCGGGGTGGGAGGAGTCTCCAGATCAGAAGGTCGCCAGGTATGAGGCGATTGCCCAAGATATCCATCAGGTGATTTACGACCCGAGTACGGAGCCACTGTATCAAGGAGAGCACGGCAGGGCGCGTACTGCCGCCCTGGTCTTGGCGGTCGCCTACAAGGAAAGTGGCTTCGCCCCCGACGTGGACATCGGCCCCTGCTACCGAGGCAAGGATGGTCGCTCCATGCGCTGCGACAGCGGGCAGAGCGCCTCCATGTGGCAAATCAAGCTGGGAAGCGGCAATACCGCCGAAGGCTGGTCGCAGAAGGATCTCTTCGCCGATCGGAAGAAGGCCATTCGGGCAGCGCTTGCCATGATGATGAAGTCTTTCAAGGCATGTGGTCGCGAGGGTCCGGACTACCTCCTCAATGCATACGCTTCGGGAGTCTGTGGACGTGGTCACGGCAAGTCCCGAGAGAGGATCGGACTCGCGCGAAGGATGCTCACCGAGCGTGGAAAGGTACCTGGACCCGATCGATTGTTCTTGACCACTCCAGGACCGTCGGTGAGTCTGTCGGATTGGAGGTTCCTGCCCCCGCCTGGGTGAGCGTGGTGGAAGACCTGACCTGCATCAATTGTAAGAAAGGGGTCCCCGCCGAAGAATCGCAGTTCTTCGACGGGGTCTTCGTCTGCAAGCGATGCGGCGTCATGGCGCAGCGTGTGTACGAACGAGGTCAGAAGGAGCTCCAGCAGCTCCTTCTGGTCTTCAAGGAAACGGTGCGCATCGCGCTCATCGAGGGTCGGCTCCATTTCGGTGAGTCTGCAGAGCCAGAAGTATCGAAGACCGATCTATTGAGAACCATCGTGCGCCTCGAAGAAGAGAAGAGGTCCAGTCATGGCGCACGTGGTCGTAAACCCGATCTTCGCTAAGTACAAACTGGCCTGCACGTTCTCCGGCTGTGGCGGTCAACGGGTGCTGGAGCTCGGTCAATCCTGCGGGCTTCAGGTCGGCGACATGGTGCCTCCGTCCTTCGGTCCGGCTGACGAGTACGGGTGCCCCCGATGTCGCAGAGCCGTCATGCGCGTGATCGAAGCTCCGCCGCTCCCGCTCCCGCAAGAGCCGAAGGGCTTCGTTCGGTTGCCCGAGTAACGGACATCCGCCAACACGGGTGGGGTTCCCCGGTCGGGTCTGCCGAACTCCGTCACTCCCTCGAGCAAACGAGGGTCAAGAGTGGCGACCTGGTCGTCTGGAACCAATGGACGACACCCAAGATCACTCTCAGCCGCGCGGCGTACCTGGCGATCCTGCAGGGCACGCCGCCACAACAGCTGTTCGATGATCACTGCTACCTCGATGGGCCCATGGGACAGACCATGGGTCCTTTTTTCTACCTCCGAGGTGATGCGAAGAGTCTCTACTCTGCCATCCCGGAGATCAGAAATGTTGTTCTGGCGCAGGTGATTGAAACTGCTTCTCTGCCTGTGCCTGATCTCTTGGGAATTCTTCTGTCGAGAATTCTGACCCGATCTTGATCTCCTCGAACTGATTGAGATACAACTGGCTGCACGGCCAAAGGCCGTGCGTGGCCCGGAGGACTCATGGAGAAGAAGGCTGGCCAGTTCGGGCCGCCCGTCATCGCGCCCGGTGTTCCCAAAGAAGCTCTGCCGCATGACCCGCTTGCAGCGAAGTACCGACAGGGAATTCAAGCGCGGCAGACCAGGGCCATGCCGCAGTACTCCACGCCCGTTGGAGGTGGGCAACCCCCGCTCATTCCCAAGCTCGATGAGCCACCGTCGGGGGAGGGTCTGACCATGGCCGACCACGCCGCGGCGCAGCTGCGGGCCAGGATGGGTGAGCCGCAAGGAGAGCCCGGTCAGAACCCCTTCTTGGCCATGCAGCGGGGAATTCTCCCAGCAGATGTTCTGCCCGAGGAGGCGAAACAAGACCCCGCCTTCCAGCAGGGCATCGGCTCCATGTTGGCCCAGGCGCAGCCGATGCTGGCCTTCAAGTACGGCGTCATCCGCAACGGTCGACGTCTCGCTCCTCAAGAGCTGGGCACCGGCAAGAAAGGGCTGAGTCAGGCCACCTTGTCCGGACTGAAGGACTTGCAGGAGGCGCAGCAGAAGCAATCCCAGGCCGATCCTGGCGTGGCCAAGCACATGGACTCGGTGGCCATGCAGGCCGAGGCCGATGCAGCGGCTGGCCCCGCCGGCGCCGCAGCCAAGATGGGCACCACCATCGAGGAGAGGGACAAGGCTGACACCGAGCGGAAGAAGGCGCTCGACAGCATCGACGAGTTCGACTGGCAGCGTCTGCGTGAGGCGATGCAGAAGGACCTCCTCAACAACGAGGAGCAGCGCAAGATCATCGAGGCTCGCCTCGAGCCGATGGACATCGCTGACATCATCATGCACGGCCGCGTGCGTCAGCTCGTGCCCATTCATCCAAGCAAGCTCGAGTACGAGTTCCAGTCCTACACAGGTGAAGAAGACCTGGCCATCAAGCGCCTGCTCGTGAAGGAGTTGAAGACGCTCGATGTCGGTGACGAGTACATCAAGGACAAGTTCGGGATGATGGCTGCGTGCGTGGGTCTCTTGAAGATCAACACGGTGCCTCTCCCCACGCATCTGGGTGCGGATGGCTTCGACGATGCGAAGTTCTGGGAGAAGTTCAACTTCTTCATCAAGCAGAACTTCCACATGCTGGCCTCCATCAGCGTCAACTACTTCTGGTTCGATGTCCGGGTGCGACAGTTGTTCGTCGCCGAGAAAGTAAAAAATGGCTGAACACTCCTGCGGGTTGGGCCAAAGCAACCATGTTGCTTATGACCCTACGCGAGCTGCCCAAGAAGGGCTCTCTGCAGGAGTGGCTACTGACCCTGTTCCTCCTCAAGAAGGAGGAAATCGAGTACGCCAGGGAGCTCGCGTTCGCTCAGATCTTGGTGGAGAAGGAGAAGGGCATCGAGTCGTGGAAGATCTATCAGGAGATCGCACGGCCCTACATCAAGACGGCGCAGGAAGAGCAGAAGCAGGCGTTCATCAAGAAGCTGAGAGAAGAGGCGGCTCGAGGCCCCATGCTCGTGAAGCCTCTCTGGCAGAAGGAAGTACGTAGTCGACTGCGAACACAAGAAGAGGTGACCGACCAGGTGGAGAAGATGTACCGCCGGCCGCCTCAAGAGATTCACAAGATCATGGCAGGCCTCAACCCCATCATCCCGCCAGTTCGATGAGTACCGAAGCCGAAGCCAAGTTCTGCCCGAACTGCGGTAGTGCCTCCGTCGACTTCTCGACTTTGGTCGGAGGCGAAGCCAGCTGCAATGCCTGCTCCTGGAAGGGGATATCCACCCAGCTCGTTGTCTTCCCCTTCAAGCACGAGATGGGTAGCGAAGAAGAAGTCGCGCGAGCATTCGCCAACGACGTCCGGAGGGTCGTTGGCGACATGGCTACCCCCTTGGCACAACTGCTGGCGAAGTGGGGATTCATCGACGCCAAGCCGCCCACTCGTGAGGACAAGCTCAAGCTGTACACGAAGGAACTCACCTTCTACATCACCGAGGCTGCCAGAGCGGTGGCCATCTCCTTCATCACCACTCGACAGCAGATCGAGATGGAGAAAGGTCGAAGGGGTCATGGCCGACGATGAGCTCTACTGCTTCAAAGACTCAGGCAGGCCCTGCACTGCCGAGTGTGTTGCCTACCAGACCTTTCCGCCTGAGGGAGACGACTACAAGAGTGGGGAGCCTTGGACCCACTGCAGGCTGCTCGTCAATGGACATCGTGAGGCGAAGCACACGGTGCTCATCGCTCAGACGCTCGTGCAGATCAAGACAGCCATCCTCAACGAGGCCGCTGACCGAAAGCGCAATCCCATTCCTCCGCCTTCCCCCCTGAGTCCACGATGAACATCCAGGTCGTTTCCATTCAGCAGGAGATGAACCTCGAGCAGGGGGTCAACGCGAACTTCCTGATCCTGAGGCTGCCATCGGGTCAGATCATTCGAGCGCTCATCGACGACGACTCTCTACAGACCGTCATTGGTGCGGCTGCGGGTCATGCTCCTAGTCCTCCACCACCTCAGCCAGAGGAGCAGGAGAATGGTGTGCGCTTCTTCGGAGGCGATGCCTCTCCTTCGGTGGAGGAGGCGCGAGCACCCTCCATCGGCCACGTCGACAACGCGCTCGAGAGCCCCTACGCCCCCGACGAGCCGATTCCCAGACCTCCAACACGTGCCCGCGTCGTTCCACGCACCGTGCAGTCCGATGAGATGGGCAATCCTGTCGTCGCTGACTCTGGTGTGTCCTTCGAGAACTACGTGGAGGAGGGAGACGATCCAGGAGAGGCAGCACCCCTGTGATTGCTGGGTGTGGCAACTGCTCTCTGGTCTTGCGCGTCTCGCATGAGGAGGGCGAGATGGCGCTCATCGACTCGAGGAGCGAGTTCTACCCGGACAGGTATCCTTGTCCAGCCTGTTCTCGCTTCATGACCATCGCCGACGACGACGTCGACTACTCCGAGGTGGGGGAGTCTGTGGTGGAAGTCACCCCCATGGAGTTCTTCGCAGCGATGAGCGGGCTGGGTCTGCCCGACGAGCGGGAGTGCTCCGAAGAGGTAGTCACCCGCGTTCTTCGAGAACAACCCATTCGACGTGTGGTGGGCAGTTCTGTCGAAGGCAGCCGCTACTGCATCCACCACCTCGAGCTCTGGGACGGGACACGCCTCTACATGGCGGCTTCTCCAGATGGCGCGATCGTCTACCGCATCGTACGACCCACCCGATACACCGAGCGCGCAGCCCATGCCTGATCGTTTCGTCGTCCTGGTCTACAAGCGCGTGCGCGAGAGCCACACGGGTTGGGTTGTCCTGCGAGACAAGGGCATCAGTGCACCCATCCGAGGGTTCTCGTCTACCTCCTTCGCGAAGATGATGACTTACTTCTCTGATGCACTGCGTGCTCACGAAGATGCTGGTGCGGTCATCGAGAGAAACGATCGGCCCGGCATCAAGTCCATGCCACTCGGGCCAGAGTTCACCGAGCTCTTGCGCAACGACCCGGTAGCAGCCATCCGGTCCATGACCGTCGAGGCCATCTGCGTCCAAGAGTCCAACCCACCCAGGCAAGCAGTGCTGCGTGTGGGCCATGACTCGATGGCCGACGCCTTCGGCGACAAGCTCTACATCCGACGCCGCTTCTCTGTACAGGTCGAGTGTCCCGGTTGCGGTCGATGGGTGCGCGTCTTCGACAACATCCTGGAGTGCATCCGCTGCATCAAGGACAACAAGCCGGTGCGTCTAACCGTGGAGTTGCTCAACGACGTGAACTGGGCATGTACCCCCACCAAAGAAGTACTCGCCTTGAAGCACGACAAGTTCTTCTTCCCTCGCGCCTGGAACAATGGTCGTGTGTGGGTCAAGCGTGAGGACCTGAAGTCCCGGTATGAACAATTCGTGAAAGAGAAGGAAGAAGCATGCTCAATAGTGGCAACAAAGGGCTGAGGCCCCAGGGCGTTCTGGTCACCGCCGGCCAGCGCGAGACCACCAAAGGCACCCCTCTGTCCGTGACCGGGTGTGCCGTCGGCGAGATGGTGCTCATCGAGTACTTCGACGCCCAGGGCATGGGTCACAACGTCGTGGTCATGAGGTTCGGCAACAAGTTCTTCATGCCCCCCAACGCCGAGTCTTGGACCCGGGACTGCAAGCCACTCTCTCCCTGGCTGCAGAAGGCGCTCGAGGACAAGTTCCAAGCCATCGAGACGCAGTCCAAGCCCATGCCCGACCTTCCGGAGTCGAAGGTCGACATCATGCCCGGTGGCGAATGATTCGCCCCCTCCATGACTGGATCCTGGTTCGCCTGGACCCGTTCAAGACCGAGAGGAACGGCCTCTGGGTGTCCGAGGACTCCCAGAAGGTCAGAACTGCCACGGTCATTCGCTCGGGTCCTGGCAAGCCCACGGGTGCCAGTGGGCATGTCCCCACGGGCGTGCAGGAGGGCGACCGAGTCGCCTTCTTCCGCTGGCACCAGGAGCACCAGCAGGGCAAGCAGCTCAAGGGCGTGCTCTCGGAGCTCGGGGACAACATCGGCCTCGTGCGGGCGCCGGACATCCTCTGTGCGTGGCCTCCGGGGCAGGAGGTCACGGTCGAATGAGGCTCGTGGCACAGACGGGGCCTGGCAAGGTGGAGCTGCTCTATACGTGGCTGCCCCTCTTCCTCGGTATGAACGAGTCGCTCAAGCAGCGCATCGAGGCCGAGATCAGTCCCCATCTCGTTGGCCGCCTCCTCACCGACGAGCTCCTCGATGAAGCCAACGATAGGGTGCTCGACTTCATCGCCAAGGAGTTTCCTGCTATCGAGGGGCTTCGCGATTATCTTGAAGGCGTGAAGTACATCGACGTGCGCGAAGATGGGTAGACGGAAGCAGGGCAAGCTGACACTGCATCTGGACGACCAGCTCGTGGATGCCGTGAAGTCGTATGCCGATCGGCAGCGAACGACGGTGACTGCCTTGGTGGAGAGCTACTTCTCCAAGTTGATCGAGGACGAGAACTTGAAGCGGCATATCGACGCGGAGCAGATCTAGTGGAGCTCAAGGAACGTCTCTCCAAGATCACCATCCCGAAGGGGTCTGGCACCGAAGGGTTCGTCCGATCCCTGCGCGGCATTCTCCAGCTCCCTCGCGTGCAGCGCATCGTCATCGAGCGTGGGCAGGTGGAGTTCATGCGGCTGGCCCACGCAGAAGAGCCGGACAAGCCCCTCAACATCGACTTCGAGACGCTGCGCCCTGCTTACATCATCAAGAACACCGACCTCGTGGAGCTGGACTACATCCAGGAGGCACCCAAGGCGCTGGCACTTCTGTTCCGGCGTGCATCTCTCGACCGGCTCTATCCCACGGTCTTCGTGGGCGGCACCCGTTCCTACATCTGGAAGTGGTTCCAGTCTTCGGGGCTGGAGTTGCCAGTCACCGACGAGCTCTATGGTCTGCCGTTCGTGACCGACGAAGAGTTCACCGACGACATGCTGTTCATGTGCGCTGCACCCGTGAGAGGCTCGACCATTGTCGATACACAGCGCGCTTACAAGATTCTCATGCCGGAGGCTCTCAATGAGTGAGATGGGAGACATCATTCGCCAGTCGGGAATCGTGAGCGATGCCGACTTGTCCGAATTCAAGCGTTGGCGCACACCTGGATCGGAGGTGGACCCGAGCGCCGAGTCCATCGACTCGGCCGCCGAGCTCGTCGGTCGCATCGAGCAGGTTCTGCAGAGCAAGGGCCTCATCCTGGTGCAGTTGACCGACCTCGACGTCATCCCGCAGTACCTGCGGAGCCAGAAGATGGGCAAGCTCCACCTGCAGGAGGGGGAGATCGAGACCGACATCGACATCGTCTTCGGCCGCGCCACCTCCGGGGACTACATCCTGCCGTGGGTGAGCCAGCTCATCGAAGAACTTCTGGAAGAAGGGCAGGCGCACTTGCTCGAGGACGGCCGTCCAGTCTATTTCTCTAGCACCAGAGTTCTCTTCTTCGGAGAGACCAAGGCCTTCGTCACCTGCACCCCCGCACCATGAGTATCAAACTGCTTCACCAGGCCTTGGCCTCCAGAGGCTTCGAGGTCATCAACCAGCAGGAAGCGCCCACCCGTCTTCAGATCCGAGGACGGGTGCAGCGCAACCTCAACGTCGAGCGCAACTGGCTCCTGGTCGTCTACTACCTCTTGGACTGGGATGGTCCTTGCGGGATCGACATCTCCAAGCAGTACGTGAAGCACGATGGGCAGCTGCGCTTCGTCTGGCGCATCATCCTGCAGCAAGCTGCTTCATTGTCGGGCACTGCTTTGGATGGTGAGAACATCACCAAGCACCTGGAGGAGGTCAGCAAGCGCATTGCCTCAGCCCCCAAGTCCAACCGCGTAGAGCTCGAGAGCTTCCCTCTCTATGGTGTGGGGCCCAACAGGAACTCCAAGGGCAATGTGGGGCCTGTGGGCAAGGTCGCCGTGGGTCCGGCTGCTCGGAGGTGATGCGTGCCTGTTCGCCCCGTTCAGTTCGAGCAGGATGCGCAGCCTCTTCAGCTGTCTCCAGACGAAGAACTGGAGGTCAAGCGGCGGATGGAGGTGCTCCGCAAGCTCCTCGACGAGGGCAAGAAGGCGACCTACAAGATCGACCTCTTCCTGGTGGGCAAGCGTTCGCTCTGGCAGCCAGTCAAGGGGATCGTCTCGTTCTGGGAGAGCGGCCGCCGCTTCCATGGAGGTGGAGACGTCAAGGTCTACATTTGTCCGGCCAGGAGACTGGGCCGAAGCGATTGCGAGTCGCTCATTCCCGACTACTCGAGGGTGAGCAACCAGCTCTATTGCCCCAAGTGCCAGTCGGCTTGGAAAGAGAAAGAGGTGATTGGCGAAGTCCTTGCCAACAGCACACCCCGCAACTGGGCCGTGCTCATTCTCAAGTACTTCCAGAAGATGGACCACGACGCCGACATCTACTTGAAGTACTCTGCTGATCACCTGCAGAGTACGAGCATGCTAGAGCAAGTGAAGCAGATGCACGGTGACCAGCTGAATCGGCTACGCAGCCGACGAGAGCTGGCCATCTACCCGCTGGCGAACATCATCAAAGACGTCTCGGCAGGAGCAGACCTGCTGAGCCGCTTCAGCGCCTTTCTGACCTCATGAACGCCGAGTACAACTCCATAGCCAAGGACTTGGCGGTCGTTCTTCTGCTTGTGGACACACTGCGCGAGCAGTACATCAGCAGCGAGACGCCCGCCAAGAAGACGCTCATCTGTGAGCAGGTGCCATACTCGGAGCGGGAGGTCGAGGAGCTCTACGTACAGAAGCGAATCGAGAAGCTTCTGCAAGAGGCTGCCAGTCTCCAACGGGAGCTGGACTCATTCGAGTGGAGAAGAAGAGATGGGCATGCGACGACAGCCGAAGTCGGGAACGAAGAGCAACGGGCGGGGCAAGGTCATCCCTCTTCCTGGAGCGGCTCCCTCGCAAGGCGTGCAGCTTCACGAACGCGTAGCGGCTCTTGAATCGACCCTGCGCAGCGTGGTCGATGCCACGAATCAGAACTTCACCTCGTCCCGGTTCGTCATCTCGAACCACGACATCATGATGCAGGTCCTGCAGCGGGTGGTCTGCGACATGGTGACGGGCAAGGACCCCTACCTGACAGAAGATGGCTCTGTGGTAGACTATCCTCGCTACATCAGCGAGTTCTACGGCGTCCAGGGATTCTCCATGTTCATCCAGCTGCTCAAGGCCTCCATCGAGGCGGACAAGGTGGCGCAGCAGGATGAGGCGAAGGCAGAGTTCCCCGAGGAGGCCAGAGTCTTCGGAGGATAGTCATGCCCCTCGTAAAGCCTCACCAGCGCGTGCGACAGCATCAGACCGGCGTCGGCATCATCAAGGAGGCTGAGGGTGGCGTGGGCCGGATGGTTTGTCCTCGATGTCACCAGGTCGCTGGCGCGCAAGACATGCCCGACGGCCGTCGCTTGTTCACCTGCCCGCGCGGCCACAGGTTCGTCTCCGGCATCGCCCGAAAGCAATAGCTAGAAGAAAGGGGCGACCTGCGCCCCTTTCTTCTACGCTGCCTTTGTCCCCGAACGTGGCCGGCCGCGCGTTCCGATGAAGCGTGCTTTGGGGTCACGCCGCAGCCGGTGATAGAGCTGCTTCGCGAGCTCCGCCGCCTCCGTGCGCTCGTGCTGCTCCAGCAACCTCCAGATCACGAAGACCATCGGCTCGATGCCGTGACTCAGGATGGTTTCCCTCATGTCGGCCCAGCGGTGAACTGGTCCGTTGCGGTATCGATATGGATTGTCTGTGCCCATTGTTCTTCCTTTCACTTGAAGTACGCCAGTAGGACGTCTTCGTCGCCGTCTGGTGTAATTTCCTTGCACTCGACTTGCTCTGGATTGAGCCATTGTGGCTCCGAGTGGCCGCCCACGTACTCGCGCCAGTATTCACCTGCGCGCTGCCTGGCGCGCTCTTCTGTCTCGGCTCGTGCAACAACCCCCTCCCACGCATGCCCAGACATCTCGTCCGCCAACCTCAAGATGTCCCCCACCCAGATCATGGGGGTTACAATCCAGAGCTTCATCTCAGCTCTCCCAGGCCTTGAGCAAGTTCTCGATGACCTCGCTGTGTTTCTCCGTTGGCACCTGCAGGCCCCACTTCCGTTCCCAGTCCTTGAGGCACTCGGTGACGATCTCCTCCGGCGTCGGGTCGTCGTCCGTCTTCTCCTCCATCACGTTCCACGAATAGAGGATGCCCGAGGTGTTCCTGGCGAACTCCTCGGCCTGCTCTGGCGTCTTGGTCCACGGCCGGATGGCCGCGACCATACCGCTCAACTTGCGCGCAACCGGAACCGGCATACCTGCCGGCGCAATCCACGTACCCAGTTTTGTAGTAGCCATCATTGCTGTGTCTCCCTTCATCATTCTTATCCCCGGATTTGACCGGGAATTGCCGATGAGGGAGCTACAGACTAACGATGGAGAGGGCCAAGTTCTGGGAGGAGCATCACCCAAGAACCGCGGTTCTCGGCGACAATGTCGAATCCTGCTCGGCGATAGAGAGAAAGAGCTGGAGCGTTCTCCTTGCGCACCGAGAGCATGACAGGAGAGTCTCGATGGTATAGAACGGTCGCTAGAAGCTGACGCCCCAAGCCACGCCTGTGGAACGCTGGCAAGATCCCCAGGCGGGTGATGTCGAGGATGCCTCCACCGAGGCGGGACAGGATGTAGCCGTGGATGGGATCGCCCACGACGAAGTTCCAACCAGGCATCTTCAGCTCTTTGTCGATCGAGAACTCGTTCAGACAGTTGTCAGGGAAGATCTCGATCTCGAGCTCTGCTATCCTGTCAGCATCTTCAGGAGTGGCCATCCGTATGAGCGACATCAAAGTCTCTTCACCGCCCTTCCGGACGTCCAAAGAGCTCGAGCCTTGGGCAGATGAGGCCATCGCGGAGTTCGACAACTGGTTTCAGGAGCAGGGCAACAGTCAGCTCACCAACTCTGAGAGGAGTATCCTGAAAACCTGGCTCTACTTCAAGCTCGTTGCGGAAGGAAAGAAGAACGATGGCGAGGAAGCAAGTAACCCAAGTCCAGTGTGAGCGGTGCGAGCGCGTCGAGACCCGGGAGATCGTAGCCAGCGATCTCGACAACAACCAGGTCAAGGCGGCAGACATCCATATCTTCTTCGGTGGCAAGGACACAAAGTTCGATGACCTCTGCGACCCTTGCAAGAGGACCGTCGCCAGCCACGTAGAAGCCATCACCAAGAAGATCGAGGGCCTCTCTCCCGACCGGAAGGAGACTCCGCCCAAGTCCAAGAAGGAGGCCAAGCCCACGCAGCCTCCAGTCCCGCCCCCGCTGCCGTCGGCGCCTGAAGTGCCCAAGGAGGAGAAGCGGCAGGCGGCCGAGGCCCGAAAGCAGGCCACGCTGTCTGGATCGCCAGACCGACTTGTCCGCGGGGGTTGAGAGTCCAGTAGCTTCCGTCTGTCTGCGAAAGCAGGTAGATCTTACGGAGCATGCGCGGCTGGATGGAGTCGTTCGTCTCCGAGTTCACGGAGATCCAGAAGGAGGCTAAGGAGTCTGGAGAGGATACCTTGTTCTCTCGCCTCCGGAAGTCTTCTCCCGTTCCCGTGACGGTGGATCCGAAAGACCCAATGTTCGGGTCGATCAGAGGAGGATACTACGACAGAGATCCAAATCGCATCGGGATGGCAGAAGAAAATCCCAACACGCTCGCTCATGAAATAGGTCATGCAGAATTCGACAAGTCGATGTTGGGGAGGATTACCCAAAGCCGCGCAGCCCATCTAGGCCACATGCTTGGTCCAATTGCGGCCTCTGCAACTGGATTCATACCCACCAAGACCCCAACCCAGAAAGCGTTGGCTCTTGGGCTACCTCTTCTTGCCACGATGCCAACGATGGTGTCTGAGGGGGTGGCCAGTGTGAAGGGTCATGGCAAAATGAAGGAACACGGGGCTACAGAAGAAGAACTGTCTGCATACAGGAGGCAACTTGCTAAGGCCTACCTGACTTATGCTGCCTATCCAGCCTCCGGTCTTGCCGGCCACCTTGCCTATGGTGCGATCAGGAAGAAAGTAACTGGTAGCTAGAAGAAAGGCGGGCAACGCCCCCACCCCTCTTCCGGCTACTCTGGAGCCTTCAGTATCTTCTTTGTCTTCCTTCGTCGGCGTCGAGGAGGTGCTTCTTCTTCCTCCAATAAACCGAGAACACGCTGAGTCCCGTGGTACACGCCTACCACGATTCCTGTTCCTGCAGCAGCAGCAGTGATGATTGCTGGTAAGCCGCTGGTAAGGAGTTCTCCACTCCCACGTGGAGTTTTCACTTTGATAACAAGGCGGGCAGCAGCCCCGAGTAGTCCTGCGAGCATTTGATCATCCTCCCTTTCTTGAGTCAGAATTTCATTCACACCAATAGCTCGAACCCCTTAGGTCGCTTGTGTCAGAGGACGACCACGAGGGAGACCGACCTCCTGACCACCTTCCGATGGTCAGCATCCTCCGACACAAGCAAGCTGAGAGGTCCGAGCCTCTTCCGTGGGTTTCGTTCACGGGACCGACAGGCACACAGCCTGCACTCGCACGGTCATCGAGTTCGGGTTGTAGTTCCGGTAGGCGCAGCGCCACTCCGACGGACTCGTCGAATCATCCGAATACATCGGACGAAACGAGCTGATGTACAGGACGGCGGTGCCCGAGGGTTCCCAGGTGCAGCCACCGTTGAGCAGTACGTCGTTGTTGTCGTCGCAGGCAGCGTAGACACCGGTGGTGGCACCGTTGGGCAGCGCCGAGCCGATGACCTCGTTGGTGTAGACCTGACCCTTGGCGATGGTCCCGGTGTCACCCTTCGGGCCCTGCTGGCCCTGAGGACCTTGGGGACCCATCGGGCCCTGAGCACCCTGGGGGCCCTGCGCGCCGGTCGGACCAGCTTCGCCGGGGTCACCCTTGGCACCCATGGCACCGGTGGCACCCACCGGACCGGTCTTGCCCTGGGCGCCGGCGGGGCCGGCGGGGCCTTGTTCACCCTGCGGGCCCTGCTCGCAGGCGCAGGCGCTCGGGTCGTCATTGGTCGGTGCAGGCGAAGGCGACTGAGTCGCCTCGGGTGCCGAGCTGCAACCAACCACCGCAAACAGAATCGCGAATAGAACCTTCTTCATGTTGTATCTCCCTTCACATTACTTATCCCCGAAAACAGGCCCGAATTGCGTGTTTTGGGGCAGGGAGATACGGAGCTAGAAGAAGGGCGGTCGGCAGCCCGCCCCTTCTCACTACCGAAGAATATGCTTGTCCAAGCGATGCATCTTCTGACCGTCCCATCCGAGGATGTACTCCGGCCAGGCACCCTCGAGCTCTCCTGAGCGCATCACCTGGATGATGCCGTCCGGCAGGACGATCAGGAGCTTCTCGGTGGAGCCTTGGTAGTCGCCCTTGGCGACTACCTTGACCCAGCGGTTGGTGATGATCTTCACCTTCCCTCCGGGCCCCGCGGCAGAGCGAACCAACACCATGGCCCTGCGGTCGGGCTTGGTGGCGGTGGTGAGCTGCAGACTGGGTCGACCACCCCGCTCACCAGCGGGTTGGGTACGCAGGTCGGCCCGCTTGAAAAGCAAGCGATCTTGAGGCTTGGGCGATCCCACATGCGTGTTGAGCCACGACATGGTCTCACTGCACAGACGGATCCGGCGAAAGGAAGAACCGCCCGACCAGCCTACGGTCAGGTGGGGAAAGTGAACCAAGAGGCCTTCTTGAACGTCTTCTTTGAGCTCGAAGCAGTGCATCACAACCTCCTCTCGAGATTCTTATCCCCGAGAGGAGTCGTGAATTGCTGCTGCTCGGCTCAGGCGGCTTCGGGGGTGCGGGTCCTCTGCAGGACCGCGGTGAGGTTGCGGATGGCGAGTTCTCGCCATTCCCGCACCGCCGCCGGCAACTGGCTGTTCATCGTCTGGACGATGCGAAGGACGAGCCCAGCCGTGTAATGGCTGGTGATCTCGAGCCCCTCGAGCCGATTGACCTCCCCCTGCAAGCCGGCCGCCTGCAGCTCGGAGCGAAGCTTGTCGAGAACCAGACCAGCAGTCTCGTAGCTCTTGTCACGAAGCATGGCGACCTCCTTTCCACTTCAGAGAATACAATCGCCTTTGCCTGCTGCAAGCGAAAACTACGTGACTACTGCCTTGAAACTGACTTACTACCGCCTTCTTCCGGTGTAGTTGTCTCAACCAAGTGTAGGGGTACCCTTTTTTGAATCTCCCTTCATAGAGGCGAAACGATTGAGCTTTGTCGAGCTTCAGAAGAAGTACTACGGGGAAGGCTGGATGCTAGGAACAAGCGCCCGCCAGGGGGCGCCCCCGAAGGAGCGCCCCCAGCTTGCGCTGTTCAGCTGCCGGACCCGTTGAAGAACTTCCGGAACACTGTGTATCGGAGGCCGGTCGCCAGAAGGGCGCCGCCGGTGCAAAGGATGCCGGTCTTGACTGCCGACTCCAGGGCGAGCCGCGGCAGCGGAGTCTGCGTCGCGATGGTGAGGAACGGTTCCTCGTTCTGAGCCTTCTCGATGAAGTGGCTCATCAGCAGCGACATCTTGTCCTCCGTCGACAGCACGCGCTCCTTGGCATTCTTCTCGACCTTGACCTTTTCCAACTCGCTCATGGTGTTCTCCTGTTCGTTGCGTTCGGAGGTGTGCTCTCCTCCATCATGATTCTTATCCCCTGTTTCTTCGCTGGATTGCGCTTCCACCAATTCGAGTGGAACGACCCCCTTCTTCATGGCTTCCCGAAGTGCCTGGTGCAGCTGCTCGCCCTCAAGCACGTTGGGCATGGTTGGTCCTCCTTCGTCGGGAAACACTCTTGGCGAGCTTCTTCGACTGCTTCACCCACGGTTGATCGAGCAGCTGCTTCTGAAGCGTCAGCACCTCGTCTCCCTCTCCGATCTCCTGCGCCATCCGCAGGGAGCTCTCGAGCGCGTTGGCTCTCGCCTTCGAGGTGATGAGCTTGACCTTCTTCTGCTTCCTCACGATGGGGATCGAGACCTCAACAGGCTCGTCTCCCGCATCCTTGAGTGCCTTCCGAATCTCGAGCTGCGTCATCACCCGGTCAGCTACTCCCAGAGCAGCCTCCACACCGGTGAAGATTGCGGGCAGCGTGAACAATACGAACCACATTCCAGTACCTCCTTCCCTTCATGATTCTTATCCCCGAAAGGAGGAAGGAATTGCGGAGCTAGAAAGGAAGAATGGGATGCCACCCCCATTCCTCCCCCTAGCGTTTCTCCGACTATGGGCGAGTGTTGCCAACCACCCGCTTGCAGAAAGCGCGGCGGAGAATCAGCGTCTGCCTATTACTTGTCGGTGTGACAAACGCGCCGGCAGCGGGCCCGTCCATGAGTCATGCGGCAGCCTGAACCCTTCCCGGTCCTGCTGCCTGGTAACGGCCGCTGGCCACGAGCCGTTCGAGCATCCACTTCTCGACTTCTTGCTTGCCGTGCTGCCGGCGAAACTCTTTCAAGAGGTCGAAGTCGGATGGTTTGAGGTTGAGGACGAGCCACGACAGGAAGTTCCTTCGGTCTGGAATCTCAGCGGACACCGAAAGAAGTATCTCGAGCTTGGTCCCGAATTGAGCGAGCTTGTACGATAGTTCTGGATTCATATCTCCCTCCACCATTCTTATCCCCGAATTGAATGGTG
>JACCDR010237759.1_pt1 | contig 20034 bp, 19 predicted proteins | sample 7446431 | NCBI WGS metagenome assembly JACCDR01 (sample SAMN15323443, study PRJNA562643) | freshwater metagenome | isolation source: river surface water | place: USA:Blue River Watershed | collected 2017-08-17 | reverse complement strand
GGCAATCACGAGGGTTTTGCTCATTTCAAAGTTCCTTAAAAACTGACCACTACAATTTGCTTCTCGCGCGCACGCATGCGCGCGCACGCACATGCGTACGTATTTAAGTTAACAGAAAAATTCCGTGACCCAAAAATCCCCCGCCAACACCCCCGCGCCCATCAAAGGCCGCCGCATTCAAACCCGCCGTTCAGGCGTACATGGCAAAGGGGTGTTCGCTCTGAGCGATTTCGCCAAAGGCGAAACCATCATCGAGTACGTGGGCGAGATCATCACTTGGAAAGAGGCGCTGCGCCGCCACCCGCACGACCCGTCTGACCCCAACCACACGTTTTACTTTCACATCGACGAAAAGCATGTGATCGACGCCAAGTACGGCGGCAACTCGTCGCGTTGGATCAACCACTCATGCAAACCCAACTGCGAGCCCGACGAAGTGGACGGCCGCGTGTTCATCAAAGCCATCCGCGACATCAAGGCCGGCGAAGAGCTGAACTACGACTACGGCTTGGTGATTGACGCACCCATGACGCCCGAGCTCAAGCTGGAATACCCCTGCTGGTGCGGCGCGAAGAAGTGCCGTGGCACTTTGTTGTCGTCGACCTCTGAGTTTCCGAAAGACGAGAAGGCTAAGAAGGCGGACAAAGCCGACAAGGCCAAAAGCAAAGCCGCCAAGGCCGACAAAAAGAAATCGGCCAAGAAAGCCTGATACCGATGATCTGGCCCGCTGAAGACCTCTGGCTGGCGTTGGTTGCCAAGCAACCAGGCCTGACGGTTGAGGTGCTGCCAGAGATTGACTCCACCAACACCGAGCTCATGCGCCGCGCCCGCGCGGGCCAAACCGAGCCAGTGCTCTTGGTGGCCGAAACCCAAACCGCAGGCCGTGGCCGCCTAGGCCGCCCTTGGCACGGAGAAGTGGGCCATGCCCTTACCTTCTCTTTGGGGCTCATGCTCAAGCCCGCAGACTGGTCGGGTTTGTCGCTCGCGGTGGGCCTGTCGCTGGCGCGTAGCTTGGACCCGCAAAGCGAGCTGGGCGTGCGCTTGAAGTGGCCCAACGACTTGTGGGTCAAGCGCCCCGATACACCCACGGGCTGGGGCAAATTGGCCGGCATCCTCATTGAAACTGCTTTGCCCACAGGCATGAGCCACAGCAGCGACCAAGGCAGATATTGTGTGGTGGGTGTGGGCATCAACATCGCGCCACCTGTGGCCGAGGGCTTGTCGACCGCGCCCTTGGGTCTGCAAGACTTGCAAGCGGGCATCACCGCACCCGAAGCCTTGATGAAAGTGGCGGAACCTTTGCTGGCTACTTTGCTTGCGTTTGAGCGCACTGGTTTTGCACCGCTGCAAAATGCGTTCAATGCCCGCGATGCGCTGAGCAACCTTGAAGTCACCTTGAGCGATGGCCGTCACGGCGTTGCAAGAGGCGTAGACGCCACCGGCGCGATGCTGGTGGACACCGAACAAGGCCAAGAAGCCATCAACAGCGCAGAGCTGAGCGTGCGGCCTGTATCAAAGGGGGAGAAATGAATTCGAAAAATTTCTGGCGCAACACCGTGGTTGTTTTGGCGCTCATCAACCTCTTGTATTGGGCCTGGAACGCAGGTGCTTTGCGCGTTTTAGGCCTCGGCCCCAAGCCTGTGCAAGAGCCGCACCGCCTAGAAAACCAAGTGGACCCAGAGTTGCTGACCATTAAGCCAGCAGCCTCTGAGTCCAAGTGAGCTAGCCTGAGCGGCTAGCGGGCATCAGCGCAGATCGAAACGGTCTGCGTTCATCACCTTGGTCCACGCGGCCACAAAGTCTTTGACAAACTTGCCCGCGTTGTCGTGCTGTGCGTACACCTCGGCAATGGCACGCAACTGAGAGTTGGAGCCAAACGCCAAGTCCACGCGGCTGGCCGTCCACTTGAGCGCGCCCGTTTTGCGGTCGCGCCCTTCAAAGGCGTTGTCGCCGGTGGGCTGCCATGCGGTGGACATGTCGACCAAGTTGGTGAAGAAGTCGGTGGTCAGCTGGCCAGGGCGTTGCGTGAACACGCCTTGCTTGTTACCGCCGTGGTTGGCACCCAGCACGCGCAAGCCACCCACGAGCACCGTCATCTCAGGCGCAGACAAGCCGAGCAACTGCGCTTTGTCGACCAGCATTTCTTCGGGCGATACGCGGAACGCTTTTTGGCGGTAATTGCGAAAGCCGTCGGCTTGTGGCTCAAGCACCGCGAACGATTCGGCATCGGTTTGCTCAGGCGTGGCGTCGGTGCGACCCGGCGCGAAAGGCACTTCCACGGGGTGGCCCGCGGCTTTGGCCGCGGCTTCAACACCTGCGTTGCCAGCCAGCACGATGAGGTCGGCCATTGACACATGCTTGTTGCCACGGTGCGTGGTGTGAAAGCCGTTGCGAATCACATCCAGCGTGGCCAAGACGCGCGCCAATTGATCGGGTTGGTTGACCTCCCAATCTTTTTGCGGGGCCAAACGAATGCGTGCGCCGTTGGCTCCGCCGCGCTTGTCGCTGTTGCGGAAGGTGGATGCTGACGCCCATGCGGTTTGTACCAGCTCGGCCACAGTTAAGCCGCTGGCCAAGATTTTGGTTTTCAGCTCGGTGGCATCGCTGTGGCTGATGGGTGGGTGTGTGGCCGCGGGCAAGGGGTCTTGCCAAATCAAATCTTCGGCGGGCACTTCGGGGCCGAGGTAGAGGCACTTGGGGCCCATGTCGCGGTGGGTGAGCTTGAACCAAGCGCGTGCATAGGCGTCGGCAAACTCATCGGGGTGGGCCAAGAAGTGGCGTGCGATTTTTTCGTACGCGGGGTCAAAGCGCAGCGACAAGTCGGCGGTGGTCATGTGGGGTGGGTGCTTTTTGTTGGGGTCGTGTGCATCGACCACCATGTCTTCGGGCTCGACGTTTTTGGCACGCCACTGAATCGCACCGGCTGCGGTGGTCATTTGTTCCCACTCGTACTTGAACAGCACTTTCAAGTAGCCCATGTCCCACTGCGTAGGGTTGGGCTTCCACGCACCTTCAAAGCCGCTGGTGGTGGTGTCTGCGCCCTTGCCTGTGCCGTGGGTGTTGATCCAGCCAAAGCCCATTTCGTGCATGGGCGCGCCCTCGGGCTCGGGGCCCACTTTGGCGGCATCACCTGCGCCGTGCATCTTGCCAAAGGTGTGGCCGCCGGCCACCAAGGCCACGGTTTCGTAGTCGTTCATGGCCATGCGGGCAAAGGTTTCACGCACGTCTTTGCCCGAGGCCACGGGGTCGGGTTTGCCATCGGGCCCTTGGGGGTTCACGTAGATCAAGCCCATTTGCACAGCGGCCAGTGGGTTTTCCAGCTCGCGGTTGCCGCTGTAGCGGCTGTTGGGTTTGTCGCTGGTGGCGAGCCACTCTTTTTCGGCGCCCCAATACACGTCTTCTTCGGGGGCCCAAATGTCGGTACGGCCGCCGCCAAAGCCAAAGGTTTTGAAGCCCATGGTTTCCATGGCCACGTTGCCGCAGAGGATGAACAAATCAGCCCATGAAATTTGGTTGCCGTATTTTTGTTTGATGGGCCACAGCAAGCGACGGCCTTTGTCGAGGTTGCCGTTGTCAGGCCAGCTGTTGAGTGGCGCAAAGCGCTGGTTGCCCGTGCTAGCGCCGCCGCGACCATCGGCCGTGCGGTAGGTGCCTGCGGCATGCCACGCCAAGCGAATGAACAAACCACCGTAGTGGCCGTAGTCGGCGGGCCACCAGTCTTGGCTTTGGGTCATCAGGTCGGCCAAGTCTTTTTTGAGTGCGGCGTAGTCGAGCTTTTTAAATTCTTGGTGGTAGTCAAAGCCCTCGTCCATGGGGTTAGACACCGGTTGGTGCTGGTGCAAGATGGCCAAGTTGAGTTGGTTGGGCCACCAATGTGCGTTGGACTGAGCGCCTTGCTGCGCGCGTGCGCCGCCTGCGGCGTGGAATGGGCATTTGCCGGTTTCAGATGCGTGGCTCATGGCTGTCTCCTCATGAAATAAACAATGGCTGAATGCGCTCAAGATGCTTGGGCCAGATCGGCCAGCAGCTCTTGCATGTACGCGATGAAAACTTGGATGTGGCTTTCATTCATACCTGTCCCCTTGTGAGTCAGTGACGGCTCTACTTTGAGGGGTGCTATTGCATTCGTCTAGGCAATTGTTTCTATCAATGATTTAGGCGCAGGCTATTTGTCTATGGCAAGAGGTTTTAGTCATTCCATTGAATAGAAGGCCCGAGCTTGCGCTGTACCAAGAAAACAGCTTCGCGCAAGCTCAATGCCGTGCCACCGTCTTGCCAGCTGTGCGGCGAGCCAGGGGGTTGGTATCGAATGTAAAAACAATCAGCAGCTCGGTCGACCGCAATGCCCGGTGGGTCATCAGGGTCGTGTGTGCCATAAAGCGTGTGATGTTGCACGATGCGAACTGGGCAAAGGGTGACACCAGCATGAAACCAAAACCCTTGCTTGACTGCAGGCATGAGATCGATCTCTGTCATCATGGGCCCTCCTACATCGGTGCGTGACGTGTGCAAGTTTTAATCACATGGTGCAACAGTGACACACAACGCAAAGCCATTCATCCAAGAGGGAATAAAAAAGCCCTGCGCTCTGGCTGAGCACAGGGCCGATGTCGACAAAGAAATTACTGGCGGATCAAATAATCAAACGCCGACAGCGCCGCCTTTGAGCCCTCGCCCGCCGCGATGATGATTTGCTTGTAGGGCACGGTGGTGCAGTCGCCCGCGGCAAACACGCCTGGCACGTTGGTATGGCCTTTGGCGTCCACCACGATTTCGCCGAACTTGCTCAGCTCCACAGTGCCTTTCAAAAACTCGGTGTTGGGCACCAAGCCGATTTGCACAAACACGCCTTCCAACGCAACGTGGTGCACAGCGTCAGTGGCGCGGTCTTTGTAGCTCAGGCCATTGACCTTGCTGCCATCACCCGTGATTTCGGTGGTCTGCGCGTTGGTGTGAATGGTCACGTTGGGCAAGCTCTTGAGCTTGTTGACCAACACGGCGTCTGCTTTCAGCGCATCGGCAAATTCCACCAAGGTGACGTGCTCCACGATGCCTGCCAAGTCGATGGCGGCTTCGACGCCTGAGTTGCCGCCACCAATCACGGCCACGCGCTTGCCTTTGAACAAGGGGCCGTCACAGTGCGGGCAATAGGCCACGCCTTTGTTTTTGTACTCGGCTTCGCCGGGCACGTTCACATTGCGCCAACGCGCGCCGGTGGAGAGGATGACGCTCTTGGCTTTGAGCACGCCGCCGTTTTCCAAGCGCACTTCGGTCAGGCCACCTTGGTCGGCGGCGGGCACGATTTGGCTGGCGCGTTGCAGGTTCATGATGTCCACGTCGTAGTGGCGCACTTGGGCTTCCAACTCTGCCGCGAGTTTGGGGCCGTTGGTCTCGAGCACAGAGATGTAGTTTTCAATCGCCATGGTGTCGTTCACCTGGCCGCCAAAGCGCTCGGCGGCCACGCCCACGCGAATGCCTTTGCGGGCGGCGTACACAGCGGCGGCTGCACCAGCGGGGCCACCGCCGACGATGAGCACGTCATAAGGGGCTTTTTCGCTCAGCTTTGCAGCGTCGCGGGCGGCAGCGCCCGTGTCGAGCTTGGCCACGATTTCTTCGGCGCTCATGCGGCCCGAGCCAAACACTTGGCCGTTCAAAAACACCATGGGCACGGCCATGATCTGGCGCTCTTCCACCTCTTTCTGGAACGCGCCGCCTTCAATCACCACGGTCTTGACCTTGGGGTTGACGATGGCCATGAGCGAGAGGGCTTGCACCACGTCTGGGCAGTTGTGGCAGCTGAGGGACATGTAGACCTCGAAGTTGAAGTCGCCATCCAAGCCCTTGATGCTGTCGATCACGTCTTGCTCCACCTTGGGCGGATGGCCGCCGGTCCAGAGCAGGGCTAACACGAGCGAGGTGAACTCATGGCCGAGAGGCAACCCTGCAAAGCGCACGCCTTGGGCTTCGCCTTCTCGGGCCACCACAAACGAGGGCTTGCGTGCGTCGTTGCCAGCCGTGTCGAGCGTGACGAGGTCTGACAAGCCGGCAATGATTTCGAGCAAGTTACGCATGTCTCGGCCAGTTTCGGTTTCGTCAAGCGAAGCGATCAAACGAATAGGCTGGCGCAGCATGCCAAGATATTGCTGAAGTTGGGCTTTGAGTGTGTCGTCGAGCATGAGGTTCTCCTGTTTCAGGCGGCAGAAATCCTAGGCCATGCGCTTTTGGCGCCGACCTTGTTGATCAAGGGTTGGGGGGATTCGCTGAATACAGCGCACGAATTGTGTCCATGCGCTGCGATCAACGCCCTGCGTTAGCAGGGTTGAGTGGGGGCAAAAATTAGATCTTGCCGACCAAATCGATGGAAGGAGCCAAAGTCTTCGCGCCTTCTTTCCACTTCGCTGGGCACACTTGGCCTGGGTTGGCAGCGGTGTACTGAGCAGCAGTCAACTTGCGCAATGTTTCAGACACGTCACGCGCGATTTCATTGGAGTGGATTTCCATGGTCTTGATCACGCCGTCTGGGTTGATCACGAAAGTGCCGCGCAAAGCCAAGCCGTCTTCTTCGATGTGCACGCCAAAAGCGCGTGTCAACTTGTGTGTGGGGTCGCCGACCAACGGGAATTTGGCTTTGCCCACAGCAGGCGAAGTCTCGTGCCACACTTTGTGAGAGAAGTGGGTGTCGGTCGTGACGATGTAAACCTCAGCGCCTGCTTTTTGGAAAGCGGCGTAGTTGTCAGCAGCGTCTTCAATTTCGGTAGGGCAGTTGAACGTGAATGCGGCTGGCATGAAAATGAACACATTCCATTTGCCTTTGAGGCTGGCTTCCGTCACTTCGATGAATTTGCCGTTGTGGAACGCTTGCGCCTTGAATGGTTGGACTTGGGTGTTGATTAATGACATCTGTTTTCCTTTGGTTGGTTGATAAAAACTATCGAATGAGAAAAACTCATTGACGTGAATGATAGCCAAGAATAAATGCTTGGGCGATTGTTTGTCTCAATGAGGTCGATTGAGATTGTCATACGCGTAGAGCACTCACACATGACCCAGCCATGAGCGCCGCTCAAGCTCTGTCATATGATGACCCCATGCATCGCACACTTTGGACATTGATCTTGGCCTTGTTGCTGCAGCTGCTGGCTGGCAGTAGCTGGGCTGTACTTGATGGCCGATCCAGTGACGAGCATCACACCAGCACTGCACATCATTGCCACGAGTCTGTGGCCAACGACCAAGCAGCAGGTCAAACCAGCAACGCGCAAGTGAACACGCATCATTGCTGCGCGGTTGGCGTGGGTGTGGGGGTGCAAGTGCAAATGCCAGTGCTGCCACAGGCCCAACCCATTGGTCCGTTGGTGTCGTGGTCGAGCTGGCGCATGCGCCCTGACTTGCCACCTCCCATTTGATGTTTCCAGCTTCTGTTTGACGCGGTTGAGCGATCTGTCCGCTTGGCCAATTGAAGACGCGCGCCCATGCGGCGCAAAGGAAACATCATGACATTTGCATTTCAACACCACCATGGCGCGATGCTGCTCAAGTACAGCGGCATCAGCTTTATCTCGGGTGCCGTGAACCACGGCTTTTTCAGCGGCGAGCGTTCGCTGTGGACGGCGGCCATCGGCATGGCGCTGTTTGCATTGGGTGCTCTGCTAGAACACCGCTTGAGCGACAGCGACGATGAACCAGAGCAAACCGGCCTGCTACGTACCTTGGGCATTGGCGCTTTGCTCTCCATCGGTTTGGGTTTTTTCACGGGCGGCTTGCAGCACTTTCCTGACTCACCTGCACGCAGCGCGTGGGTTGTGCCTTTGGGCTTTTTCATTTCAGTTTTGGCCTTGGCGCTGAGCAGCAACTACGCTTGGCGTCGAAGTACCAGTGCGTATGTGCTGGCGGTGGGTGCCTTGGTGAGCGCGGGCAGTTATGGCGCTTGGCAGTGGTTGGTGCACCACCCCGAGCTGGCCGCCGCCGATGCTCATGGCCATTCGCATGGTGAGGCTGCACAACCCTCCCTCGAAACTGGTCTGAGCGCTTGGGTCATCACGCGCAGCGTGGAGGTGCGCATGGATGACCAAATGCGCTTCACGCCCAACCGTGTGGATGTGCAAGCGGGCGAAACCATTCGCTTTGTGTTGCACAACGATGGTCAAGTGACGCACGAAATGGTGCTGGGTGATGAAGACCAAATCAAAGTCCATGCCGTACAAATGCAGCAAGGTGCAGGCCATAGCGACGGGCATAGCCATGGCGCAGGCGCAGCCATCAGCGTGCCAGCTGGGCAACGGGGTGAGTTGGTGGTGAAGTTTGACAAAGCCCAAACCTTGCAAATGGCGTGCTTGGTGCCTGGTCATTACGAAGCAGGCATGCGCGGCACGGTGCATGTGCAAACCGCACCTGTGCACCAGCACACGCCACAGCCGCCAGTGGTCATGCCAGCAGCGCAGCACGACCATAGCCATCACAAGCATTGAGTGCGCAGGCAGCATTGCCAGACCTGATTTTGGTTCAGCAAAACCGGAGCCGTTTTATTTGGTGAGGATCAGCTTTCCAAAGCGGGTGGTTTGCAAGCGGTAAACCTCCCCCAGATGAACAATTTCAAGCACACGTTGCCCGCCCATAAGCGCCGAACTTTCTACGCGCATAGGTACAGCAGGCGTTGCCTTGGCTTGCAAGGTTTTCGCTGCTGTGTTGGGGCTAGGTGGTGTGCGCATGTGGGAAATATTTCAAGGCTTCTGCGCAATGAAGTTCACTTTGCTTAGACCCGCACTTTGCAAAGTGCCTAGAGTTTGCAAAACACGTTCGTAGGCCACAGCGCGGTCACCACTGAGTCGAACCACAGGCTGTGGGTCTTGTGTGGCAGCTTGCTGCGCTTGTATTTTTAAGGCGTCTTCGGCCAAAGGCTTGCCATTCCAATAGGTATTGCCTTGCGCATCGATGTCTAAGCGGACAGGTTCAGCCGGTTGTTGGGGTGCTGCGCTACTGGCACGCGGCAAGGTCAATGGAATGGCGCTTTGAATGGCAGGAACCGCCAATATGAAAACAATCAACAGCACCAACATGACGTCAATCAGTGGCGTCATATTGATTTCGTTCATCACATCATCGTCACTGTTTTCTGGTGAGAACGACATATTCAAACTCCGGCAGAGTCACGCTTGCCAACGCGCGCACCTGTAACCAAGAAGGCATGCAAATCATGTGCAAAGCGGTTGAGTTGGCCAAGAATGAACTTGTTGCCACGCACCAATGCGTTGTAGCCGAGCACGGCTGGCACAGCCACAACTAAACCAAGTGCAGTCATGATGAGAGCCTCGCCAATGGGGCCAGCGACGCGGTCCATGCTGACTTGGCCTGAAGCGCCAATGCTAATGAGTGCGTGGTAAATGCCCCAAACCGTACCGAACAATCCAACAAATGGCGCGGTCGAGCCAATGGATGCCAAGACTGCTAAACCAGCTTGCAAGCGTGCCGTGGAGTCGTCAATTGCATTGCGCAGGCTGCGTGTGACCCAATCACTCACATCTAGGCTGTCATGCAGTTGTTCTTGGGTGGCGCGGTGGTGGGCCGAGGCTTCGTGGCCTTCTTTGGCCAAGGTGTAAAAAGGGTTGGCCTCAACCGCGTGTGGGTTGGTGCTGTTGAGCGCGGCCAAGCCTTCCTGCAGGTCACTGCTGTGCCAAAACGACTCCACGCTGAATGCCATGCGTTTCAAGCGCACGATGTCGAGCGCCTTCATGACGATGACGACCCACGACAAAACAGACATGCCAATCAAGAGCAAAGCCACGATGTGAGTGATGAAGTCACCCTGTTGCCAAAAATTTAAGATGCCGGGTTGGTTTTCCATGACAGTTTCCAAAAGTTATTCCAAAACAAAATTGACGGGAACGTTGAACCACATTGCTTCAGGGACGCCAAAGCGTTGACCTGGCGCAAAACGCCAACGCATGACGGTGCGTAAGGCTTCTTGGTCTAAGCGATCAAAGCCACTGCTCGTTTTAATTTCGCCCTGTTGTGGCGAACCATCGGCAGCGACAAAAACGCGAATGACCACTTGGCCTTGCTCATTGAGACGTCGGCTTTGTGGTGGGTATGCAGGCTTGGGGTTGCTAAGGCCATGCGCTTCGCTGCTGGGCAAGGTCAATGCGGCGGCTCCTGGCGTACGGCCAGTTTGTGCGGGCGCTGCCGCTGGCGTGGCCTCTGCCGTGTGTGACTGCGCTGCGGTGTTTGTGGGAACGGCTGGCGCTTGAGGCTGAGCGGCTTTGGGCGTCGGTGAGGGCGCAGTGCGCCTCACCTTGGGTGCTGATTGATGTGTTGTGTTGGATACAGGAGCCAGCACCATTTCCATGGCGATGCTTTTTTGGTTGTCCATGTCTGCAGAGTCGGCCTGCAACAACAAACCAGTAAGTGCAAGCGCATGCAAGCCAAGAACACCTAGGGTGACAAGCCATATGCGTTGTGGAGTTTGGGCGTAGGTGAACATTTGGCCTTACTCTTTCACCAGCAGATGTGGCCCTGCTTGTTCCAAGCGTGTGCAACCACACAACGCCATGGCCATGACCAGTTCATCACGTAACAAACGCAAGACATGTGCAACACCAAATGCCCCGCCGTGCGCCAAGCCATACACATAGGGTCGACCGATTAAGACGGCATTTGCCCCCAATGCCATGGCTTTTAATGCATCTGTCCCACGACGAATACCGCCATCCACCAGCACTGTGAAATCAGGACCAACGGCTTCACGGACACGCGGCAGGGCAAATGCGGTCGACACAGCTGTGTCGAGCGTACGGCCGCCGTGGTTGGACACAATCACGCCGGCAAGCCCCAACTTTTGAGCCTGACGTGCATCCTCTGGATGTAAAACACCTTTGAGTAAAACAGGTAAACGAGTGCGTGCTTGCAGCCACTCGACGTCTTGCCAAGTGGGGGCCTGTGCCCAAAGACTGTCCAAGGCATCGGTGTCGGTAGACGCCAACGCGGGTGCGCTTGGTAAGTTAACGGCGCTCACACCCGCAGGCAGCTTGAAATTGGCGCGACGCTCACGGTCACGAACACCATGAACAGGGGCATCAGCCGTGAGGACGAGGGCTTCGTAGCCAGCCAGCTCAACGCGGTTGATCCAAGCCAGCATTTTTTCTTCGTCGCTGTTCCAATAAAGCTGCGCCCAAAGTGGGCCACGGTTGGGCTCATTCACCATGGCGCGGGCAACATCTTCTAAAGGCTGACTGGCTTGACTGCTCAGCACCATGCCAGATGCTTGCGCAGCAGCAGCACAGGCGCTACCCACCTCGCCATCAGCATGGGCCATGCGTTGGTAAGCAATTGGTGCAAGCAAAAATGGAGTCGGCCAGGTTTTACCCATCAATTCGATGCGCGTGTGGCAGCCACGCAAGGGCGACAAAACGCGCGGCAAGAACGACCAGTCGTTCCAGGCCGCTATGTTTCGGCCTAGGGTCAGCTCTTCAGCTGCACCACCGCTGAAATATGACCAGGCATTGTCATCAAGCGCGGCATGCGCGAGCTTGGCGTGATCCTTCCAGTGAATGGGGGCTTGTTTTTGTGTCATTGGCTATCTGCCCACATGCGTAAAAGGTTGTGATACGTGCCTGTGATGGCAACGGTTTCGGGGCTTTCGCCGTGCTCTGTGCGAAGGCGAACCAAGTTCATGTCTAGTTCGTGGAGCAATTGGCGTTGCGTTGGGTCGCGCACCATGCTCTCCACCCAAAAAAAGCAGGCATGTCGTGCGCCACGCGTGACAGGGGTCACTTGGTGCAAGGTGGCGCCACTGTAAAGCACGGCCGATCCAGCAGGGAGTTTGAGTTGGTGCTGCACATCGCGGTCTCGAATGGTCAGTTCACCACCGTCATAGTCGGTAGGCTCGTTCAAAAAGACCGTGCAAGAAATGTCGGTGCGAACCGTCAGGCCAACTGAAGGGCGTGTCATCACGGCGTTGTCTATGTGCCAACCGTAGGTGGGGTGGTCGGGGTCGTAGCGGTTGACGCGGGGGGGGAATATTTTTTTAGGAAGTGCGGCAGAAAAAAACAAAGCAGATTGTTTTAGGCCCGCCAACACCATCTCACGAATTTCAGTGGCTGTCGCATCCTCATGCGGCAGCTGAAGGTTGTTCTTGACCAATTTGGCTTGATCTCCAGCGGTAGCTTGGCCATCAGACCACTGCACGCCACGCAGCAATTCGCTGGCGCGTTGAAGGGCTGAGGACGAAAGAATGTCGTGGAGGATCAGGTACATGGTTAGAACTTGTAAGAACCGGTGACTTGCACCAAGCGACCTGCACCTGGGATGTAGTGGCCAGGGTAGAGCTGGTCGGCATACAGCTTGTTGGTGACGTTGCTGACGTTGGCTTTGACGGTGAACTCGTCATTCACTCGGTATTCGGCCATCACGTCACCCACCACAAATGCGGGCACATCAAACTCAGATCGCGTTGGCTTTTGCTTGCCGCGATACGTCAAGCCAGCACCAATGCGCCATTGGCTGGTGAGTTGGTAGGTGTTCCACAAGGAGCCGCTATACACAGGGATGAGTGCTGGGCGATCTCCTACGCGTTCGCCAGGGGTGTTTTGCGAACAAGAGGGAGGATTGCCTTGTGCATCGAGTGGACCTGTTGGACATGGCGCTGCTTTGGTGACTTTGGCGTCAGGCATCCATGCGTACGAGCCAAAAATCTCCCACTTTGGCGTGAGTCGCCCAGAGATATCCACTTCTATGCCACGTACGTAGCGCTCGCCGTTCAGTGTCACTAATGGTGTAGCTGGATTGCTTCCAGGCACAGTGAGCAACGGGTCTGTGTTGCGTTCGTTCTTTTTGATGGCATGGAACAGCGCTAAACGTGTGGTAAATCGTTTATCGGCACTATCAAGCTTGGCGCCCAGCTCCATATTGATGGATTGTTCCGGTGGTGTGTCTGCGTTTGTTGCGCCAAGCGAATAGCTGTCGCCCGAGGTGTTGAACGATGTGCCGTACGAGAAGTGATACGAATCCAGTTGGTTGGGTTGAAACAAAACGCCTGCACGCTTGCTCCACTCACCCACATTCATGCGGTAGTTGGTTTTAGTGCCATTTGCGGTCGCGTTGGGTGGGGTTCCAAAACTGTCGTAATTACCTTTGAGGCTGTCATAGCGTAAACCGCCAAGCACTTTCCAATGCGGTGCCAGTTGCACCAAGTTTTGTAAATATGTGCCCCAGCTGGTGCTGGTGTATTGGTTATTCACGCGCAGCACGCGGGAGTCCTCGTTGACCCAAGCGCCATCATTTGGGGTGCCGATGGTTGTGTTCGGTTTGACTAGGGTTACGCCTCCTTGTGGATTAGCCCCCCCAGGGACACTTGGACCTGTGCGAGCGGCATAAACAGTTTTGTCTTCTGTGGCGAGGTCAACGCCCGCTAACAATTCATGTTTGTAGCCAAGTGCTTCGAATTTCTTGCTGAAATCACTTTGGAAATGGACTGTATCCATATTCTGGATTTTGAGATTGCTCCCGCGTGTCAGCACTGTGCCGGGGCCAAACTGTACGGTCCCGTTACCGCTGTTTTGTAGGTAAACGTTAGTGCCGCGTTGCCCATTGCTTTGAGCCGAACATAAAGGATTGTTGCTATAGGTTGTAACCCCGTTGCTCGTGGTGCTGCGGTCATCACAAAACCGAATCGCACTAGCGCGTTGATCGCGCTCATAAGCACCTTTACGAAGCTGTGTTTTCAGTTCGCTGTCAGCTTCAAAGCGGTGGGTGTGGCTGAGTGTCAGATGCTTGGCACTGCCATGGTTACGGTCACTGGCCATGCCGTAATACGCGGTAGGGTCAAGCGGCAGCACGGTGGTCGATGACTCGGGTGATGTTGCTGTGGGACGGATCCACGGCAAACCGTAGTTCATGCCGTTTTTGTTTTCTAAGTGATAGACAGACGCCATGAATTCGTCTTTCTCACCTATGCCCCAGCGGTAGGCGCCGGCAATGCCGCTTTTGTCTAATGCGCTACCCGAGCCGTTGTTGTCGGCGGTCGTTTTCATAGCATTGACTCGCAAAGCAGAGCTTTCACCCGTCTGTTTGTTGAAGTCTGCAACGATGCGTTTGTGGCTGTGTGATCCAAGTGTGAGGTCAACTTGGTTTTCATCCATCAAGCGAGGCATCTTGCTGACTTGGTTGACAGCACCCCCAGTGGAACCACGGCCAAAAAGCATGGAGGCAGAGCCACGAAGCACTTCGAGGCGATCCAGGTTAAAGGTGTCGCGCTCATAAAAAGCGGGGTCACGCATGCCGTCGACAAAAACGTCACCTGTGGCCTGCAACGAAAAGCCACGCAGTCGAATATCCTCTTCGCCACCTTCGGCTGCTAAGAAGCTAATGCCTGCGGTGTTTTTTAAAGCCTCTTTGAATGTTTCTAGATTGCGGTCATCAATCAAACGCTCCGTGACAACGGTGACGGATTGCGGAATGTCGCGCAGTTGCTGTTTGCCTTTGCCAATGCTGGTTTCAGTTGCACGCAAACTGTCTTTGCCTTCAAGGGCTTCAGCCTTTTCGCGCACCGTCACTGTGCCTATGGTCTTTTCCGTTTGTGCCTGGGCAGATGTTGCAAAGCTGGCAGCTAGCAACATAGCGCCTAGGGGAAGAAGTTTGGAGGGTTGCGCAATTGCAGTGGCATTTTGCGCAGGTTGAGCCGAGCGGCGTCGGTTGAGCCGCGAACGAGTGGTCGCCATGAGACAAGCTCCGAAAGTAATAACCGAAGAAATCGGTGGTTTTGATCAGAGGCTGGCTACACGCCCTTGCACATGGGCGACAAACAAAAGGTTTGTTGGCTGGCCGAAAAGGTCAGGCGCGGTGAGCGCCTGGTGTGCGTGTTAGGTGTTTACTTAAAACCCACGCGGTCCAACATTTGTTGCACCTTGATTTGGTTCATGCCCACGGCGCTGATGGGCACCAATTCGCTTTTGAAGTTGCCACCGGTCATGGCTTTGAGGGCTGGGTTGTCCAGCTTCAAGCCTTTGACCACGGGCCACTCGTTGTTGCCGTTGGCAAAGTGGTTTTGCGCTTCGGGGCTGACGAGGTATTCCAAAAACTTCACGGCATTGGCCTGGTTTTTCGAGTAACGCGCCACCGCACCGCCCGCCACGTTCACGTGTGTGCCCCAGCTTTGTTGGTTGGGGAACACCACGCCCACACGCTCGGCCACGGCTTTGTCGGCGGGGTTGGTCGAGCGCATCAAGCGCGCCAAGTAGTAACTGTTGGTCACCGCAATGCCGCACTCGCCGCTGGCCACCGCTTTGATTTGGTCGGTGTCGCCGCCCTTGGGTGCACGGGCCATGTTGTCGACCATGCCTTTGAGCCAAGCTTCTGTGGAGGCAGGGCCGAGGTGTTCAGTCATCGCACCAAACAAGCTCAGGTTGTAGGGGTGCGAGCCAGAGCGGATGCACAGCTTGCCTTTGTTTTTGGGGTCGGCCAGTTCTTCGTAGGTGTCCACGTCTTCGCGCTTGACCTTGAGCTTGTCGTACACCACCACGCGTGCGCGGGTGGACAGGCCAAACCAAGCCGTACCGTCGTCGGTGGCTTTGGCGCGCAGCTGTGCAGGCACTGCGTTTTCAAGCGTTTTGGACTTGACGGGCAAGAACATGCCGTCAACTTCGCCCTTCCACAAACGGGCGGCGTCGACCAGCAAGATCACATCAGCGGGCGATGCAGCGCCTTCGGCCTTGAGGCGGGCAATGATGCCTGCGTCATCCGAATCGACACGGTTGATCTTGATGCCCGTGGCCTTGGTGAAGTCGCTGTACAGCGCTTCGTCGGTGGGGTAGTGGCGGGCTGAGTACAGGTTGATGACCTGCTCTTGGGCAATAGCCGTTGTGCTGGACAAGGTGGCGGCAATCGTAGAAGCAGCCAGAGACAAAACAGTGAGGGTGCGGCGCATGAAAAGCGACTCCAAGTTGAAAAGCTTGGCGCAAGTATATATCAAATGCGAATCATTCTCATTTGACTTAAATCAAATGCCCCTCTTGGCTTTGTTGACAAGGGGTGCCAACTCAGTCGCGGCGCAGGGTGCGGCTGAGCAAAATCACGGGCAACAGTCCCACCAATACAAGGGCCAGCGAAGGCAAAGCGGCTTCGCCCAAGCGTTCGTCACGTGCGAGTTGATAGGCCATAACGGCCAAGGTGTCGGTGTTGAACGGGCGCAGCACCAAGGTGGCGGGCAGCTCTTTCATCACATCCACTAGCACCAGCAGAGTGGCGGCGGCCAGTGGTTTTTTCAGAAGAGGCCAATGCACGCGGCGCACCAGCGATAAGCCTGATGTGCCTAACATGCGGGCCGTGTCGTCCAGAGAGGCGGGCACACGCGCATAGCCGCTTTGCACCGATTGCATGGCCACCGCCACAAACCGAACTAAGTAGGCCCACACCAAACCGAGCACGGTGGCAGTGAGCCAAAAGCCCACGCCCGACTGTGGCCAAGTGGCTTGCAACCAGCCCACGGGCAGCAACAGCCCCACCACAATGACGGCGCCCGGCACGGCGTAGCCCAAGCTCACCACGCGCATGCTTTGGCGGGTCACCCAATTCGGATGCATGCGGGCTTGCGCAGCCAGCAGCAACGCGGCCCCCACTGCCAACAACGCCGTGAGCAAGCCTAATGACAAACTGGTGGCCGACCACTGGATGAAACGCGCCCACGGCAAATCCACCGCGCCGTCTCCTTGCAGCAAAGCACGGAGCATGAAGAGCACGGGCAACACAAAACCGCACAAGACGGGCAGCACACACAAGGTCCACACCAGCGCGGCCGAAGCGCCGCGCAGCTGTAGCGGTTGCGATTCGTTGCCATGGCGGTCTACCCGCGTGCTGGCAAAACGCAAGCGCGACTGGGCACGTTGTTCGGCAGCCAACAAAGCAACCACGACGACCAGCAGCAAGGTGGCCAGCTGTGCCGCAGCAATGCGGTTGTCCATCACCAGCCACGCTTTGTAAATGCCAGCGGTGAAGGTCTGAATGCCGAAGTAGCTCGACACGCCAAAGTCGGCCAAGGTCTCCATCAAGGCCAAAGCAGTGCCAGCAGCAATGGCAGGCCGAGCCAGCGGCAGCGCCACACGAAAGATGCGGCGTGACAGCGGCGCGCCCAGCAAACGTGCAGCTTCCATCAAATGGTTGGCGCGCTCAGACAAGGCCGTGCGAGCGAGCAAATACACATAGGGGTAAAGCGCCAAGGTGAACACACACGCAGCACCCCACACATTGCGCACCTCTGGAAACACGCGCCCTTCCAGGTCAAACGCGGCGCGAATGCTGGTTTGCAACGGCCCACTGAATTGCAGGTAGTCGGTGTAGGCATAAGCCACCACGTAGGCGGGCATGGCCAGTGGCAAGAGCAACGCCCATTCCAAAGTGCGGCGCATCGGAAAATCAAACAAGGTCACAGCAGCGGCAGACACGGTGCCCATGCTGATCACGCCCACACTCACCAACACGCACAGCAGCAGCGAGGTGCCCACATAGTCGGGCAGCACGGTGCTGGCCATCTCGGCCAAGATGCTGGCGGTGGTGCTGTTCCACTGTGCCCACGAAAACAGCACGGTTAACACCGGCAGCGCCAACAGCAATGCCAGCACCACCAACACACAGCGTAAAAACAAACGGGCGCTAAAAACCATGCGGCATTGTAGGTAGCCCCACAAGACATGGCGTGAAGACGTGGTGTTCAGGCGCCCTCTCTACAATCACGCCATGTTTTTAGATGTTGCCCAGCTCTCAGTCAGTTACCCAGAACGCGCCCGTCCGTCGGTCGACCGTGTGACTTTGGGCTTGCGTGCGGGTGAGATGGGTGTGCTCATTGGCCCTTCAGGCTGTGGCAAAACCACGCTGTTGCGCGCGGTGGCGGGGTTGGAGCGAGCCAGTGCGGGCGAAATTCGTTTGGCCCAATCGGTGGTCAGCAGTGCCACAGCACATGTGGCGCCAGAGGCGCGTCGCATTGGCATGGTGTTTCAAGACTATGCCCTCTTCCCTCACCTGAGCGTTCAAGACAACATCAGTTTTGGTTTGCACAAGCAGCCCCGCGCCGAGCGCGAGGCTCGCGTGCGCGAGGTGCTGGCGCTGGTGGGCTTGTCGAGCAGCGCGCAGCGTTATCCACATGAGTTGTCGGGTGGCCAGCAGCAGCGCGTGGCCTTGGCTCGTGCCCTGGCACCTAAGCCGCAGTTGCTTTTGTTGGATGAACCGTTTTCCAACCTGGATGTCGAGCTGCGTGAGCGTTTGGCCTTAGAGGTACGAGGCATTTTGAAAGAAGCCAAAGCCACGGCTTTGTTTGTCACGCACGACCAAATGGAAGCCTTTGCCATTGGCGATGTGATTGGCGTCATGTCAGAAGGCCGCTTGCACCAGTGGGACGATGCCTACACCTTGTATCACCGCCCTGCTACCCGCTTTGTGGCCGAGTTCATTGGCCACGGCGTGTTCACACCTGCCACCTTGCGCGAAGTAAACAACCAAGTCGTGGTGCACACGCCCATGGGTGACTTGGTGGATGTGGCCGAGTGCCCGCTGCCCTGCACGTTTGCGGCGGGCGAATGCGATGTGCTGTTGCGTGCCGATGACATCGTGCACGACGACGATGCACCTGTGAAAGCCGAGATCATTCGCAAAGCTTTCCGTGGCTCAGAGTTTTTGTACACCTTGCGCTTGAAAACGGGCGAGACGGTCATGGCCCACGTGCCCAGCCACCACGACCATGTGGTGGGCGAATGGATTGGCATCCGTGCCGAGGTGGACCATGTGGTGACCTTCAACCGTTCATGCCCCGTGAATGGCCACGACCTGTGCAATATGCCGTGTGCTGACCATGAAGCACCGCATGAACACGCACTAGCTCAAGAGCAGCCCATTCACTTTCATGCCAAGCCCACGGCTTGATAACTCAAGCCTGTGTGTTTGAAAAACGCACGGTAAATCGCGCACCTAGCATGGGCTTGCCAGGAAAAGCATCTTCCAGCGTCACCACGGCATTGTGTTGATGCGCAATTTCCATCACGATAGGAAGCCCCAAGCCTGAGCCATCAGCCTCCGTACCCAGGGCGCGGTAAAACGGCTGGAACACCAAATCGCGTTCAGCCTCGGGGATGCCAGGGCCGGAATCTTCCACCTCCAACACCACCACTTTGCCAAACTTGTCGGCCAGCAAGCGCACGGTGATGACGCCAGGGCTGTCCTCGGACGAGGGTGTGTAGTTGATGGCGTTGTCGACCAAATTGCGCACCAGCTCTTTGAGCAGTGTGGCGTTGCCCATGACCCGCACACCAGTGGTGCCAAGCCCAGCGCCTTCGTAGCCGAGGTCAATGTATTTGTCCATCGCGCGAGGCAGTGAGTCTTGAATCACCTCGCTCACCAAGCTCACCAAGTCACAGGGGTTGCGTGCAATATTACTGGTGCTACTTTCGGCGCGAGCGAGCGACAGCAGTTGGTTTACCGTGTGCGTGGCGCGAATGCTGGCGCGGCCAATGAGCTTGAGCGATTGCTTGAGTTCATCGGCGCTTGAGTCAGCGCGTTGCGCCAAGTCGGCTTGCATGCGCAGGCCTGCCAAAGGTGTTTTAAGTTGGTGTGCGGCGTCTGCCAAAAAGCGTTTTTGGGTGGCAATCGATTCTTTCAAGCGCGTGAGCAAGTCGTTGATCGATGCCACCAAAGGCGCCACTTCCTGAGGTACGGCTGATTCATCCAGCGGGCTTAAGTCGTCCGGCTTACGCAGACGAATCCGTTCTTCGAGTTTGTTCAGTGGGCGAATGCCACGCGCCAACGCGAGCCACACCAATAGCACGGCCAAAGGCAAGATGACGAACTGCGGCAGCATCACGCCTTTGATAATTTCAGTGGCCAGCACTGAGCGTTTTTCAAGTGTTTCAGCCACTTGCACGAGCACAGGCTTTGCGCCGGGCATGTCAACGCGAACCCATGTGTAAGCCACACGCACTTCCGCGCCACGCATTTCATCGTCGCGAATGCGTACCTCGCCGGGCAGGCTCTTTTCTTCGTCGGGGGGGAGTGGAAAGTCGC
>JACCDR012356279.1_pt1 | contig 20045 bp, 34 predicted proteins | sample 7446431 | NCBI WGS metagenome assembly JACCDR01 (sample SAMN15323443, study PRJNA562643) | freshwater metagenome | isolation source: river surface water | place: USA:Blue River Watershed | collected 2017-08-17 | reverse complement strand
GACAACTATTTATAAAAAAATTTATGAGAGTTAAGTTTGTTATTTTTTTTTGTGGTTCCCTGGCGTAGAAATACGTCAGGGAGTTTTAAAAAAAATAATGATAACAAAAACTTTTTCGATAAAACATTGTATATTTGTACTGTTAATATTTTCATTAAAATTAAATTAAAATGGTTTTTGTGAATTTTAATATTTATGATCAAAATCATAAAAATTTAATTGCAAAATTGAAAAATACAATTTCAGATTTAAATTTTTATTGCGCGAAATTCTTACAAAAACAAGGAATTGAACCGCAAAAAAACGCCTTGGCGCAAGCAAAAAATATAGCTCCAAGTTTATTGCAGCCGGAAATAAAATTGATTCTAAAAAGGTATGAAAAAGTAATAAAATGCATGCCAAACGAAGCAAACGCGCTATTTTACGGAACATGGATATTTTTACACGATTTCGATATAATTTTTAATGATTATGATAAAAGAAAACAAATCACAAAAGGAAATTCGTAACGGCGCAGGCGCGCCATATTTAGACCGTCAATTTTATATACCTGAAAAAGTTTATAGAGCGGCAGTTTTAAAGCGACTTGATGATAAATCAAAAGCTACTTTAGCGGATATTTACGCTGAAATGGTTTTAAATGGTTTAAACCATGTTAACGCAAATGAATCTCAAGAAAAACCCGTATTTTTTGAAATTGGAAAGCCTGATGCTTGCACCCAAGTTAGAATATGCTTTGAGGGAGAAATACTTAAGCATTTGCGCGAATTGCAAACAAAAATAAATGCGGGCCAATTTGAATTTAAAGCGGGGCCGTTTTACAAAAGGAAAGTCTCGCAAATTTCATTTACATCTCTTTGCATCAATCTAATGCAAATTAGCTTAAACTTGCATTAATTCAAACATTTAAATATTTACATCATGGAAGAAAAAAAAGGATTTGAAAAAATCGAACCCATGTATTTGGCGCCTCGATTAAAAACGGAATTTGAACGCATAACTGCGCAAAAAATATTTCGTGTTGAAATTGGCGCTGGTAGACATTATCGGAACGAAGCCGGACAAACATTTACCAGTATTACCACTTTTTTGGACCAGGTAATGCCGCCAAATAAGCGTTTGCAAATGTGGCGGGAATCAATGATCGAGGATTTGGGAAGCGCAAAAGCGGCTTCCGATTATGTAACAAGTACGGCAGATTTTGGCACGGCATTACATATTGCCGTAGCCGATTTTTGCCGTTTGGGGCATGTTGACTGGAAAGTATTTAATCAATGGGCTTATTCTTACATGATTGAAATAATGAAGTTAGACGGACATACTTTGTTTGCAGCAGTTGAAGAACTTACTCGCGATTTTGCCGGAATAGTTCAATTTTTCGCCGATTATGAAGCCGAAGTATTAGCCGTAGAAGTTCCGGTATTTTCTTCTCATGGGTTTGCTACACTGATTGACATTATTGTAGAAATGAATGAAAAATGTTACACAGAAAAAACGCCTCCAGAAAAACGCAAAAGAATTTTTGCGGGCGGAAACCTAAAATCAGGAAAAAAAGGTTTTCATCCAACGCACATTTTCCAATTGTGTGGCGAACGTATGGCGTTTAACGAAACTTACGGCGATATAATTGGGCCAATGGTTCACGTTTTTAATTTGGCTCCGACGGCCTGGCGCACAACCCCAGGCTATAAATTTGCAAATCAAACTTCAGAAATAGACGAAACCAATGTTTCGCAGCTGTTTGATTTATTTGTACAAACCGGGAAATTAAACGGCGTTTTGGCTGAACCTTCAAAAACATTTATTATATTTGAAGGAGTAACCGCATACGGCAGTTCTCCTGTTTCAAATATGGTAGAATTAACGTATGATCAAAACGTCATACGGAGATTAAAAGACAACCCGAAAATTTTATAAAAACAACATCAATATTTTTTAATTCATAAAATGTAATTTTTTAAAATGGAAAATTTTTATGCGCCGCCAACGAGCGGAGATTTAGAAACAAATGGATTTGAATATTTCCCAACGGTTGAATTTTCGGCTATGAAAACGCCGCAATTAAGTGTAAGCTTGGTAGACAAAGAATACGTCACCAGGGCGCGAGCGGCTTGCAAAGCCGGGTTTTCATTTTACGACAAAGAAACCACGCAACGAACCCCAATTTCTTCATTTTCTTTTATTGTGCTGAAGGTTTACAGCTCGCTAAGCGGTTATGTTGAAGGCGGCAGCGGACAAGAAAGCGTGTCGTATTATTCAAATTCCGTTGAAAATTCAGCCGAAGAACCTTTTGTTCTCTTTATGAAAGGCAATAAACGGCCAATTGCCACTGGGTACTATTCTGGAAAGCGTACCGATACAGATAACGCAAAATTAACGACGGTTCCAAAGTCAAAGGACCCAGATGCGCATTTTGACCCGGCGCGCTCCGTAGTAATTCCACAAGGCGTATCGTTTCATCAGGAATTTATTGTTTTTTGGATTGAAGAAAAAAGAATCATGAAGTTGAAAGTTACAACAATGCTTTCAAGGGAAATAAAAGTGGCGATTTCTGATTCTTATAAAAAAACAGGTTCAAACGTAAGCCCGGCAAAAATAAATTTGTTTGCGCTTGCGAACAAATCACTTTGGGGTTTTAAGGTCACGTCTTTTTCAAGAAAAACAAAAGATGGGGAACCATATAACGGAAAAGGAGATATGTATTTGCTTCCAGTTTTTGAATGTGGCGTAATTCCTGAAACGGCGCCGTTATATAACGAGATGAGAGCCCATCAAAAGGAGCTGGATAATAATTATCAGGCACAAAAAGCGAAGCGCCAAAGATTTGAGCAAATGCCAATTGAAAACGCGCAAACTACATTACCAATGTCTGGAAACGCAAGTTTCCCCGGCGTTGATAATCAACCGCAACGAGCAACAAGACAAGATCCTGAAATCTGGGGCGCTCCTGAAACAAACAACGGCGACGTTCTGCCATTCTGATGAAACGCAAGTCAAAAATAAAGGGCATGGGGAATGTTTCGAGCGAGGCGAAGCTTGTTCTTCCTCATGCCATTTTAGTAGATTTACATCATTTTACAAATCGGCGCGTATGGATAACAATTGAAGATGCAGCCGAAACCAGGTCTTTAGATCAGAACGCCTATTATTGGGCGGCAATTGTTAAATCAATTACTGATAAATTTAATGATCTTGGAGAAAGGCTGGATGATAAAGACGTTCATGAAATTTTGAAATACAAATTTTTGCGCGTTATTGTTCCAGACGAAACAACATTGGAAATAAAATATGAGTATGTACAATCAACGGCAACGCTGAAAACATACGAATTTTATTTTTACTGCGAAGATTGTATCCGATATGCGGCGCAATCTTTAATGCTGACAATTGATCCGCCGGAAAGCAAAAGGCAAGAATATATATTTCCGATTTTTTATAATTCAAAAGATACCAGACAAAAGTATTTGCAGCGAATTTCTTTGTACGTTTCCGATATTTTAAATATTGAGCATTTAAAAAGGTTTTTTCGTCAAAATCCAGACTGGAAAAATGATATTGAAGTAAAAGCCATTTTTACAAAAAGGAAAAGCGAAATACTTAATTTGTAATTTTTATTTTTTCACCTTTTATAAAAGAGTAGATTTTTTAAAAAAAATCTACTCTTTTTTTTTGCATCTAAAAATAAAGGGTGTATATTTGTACCGTCAAACATTTTTAAATAAAAAACATAAAAAGGCATGAAAAATTTAAATTTAACTGGCGAGCTGCGGAACGCGCTTACATACAAAAGTCGTGCGTCAATGGAAAGGCAATGGCAAATTGTTTTTCCAAAGCAAATGCTTCCTCAAGATCATGAAGCAATAGACGAAGCGCAAGTACTGGAGTTTATCAATTCTTTGATTGAACCAAAACGCGGGCGCCCTGGCTCGATTACTGCTGCCGCACAGTCCTTAAAAAGGATTTTGGATGCAAATAAAAAAGAAGAAAAAGTTGAAGTCCTGCCAGAAGTAAAAAATGAAACTTTACCAGAAGTTGAAACCAATCAACAAGAACTTTTAATAAGCCCAAAAAGTTACTGGCATAATTTAAAAAACGTCACAAAGTTGGATTTAACCTATTATACTACGGTTTTAGCTACAAATTACGGGTGCGTTTTCATTTTAAAAGAAATGGGGTTTGTCGCTGCCGTTGTTTATACTTTTGTCAGTTTAGACGCTTTGGCAAAGGCAAAAGATACCCATCAGCAACAAACAGCGTCCAACGCTATTTTGGCAGTTTGGGTGCTTGAAGCCCTTGCATTTTTTGTTCATTTGACTATGTTCAATGCCAGATTATGGCAATCCAACAATTTGCCATTTAGCGAAGCGCAAAAAGGTACAGCTTTGTTTATAATTGCTGCTATTTGCGCCGGGCTGCTTTCTGCCGCTGGAATTTATGCCGTAACAATCACTTTGCAAAGCGTAAACGAACGCAAAGAAGCAAAGCAATTTGAACTTAAATACAACGAAAAATATTAAATCATGAAAGAATACAAAACAACTGGTTACGCATCTGCTAAAACAGGAAAAGTAAGTAACTACAAAATTGTAAGCGAATTTAAGGCGAAAAACAGCGGTAAAGAGTACGTCAAGTTAGAAAGTTTTGGCAAAAATCCTTTTTCGTTTGTTGTTTTAAAAGAAAATCTTTGCTCTCCTACGCTACCAGAATTGCGCCCTGGCGTTCCGACGCGCATTTGTTGGGAATGTGGCCGTTCTTTTTCATACGCACAATGTAAAGCCAATGAAGGAGACTGGAGCGAAAATTACTGCGGATGTTAAAAAAAATAAGAAAATGAAAAAAATATCTGACATTTTGGCCAAAATTAACCTTGTAAAACTGCCAAAATTAGACGAAATTGGTATTGAAAAAATGCCAACTAAACAGTTAAAAGTTGAAAAAGAGCACAAAAAAACAACGTTTCACCACATAAATAATGGGCAAATTCATCGTACAACAATAGAAGGAACGACAAGCGAAACAATCATTGGAACACCTAAAGCCAATACCTCAAACGAAATAAATTTAGATGCGTTTGATTTTGCGTCTCTTGATTATTACGTGGGCGTAAAATGGAAAAAACACGAAGACAGGGCTATTATTATGAAATGGCATTGGATGAACTCTATGAGCGCATCGGCCATAGAAAAATTTCATACTGATAAAGCATCCAATACTATTGAGCGAGGATTTTCAGAAAGAACAGCAGCCGAATACATTAAAGCCTTTTATGAAGCAGATAACGAACGCGAAAAGCAAAACAAACCCCGGCTTAAAAATGCCCCGAAATCAAACGTTATTGATTTTTAACCCCTCCCCTACCGTTACCGATAGGGGGGGGAGTTAAAAAGCCTGCAAATAGGTGCAAAAAAAATTGCACCCCTGAAAATCAATAAGTTATAAAATAAAAATTGCCCCTCTTATGGCGGGAAAAACATGCAAAAACATGGAAAAAATAAAAGAAGTTAATGGTTTAAAACTGGTTTATGATGAAGACATAAATCAGTTTATTTTACCGGAAAAGTCTACGCTTTACATAAGAACAGTGTACGACTTTTCCCAAAATAAATTTGTTGAATTTGTGCTTCCGGGAAATGGAACTGAAGAAGAAACCGTTTCAATTTTAGAAAAGTCTGTTGAAAATTTAGACTTTAAATATACCGAAAGAGTATATTTAAAACGGATACCAGTACAAATAAAAACGGATATAGAAAATCAAAAAATGTTGTTTAAAAAACAGCTTATTGTGTCTGCAAATGGTTTGTTTACTCTTACCGCAATTTGTTTAGCAATTAGCGTAATTTGGTTTTTTATAAATCTTTTGATCAATATGGGGCCAATTATTGCAGCTGTAACAAATGGCGCCGCTTCTGCTTTTCAAGATATCGGCGTTGTATTAAGCTGGTTAATAGGCGCTATTATGGCGCTTTTTGTAATCACGAAACTTTTGCCGTTATTATTTGCGGTAAAAGTTCCAAAGGCAACCGATTACGAAGATGCCGAAGGCGAGCAACAATCAGGAGATAAAAACGTGACCAATATTTACGTCAATAACGCAAAAAATGTCACTGGCGGCGTTGGAAATGCCCAAGATTACATAAACCAAAGAAAAGTTTAATTCAATGAATACAAAACATAGTTTTAGTCATGATCTTTTTCATTTGTCGCAAGATTTTAACCGATTGTGGGAAATGATACAAAACGGGCATAGAGTTCCGGCTTGGATTGTGTATTCTGATGAATACGAAGACCCAATTTGGGATTTAATTGAAGTAAAAACAACGCCAACCGGAGAATATATGATCGGCAGTCGGGGAATTTGCTACAAACATAAAAAAGGCAAACAAGGATTCTTGTTTTCTTGCATGTCTTTATCATTACATTATATTGATAATTCAATTTTTAAATAAAAAATGGAAAACAAGTTCGTTTTAGAAGAAAAAAAACGTCAAAAAGATTTCTGGTTTCTTTTAAAAACCGGCAACTACGCTTTTTTTTTGCTTATGTTTCTTTTGCTGATAAACAAACATGAGTGTATTGTTATTTTCGGAATACTTCTACAAGGCGTAATATTTTTTTTGTTTGTTCCAAAAAAGATCAAAGAGTTTGAAGAAAGGCTAAAACATATAACGTTCAAAACTCAAATTTTCAACTTATTTGTTTATCCTGAAAATCCAAACTCATCGAATGAGCAAACAATACAAACATTTCATCAAACCATAGAATATTTAAAAACCGTCGGTAATGTGCATGAAGTACGCGTATATTTAATTTTGTATAGAGACGTAAAAATATTTTGTTACTGGCATGATTCTAAAGGCAATTTGCAAAAAGAGTCGTTTGCCAGGGAAGAAGGCGCAACATGGCAAACATGGGATGAGTTTTTAAACATGGTTGAAATGTTTAAAAACAGAAATTATGAAGAACAAATGCGCCGCTTTAGGTCCAATAATGTGTCTTTTGATTGGGTAAACGAAAATGTTTTTTATACAGCATGAAAAAAAAAGTAAAAGTTTGGACTGGATCAAACAAAAAAAAGACAGTAACATTTTGGGCGCCGGTTAAAAAGCATAAATCACAAAATAGAATAATGGAAAGTACCGGCGTTTATTTGATGGCAAATTTTCCTTTTTTTATGCTAAATAAATTTGGGATATCAGATGAAGTGAAAAATCGTACTAAAAACGTTTCTGATACTACGCCGGGAGTTGTATTTACGTTGTTGTCAATTCGTATGCCCTGGGGCTACGAAATAGAACAATGGGTGCATAACTTGTACCGATTGCAAAACGTTAAATTTTGGACTGGTTCAGGTCGTACCGAATGGTTTTTAAATCTTTCTCCAGTTGTTGGTATATCGGCTTTAATTATTTGCCGATTTTTAAACATTGAAATGTCATTAAGTGATCTATTAAAGTTTTTTTTTACGCCATTTATATGGCTGGACGGTGTTTTTTGGCTTTTGTTTTTTTCGGCGCTGAAGTATATATTTATTTTTGGTAGTATATTTTTTGTTCTTTTTTTGCTTGCGCATTTGAAATAAAAAATATACCTTTGTACTGTTATTGCACACCTCGTTATTTTAGGTTTTTCTGTTTTTTTTATTTTTATGTTGACGATTAAGCAAGCCTCTAAAGGGTTTGCTTTTTTTTTGCAATTTATTTGCATCATAAATAAATAGAGCGTATATTTGACCCGTCAAACATAAAAATAAAAATATCATGCTTTTAAAGTATACAACGGTATATGAAGAAGGGCGCCAAATCATGGGCATAACACGCGACGAATACGCGTTATGCAATTTGATTTACATGTATTGTGCATACAGAATGGCTACCCGAGCGGGTTGGTGCGATTTGACCAATCAACAGAAAGCCGATTTTATCGGTATCACTCCCAAAGGACTAAAAAAAATGCAAGATCGCTTATGTCAAGCGAGCATTTTAGAAAAGGACCTAAACAGTAATTACTACCGAACTACGCAAATTTGGTTCCAACTTATTGTATCTGGAAAAAATAATGATTTTGCCGACTTTGAAAAGAAGTATAGCAAAATTGAGGGCGGCAAAATGCCTGATCATATCATATTAGGGGAACAAAGTTCTTCTTTAGATGGAACTTTGTTCCCCTTAGACGGAACTTTGTTCCCCTCGGAAGGGAACTTTGTTCCGCAAAATATGCCTTTAGATGGGAACAAAGTTCCCCCTTCTAATAATAGTATAAGTAAATTAAATGAAAATAAATCAAATAAAAAAAATAAAGATATAGATGAATTTTCAATTTTATGTGTAACGTATCTAAACGAAAAATTGGGAGAAGAAATTTACTTTCCTTCCAGCATTGTTTATGATCGCTTATTACGCGAAATTAAAAAAACATCATCTGTAGAAGATGTTAAAGCCGTTATTGATTATAAATTTCATACATGGGGCAAAGACCCTAAAATGGTCGGTTATTTGCGACCGGAAACGTTATTTGGGAATAAATTCCCCTCTTATAACTTACAAGCAAAGCAATGGTTAAAAATTAAAAATGAACAATTAGAGAATGGAACTGATGAAAAATTTTCCGGCGCTTTTTGAAACATCAAATGCAATTTCTACCATTTCGCAGACTGGCACTCCAGCTGCGCAAACGGTTTTGAAAAAAATGAAAGATGATTTAGTTTTGTCTAAAATTGATCTTTCGCAGCATACATTTGAGGAAATTGTATACAAAATACTCTATAAGGGCAGCCGTTCTGAAAGAATGGCGTTGGGTTGTTTAATTGACCCGGAATCTACTTTGGTGTTTCCATCAGCATGGAAACAAATCAACAGCGGAAAAACTACGCTGAAGATTGCCCAAGAATCAATAATTTATCCGCTTTTTGATTTGGTATGTGAGCATTTTAATGTTGCGTTTAATGGGAATCGAGAAACGGTTTCCCTTTCAATTTTGCAAGAATTTGGCGGCTTATCGTTTGCTGACTATTTGGCCGTTTTTTGTCGCGCCATGAAAGGCGACTATTGGAAAGAGACGCAACATATTATGACCAGGGGCGTAAATTATGAATTTATTCATTCATGGTTTGCCCAATATGTCAAGGAGTGGGAGGTATGCCGTATTTCTGCTGCCGAAAAAGCGAAAAAAATAGACGACTTAACGCCTGTTTCTGACGAGGCAAAATTAAACCTTGAAAAAATCCATCAAATTCAATTATACCGTAAACGCTTACAGCGCGAGGCAGATTTTATTTATCATAAGTGGTATAAGACTTTGCACGAATCTCAAGTTTTTAACATTGTCGCTGATGTTGACGGCAAAGAGTTTGTTACTGATGTTTACAAAATTGATGTAATGACGGAAGACGGAATAAAAAGGGTTTTAAAAAGAAACATTTACGCCTTTTTGGCTTATGGAGATATAAAAGAGACAAACAAAATATTTGAAGAATACCAAAATTTAGTTTTTCAAAAATATTCTAAAGAAACAAATCAAAAAGACCTTGTTTCTACCGAATTTAAAGTTTCTTGCTTAGAATTTGGCCGGGTTTTAAACAGTTTCCCCGCATTTGAATATTTACGGATCATCGTATCAAAAGCAAACACAAATGCAAACGAATTGTCTATTTGCCGTTATGTTTCGGCAGAAATTGAAAAAATTAGAAATTCGTATTACGAAGAATATTTGCCGGCATGTATAGAAACCAATTTCCCCAGGTTGGATTTGCCGTCTTATTATTACAGCCAAATTTTGCCGGTTGCAACTTTTAACGGCGAAGCAAACCCTTTTTCAAAGATTTTACAATGAGGCAAAAAATCAAGGTTTCAAAATCGGGGCAGCTGTATACCAGTGAATCAGATTTGCAAATTTCTTGTATTCGGTATTTTTCAATTGTCCATGCTCAATACTCGGGGCTTCTTTTCTCCATACCAAACGGCGCCCGCGTTGGCGGGAAAATGAATAAGTCAGGCAAACCGATTGGAGCCATGATCTTAAAGGCTGAAGGTATGACGCCTGGGGTTTGTGATTTGTTTTTAGCCATTGCCAAAGGCGGTTTTAATGGCTTATTTATCGAAATGAAAACAATTGAAGGCGTATTAAGCAGCGAACAAAAACAATTTATCAGAAAGGTAAGAGGTCAAAATTACGCTGTTATTATATGCCGGTCAATTGATCAGTTTTCTGAACAAATCGAAAAATATTTAAACGCAGAACTTATTGAAATTAAAATATAAACTTTAAATTTATGCGAAAAAAATCTATTGTGTATCAAATTTACTTTGATGGGTCTTGCGAACCCGTCAACCCTGGCGGTAAAATGGGAATGGGTACCATCGTGAAAAAAGACGGAGTTACCATTTGGGAAAATTCCGAATCAATACCCCCAAGTCCTGAAAATACAAACAATGTAGCCGAATACAAAGCATTAATCAACGGATTGAATTACCTTTTGTCAATTGGCGCGCAAAATGAGAAAGTTGAATGTTTTGGGGATTCAATGATGGTAATAAACCAAATGTCCGGAGAATGGACGGCGCGGGGCGGTAATTATTATGAATCATACAAAGAATGCCTGAAAATTGAAAAAGAGTTTAAAAAAGTATTTTATAATTGGGTTAGACGCGATAAAAACAAAGAAGCGGATATCCTTTCAAAAAGTTAAAAATGAACTATACCGACAAAGTAGAAAGTATTGACGGCAAAATGCTTGAGGAAAGTGTTGCTTTTTTTCGGGCAGTAATTTTTTCCGCATCAGAAACCGGCGTTCTTGATAAAGCATGTATTTCTATTCAATTTGAAAACGCACCTGTTTTATCAACTTTTTTAGCAAAGGCCTTAGCAAGTGATGACAACGCCTATTTTTTCATGTGCCAAGTTATTGCAGATGCCACAATAGAAAGAATGCCAGGGCTAAAAGACGAACGCTTTGAATTTGTGCGTAAACAAGTAAGAACAAAAAACATAAGTGAAGATGAAAAATCTAAATTAAATTAAAAAACATGAAAAATTTAAATTTAAAAGGTGATTTAGTAGAACGCCGGGATTGGCTGGAATCAATGGCCGAAACTGTTTTGGAAAACGCTTCATATAATCATCGGATGACTGATGAAGAAATTGAAGAAGAACGCCGGACATTTGCTGATTTATCAATTAGAATAGAAAATTTAAAGGCCGAATTAGCTGAACTTACACTTCAGTATAAAGAAAAAATTCGCCCTTTAGAATCTAAAGCAAAAGACTGCTTGTTTTTAATAAGGACGCAAAACCTATCAATCAACGGCACATTATATGAGTTAATTGATTACAGCGAAGGCAGAATAGGAACGTATGACGTAAACGGCCATTTAATCAGCGAACGCTCATTTGATCGGAAAAAAGGAATTTCGATTGGCCTATTTTCTGGCGCATCCGGCTTGCCTTATGTTGAAAATGAGCTTGATGATGTAAATGAAAATGAAAAAGATTCAATAGCCATTTAAATTTTTAAACATGAACCAAGACAAAGTTATTTTAAACGTTTCAACATCAGAAAACGAAATCATTATTCGGCATGGCGAAGCATTGCCGCAATCAGAACCAAGTCATTATTTTTTTTCTGGAGACATTGAATCTCCATTAAATTTTTTACGCGCCAGGGCGCAAACCACAAATATAGACCAAACTACAGGTGTTTTTGAAATTGATACCGTTGCCGGTTCAATTACATTAAAAACAAATCCTTATTCAAAATATGGAGAAACAATTTTTGGCGCTTTAAAAGTAGACCAAGAACTTATCAATCATTGGGGAATAAATGTTTCTTGTCGGGATAAATCTCCCAAGGAAATGGCGCAGTTTTTGCGCAGAAATCGTCGATTTTTTATTGATGGCACTCAATGCGATGATGTTGTAAAGGCGTTGGCTGGCATTTCAGTAAAAACAACATCTAACGTAGATCGAAACTATGACAACAGGGGAAACAAATCCGAAAAATCTATTCAGGTTGTTGAATCGAATATTCCAATAAGTTTTAAAATAAGTCTTCCCGTTTTTTTAACAAAGTCTCCATTGGATTTCAATGTAGATATTATTATTCAAATGGTCAATAATGAGCCTTTTCTTTCCCTTGATTGCATTGAATTTGAATACATCATAGAAAATGCCAAACGAAAAATTTTATTAAGCGTAATTGAAGATTTGAATAAAGAATTTCCAGATTTTCCATTTTTGTACAAATAAGCACTCGAAGCGCAATTGAGAAAGTGAGCGTCTGTAAACGTTCAGGCGCTCCTTTCTTTTAAAGTAAATCAAAAAATATTTAGTAAACAAAAAAGCATCAAAAAAATGGAATTTAACGATAATACAATCATGCCATGGGGAAAATATCAAGGCAAAAAACTTGAAGATATACCAGATGATTACTTTTTAGCGCTTTGGGAACGTTTACCGGCTTTTAAGCCTGGCAGCAAAGCAAGGCGAGAAAACCCAGGGTTATTTGCATACATTGAATCTAATTTAGAAGCAATTAGATTAAACGTTCAAGCACAAAAAAAATATTGAAAATGACATTATCTAAAATTCAGTGGACAAAATATACTTGGAATCCATGGCATGGCTGTATTAAAGTATCGCCAGGGTGCAAAAATTGCTATATGTATCGCGATAAAGAAATACGATACAACCAAAACCCTAAAGATGTAAAAAAATCATTGCCAAAAACTTTTAACGCGCCATTGAGCTGGGCGGGTTCTAATGGCTTTGTTTTTACATGTTCGTGGAGCGATTTTTTTATAGAACACGCTGATAGTTGGAGGCCTGAAGCATGGAAGATAATAAAAGAAACGCCCAATTTAGTTTATCAAATTTTGACAAAACGGCCAGAACGCATTTTGGAATGTTTGCCCAGTGATTGGGGCGACGGATATCAAAATGTTTGGTTGGGCATATCGGCTGAAAACCAAAAAACTTTTATTGACAGAGGTAAAATATTGAGCGAAATACCTGCTGTTAAAAAATTTATTTCAGCCGAACCGCTTTTGTCTGAAATTGATTTATTGATGCCCTCAATAAATGCTAAAGAAAACGTTTTTAACATTGCATTTGTGCCATTAATTTTACAATTTGATTGGGTAATTGTTGGGGGTGAAAGTGGAGCAACAGATGAAGATGTAGTTAAATATCGAGCAAGAAAATGCAAACTTGAATGGATTGAAAAGATTGTTTTTGATTGCAAAGCGGTTTCAATTCCTGTTTTTGTAAAACAGACGGGATCAGTAATTGCCAAAAAAGACAAAATGAAACATTACGCCGGGGGTAATCCTGATGAATGGGTAAAAACTATTCAAGTCCGAGAAATTCCAGACGTTTCGATTGTTACGGAAAAAGGATTGCAGACATTTAAAGCTGATCGTTTTTTATGAAAAGAATATTTGTTATAATTTTACATTTCCCTGGCGCGTTTTTTTGCACTTTAATTTTTGCAATTTTGCTTTTTTCCGGCTTTATATATAACCAGCAAAGAAAAGCGCAAATTCAAGCGTCTTTAATGGTTTGGGTTTTTCCGGTTTCTTTTATTGTTTGGTTATTTGCCGGTATTGGTATAATATATTTTTTAAAATCTAAATTTTAAAATGTATCGAGTACAAAGAACGAGAAAAACCGCTCCAGGCATACCGCTTGGAGCGGTTTATATTGGCCGTCCAACAATTTACGGAAACCCGTTTGTTATTGGCAGCAAATACAATGGCGAAATTATTACCAGACAAAAAGCCCTTGAAATGTATTATGAGCATTTAAAAAAGATGGCAAAAGAGAATACCCAACATTTTTTAAAATTGATCAGTGACATTGAAAACAAAAATTTGTGCTGTTGGTGTTCATTGACAGAACAATGTCACGGCGACATTTTAATATTAATTAGCCAAAATATCGGAACGATAATTTCTTCAAATTTTGAAATTTGGCCCGATTTCGGATATAATTGCGGTTAAAATCCTTTTTATGTTAGAATTAAAAACAATTATTCCCGCAATTATATCTTTTTTTTTAGGTGGCGGGTTTATTACGCTGCTTGAATTTTTAAAGAAGAAAAAAGCTGATGATCGTTCTTTTGCCGAAAAAGAAAGAAACGATTTGGCACAAAAGGTTGAAACTTTAAAAAATGATATTGTTTTATTAACCGCTCAAATTGTGCCTTCTTCTTTTCCAGTTTGGTTAAAAGATTCTTCTGGTAAATATTTATTTGTAAATCAGGCATGGGAAATTCAAATAGGAGCAAGAATTGGAAAATTCAAGCATCATGTAATAGGCTTTTCAGATGATCAAATTTTTGAAAACCAAGTTGAATTTTTAAAAGTCATCAAAGAAATAGATGAAGAAGCAACCGCTTTTGGAGGCGTTGCCGTGCGTACAAATGTACCGTTCCCTAAAAATATAGGAGATCATTTGGTGATAAAAGAAATCGTTGTTCGAGATTTGGTCATATCTCCAGTTTATCGCGGCGCAGCAATTCCCGTTAAGCATATGAAATGAGTTACCAATACTCTAAATTTGCTGTTCATATAGATTTTTTGTCCGTTCCCGCGCAGGTGTAATACCGGCGCGGGTTTTTTTATTTTTTTTAAAAAAAAACCTTTTGGAACCTTGCGCAGTATTAGAAAGCGCCGTATATTTGTACCATCAAACAGCAACAAAATTTAAAAACATTAAAATTTAAAAAACATGCAAAACTTTTCTTCAATTTACGCACCCGCAGAAAACATGTCTGTTTCTGAAAAATATGTTACGATAGACTCCGGAAAGATCGTAGAAGAACTTGTAAAAAAGGGGTTTGTTTTAAGGGAAATAAAGCAAGCAAAAACGGGTCGCGGGCGCCATATCATTAGAATGAGAGCAAACGGAGAGCGTATTTCCCCGGCTGGGGAAACACTGTACCCGGAATTGATAATAATGAATAGCTACGACAAAAAATGTAGCTTTTCGGTTCGATTTGGTATTTATCGTTTGGTTTGTTCAAATGGTTTAACAATTGCCGTTCCGGGAACTGAAAGTGTTTATTTGTGCCGCCACATGGGAGAGCCGGCAAAAATTGCTGAAGAAATCGCTGTTCAATTTGCCGAACAAATGGAAACAGTTTTTGCGGTTCAAAACAAATTTGAAAAAAAGCAATTAACCGAAAATCAAGCAATAAATTTAGCCATGCGCGCCGCTGAAATTCGCTGGCAAAAAAGTTTTACTCGCGAAGAAGCTAAAAAACTGCTTGAAACAGCGCGCCCCGAAGATGACGGGTTAAATGCATGGGTTATATTTAATAAATTACAAGAACGGCTTATTAATGGAGGCATTAAAATTGGCGATATGAAAAAAACGCCCAAGGCTGTTAATGTTCCCCGTGAAAATCACAGAATCAACCTGGAATTATTTGAATCAGCCTACGAAATGGTAACAAAGGGCCGATTGACTGCATACAAACCAAGTGTTTCAGAAGTTGCAGAAATGAACTAAATAACAAACATTGCCGGGGAAAAACTTTTCCCCGGCTAATTTTTTTGTCATATGGAATTTGTAATTATTGACCTTTTTTGCGGCGCTGGCGGAACAAGTTTAGGTTTTAATTCAGCAAAAATTAACGGAAAAAACATTGCCAATGTTTTAGCATGTGTAAATCATGACCCGTTAGCAATTAAAAGCCATGCCGCAAATTTTCCAAATTGCCAACATTTTATAGAAGATATACGAACGCTGGACGTTTCAAAATTGCCAAGAAAAAGTAAAGGCGATAATCGAATTTGGATTTTGTGGGCATCCTTAGAATGTACGCACTTTTCAAACGCAAAAAGCGGTTCTCGTGACAACGATTCGAGAACATTGGCAAACGCCTTATTTTCGTATATTAAACACATAGACCCGGACCTGATCAAAATTGAAAATGTCAGGGAGTTTTTATCTTGGGGCCCATTGGTCCCAAAAATAAACAAAAAGAAAAAGGACATTGGCGAGTTTTGCCCGCTCTTTTTAAATTCAAAAACTGGCAAATTAGGGCCTTACATGGTTCCAGAACACAGAACTAAAGGTTCATATTATGTTGAATGGGTTAACAAAGTCAAGGAATTTGGGTATTGTTATGATTTTAAACTTTTAAATTCTGCGGATTACGGCGCCCATCAAAACCGATTAAGATATTTTGGTTTATTTGCAAAAGATGGCTTACCATTGGTATTTCCAAAACCGTCACATTCTAAAAATGGCGAAAACGGTTTGCCTAAAAGAAAACCAGTAAAACAAGTTTTAGACCTACACAAAATAGGAAATTCTATTTTTGATCGGAAAATACCGCTTTCTGACAAAACTTTAGAAAGAATTTACGCCGGTTTGAAAAAGTTTTGCCCTAAAAATGAAGATCAGTTTTTTGTCAGTAATTATACTGGACGTCCTGAAAGTAGGGCAATCAGTTTAAATTCTTCAGCGCCAACAATTACAACTATTCCTCACGAATCTTTAATAACTTGCGTAAAACCTGGTTTTATTATTCAATACAATGGTAAAGCAAAAGATTCCATAGTTTCAATAAATGGCCCATCGAGAACATTAACAACAAAAGATCGTTTTCAAATTGTTTCTTTTTTGTTCAACCCGCAGTATAAAAATGCCGGGTCAAGTATTGATAAACCTTGTTTTACGCTGATTGCGTCAATGAATAAACGTCCTCCGTCTTTAGTGTCCGTTGTTCAAAAAAAATCATTTATTTTTAATGATTATCAAGAACCAGAAAATTCCGACATAAAATCTAAAATACAATCTTTTATGCTTCATTATGGTATAAAAGATATTTATATGAGAATGTTTTCAATTACAGAACTAAAACGGATTCAAGGATTTCCCGAAGATTATTATTTAGCTGGCCCTCAAGATCAGCAAAAAAAGTTTATCGGCAACGCAGTTGTCCCGCAGGTTGTTGAAGCCTGGGCTTTATCTTATTATCAAAGTATGACCACAAATTTTAAAATGCAATCAACGCAATTATCTCTTTTCTCATGAGCGAATCAATAAAAATATTAAATGCTTTAGATATATTTAAATCTGCTTTTTTAGAAAGCATTGATGAGAATATTTTAATTTTAATTCCGTACGAAATACAACATAGAATAATTGAAGAAATTACAATTTTATCAAATTCGCAATTAAACTCCGGCAGATTGGATTATTTTCATGGATGCCCAGTTGCCACAAATTGCGAAAAAGTGACAGTAATCTTTGATATAACACAACGAGAAAAAAACATTAAAATCTTTTACTAAAATGGATGTTATTATTTATCACTCAGCTGATCCAGACGGTAATTTTTGCGGCGCGATTGCGTCAATGGCTCATCCCAATGCCGAATTAATCCCATATAACAGAGAGCCTGAAAAGCATTTTGAAATTATAGAAAAATGCGTGGGCAAAAATGTTGTTATGATGGATATTTCTTTTCAAAATTGGCAGCATATGAAGGATTTATGCAGCGTATGTAAAAAATTGGTTTGGATTGATCATCATTTAAGCGCTTATAATTTGATGATTGAAAGCAACATACAACAAGAATACCTTAATTTTGAATTAAGGTATGAGCATTTCAACTGGGGCGCATGTTTTAAAACCTGGCAATACTTCTTTCCCAAAAGCAAAACGCCGCTTTGCGTTGAACTTGTCGCGGGGTATGATGCTTTTCGTCATTATGGCGAGGAAATGTGGACACAATTTTATTACCCGTTTCGTTATGCTGTTGCGCATCTTGACACGCCAGAAAAAGTAAAAAAGGTTTTTAACACTTTATCAATGGAAGATGTGTTAAGAGGTCGAATTATTGCTGAATATCAGCAAAAAGAAAACGAAATTTTTGTCAATAAAAAAAGCCAAACCTTTGATACTTGCTTTTCAGTTGATTTAGAAACTAAATATCATGTTTTAGCGGTAAATAAACCCATTTATGGGCATATGTTTTTAAACTTATTGGATCGTGAAAAATTTGCTTTTTTTGTTGGCTTTCATTATACTGAATACGGATGGAAAATCTCATTAAGGTCAAATGGCAAGCCAATAAATTTGGGAGAAATTGCAGGTAAGTTTGGCGGCGGTGGCCATTATAATGCTGCCGGATTTTATTTATCAGACATTGGCAAATTAAATAAAATTTTAAATATAAATTTTTAACATGAAGAAAGACATTTACTCAAAACGAAATGATTGGGCCGGTTTTTTATTAATGGCAACGTTCTTAGTTACTGGCGCAACCTGGTATTTAAAGGTTTACCGTCCTTATGTTTCAAATATTGAAAAAATAAGAAAAAACTACGAAAAAGAAATTGAATTAATAAAGCAAGAACAACTCTTTTTAAACGATTTGAAGAAGTGATAAAATAAGTAGTTGCATGTTATTTTTTGATGCCTGATGCAGAAATGTGTCAGGCTTTTTTTTAGAAAAAAAACGTTTAACCCTTGCGCAGTATTGGAAAGCGTTGTATATTTGTACCGTCAAACAACGCGATAAATAAAAAATATTATGTACCATCTTGTAATATTAAAGCCATTAAAAAACGGTTTTCGTACGTTTAAATTTGCTTCTAAAGAATCGGCGCAACAATTTGTTAAAACGCACAATTTTGAAAGCAAAGTTGTTGATTTGTTTTTTTGGATTTAATATTGCATTTATAATTAAAACATGAGCGACGAATTTTTACCTTATTCTGATTTATTAAATAAATCAAATCAAGATTCTTCTATTCGAGGAATGATCTTTGTAAAAGACAATTCAAAAATTCAAGAAGTGAAAAAAATTTTTGATAATGCACAGTATAAAAATATTTTGCTTCTTTTTGATAGCAATGAAATTTGTTTTTCTACTGATGCTTCAGTAGAAAAACAAGATTTAATAAAATATCAAAAAGCATCTTGTTTTTATTTGTTTTCAAAAATATGAAATACCATATTAACATGAATATGAACAAAGAAAATAAAAATCAGCAAAAGATTAATGCCAATGGCAAAAAGGTCGCTGATCGAATCGCCCAAGATGGTACCATTTTGGGCGAAATCTACGAACTGATGTTGCCCAACGGGCAAACAGTTCGTCATCATACCGGATATCATGCCGAAAACGACGAAAAAGAAATCCCCAATATCCAATGAAAAAATTATTTTTCCATGCTTATTACATGAAATCAGTTTTACCTGATCAGCCCGTCAGGATGTGCCGTTTGGCATGGCGCGTTTTGAACGAAGATTTAAAAACTATCAGGGGATTTGATTTTGCAATAGAACCGGAAAATTGGTCACTCCAAGAAGAAGGCGCCGAAACTGATTCCGGTTATAATTGGAATAAACTTTATGTACTTGGCGTTCCAATTTATGGCGTTTTGGTAAAGTTTATTGCCGATTATGAAGAAGCCGACAAATTATATTGCAAAAACTCCGGTGTTATTGATTTGCTTATTTTTGAAGCGTCACGCTTGAAAATTGGGGCCAAAAAGCGCCCAAGCATCCGAAATTATTTACCTGATGATATTTTTATCAATTTTGAACACGGGATAGATTCGCTTATTGAATATTATTACAGGCCTGAATGTAAAGGATGAATACTAAAATTTATACTGAAATTGAGTTTGCCCATCGTGGTGGATGCTCAAAAACACTTTAAAAATAAAACAACATGGAATTTTCAACTTTGCGAAACGCAAACATTCGCCGACTACCACAATTCAAAAACTCGAAAGGAGAACCGGCGCACTTACAACCGGACGGTTCTGATTGGAGCCTTGCAGAATGGTGCAACGCACTCACAGGAGAATTGGGCGAAGCCGCAAACCTGATTAAGAAAGTTCAACGCGGCGACTATACACTTGACGAGGTAAGGCAGGATTTAGCAAGTAAATTTGCTGATATTGTTACCTATTTGGATATACTTGCAATGCGGGCCGGGGTTGATTTGGGTGAAGCGGTGCGCAGTAAATTTAACGTTGTAAGCACCCGCGTAGGTTCTGATGTGTTTATCTAATTTTGCATAACTG
>JACCDR010118962.1_pt1 | contig 20048 bp, 7 predicted proteins | sample 7446431 | NCBI WGS metagenome assembly JACCDR01 (sample SAMN15323443, study PRJNA562643) | freshwater metagenome | isolation source: river surface water | place: USA:Blue River Watershed | collected 2017-08-17 | reverse complement strand
TGGATGGCTTTATAGTCCAGAGCGCCATCAATGATCCGAAAACAGGCCTGAATGCTTACGTTGCTTTCAACAAGGAGAGCGGTGTCGTATTGGTTTCAATGGCTGGCACAAACGTCTTCGGCTTTGGAGGTGACTGGGCGGATACCGTAGAGGATGTCGCTCGATTAGGGACAAAACAATCAACCGAGTTAGCAAGCGCTGTTGAATTCCGAGAAGCGCTTAGAGACTCAATCACTGGAATTGGCGGAATCAATGCCTTGAATAAAATAGTGATCAGCGGCCAAAGTCGCGCAGGTGGAATGGCACCGATCGTAGGAATGCACCTCGCATACGGAAGCCCCGAAAGCAAAAATCGCCTTTTCTACAAAGAACTGGGAATAACTCCTGACAAGCTATTCATTGCCTCCATCAATGGCTTTGGTGACGAATATAGCGTCAAAAATGCAGGCTTCACCGACAGCGAGATCAGTGAATTCAGATCGAAGGCAGACCTCCATCGCGTGGTCGTGCAAAACAGGTTCACTGGTGAATATGACCTGGTCGCACAAATGGGAGGCAGATTCAGCGGAACTGACTGGATACTTCCCGTCGAGCGTGCACAAGGCACCCAGCTTCATAGTTACCGGGCTGGCATCGCGGAGGGGGTAGACAATCTTTACGGCGATCTGGCCGGCATGAAACCTGGGTCGGTTCCGTTTTTCGATCACGGTTCGCTGTCTCGCAACCTTGCCTGGCTCGATTCCAATAATCTGATAAAAAACAATCCGGTATCCCTGACCTGGGCCGGTTATGTGGCCATGCTGTTTTCGCAGCCTGGTGAAAGTAGCGAAAGTATCAGTCGCACCTTGCAATACGTTGCAGGCATGCCTAAGCCGGTTGCAACTGTCATCGGTGTCATATCGGAAGTCGTGCTTCGCGCACTTCCAATCACACATGCCGCGCAGGCGATCAGCTTCCTTGCCGGCACCTACTTTGGTGGAAGTCTTATTGGCTCCATCAAGTCCCCACAGCCCGTATTTGATGTCGACGCTGCATTTGGGCCAGTACAAGAGGGGTGGCTTCGCTATGTACAGATTGACGAAGCCAGCAAAATTCCCATGGTAGTCATCGACACCAATCCTGAAACGCAGGTAAAAGTCATCAAACGACCTGATGGAAGGACGCTGGAGGTTCACACTGATGGATCTGAAATCCAGACCCACCCGGACTTCGGCATGGCTGCCGTGAATGCCGATGGCAGCGGCATGCTATTCCTGAAAACACAGGATGCTTCTTCGGGAGATATCACGTCAACAGCTGTACTGCTCGAGCCGGGATCCATTCTAAAACCCGAGGAGAATGGCTGGCGAGTCCTGAGGGCAATCGATCAGTCAGCGGGATTGTACGAATCGGCGCTCTATCAGGGAGCCCGCATGCAACTCAGCGAGATTCAATTCGAAGCCGATGCCGCTGGAAAGCCGAACGGAAAATCTTCGCAAACATTGCCGATCATTCGACAACTACCAACTAATTCACTGAGCCTGCCAGAGCCGCAAGGAATTCAACAGACAGTCGTACGCATCGACGCCAATCATTTCCAGATCGTGCTACGTGACGATGACCGCCGCACAATACAGGTGGTCGACTTCATAGAAGACAAGTCTCGCAGCGAAACCACCTACCGCGACGGCCAAGGCAATCTGCAGAAACGTGTCACTGTCGAGCGATTGAACGCAGACGCTTCGCGAACCACCATCATCGGCGCAGATGGCGAGCCAACGTCATCCACCGTTGTGCAGCGCTACAGTCGCGCGGGAGAACTCTACGAGTTGGAAGACACTATCGACTTCAGCGAGGGCATCCGACTGGTGACCGTCCGCGATTCGAATGGCTTTATCAAGGAATCAGAAGCTGTCCCACTCAATGCCAAGCCCTCTCAGTACAGTGAAGTCGTACGCGAAAAACTGGAAAGCGACATCGCCGACTTCCTCACCGCCCTCCGCCAGAAAGACACCGCCGGCATCATCCTTTCGACCGCCCGCATTGCGCTCGACTATGCACGGCCCCAGGGAATGGTAACCACGCATTTCGATGGCATGGTCGCTGATGTCTCGAGCGGGCTGGCGCTGGTCAGCTCGCTGCGTTCACTGCAATCCGGCGATACGCTGGCCAAGGTTGGGGGCACTGTCGGGCTGCTGAACAGTACAAATTACCTGGCCGGACGCATCACCGGCGCTGGCTATCTGAGCCCGGCGCAGTCGGCCATGTTGTCGCAGGTCGGCGCCCTGTTGTCGATCGCCAATTTGACCGACCTTGGAAAGATGATCGAGGCCGGGCAGGTCGGCTCGGCCGGCGCGACCGTTGTGTCAGCTATCAACGGCGTCGGCTACCTTTCGGGCACCAGTTCAGCGCTGATGGGCACGGGCGCTGCCATAGCGATCAATCCTGTCGTGATGGTTTTTGTGGCGTTCGCTCTGGACAGCCTCTTTGGTGAAGATCCGCCTCCTCCCCCACCCCAAGGCATCGCGAGTTTCTATCGAGACGACACCGGCGCTTTGCGCTACCGAATCAGCGAGGCGAACCCGCTTGGCGACCAGATACTCCGGCGCGAACTGGACCAGCTGATCCCCAAGCTGGAGCGCCTGCTGACCGAGGCTAATGCCTATATCCCCAGGCCTGAAAACGCGCTGAACCTGATCGCTTCGCGGATGCCGACGGTGCAGATTTCGGCCTGGCCAAGCCGGGAGGACAACGGCGTCAACAATTACTTCTTCGTGCTGGCGCAAAAAGATCCGCTGCGCGACGACCCTTCTTATGTCGCGATCTCGCGGCTGGACCTGGTGAAGTTATACGGGGAGACACTGGCACTGCCTGAAGCCCTGGTGCAGCGCTGGGAAGTCGATCATCTGCGCGCAAAATTCGGTGCAGATGAAATGCACTGGCAAACCGAGGGCGAGTGGCTTCGGGGACGCAGCCCGATCGAAAAAGCGCGTTCACAGCTGCAATCGGAATACGATCGCGCTACCGCCCACTGGGAGGCGGCCGCAAAGCTGGGCTTGATGCTTTCGACCTTCGGCGGCGAAACATCGGGGCATGGAAACGTATCGGCGCAGGGATTGGCGTCCGACCAGGTCGGCAAAGCGCGTGCGGCAATGGCGGCTGCAAAGGCGGCCGTCGACCAGTACAACATCGAACACCCGCTCGATCCTGGTCAGGCAGCGCGTGCGACAGAAGCGGAAGAACTGGATTTTGCCCGGAGCCACGCCGCCCGCGAGACGGTGTCGCTGCAATGGATGAAGCTGTTGGCCGTGGACTTCGGCAATGACGGTGTGCAGATCGTCGACCTGCCCGGCGATGTCGGCACCGATCTCGACAGCCTGCGCAACCAGCATGTCGCCCGCTTTGACCTGGATGGCGATGCCTTCCGCGAAGCCACGCAGTGGGTAGCGCCCGGCGATGCGATCCTTGGCATCGACCGTAGCGGTAACGGCCTGATCGACAATGGCAGCGAGCTTTTCAACGGTGCCGATACACCTTTTGACCAGCATGGATTGGCTTCACTGGCCTATTACGACGCGAATGGCGACGGACTGATTAGCTGGGAAGATCCCGCCTACCGGCAGCTACGACTCTGGTTTGACCTCGATGGCGATGGCAGCGCCGGGCAGTTGGAGGTATTCGACTTGCAGATGCGTTTGGTCGCCCTGGGGCCGGATGCAGTCACTGACGAGGCGCTTGCATCCTTGGCGGTGGAATCCGTCGATCTGGCGACATCGACACTGCGATTCGCTGACGGAAGCTTCGCCCCCGTTGCGCAACTCAACCTGCTTGCCCATACCGAAGGCCTCCAGATTGCGATGGACGAGAGTACAGGCAACCTGAATGTCTTGCATGAGGATGGGTTGCGGGAGAATTTCATCACGCTGATCGATGACATGACAGCACTGATGGAATTGCAGTCCCAGACGCTGTCATCAAGCCGTCGTACGGAACTGGAGTCCCTGGCGGCCCGCTACGGGCTCAACCCCAACTCGGCCGATTTTCCAAGCATCGTGCAAGGCCTGCGCGCCAGCGGGCAGGTCCTTGGCGCACAAGATACGGTGATTTATTTTGGCGATGACGATGTATGGGTCGATGGCACTGTGCGGGAGCGGCTGGAACAGATGCGGATCAGCTTCCGCAAGCTCGGCAACCCGGCCGACATCCTGGGGGCTGACCCGCAACTGGCGCGCATCGGCGACCCGCTGCAGTCCCAGTCGCTGGGTGGCCGAAGTACTTTCGATGATCGCTGGGTGCCGAGCCGAAAATTGGGCACCGGCGATATCAGCAGCGATGCGCCTCCAGCCCCTCCCTCGCCTGACAAAGCTCCTGAACAAAGCGCAGTGCCTTCGGACGTCTATAGTCTGCTCGCAGTGACCAAAGGCGCACAGGCTGGCGGCCTCGTCACGCGGACGGCAGTGGTCAGCAGCGATCCGGCCCAGACAGCGTCCACTGACCTGCCTGCGACGATTTTCAGCACCGCCCAGCCGCTCGCACGGTTCGCCACACTGCATATCGCCGCCGATGAAGACAATGTGGTCGGCTTCGGTTACCAGCAGCTGGCCCAGGAAGCTCGTCTCGCATTGGCCGCAGGCGATCCTGAAATCCGACTGCAAATGGTCGGTGTACGCAGCGCCAGTCACGGCAAGGTCAACATGGATGACGACGGCGCCCGACTCAGCTTCACGCCCCAGCTGGATTTCAACGGCGACGCAAGCTTTACTTTTGTGCTGGCCGACCAATATGGTCGGGTGTACGAGCGTGAGGTATCGATCAGGGTTCAGCCGGTCAACGATGCACCCCGCACCGCAGGGGAGTCAATTTCATCTTCCGAAGACGTGCCGCTGCTGATCGATACCAAGGTGCTGCTCGCGAATGATGTTGACATCGAGGGTGACAGTATCAGCGTGACTGGCATCGCGCGCGTAGCGCTTGGCCGGGCAGAGTTGCTCGCCAATGGCATGATCCATTACACGCCGCCGTCGGATCAGTACGGTATCACCGATACGCTCGAATACATCGTGCGTGACAGCCAAGGCGCCAGTTCAGTCGCAAGGGTCCGCATCTCGCTGGCCGCCGTTGACGACGCGCCATCAGTGGTGGCAGAACGCGTCGTCAATGCGCGCGAAGACCAGGTGCTGAGGATTGCCCCGCGCCTGCTGCTGCGCAATGATTTCGACGTAGATTCCGATTCCCGGCTGGGCTCCAAGCCTTTGAAACTCACCGCGGTGGGATCGGCCGAACACGGCAGCGTTCTCGTGGAATCCGGTGGCGAAGTGGTATTCACGCCAGATGCAGATTTCAACGGCGAGGCCAGCTTCAGCTACACGGTGATGGATGAAACCGGGCTGGCCACCACCGGACGCGCGTTGGTCCGCATCGATCCGGTCAATGACGCACCCTTGGCAGCTGGCGAGCATATCGACAGCCGCGAGGATGAGCGCCTGCTGATCGAGCCGACGCTGCTGCTGAAGAACGAGGTCGATACGGATATCGAACGCGGCGAGAAGCAAAAGCTTGCCGTAGTCGCGGTGGATCAGGCCGAAGGCGGCAGTGTCATGCTCAAAGACGGGTTGATCAGCTTTACTCCCGATGCCAACCGTACGGGCGTCGCAAGCTTCCGCTACACGGTCAGCGATGGCGCCGGAGGCTTTGCCCAGTCCAAAGTCGACATTGCGCTGGCCGCCGTCAACGATGCACCTGACCTCCCCCAACTGCGGTTCAGCGCGGTCGAAGATACAGAGCTGGTCCTGCCCGCCTCGCGCCTGCTGGAAGGTGCGACCGATGTCGATAGCGATCCGCAGTCGCTCAAGCTGATTGGCGTTGGCAATCCCGCTGGTGGAACGCTGACATGGTCCGGCGATCAGCTGTGCTTCAAGCCAGCTGCGGACTTTGCGGGAACGGCAAGTTTTGAATACACGGTCGCTGATGATCAAGGGGCCAGAACGACGGCCATCGCTTCCATCGATGTGAATGGCGTCAATGATGCACCCGTCCTGATTCCTGGCAGTCGCTTTGAACCGGTCGGGAATGAAGACCAGGAAATTCGCATTGCCGAGTCTGCGTTGGCAAAGATGTTCTGGGATGCCGACGGCGATGTGCTGCGAATCGATCCTGCCTCACTCAAGGCATTCAATACTGGTGACCGCGTACGCTTTGATGAAGTGCGCCGCGAGCTGGTGTTCCGCGGCGCGCCTGACGCTAGCGACCTGAGGCAATTCTGCGTCGCGGTGACAGATTGTCAGGCAAGCTCGGCACCGTTGACTATCAGTGTGAATTTAAGCCCGGTCAACGATGCGCCGATCGTCAACGCTGTTGGCTTTCAAATGCTGGAAGACGGCGGCGAGACTGATCCGACCAAATCGGCATGGAGCTACCTGTCCCACTCGCTGCTGCTGACCGGCGCCAGCGATGTCGAGGGGGACGCGCTGAAGATTGTAAAACTGACCGGAGCGCGTACGACCGGCATACCAAGTCCACAAGCGGTTGAGGTCATCAACGATGAAGCGAAGCAGCGCGTCGCGATCCGCGCACCATTGAATTACAACGGCACCATCGAATTCGAGTTCACGGTCTCGGATGACAATGGCGGGGAGACCGTGCAGAAGGCTTACGGCAGGGTTACGCCGGTCAATGATGCGCCTTTCCTGACGGTGCAAAAAAATGGCGCAATGCTCAGCCGGCTCTGGGGCAACATCGCTTGGGAAAGAACGACCTGGCAGATTAATGCATGGGATCCTGATATTGGCCAGACGATGACCTTTGCCATCGAGCGAAATCCGCTGCGCGGCAGTATCACGCTTTCTGGCACGTCGACGGCTCCCGATTCCCGAGGTGGCGTCCTCGGCAGCGCCACGATCCTGACGAATAGCGGGATGGGAAACAGGACGACGACCGAGACCAGCTGGTTCAGCGCCACCGATTCCTCCGGAGCGAAGTCACAGATCAGCATTTCCTTCACAGGCCGCTACAACGCGGACCCGATCGTCATCGACCTGGGCAAGGACGGGTTCCAGTTCAAGAATATCGCCGACAGCGCCGTCAGCTTCATGGTCGAAGGTGTGAATCGGCGTAGTGCATGGATCGGAGTAAACGATGCGATGCTCGCCTTTGATGCCGATGGCGATGGCCGCATCAATCGGCTCGACGAGATCGCATTTGGCTCCCATGTCGGCGCCCCTTCGCTCAGCGACCTTCAGGCTCTGCAGCAGGAGGAATTCGACCAGAACCAGGACGGGATTTTTGACGCGCAAGACGCCAAGTGGCAGCAATTCCTGCTCTGGCAAGACAAGAACGGCAATGGCCTCAGTGACCAGGGCGAACTGCAGACCCTTGCCGAGGCCGGCATACAGGGCCTCTACCTTGACGCCAACGTCCTGAACCGCGCAGAAGGCGCTGACGTTCGGGTCCGTGGCTATACGCGGCTGCTGATGAAGGATGGCAGCCTGATGCAGGCCGCGGATGTATGGCTAGGTCTGGAGAATCCGGATCGCACCGGCAGCACCGCGGCTGATCCGTCCATGCAACAGGTATCACTGCTCGGTTCCGACCAGCTGGCAAACCAGCTCAGGCAGCTGGCCGAGGCACCGCAAGGAGGGAACCGCGCGCCCCTGGTCTACGGCTATCTGCCAACGCAGTTTGCCGGCGAGGGCCAGCCCTTCCGGCTGGAGATTGCGCCGAACTTCTTCATCGACGCAGATACCACCGATCCGTTGACGATCGATATGCGCCTGGCTGACGGCTCTGCCTTGCCGTCTTGGCTGCACTGGAATCCGGAACGGCTTGTTCTCGAAGGAATGCCGGGTGAAAGCGAAGCCGGCAAACTGCAACTGGCGCTGGTCGCTACCGATAGACAGGGCGCCAGCAGCAGCGTCAGTTTCACGCTGGTGACCTCGGAAATCAATCGCATGCCGGTGCTGAAACAGCCCTTGGATACGATAGGCTGGATGACAGACAGCGAGAACGTGTTCCGGATTCCGGACACGCTATTTGCGGACCCGAACAAGGGCGATGCGCTGGCGTATCGCGTCACACTGGCCGACGATTCGGCCCTGCCCTCATGGATGAGTTTTGATGCCGCGACTGCCACCCTTCGTGGCAATCCGGGCGCCAGCCAGTTGCTCAAACCCGTCTCGCTGAAAATCACTGCGACCGACCTGGGCGGCCTTGCGGCCAGCACTATCGTCTCCCTGGCAGCTGCGCACTTTGGCACCGAGGGCGACGACAGGCTGACGGGTTCCACGGCGGATGAGTATCTGTGGGGTGAAGGCGGAAACGATGTGCTTTCCGGTGGCGCCGGAAACGACATCCTGATGGGTGGCAGCGGCAATGACACCTACCAGTTCAACCGAGGCTTCGGCAAGGACACCATCATCGAAAAGGCTGTCGCGACCGACGAAAAGAATACGATACGCTTCGGCGCCAACATCGATCCCTGGTATTCGTGGATGTATCGGGATCGCGATTCGCTTTACATCGTGGTCTACGACAACGCCACGTCGTATGCCCTTGAAGATCAAAGCCTGGTGACGATCCGGGACTTTTACAAGCACCCGGAAAGTTACGCGATATCGTCCATTGAATTTGCAGACGGCACTGTCTGGACCGGACTGCGTGACAGGAACATCCCTCTTTTCCTCGCGCTGACGTCTGGCGACGATGTTCTGGTCATCGACGACAACTCCCGATGCGAAATCGATGGTGGCGCGGGCGATGATTCCATCACGACGAGTGGCGGTGCCGACCAGATCTTTGCGGGGCCCGGTAACGATACGCTCAACTCGGGCGCCGGCGATGACTATCTCGAGGGCGACACTGGCAGCGACACCTATGTTTTCGATCGTGGCTGGGGTTCGGACCTCATTGAAGAGGCTCCCTCACTTGCTGACCACAATGTCATTCGGTTCGGTGAAGGCATTCGGTCCTCCGACCTGCAGATCAGTCGTGACTTGTATACGTTGACGATCCAGGACAAGACATCAACGAACAAGATCCGCGTATATGGTCTAGATGATTCGATGCCGCCCTGCTGGAGCGATGGCCTGATTTCGGAGATCCGGTTCGCCGACGGCGAAGTGTGGTCCGGGTTGACGGACAAGGACTTTGCCTTTGATGGCTGGCTGGACTGGCAGCACACCAACTTCACCGGCAGCCGCAAGGACGACAAGATCCGGGCGTCATGGTACAGCTCCATCCTGCACGGCGATGACGGTAACGATGTCATCAACGGAAGCGATAGCAGCGACCAGTTGTTCGGAGATGCCGGTAACGACACGCTGGATGGCGGAACGAGTGACGACAGTCTTTCGGGCGGCACCGGCGATGACCTGTATCTGGTGCTCAGCGATAGCGGAAGGAAGACCCTGACCGACAGCGGCGGCATCGACACCCTGAAGTTCAGCGACATCGTCGATGTCAGCGAGCTGTCACTGAGCCGCTCGGGGACAGATCTGCTCGCAGGCTTCCGTCGTGCCAGCGGGGGTGTAACCGTGAAGGACTTCTACGAGGCTGACGGAAGCCTCAATCCGGAAGCAGGCATTGAATGGTTCAGCTTCGGGGGTGGCAAGCAGATGTCCGCTTCGGCATTGGTAAACGTAATGGCACCTTCGAAAACTGGCACCGCACCTGCCGGATTATCAAGCTGAGAAGCGGAGAACTGAAAAGCGGCTGGCCGAGGAACTGCGAGTCGAGGAATCGTACTAGCGAGTATCGCAATTGCGCGGTTTGCAATTGCGATGTTCGTTTTCGATTTCTCAGCCAATGACGCTCCCCATGCACGATACCGACAGCACGACAACCGACGATGCCCCTGACTGCGACAACACGAGCCCACTGCCCTCCGGACTGGTATGCCTGGTCACGATCGCGCGGGCGCACGGCATTGCGTCGGATCCGCAGCAGCTTCTGCATGAGTGCGGCGAGCAGCGAGGCGAATTCTCGGCTACTGCGATATTGCATGCCGCACGCCGCCTCGGGCTGGCGGCAGATCGCCGGCGCACACGACCCGATCGCTTGCACAAGATGGCCGTCCCGGCCATCTTTATCGACTGCGACGGCGGCTTCGGGATATTCGGCCGCGTCGAATCCAATGAATCCGCGACACGCGTACTGATCCACCGCCCTGCCGAGCCACATCCGACCTGGTTGTCGCTGGATCAGTTCATCGGCTGCTGGAGCGGCGAGCTGATCCTGTTTGCGTCGCGCGCGTCGCTGGCCGGCGAGCTGACCCGCTTTGATTTCAGCTGGTTCATTCCGGCGGTCGTCAAATACCGCAAGCTGCTGGCAGAAGTGCTGCTGGTGTCGGTGGTTCTGCAGCTGCTGGCGCTGGTGACGCCGCTGTTCTTTCAGGTGGTAATGGACAAGGTGCTGGTGCATCGCGGCTTCAGCACACTGAACGTCATCGCGATCGGCTTGCTGGCGGTAAGCCTGTTCGAGGTAGCGCTGAGTGGCCTGAGGACTTACGTGTTTTCGCATACCTGCAGCCGCATCGATGTGGAGCTTGGTGCGCGGCTGTTCAGGCACCTGCTGTCGCTGCCCTTGCCGTGGTTCCACGAACGGCGCGCGGGCGACTCCGTGGCGCGCATCCGCGAGCTTGAGAAGATCCGCAGCTTCATGACCGGCAACGGGATCACACTGGTACTGGACCTGCTGTTCTCGCTGGTCTTCATTGCGGTCTTGCTGCTGTACAGCCCCTTGCTGACGCTGATCGTCGTGCTATCCCTGCCCTGCTATCTCGCGCTCTCCATCGTTGCCACCCCCATCCTTCGGCGCCGTCTTGACGAGCAGTTCAGGCATGGCGCGGAGAACCAGGCCTTCCTGGTCGAGACCGTGACCGCCATCGACACGGTGAAGGCGATGGCAGTCGAACCGAGATGGGGCCGCAAGTGGGAGGAACAGCTGGCGGCCTATGTGAAAGCCGCATTCCGTGCATCCATGATCTGCAATTGGGCCGGCAATGGCGTGTCATTGGTCGGCAAGCTGGTGACAGTCTGCACGATGTGGCTGGGCGCGCGATTGGTGATCGACGGAGAGTTGAGCGTGGGGCAACTGGTCGCGTTCAACATGCTCGCCGGGCATGTCGCCGCTCCGGTGATGCGGCTGGCACAGATGTGGTCGGATTTCCAGCAGGTGGGCGTGTCGGTCGAGCGGCTCGGCGACATCCTCAACACCGACAGCGAGGCAGCAACGGGTGGCGTCGCGCTGCCGCCGCTGCAGGGACACATCGCTTTCAACCAGGTGTCTTTCCGCTATCGAGACGACGGCAATGACATCCTGTCGAATATCCATCTGGCGATCCGGCCCGGCGAGGTGGTGGGCATTGTGGGACGCTCGGGCTCTGGCAAGAGCACACTGACTCGCTTGCTGCAACGGCTGCACTCGCCGCAGCGCGGGCGCATCCTGATCGATGGCATCGATATCGCGCTGGCCGATCCCGCATCGCTGCGCCGACAGATCGGCGTGGTCCCGCAGGAAAGCCAGCTCTTCCGCGGCACGATCCGGGAAAACATAGCGCTGTCTGATCCGGGCGCTCCGCTGGAGAAGGTCATGCAGATGGCGCATCTCGCCGGCGCGCACGGGTTTATTTGTGACCTGCCGGAAGGCTATGACTCGCTGGTGGGTGAACACGGCACCGGCCTGTCGGGCGGGCAGAAGCAGCGAATTGCGATTGCGCGCGCATTGATGCGCGACCCGCGCATCCTGATCTTCGACGAAGCGACGAGCGCGCTGGACTATGAGTCCGAACGGGCCATTCAATTGAACATGGCGGCCATCTGCAAGCAGCGCACGGTGCTGGTGATTGCGCACAGGCTGTCGGCAGTCCGCAATGCAGATCGCATTCTGGTACTGGACCGCGGTCGGTTTGTCGAGCAGGGGTCGCATGATGAACTGGTGGCGCGCAATGATGGCCTGTACGCTCGCCTGCACCGGATGCAGCAGGCATGAGCGCCGCAGCATTCGCCCGCCTCCGCTTGCGTGGGGCCGCCTTGCGCGATCTCGGTGCCCGCTACGTCGACTGCCTGCGGCGGGCATGGTCGGTGCGCAAGGAACTGGATGGCCCGCGCTATCGGCATGAGGAAGCGGAGTTTCTTGCCGGCGCGCTCGCCTTGCAAAGATCGCCGCCCTCGCCTGCGCCGCGCGTCGCACTGTGGCTCATCTGCATTTTCATGCTGCTGGTGCTGCTATGGGCCATCTTCGGCAAGGTCGACGTGGTCGCGACGGCGCCCGGCAAGATCGTCCCCAGCGGACGCAGCAAGGCGATACAGGCCTTCGAGACAGCCAGCGTCAAATCCATCAGGGTGCGCGATGGCGATGCCGTGCATGCAGGTGATTTGCTGCTGGAGCTCGATGCGACGGTGGCCGTCGCTGACACCGACCGTGTCGAGAACGAACGCATTGCGGCACGTTTGCAAACGCTGCGCTCGCAAGCGATGCTGGCCGCACTGGCAAGTGGCCACCTGCCCGCGATGGCCGCAGCCGACATTCCGCCTGCGCGCCTTGCCGAAGCAGCGCAGCAAGCCGAAGGCATGCATGCGGAGTATCGCGCGCGGATTGCGCGACTGGAAGCCGATATCGACCGGCGTCAGGCTGAACTGCGCTCGACCCAGGAACTGGTACGCAAACTGGAACGAACACTGCCGATCACAAGCAGCCGTGCGCAGGACTTCCAGACCTTGCAGGAGCGGGGTTTTGTATCGCGCCACGCGTGGATGGAAAAGGAACAAGCGCGACTGGATCAGGAAGGTGAACTGGCGACACAGCAAAGCCGCTTGTCCGAGATCCGCGCAGCGCTGCGCGAATCGCAGGGGCAACGCAGCGCACTATTGGCCGAAACCCGTCGCTTGCAGCTGGACGCAGCAGCTGAGGGCGCCCAAAGGGCCGAGTCGCTGAAGCAGGAATTGTTAAAGGTGCAGGTGCGCCGGCAATTGATGCGGATCGTCGCCCCCATCGACGGCACGGTGCAGCAATTGGCCGTCAATACGGTAGGCGGCGTCGTTACGCCCGCACAGGTACTGATGCTGCTGGTGCCAGACCGGCAACCCATCGAGATCGATGCCATGCTCGAGAACAAGGACATCGGCTTCGTGAAGCCCGGACAGGTGGTGGAGGTCAAGGTGGAGACCTTTCCGTACACGCGCTACGGCACGATACCGGCACGAGTCCTGCACTTGTCGCACGATGCCGTCAGTGACGACAAGCATGGCCTGACTTATCTGGCCAAGATACGTGTCGACAGATCGGTGGTGCAGGTCAATGGCCGGGACATGCCACTGCATCCGGGCATGGCTGTGGTTGCCGAGATCAAGACCGGACGCAGGCGCGTGATCGAATACTTCCTGAGCCCGCTGATCGAGAACACCAGCGAAAGCCTGCGCGAACGCTGACGACTTATGCCGGTACGCTGCCCACGCAGTAGCCGGCGATCGCATCCAGTACCGCCGGGCTTTCCCCGACCGCGTCCGCCACCTGCAATTGCAACTGCGGATGCGCGGCCCGCAGCCCGTCGATCATCGGGGGCAGATCACGCAGCACATGGCCGCCCTGCCCGAGGAAAACCGGCACGACGCTGACCTGCTCTATCCCTTTGCCCACCAGTTCGGTCACCGCCGCCGGCAGGCGCGGCTCCATCAACTCGAGGAAAGCCAGCACGACTTCCGCATCAGGCAATTGTGCCTGCGCACGCTGCTGCAATTTCTGGAAAGGCTGCGCCCAGCGCGGGTCGCGCGCACCATGCGCAAACAGGACGAGGGCTTTTTTCTTTGAATTACTCATGAATCCGGGTTCCTGGTTGGTGCAAATGTCGGCGTAAAAATATCGGCGTAAAAATACCAGCGTCTCCCTATCGGCATCAATCCGGCTGAAACTGGCGTCAATGCCGTTCGACCCACCACAACGCAATCACGGCCCCCAGCAAGAACAGCAAGCTGGGCATCGCCGCCGTCGCGATCGGCGGCCAGGTATTGAGCAGGCCGATGTGCGAGAACAGGCTGTTGATCAACTGGAAGGACACACCGATCATGATGCCAACAAAAATCTTCAACGACAGGCCACCGCTGCGCGCATGCAGGTAGGCGAACGGCAGGGCCACGGCCATCATCACGAACACCGCAAACGGATACAGCAGCTTGGTCCACAGTGCGATGTCGTACTGGTCGGTACGCTGCTTGTTCTCTTCAAGATGGCGGCTGAACAGCGCCAGGTCGACGGCCGACATCTTGTTCGGCTCCGCCACCAGTACGGCCATGATATCCGGCGTGATCTCCGAGCTCATCACGCTGGTGTCGAGCTTGCGGCGCACGGTGACAGCAGGCTGGCTGCGCTCGGCCGGCGAGGTGACAGGCTTGAGCCTGAGTTCGTCGACCTGATTCAACTGCCAGCTACCGTTGCCAATGTAGTGTGCCTGGTCGGCTGACACCATGCCCAGCATGTGCATGTTGCGGTCGAATTCATAGACCTGTACGCCGCGCAGCGCGCCATCCGGCTCGACCTTGCGCGCATTCAGGAACCGCGAGCCTATGGCCTCGCGGGTCGTCGGGTCGCGCAGGACGTCCTTGGCCCACAGGCCGGTGCGGAACTCCGCCGAGATGGCTGCACCTTCGATGCGGCGCTTGAAGGACTCGCGGAATTCGCTGCACTTGGGCGCAATGAACTCGCCCAGCACAAAGGTCAGCAAGGACAACACGACGGCGATCCGCAGCAGCAGCCGGATCGCACCCGTCATCGACAGCGATGAGGCCCGCATCACGGTGAACTCGGAACGGGCAGCGAACTGCGCCATCACGTAGATGGTGCCGATCAGCGCCGCGATCGGCATCAGCTCATACGCATAGGCCGGCAAGCCCAGCGTCACGTACAGGAAAGCATGCTCGATGCGATAAGGCCCCTGCACCGCACGCACCTCGCCCATCATGTCGAAGAACGAGAACAGTGCGAGGAAGGCCACCAGCACGAACAGCACGGACCGATAGATCTCGCTGGCGAAGTAACGGCGCAAGACCCTCATGCGCCCTCCGCCTTGCGGACCAGCAGGATGCGCCGCAGGATGGCCAGCAGTCGCGCTGGGTGCCAGGCGCTGTTGGTGTTGTTGCGCCAGATGAAGAGCAGCCCGATCGCCGCCAGCGCCGCCGCGTGCAGCGGCCACCAGCCGACCATGAAGCCGACCTTGCCCTGCGCGACTACGGCCTGCATGATGCCGACCGCATTGCTGTACGAGACAGCCAGCACCAGCGCAATCATCAGGTTCAGCGTACGGCCGCGGCGCGGATTCACGAAGCCCAGCGGGATCGCCAGCAGCATCTGCATCAGGCACATCAGCGGCACGGCGATGCGCCAAAGCAGTTCGCCCTTGTTCATCGGCGTAGGATCGCGCACCAGATCCAGCGTCGGCAGCACGCGCGCGGACCTGTTGTCCACCAGTTCCTTCTCATTGCGCGACACAACCACCACGTAGCGCTGGAAGTCCATCGTGCGGAAATCCTTGCCACCGGGCTCGCCGTCATAGCGACGGCCGCGGCCAAGCTCGAGCAGCTTGTCGCCACGCTCATCCAGCGTCACCATGCCCTCCTGTGCCACTACCACGCTGTGCAGCGCGCCTTCTCGCTGGCTGACGAACACGTTCTGCACCTTGCTGGCATTCGAGCTCAGGCCTTCGACAAAGAAGATGCGGTCGCCTGCGGCGGATTCCTGGAACTTGCCGGGCGAGATGCGCGAGATGTCCTCCCGGTTGCGGAAACGCTCCTTGTATTCGTACGACAGGCGGCTGGCCCAAGGCGTGAGCCACAGCGACAGCAGCGCGGTGAGGATAACCAGCGGCAAACCGACTTGCAGCACCGGTCGTATCCAGCGCATCAGCGACAGGCCGGACGCAAACCAGACTACCATCTCGGAATCCTGGTAGCTGCGCGCCACGACCAGCAGCACGGCGATAAAGGCCGTCATCGACAGGATGACCGGCAAATAGATCAGGGCGGAGAAACCCAGCAGCGCGACGACGTCGCCTGAGGCCACCTTGCCGGCGGCCGCATCGCCCAGGATGCGGATCAGCATGACAGTGATCACGATCGAGAACAGCGTCGTGAAAACCGCGCCGACCGTGTTCAGCAGCTCGCGGCGGATGGCGCGCTGAAAAATCATTCGGGGACTATAATTGGCAGGGTTTACAGGAGCGGTCATGGACTTTAGCACAAAAGCCTTCAATACGAAAAACGCAATCGCCCAGCACAAGACCGGATGCGCCGTGGTCGCTGTCTATGAAAACGGCAAGCTGTCTGCGCAGGCCAAGGCCCTCGACGACAAGGGCTTCATCAGCGCTGCCATCAAGGGTGGCGACATCTCCGGCAAGGCCGGCAGCACCCTGCTGCTGCAGTGCCCGGGCGCCGCGATACAGCGCGTGCTGCTGGTAGGCCTGGGCAGCGAAGACAACGTCTCGGACCGCAACTTCACCGCTGCGTCGCAAGCCATCGCCCGCGTGCTGGCTACGCTCGGCGCGAACGACGCGCTGCTGGCACTGCCGCTGGACGGCATCAAGGGCCGTGACGCGGAATGGGCGCTGCGCGCGCAAGTGCTCGCGCTGCGCGAGAGCGTGTATCGCGCCGACGGCCTGAAGAGCAAGAAGGATGAATCCAAGACCGGCGTGCGCAAGATTGCATTCGCGGTCGATACGGCCGCTCAGGCCGCCGCCAAGACGACCGTCGCGCAAGCCGTGGCGCTGGCCAATGGCATGGACCTGACCAAGACCCTGGGCAACCTGCCGCCAAACATCTGCACCCCGACCTACCTGGCCAATACGGCCAAGCAGCTGGCCAAGGACCACAAGTTCGGCGTCGAAGTCCTCGACCGCAAGCAGCTGGAAGCGCTGAAGATGGGCAGCTTCCTGTCGGTGACCAATGGCAGCGAGCAGCCGCCGAAGTTCATCGTGTTGAAGCATATGGGTGGCAAGGCCAAGGATGCGCCGATCGTCCTGGTCGGCAAGGGGATTACCTTCGACACCGGCGGTATTTCGCTCAAGCCCGGCCTGGGCATGGATGAGATGAAGTACGACATGTGCGGCGCCGCCTCGGTGCTGGGCACTTTCCGCGCGATTGGCGAAATGCAGCTGAAGCTGAATGTGATCGGCGTGATCCCGACCTGCGAGAACATGCCGTCGGGCCGCGCAACCCGCCCGGGCGACATCGTCACGTCGATGTCGGGACAGACCATCGAGATCCTGAATACCGACGCCGAAGGCCGCCTGATCCTGTGCGACGCCCTCACCTATGTCGAGCGCTTCAAACCGGCTGCCGTGGTTGATATCGCGACACTGACCGGCGCCTGCGTGACGGCGCTCGGCCATCACAACACCGGCCTGTTCACCCGCCATGACGATGCGCACGACAAGCTGGCGAATGAACTGCTGGCCGCCGGCAAGGCCTCGAATGACACCGCATGGCGCATGCCGATCGAGGAGCCTTATCAGGAACAGCTGAAGTCGAACTTCGCCGACATCGCGAACATCGGCGGCCCGCCTGGAGGTTCGATCACGGCGGCCTGCTTCCTCGAGCGCTTCACCCGCAAGTACAATTGGGCACACCTCGACATCGCCGGCACCGCATGGAAGAGCGGCGCGGCCAAGGGCGCAACCGGTCGTCCGGTGCCCTTGCTGACCACTTTCCTGCTGGCCCGCGCCAAGCAGTAAGCAGGCAGATCGCAGTACACAGTAAAGGGAGCTTCGGCTCCCTTTTTTTGGCCGTACCAACAAGAAAAAACAACAAGAGACAATGCGCAAGCATATTTGGGGAATATTGGCGGCGCTCTGCATCACGCTGTGGTGCATGCTGCCAACCGCCAATGCGGCCACGCTGTGGAAGGAAGACGTACAGCGCATGGTCGGCGAAAACTACGTCGTCGGCGAAGTGCAGGCCGATATGCCCGCCTGGCCACTGTTTGCGGCCAATCCGGCGCAACCGGACGCCAAGCCCGAGCTGAAGGCCTATGGGTTCGAATCGAACGACTTCGCGACCGTGCGCGGATACAGCGGCAAGCCGATCAACATGTTCGTCGTGATCGACCTGCGCGGTCGCTTCATCGACATCCAGTTGCTGGATCACCGCGAACCGATTTTCCTGCGGCCCGAAGGCACCGCGAAGCTGCAAGCCTATGCGGCGCAGCACAAGGGCCTGAACCTCAGGCACACCATACAGCTGGGGCGCCCTTCCGATACAGCCAGCCACAACTCCCAGTTCGCCTACCTGCCCGGCGTGCAGACCGGAACGATATCGGCCAAGGCCATTTCGCGCACGCTGATGATGGCAGCGGCGAATGTGGCCGTCGCGGCCAAGCTGTCGATACCTGAGGCGCAGGCGACACCGATTGGCGGCAGCGAGCCGTCAGCCGAGACCGCGCCGACGGCTGCAAGAGATTCGGCGAAGGATCCCGCGAAAGACATGGCGAAAGATGCCGCCAAAGAGGTGGCGAAGGACACGACAAAGGAAATGGCGAAAGAATCGCCCAAAGATGCGCAGAAGGAAGCGGCAAAGGATGCTTCGAAGGATGCTTCGAAGGATGCCAAAGCCGACGCCGCCCCCACCGCAACTGCGCGCAATGAAGCCAGCGAGCCGGGCAAGGCCACCGCAGCCGACCCTGTCCCGCCTGCTTCAGGTCTGCCGGCAGGCTCGGCCACCGAACCATCGGCAGCCATGGTGCCCGGCCCCGTGGGCTCCGACTTCAAGACCGCTGCCGGCGGGGAGCCAGACTGGGTCCCGCAATGGCGCGAGCGACGTACCGAAATCATCATCGTGCTGACGGCACTCGCGATGCTGGTCGTCGCCCTGCTGGCTCAGCAGCGACTGAGCGCCAATCCGCGCCAGTTGCGCGTGCTGCGCACCCTGTACCTGCTGTTCACACTGGGCTTCATCGGCTGGACCGCACAAGGTCAGCTGACGATCGTGAACGTCACGGCAGGCATTGAAGCGCTGGTCGCAGGCGATGACCTGAGCTTCCTGATGAACGACCCGATCTCGGTAATCCTGTGGATCTTCACCGGCGTGACCCTGCTGGTCTGGGGGCGCGGCACCTTCTGCGGCTGGCTGTGTCCGTTCGGCGCGCTGCAGGAACTGGTCAGCCTGGTGTCGAACGCGATCGGAATCCGCCAGCGCCGTCTGCGGGCTGCGCTGGACGCGAAACTGAAGTGGATCAAGTACGGCCTGCTGGCGATGATCATCGCCTCGGTGTTTGTCGCACCGAGCTTCGCCAGCTGGGCGGTCGAGATCGAGCCCTTCAAGACTGCTATCAGTCTGTACTTCATGCGCTCATGGCCGTATGTGCTTTGGGCCGGTGCCTGCATCGCGCTGACCGTGTTTGTCTATCGCGGCTACTGCCGCTACATCTGCCCGCTGGGCGCTGCGCTGGCGTCGGTGAGTATTCTGCGCGCATGGGCGTGGCTGCCGCGTCGCGCGGAGTGCGGCACGCCTTGCCAGAGCTGCCGCCACCGCTGCGAATACCAGGCGATCGAGCAATCCGGCAAGATCAATTACCGCGAATGTTTCCAGTGCCTCGATTGCGTCTCCATTTATCAGGATGAGCATCGTTGCCTGCCGCTGATCCAGAACAAGAAGCTGCGCCGCCCCGTGATCGCGATCCAGCCTGTCGGAGAAAAAGCATGATGAACCCACGCCGACAATTCATGCGGGTGGCTCTCGGCCTGTGCGCCGCTGGCCTGTCGCCGCAACTGCTCGCCGCGCAATCGCCCGGCAATGCGCCGCTGGTCTGGCGCCAGCGCGCCATGCTGGGATTTGGTACCACGCTGTGGCTGAAGGCTGCGCACGCGAATGTCGATCAGCTGGAATCGGCACTGGACGAAGCCGTCGCCGCGATCCGGCAGGTTGAAAAGCAGATGAGTTTGTTTGACCCGCACAGCGCGCTGTCGCGCCTGAATGCCCACGGGTCCTTGCGCAAGCCTGATCCGGACTTGCTGGGCGTACTTGCACTGGCCAGCGAGGTCTCGGCACGCAGCGACGGTGCTTTCGACGTGAGCATGCAGCCGCTGTGGCGACTGT
>JACCDR010430274.1_pt1 | contig 20049 bp, 17 predicted proteins | sample 7446431 | NCBI WGS metagenome assembly JACCDR01 (sample SAMN15323443, study PRJNA562643) | freshwater metagenome | isolation source: river surface water | place: USA:Blue River Watershed | collected 2017-08-17 | reverse complement strand
CTTTGGCAGTCAGGCAACTCGAATAGCAATTCACACACAGGCGCCGGCCGGCACCCCCTCACAGCGTGGCCGTCTCCTCTGACACTGCAGGACGTAAGACGGCTCGACGGTTCTATTATCAACCACGAGGTGCGGATTATATCCCCTATGCAAACCACTCCGGCAAACTTGCGGGCCGAGATTGTCGTCAGGCAGGCTGCTCAGCGGCGCCAGCTGACCGTTTCCGCCAGCTCCTGCAGCGACAGCTTCGGCGCCAGCTGGCGGATGAAGTCGACTGCGTATTCGCGCAGGAAGGCGCCGCGCCGTACCGCGACGCGCGTGACGTTCGGCGCGAACAGGTGATTCGCGCGGATCGCGTGCAGGCCCGGCGCAAGCTGTTCGGCCGCCATCGACGCGACAATGCCCACGCCCAGTCCCATCGCCACATACTGCTGGATCACGTCCGAGTCCATCGCGGTCAGCACCACGTCGGGTGCCAGCTGGCGCGCGTCGAAGGCCTCGTCGATGTGGCTGCGGCCGGTGAAGCCCTGGTCATAGGTAATCAGCGGATGGTCGGCGAGGGCGTCCAGCGTCATGTTGGTCGACGCCAGCAGCGGATGGCCGTCCGGCACCACGATGACGTGATGCCATTCATAGCAGGGGAAGGACACCAGTCCGTCGAAGCGCGACAGGCCCTCGGTGGCGATGCCGATGTCGGCCTTGCCCGACAGTACCCATTCGGCGATGTGCTCGGGCGCGCTCTGCTGCAGCGCGATCCGCACGTCGGGATACGCGGCGCGGAAATGCTGGACGGCCTTCGGCAGCACGTAGCGTGTCTGCGTGTGGGTCGCGGCCACCGACAGCGTGCCGGTGGTCTTGCCCGAATAGGTCTCGCCGGCGCGCTGCAGGTTTTCCGCCTCGAGCAGCAGCCGCTCGACGATCTGCAGCACTTCCTTGCCCGGTTCGGTCAGCCCGGTCAGCCGCTTGCCGTTGCGCTCGAAGATGTCGATGCCCAGTTCTTCCTCGAGCTCGCGGATCTGCCGGCTCACGCCGGGCTGCGACGTGAATAGCGCATGCGCGACCTCGGTCAGGTTGTAGCCGCGGCGCGCGGCCTCGCGCACCGATTTCAGTTGCTGGAAGTTCATTGTCCCTCCGGTATCAGGCGGCGCCGTCGAGGAACACGCGCACGCGCTTCGGTTTCACCAGCACCGTCGCGCCCGCATGCAGCTGCAGCTGCGCATAGCGCTCGGCCGGCAGCACCGCCTCGATCAGGCTGCCGTCGTCGCTGCGCTCGAGCTCGAGCTGCGCGAGCGGGCCGATCGCATGCGCGCGCCGCAGCAGTGCGACGATGCCTGCGCCGTCGGCAGTGAACGGCTCGACGTCGAGCTCGTGCGGCCGCACATAGCCGACGCCGGCAGCGTCGCGCGCATGGCTGTGGTCCGGCGCGGACAGCGTCGCGCCGCCGGCAGCCAGCACGCCTTCGTGCACGCGGCCATGGAACAGGTTGACGTTGCCGAGGAAGCCGTAGACGAAGGGCGTGGCCGGGTGGTTGTACACATCGTCCGGGGCGCCGGCCTGCTCGACCTTGCCGCGGTTCATCAGCACCACGCGGTCGGCGACTTCGAGCGCCTCTTCCTGGTCGTGCGTGACGAAGATGCTGGTCACATGCAGCTCGTCATGCAGCCGGCGCAGCCAGCGGCGCAGCTCCTTGCGCACCTTCGCGTCGAGCGCGCCGAAGGGCTCGTCAAGCAGCAGCACGCGCGGTTCGACCGCCAGCGCGCGCGCCAGCGCGATCCGCTGCCGCTGGCCGCCGGACAGCTGCGCGGGATAGCGGTCGGCCAGCCACTCGAGCTGCACCAGCGACAGCAGCTGCATCACCTTGTCGCGGATCTGCTTCTCGTCCGGACGCTGTGCGCGCGGCTTCACGCGCAGGCCGAACGCGATGTTGTCGTACACGCTCATGTGGCGGAACAGCGCATAGTGCTGGAACACGAAGCCGACCTGCCGCTCGCGCACATGGCGCTGCGACGCGTCCTCGCCGTCGAGGATCACCTGTCCCTGGTCCGGCTGTTCGAGGCCGGCGATCACGCGCAGCAGCGTGGTCTTGCCGCAGCCCGAAGGCCCCAGCAGCGCGGTCAGTTCGCCGGTCGGGAAATCCAGCGACACATTGTCCAGTGCGACGAAGTCGCCGAAGCGCTTGCCGATGTTCCTGACTTCGATGCTCATCATTCGTCTCCGGTTGCGTGGATGGCGTGCCGGTGGACACGCCATTCGATCAAGGACTTCAGCGCCAGCGTCACCAGCGCGAGCAGCGCCAGCAGCGAGGCCACCGCAAAGGCGGCTGCAAAGTTGTATTCGTTGTAAAGGATCTCGACCTGCAGCGGCATCGTGTTGGTCTCGCCGCGAATATGGCCGGACACGACCGACACCGCGCCGAACTCGCCCATCGCGCGCGCATTGCACAGGATGACGCCGTACAGCAGGCCCCAGCGGATGTTCGGCAGCGTCACATGCCAGAAGGTGCGCCAGCCGGAGGCGCCGAGCACCAGCGCGGCTTCTTCTTCCTCATTGCCCTGCGACTGCATCAGCGGTATCAGCTCGCGCGCGACGAAGGGGAAGGTGACAAACACCGTCGCCAGCACGATGCCGGGCACCGCGAACAGGATCTGGATGTCATGCTCCATCAGCCATGCGCCGAACCAGCCGTGCGCGCCGAACAGCAGCACATAGATCAGGCCGGAGATCACTGGCGACACCGAGAAGGGCAGGTCGATCAGCGTCAGCAGCAGGCTCTTGCCACGAAATTCGAATTTCGCGATCGCCCACGACGCGGCCACGCCGAAGATCAGGTTGGCCGGCACCGCGATCGCGGCCACCGTCAGCGTCAGCCTGATCGCATGCCACGCGTCTTCTTCGGTGATCGCGATCAGGTAGGCTTCCCAGCCCTTCTTCAGCGCCTCGGTGAACACCACCGCCAGCGGCACCAGCAGGAACAGGAACGCAAAGCCGAGCGCGACGGCGATCAGCAGCAGTCGCACCCACGCCGGTTCGGACGTCGCCGCAGGAACATACGGCGGCTCGATGTGCGACGCCGGCGCGTGCGCTGCGTTGGTCGTGATGGCACTCATTATCTGGCTCCTTTCCCGCCGCGTTTGCGCATCCACGCCTGCAGCAGGTTAATGGCGAGCAGCATCAGGAACGATGCGGACAGCATTACGACGGCGATCGCGGTCGCGCCGGCGTAGTCATATTGCTCGAGCTTGGTGATGATCAGCAGCGGTGTGATTTCCGACACCATCGGCATGTTGCCGGCGATGAAGATCACCGAGCCGTATTCGCCCAGCGCGCGGGCGAACGCCAGCGCAAAGCCGGTCAGCATGGCCGGCAGGATGGTCGGCAGGATCACGTAAAGGACGGTCTGCAGGCGGCTGGCGCCCAGACTTGCAGCGGCTTCCTCCAGCTCGCGCTCGGCTTCTTCCAGCACCGGCTGCACGGTGCGTACGACGAAGGGCAGGCCGATGAACACCAGCGCGACCGCCACCCCCAGCGGCGTGAAAGCGATCTTCAGGCCGTACGGCTCGACGAACTGCCCGATCCAGCCCTTGCCCGAATACAGCGCGGTCAGCGCGATGCCGGCGACGGCCGTCGGCAGTGCAAACGGCAGGTCGATGAAGGCATCCAGCAGCCGCTTGAACGGAAAGCTGTAGCGCACCAGCACCCAGGCCAGCAACGTGCCGAACACAGCATTCACTGCAGCCGCGGCCAGCGCGGCGCCGAAGCTGAGCCGGTACGACGCGACCACGCGCGGAGAACTGACGGTGGACCAGAACACGTTCCAGTCCATCGACAGCGTCTTGATGACCAGTGCCGACAGCGGGATCAGCACCACCAGCGACAGGTACACCAGCGTGAATCCCAGTGACAGGTTAAAGCCCGGCAGCACGCGACCGATACGGCGCGAGGCAGGTGGGGAAAGGACGGCAGCGCTCATGGTTTTTATTACTTTTTCAGCTAACGATGGCGGATTGTTGTTCTTATTCGTTATGAAGAGAACGAATTTTTCGGCATGTCGATAGACGGTTTCCAAATAAGCGGGCGGCTGCCGGTGGTTGCCGGCAGCCGCCTTGGCGGGCACTCCGGTCAGAACGCCAGCTGATAGCGGGCCACCAGGAAGTCTTCGGTTTTGCCATCCAGCGTGCCGCCGGAGAGCCGGGTGCGCTCGTAGTTCAGCGCCAGTCTCGAACTGTCGTTCAGGTACCAGTTGACGCCGATCGCCGCCGATCTGGCCTGCAACGCATAGCTGGTGCCGCGGAAGCTGGCCGGCAGTCCTTCGTCAATCCGGTTTTCCTGATAACGCGCGACCAGTTCGAACGCGCCCCAGCCGCCGTCCTCGCCCTGCCGGAACGGGTTGTAGGGCTTGACGCCGCGGAAGGACGCATCTTCGCCGGTCAGCAGCCACGAGGCGGCCAGCTGCCACGCGCTGTTCTTCGCGGTGGTGCGCTCGGCCGCCGCATTCACCAGCCCTTGCGACACCTGCGCGTATTCGGCGATCAGCCCGAACGGGCCGCGATAGAAATACGCCTGCGGTGCCCAGCGCTCGCGCTTGCCGTTCGACGCGACCCGGCTGGCATAGCTGAAGAAGTTGTTTGCCTGCCCCGGCGTCTTGTAGCCGGGCACGCCGACGGCCGCGCCGCTGGCCGGCGATGCGAGGTTCGACTCGCCGGCAGTGGCGGCGATGCCGAAGCCCAGTCCTTGCAGCACGCTGTCGCTGCCGGCGAACGGTGTGGCGAACAGCCGCGCAGTGAACTCCTTGTCCGAGTTCACGTCCTGCGACGTCGTGTTCTCGCCGCCGTCGGTGACGCCGTTGAACAGGCCGACCGCGTAGTTCAGCTTCTTGCCGAGCACGTCGCCATAGACTGACACGCCGAGGTCGCGATTCGGCAGCAGGTTGTTGCTGACGTAGCCGCGCTCGATGAACCTGATGTCGGCGCCGCCCTGCAGCCGTTCGAGGCCGACGAAGGGCTTGAACTTGCCGAGCCGGACCTGGAATGCCGGATCAAGCTTCACATCGAGGTAGGCGTCGATGACAGCTGACTTGTTCTCGCCGAACTCCGGCGTGAAGCGGAAGCCGTACTTGCCGAACAGCGTGCCTTCGAAGGTCGGGCGGATGCGGCGCGCAGTGAAGCCGTCAGTCGCATTCGGGAATGCGCTGCCGCCGAAGTCGCGGTAGTCGAGCTGCACCAGTCCGCGCAGCTTGTATTCAAACTGGCCATCGGCCGACTTCAGGCCGAAGCCTTTGTCGCTGGCTGTCAGCACCGGCGTCGACTTCTGTTTTGCGGCAGCCTCTTCGGAGGCGATTTCCTGCTTGCGTCCGAGCACGCGCAATTTCTGGTCGAGTTCCTCGATCTGCGCTTTCAGTTTTTCGATTTCGGCGGCATCGTTCGCATGGGCCGGCAAGGCGGCGGCGACGGTCGTGGCAACGAGCAGGCGTGCGAAGGGCCTGCCCAGAGTTTTCAGCTCCGGGTTCATGACGTTTCCTTTTGTTGGAGTGGTTTTGCGCACGCCGGCCGGCGGGCCGGCGTGCGGTAGGGACGGCCGGTAGAGGAGAGGTTTACCTAGCCTGGTAGATCTGGTCGAAGATGCCGCCGTCAGCGAAGTGCGCCTTCTGCGCCTTCGCCCAGCCGCCGGCGACTTCATCGATGGTCAGCAGCCTGAGCTTCGGAAACTGAGCTTCGTGTTTCTTCGCGACCTTGTCATTGGTCGGACGGTAGTAGTTCTGCGCGGCGATCTCCTGTCCCTGTTCCGAGTACAGGAAGGTGAGGTAGGCTTCCGCCGCCTTGCGCGTGCCGCGCCGGTCAACCACCTTGTCGACCACGGCAACCGGCGGCTCGGCCAGTACGCTCAGCGACGGCGTGATGATTTCGACCTTGCCCGGCCCCAGTTCCCTGATCGCCAGCAGCGCTTCGTTTTCCCAGGTGATCAGCACGTCGCCGATGCCGCGTTCGACGAAGGTGGTGGTCGCGCCGCGCGCACCGGAATCGAGCACCGGCACGTTCTTGTACAGCTTGCCGAGGAATTCCTGTGCGGTCTTTTCATTGCCGCCCGGCTGGCGCAGCGCATAGCCCCACGCGGCCAGGTGATTCCAGCGTGCGCCGCCGGAGGTCTTCGGGTTCGGCGTGATCACGGCCACGCCCGGCTTCGCCAGGTCGTTCCAGTCCCTGATGCCTTTCGGATTGCCCTTGCGGACCAGGAAGACAATGGTCGATGTATAGGGCGCGCTGTTGTTCGGCAGGCGCTTTTGCCAGTCTTTCGCGATCAGTCCGCGCTGCGCGATCTCGTCGATGTCATAGGCGAGCGCGAGCGTGACGACATCGGCGGCCAGCCCGTCGATCACGGCGCGTGCCTGCTTGCCGGAGCCGCCGTGCGACTGCCTGAGCTTCACGCTGTCGCCCGATTGGGCCTTCCAGTGCGCAGCAAAGGCCTTGTTGAAATCCTGATAGAGCTCGCGCGTCGGGTCATACGACACGTTCAGCAGGGACACCTCGGCTGCCTGTGCAGGCAGCAGCGTCGCGGCGAGCAGCAGGGCGGCGGCAATTTTCTTCTTCAGCATGGGGTCGCTCCGGTCAGTTCGATGAAAGTGAAGCAAGCTTAGGGTTGGCCTGATCGGAGGGGAACGAATATGTTTGCAGTTCGAAATGCGAAATCCGGATAAGGACGATCACGATCAACCGGGTGCGCGAGTCGGGGTACGCGTGGCAATGGGAATAAAATTGGTATTTTGGCCAGCAACACCGCCTTCCCGCCGCCGTTCCGCCCGGCCGGGAAGCCAGTAACGGAGGTTTTCAATGACGGATTTCAGTACGGGGCTCGAGCGCCGCGACGTCAACCATGCGCCGCTGACACCGATCGATTTCATTGCCCGCGCCGCCGATGTCTATGGCGATCGCCTGGCGATCGTCCACGGCGCGACGCGCCGCAACTGGCGCGAGACTTATGCGCGCACGCGCCGGCTCGGCAGTGCGCTGGCAAAACTCGGCATCGGCAAGGACGATACGGTGGCCGTGCTGCTGCCGAATACGCCGGAGATGGTCGAGTGCCATTTCGGCGTGCCGATGGCCGGCGCGGTGCTGAACACGATGAATACGCGGCTCGACCAGGCGACCTTGCTGTACATGCTGCGCCATGGCGAGGCGAAGGCGCTGATCGCCGACACCGAATACCTGCAGCTGGTCGAAGGGATGCGCCATGCGCTGCCCGACCTGATCCTGATCGGCGTGCAGGACGTCGAGGCAGGCATGCCGGCGGTGCCGCCCGGCTGGACTGACTACGAGGCGTTGCTGGCCGGTGGCGATCCCGCATTTGCCTGGCAGCCGCCGGCCGACGAATGGGATGCGATCGCGCTGAACTACACGTCAGGCACGACCGGCGACCCGAAGGGCGTGGTCTACCACCACCGCGGCGCGACGCTGAATGCGATCTCCAACATCCTTGAATGGGACATGCCCAAGCATGCGGTCTACCTGTGGACGCTGCCGATGTTCCATTGCAATGGCTGGTGCTTCCCGTGGACGCTGGCCGCGCGCGCCGGCGTCAACGTCTGCCTGCGCAGGTTCGATCCGCAGCAGGTGCTGGAGCTGATCGCGAAAGAGAAGGTCACGCATTACTGCGGCGCGCCGATCGTGCAGAGCGCGCTGGCGAATGCGCCGGCCGAGTGGCGCAAGGGCATTGGCCACAAGGTATCGACCATGGTCGCGGCCGCGCCGCCGTCGTCGGCGATGCTGGCGCAGATGGCAGAGATGGGGTTCGACATCACGCATGTGTACGGCCTGACCGAGGTGTATGGCCCGGCCACCGTCTGCGCGAAGCAGGAAGACTGGGCCGCGCTCGATCTCGGCGCGCAGGCGCAGCTGAATGCGCGGCAGGGCGTGCGCTATCACTTGCAGAAGGGCGTGACGGTGATGGATCCGGAAACCATGCAGCCGGTGCCGGCCGATGGCGAGACCCTGGGCGAGATCATGTTCCGCGGGAACATCTGCATGAAGGGTTACCTGAAGAATCCGCGCGCAACCGATGAAGCCTTCAAGGGCGGCTGGTTCCATACCGGCGACCTCGCGGTGATGAATCCGGACGGCTACCTGCGCATCAAGGACCGCAGCAAGGACATCATCATCTCCGGCGGCGAAAACATTTCGAGCATCGAGGTCGAGGATGCGCTGTACCAGCATCCGGCAGTGGTGGCCGCCGCAGTGGTCGCCGCACCGGACCCGAAGTGGGGCGAGGTGCCGTGTGCGTTCGTGGAAGTGCGCAAGGGGACGGAGCTGACGAAGGACGAAGTGATCGCCCATTGCCGCAAGCTGCTGGCCGGCTTCAAGGTGCCGAAGATCGTCGTGTTCAAGGAGCTGCCGAAGACCTCGACCGGCAAGATCCAGAAGTTCATGCTGCGCGAGGAGGCGGGTTCGGCGCAGGCGATCGACCAGAGCTGAAAAAAATCAGGCCGCCCCGGGGGCGGCCTGACAGGCTTGTTTCTTCGACGGCGATTTATTTCTTCGACGGCTGCAACTGCATGGCCGCCGCGGCACCCATCGCTTCGGTGGTCATGCGCGACCATTTGTCGATGTCGGCCTTGGCGGGCGCAGTCGTTGGTGGCGTAGCCTGCGCCATCGCGGCGGTGAACTGCTTTTCGGTCGGCTTCTCGGGAAGCTTCGCGAAAAACTCGCCGCGCCATTGGTTGCACAGCGCAGCTTCACGCACCAGCTTGTCCTTGTTGCCGGGCCAGCCCTTGCGCAGTTCGCCCAGTACCGCATCACGCCGCGCCTTGATGTCGGCGTTGGTGAGTTTGGACTTCGTGCGCAGGTCAGCCTGCGTGCTGTAAATTTCCGCAAACAGGCCGGCGATCTGCCCCATCACCTCGCCGAACTGCGGCGACGGCACGGTCAGCGATGAATGCAGCAGCGAGACGGCCGAGCAGCGCAGCGCGGCGCTCTCGGCGGCGGTTTCCTGCGCCTGGGCCGCCTGCATCGTGCAGGCGGCGAGGGCGGCGACGACGACGGCGCGCGCGTTCATCATCTCAGCGATTCACCAGGTGCTTCGGCACCGACAGCGTCAGCAGCGCGCCGACCACCATGCCGCAGGCCAGCATGTAGACGCCGGCGTCGGTCGAGCCGGTCGCGTCCTTCAGCAGGCCGACCGCATACGGGCTGACGAAGCCGGACAGGTTGCCCAGCGAGTTGATCAGCGCAATGCCGGCAGCCGCGCCGGTGCCGGCGAGGAAGGCCGTCGGCAGGCTCCAGAACAGCGGCAGCGTCGCCATGATGCCCGACAGGCCCAGGGTCAGCGCGGCAATGGCCAGCGTCGCGTTTTTCGACAGCACCACCGACAGTGCCAGGCCGACTGCACCGAGCAGGCCCGGGATGGCGACGTGCCAGCGGCGCTCGCGCGAACGGTCCGCGCTCTTCGCCACCGTCAGCATCACGATCACTGACACGCTGTACGGAATCACCGAGATCATGCCGATGTCGAGCGGATCCTTGTAGCCCATCGCCTTGATGATGGTCGGCAGGAAGAACGACACGCCGTACAGGCCCATCACGTAGCTGAAGTAGATCGCCGCGCACAGCCACACGCGGCCGGACGCCATCACCTTCAGCACCGATTCTTCTTCCTTGTGCTCGCCGTCGGCGGCGATATTCCTGATCAGCAGGTCGCGCTCGTCGGCGGTCAGCCATGTCGCTTCGGCGATGCGATCCTGCAGCATCACGATCACGATCACGCCCAGCAGCACCGACGGGATGCCTTCGAGCAGGAACATCCACTGCCAGCCGCTCCAGCCCATCGCGCCATCGGCGAACTTCATGATGGCGCCCGACAGCGGGCCGCCGATCACGCCGGCGCCGGCAATGCCGGTCATGAACATCGCAGTCATGCGACCGCGGCGATGCGACGGATACCAGTAGGTCAGGTAGAGGATGATGCCCGGGAAGAAGCCGGCCTCGGCCACGCCGAGGAAGAAGCGCATCACGTAGAACATCGTCGGCGAAGTGACGAACATCATCGCTGCGGACAGAATGCCCCAGGTGATCATGATGCGGCCGATCCACATCCGCGCGCCGACCTTGTGCAGGATGATGTTGCTGGGCACTTCGAACAGGAAGTAACCGATGAAGAAGATGCCGGCGCCCAGGCCGTAGACGGTTTCGGAGAAACCGAGCTGCTCAAGCATCTGCAGCTTCGCGAAGCCGACGTTGACGCGGTCGAGGTAGGCGATGATGTAGCAAATCAGCAGTAGCGGGATCAGCCGCCACGCGACCTTGCGGTACGTCGCCTCTTCGAACGCGTCGTGCGCGCCCGCGATGGATGTTGGAACGGCGCTCATGGGTCTCCTCTTTTACAGTGTGTTTTCTCTATCTTTTCAGGGGCCCTTGTGGGGCTAGCGCGCGATTGTAGCCGATAGGTTCTGCGCGGCGGCTTTCTGACAGATAAAGGGGGCGTTTGTCCTATAATCTGCGGCCTGTCGACCGATCCACCCTGTCCCGAACCGGAAATCCCATGCGAGTCTTCAATTTCAGCGCCGGCCCGGCCGCGCTGCCCGAATCCGTCTTGCGCCGCGCCGCCGAAGAGATGCTCGACTGGCATGGCAGTGGCATGTCGGTGATGGAGATGAGCCATCGGGGTAAGGAATTTGTCAGCATCGCGCAGAAGGCCGAAGCGGATTTCCGCACGCTGCTGGCGATACCGGACAACTACAAGGTGCTGTTCCTGCAGGGCGGCGCGCTGGCGATGAATGCGCTGATCCCGATGAACCTGCTCGGCGACAAGACCTCGGCCGACTATGTGAACACCGGCGAATGGTCGAAGAAGTCGATACAGGAAGCCGGCAAGTACTGCCGTGCGAACGAGATCGCTTCGTCGGCAGACAGGAAATTCACTTATGTGCCGCCGCAGTCCGCGTGGACCCCGGACCCGGAGGCGGCCTACCTGCACATCTGCACCAACGAGACCATCGGCGGCGTCGAGTACTTCTGGATGCCCGAGAGCGGCGACGTACCGCTGGTGGCCGACATGTCGTCGCACATCCTGTCGCGCCCGATCGACGTGTCGCGCTACGGCGTGATCTACGGCGGCGCGCAGAAGAACATCGGCCCGGCCGGCCTGACCTTCGCGATCGTCCGCGACGACCTGCTCGACCGTGCGTTGCCGGTCACGCCGTCGGTCTTCCACTGGAAGGAGCAGGCGGCGGCCGATTCGATGCTGAACACGCCGCCGACCTATGGCATCTACATCGCCGGCCTCGTGTTCGAGTGGCTGCTGGATCAGGGCGGGCTGGCCGCGATCGAGCGGCACAACATCGCCAAGGCGCAGCTGCTGTACGACGCGCTCGATAACAGCGATTTCTATTCGAGCCCGGTCGAGCGCGACTGCCGCTCGCGGATGAACGTGCCGTTCTTCCTGCACGACGAGCGCCTCAACGACGCTTTCCTGAAAGGCGCGCAGCAGAACGGCCTGGTGCAGCTGAAGGGCCATCGCGTGGTCGGCGGCATGCGCGCATCGATCTACAACGCGATGCCGCTCGAAGGCGTGCAGGCGCTGGTCGCGTACATGAAGGAATTCGAGCGCACGCGCGCCTGAACGACTCGCTGAAAGCGGTTCGCGCCTCGCTCGCGACCTCTCCTGTCCGGCGCCGCGAATGGCGCCCGGCAGGGATTTAATCCGCGCCCGTCTAGTCCAATCCGGAAGCTTGCCCAAGGCCATGCATTGCCTCGGGCAATTGTTCATCCCCTGTTCCGGAGCGACCATGCCGCCTGCCTATTCTTCCCCTGTGCCCATCGAATCCGAGCCCAGCCTGCATGAGCGGCAACGGCGCGAACTGCTCGACTTGCTCGAGCCGGCCGGGCGCAGGCCGGTGGCCGACTTGTCCGGCATGACCGATGGCGAGCGCTGCAAATGGCTGTTCTGGAACCTGCACGAAAACCTCGACGAGATCCGGCCGATGGAGCCGACGCTGCAGGCGCGCGTGACCAGCATGCAGTTCACCGTGATCGACGGCTATTCGCTGTCCGGCGGGCAGCTCGAGAAACGGCTCGACCTCGCATGCAAGTGGACGCTGGAGCTCGGTTATCCCGGCTATGCGGAAGCGATCACGCATACGCTCGGCGACGGCTGGGCCAACCTGGTGGTGGCCGACAGTCCGCCGGCCTACCTGACGCTGGCCGGCGGGCAGCGCGCCTATCTCGACGCCGACCACGGCACCTATCCGAACCAGCTCTACCTTGAAGGCTGGGTCACCGATGCGGTCTGGCAGGAGATGCGGCAGCACCTGACCAATCCCAATCCCACCTGCCGTACCGATGTCGTCCTGCTTGACAACGTGCTGTTCCCGGTGAAAAGTGGCTTTGATTTCGTGCTCGGTCCGCCTGCTGCGATCGGCGTGATGAACCTCGAGTTCCGCGCGTTCTCGCACCCGACCGAACGACGGATGAGCCGGCGCGGCGAGCCGCGTCGCAGGAGTTGAACCGCGTGGCCGGCGCATTGCGCCGCCGGCCGCACCGACTGACAGGAGCCCGCATGCACCGCGCCCCCGTGCCTTCGCCCGATGACGAGCCTTTCGAGGATGAGGTGCCGCAACCGGTGCCGCAGCAGGATCCGGTGCCGGACCCGAATCCGGAAGGAACCGGTTCCTAGTCTTTCGCGCGCAGCCGCTGCACGCGCCGCAGGTACCAGACCAGCGCGATGCCGACCAGCCCGAGGCTGGCGCTGTTGCCGAGCCAGAAGCCGGCCGCGCCGCGCAGCATCGCCGGCGTGCCGCCGGACACGTCGAAGCCGAGCAGGTAGCCGCCGCCCAGTCCCACGCCCCACAGCGCAACCGCATACATCAGCGTCGGCACGGTCGCGACCTTGTAGGCGCGCAGCACGAAGGCCGCGCCCACCTGCACCGAGTCGAACAACTGATAGAAGCCGATGAAGAAGAACAGCGGCATGGCGGCCGCCGCGACGCCCGCGTCCGGCGTATACAGCGCGATGATTTCCGCGCGGGCGAACCAGACCAGCGCGCCGAGCGCGACGGCCAGCACTGCGCCGAGGCGGATGCCGGCATCGCCGGCCGCGCGCGCCGCATCCATCCTTCCCGCGCCGATCTCCTGCGCGACCAGCGTGCCGGTCGCGCTCGCGATCGACAGCGGCAGCATGTACAGCACCGTGCCGAAGTTTGCCGTCACCTGGTGCGCGGCCAGCGTCTCGTTGCCCAGCCGCGCGATGAACAGCGCCATGAAGGTGAACGCGGTCACCTCGATCAGGTAGGACAGGCCCATCGGCACGCCCAGCCGCAGCAGCGCCGCCTGCGCCGGCCAGGAAGGCCGGCCGAGGCCGTGGCCGAACAGCCCGAATTTGCGATAGGTCTCGCCATTGCGCAGCACCAGCCAGCCGGCCAGCAGCGCCAGCCATGCAGCGATGCCGGTGGCGAGCGCGCATCCGGGCGCGCCGAGCGCGGGAATGCCCGCCAGGCCGAACACGAACACGGCGTTCAGCGGCACCTTCAGCAACAGCAGCGCGCCGACCTGGATGGCCATCACCATCCGCGGCCGCGAGATGGCGGTGTTCAGCGACGCATAGACGCGAAAGCCCAGCGTGGCCGGCAGCGCGAACACCTGTAGCGCAAGGTATTCGCGCACCTTGCCGGCCAGCGCAGGCGGCGCCTGCGCGATGTCGAGCAGGAAGCCGGGGAACAGCAGCAACAGGCTGCCGGCAGCTGACAGGAACAGCGCCAGCCAGACGCCTTGCCGCACCTCGTCGCCGATCGCGTCGAATTTCTTCGCGCCATACAGCTGACCGACCACGGGCGACAGCGCCGCCATTACGCCGGACAGGCCGACGAAGATGCTGACGTAGACCGACGCGCCGAGCCCGAGCGCGGCCAGGTCGGTGGCCGAGTGGCGCGCGGTCATCATCGTGTCGGCCACGCCGTTCATGATGACGGCCAGCTGGCCGACCAGGATAGGCCAGGCCAGCGAGGCGACACGGGAGGTGAATGACGAGGCGGCGTGTGCGCTGTCGCGCAGGGTCATGGCGATTCGCGGCGGAACAGCCGGAAAGATTCGTGGCGGTCCGACGCGCGGCGACCCTGCCAGAGCAGCGTCAGCCCGGCCTCGACCTTTTTCAGCTGCGCATCCTTGCGGCGCGGACGGTCTTCCTGCACCAGCAGGAATTCGCAGGCGTCGTCGTTGTCGCGCGCGAACTTCACGCGCCCGAGATAGGCGAAAGATGCGCGCTCGGCCGGGCCGACACCCTCGGTCTTCACGCAGCGATAGTCTTGCGGCAGGTGGGCGCCGATCTGCTCGGCGACCGGCGCATAGCTCTGGCCGTAGTTCAGCCACGGCAACCACAGCGTCATCAGCAGCAGCCAGCACAGCACCAGTCCGCCGGTCGACAGCACGACGGCGCGCCACAGCACCGGCGGGCGTCGTCCGAGCCGCCATTGCAGCAGAAGAATCCAGCCGCAGGTGGCCGTCAGCGCGACGGCCAGCGCAAAGGCGTTGAATTCCGGCTGGAAGCCCGGCGCGAGCCGGAACGCGTTCTTCGCAAGCTGCGCCGGCCAGCCGGTTTGCTTGGCGATCCAGCCCAGCCACAGGAAGGCGGCGATCGCCGACAGCGTCATCACCGAGAACCAGTCGATTGCGTTGATCGCGCCGCGCTTGAGCGTGGGCAGGCCGAAGGTTGCGAGGATGGCCAGCGGCGGCAGCATCGACAGCAGTTCGTAGTGACTGAGGCCCGGCGTGAACAGCGACAGCAGCAGCAGCGCGGCCAGTCCGGCGCCGGGCAGCACGATGTGCAGCGTGCGCTGCGCGCGCCATGCCCAGATGGCCCAGGCCGCGATCGGCCACGCCGGCCAGCTGAACCAGAACAGGTTCTTCAGCAGGTGGCGCAGGCTGGGCTGCGTCGGCAGGCCGATGCGCTGCAGGCCGTCGCGCAGCCACGCGAGGCCGCCGGCGTCACCGGCGAGACCGTGGCGCGCGATGATCCAGGTCGCCGGTATCAGCAGCGCCAGCGGCAGCGTGATGGCCAGCAGGCGCGACAGCGCGTGCCGGTAGCTGAGCGCCGTCGCGACGCCGAACGCCAGCAGCAGCGCCATCGGTATCACCCAGCCGTGCGTGAGTGCGAGCAGCCCCAGCGCCACGCCCAGGCCGGCGGCCGCGCGATGGTTGGGGCGGTCGAGCAGGCAGGCGCCTGCATAGAAACTGGCGGCCACCAGCGACACATGCAGCGCCGGCGCGGCCGTCTCGTGGCTGCGCAACAGCAGGCCGAGGCTGGCGACGTAGATCAGCAGCGCGCCGTCGGCCAGCGTGCGGCCGTAATCGAGCGCGGCCGGCTGGCCGCCGAAGGCGAGCTTCAGCGGCTGCGCCTCGATGCGCCGGCCGAGCACGAACGCGGCGCGCCAGACCGACGCGGCGCCGATGGCGAAGAACACCAGCACGGCCAGCCGGGCGGCGAGCGCGTCGCCGGCGACCCAGCCGAACAGCGTGATCATCAGCGCGCCAGTCCAGTGCGCCAGCGGTCCTTCGGTCAGCATCGGCAGGCCGACGATGTTCGGCGCGAGCCAGTCGGCCAGCGAGCCGTGCGCCATCGTCCACATGATGCCGAAGCCGGAGGCGTCGTCCACCTTCCACGGGTCGCGGCGGATGATGCCTGGCAGGATATACAGCAGGCACAGCGCGACCAGACCCCAGCGCGGCAGGGCAAGCGTGGCGGCGGCGGGCAGGCGTACGGGTTTCATCCGATGGACGTTGGGCATGGGTGGCTCGGGAGTGCGCGTATTTTGCCGTAACCAAAACAAAAATGCCGCTCGAGGCGGCATTTTTGATGGTGCGGGGCGAGAATCAGTCGCCGGCAGCCTGGGTCTTCGAACCGACCTTGCCGAACTTCTGGCGGAACTTGTCGACGCGACCGGCGGTATCGACGATCTTGTGCTTGCCCGTGTAGAACGGGTGCGACTCGGACGACACTTCGATCTTCACCAGCGGGTAGTCCGCGCCTTCGAAGTTGATGGTTTCGCGGGTCTGGATGGTCGAACGGGTGATGAACTTGAAGTCGCACGACAGGTCGTGCACGACAATTTCACGGTAATTGGGGTGGATGCCTTCTTTCATTTCACTCTCTCTATCGTTGGGTAGCCAATCGCCACTTCGTCGGTCCGTGCTGCTTCTTGACCCGGTTGACGGTCACTTGCCCGGTTAAGTGCCGCTGACATGTCAGCGGCACCAAGGGAACCTGTGATTTTACAGCGAAATCAGGGACTTGGGCAATCCTGCCGACGTCCCCGCTGCAGCCGGGCGGGATCAGCCGCCGCGCCGCATCAGGTCGAAGAATTCCGCGTTGGTCTTCGTCGCCTTCATTTTGTCGAGGATGAACTCCATCGCCTCGATCTCGTCCATGCTGTACAGCAGCTTGCGCAGGATCCAGACCTTCTGCAGTACGTCAGGCTTGATCAGCAGCTCTTCGCGGCGCGTGCCCGACTTGTTCAGGTTGATCGCCGGGTACACGCGCTTCTCGGCCAGACGGCGCTCGAGGTGCACTTCCATGTTGCCGGTGCCCTTGAACTCTTCGTAGATCACGTCATCCATGCGGCTGCCGGTCTCGATCAGCGCGGTGGCGATGATGGTCAGCGAACCGCCTTCCTCGATGTTGCGCGCCGCGCCGAAGAAGCGCTTCGGGCGCTGCAGCGCGTTGGCGTCGACGCCGCCGGTCAGCACCTTGCCCGACGCCGGGATCACGGTGTTGTAGGCGCGCGCGAGTCGCGTGATCGAGTCCAGCAGGATCACCACGTCCTTCTTCATCTCGACCAGGCGCTTGGCCTTTTCCAGCACCATCTCGGCGACCTGCACGTGGCGCGTTGCCGGTTCGTCAAAGGTCGATGCGACCACTTCGCCGCGCACCGAACGCTGCATCTCGGTCACTTCTTCAGGACGCTCGTCGATCAGCAGCACGATCAGCGTGATGTCCGGATGGTTGGCCGTGATTGCATGCGCGAGGTGCTGCAGCATCACGGACTTGCCCGACTTCGGCGACGCCACCAGCAGGCCGCGCTGGCCTTTGCCGATCGGCGCGATCATGTCGATGATGCGGCCGGTGATGTTCTCTTCGCCGCGCATTTCACGCTCGAGGAGCAGCGGCTGGTTCGGGTGCAGCGGCGTCAGGTTCTCGAACAGGATCTTGTGCTTCGACGCTTCCGGCGGTTCGCCGTTGACCTTGTCCACCTTGACCAGCGCGAAGTAACGCTCGCCATCCTTCGGGGTGCGCACCTCGCCTTCGATCGAGTCGCCGGTGTGCAGGTTGAAGCGGCGGATCTGCGACGGCGAGATGTAGATGTCGTCGGTCGACGCCATGTAGCTCGCATCCGGCGAACGCAGGAAGCCGAAGCCGTCCGGCAGCACTTCGAGCACGCCGTCGCCGAAGATCTGCTCTCCGGACTTGGCGCGCTTCTTCAGGATTGCGAACATCAGTTCCTGCTTGCGCAGGCGGGCCGCATTCTCGATGTCGAGGCCGATGGCCATTTCGAGAAGGGCGGACACATGGAGTGCCTTGAGTTCAGAAAGATGCATGGTCTGGTCCCGCGTCGTACGGGCAATGGATGGGGGAGGGAACTGCGTTGGGCTGGAAAGGTGAAAGCACGGCGGCGCGGGCGCGCCGCCGCTGCTGCAAAAATCAGAGGTTGCTGTCGATGAACGAGGTCAGCTGGCCCTTGGCCATCGCGCCGACTTTCTGCGCTGCCGGCACGCCGTTCTTGAACAGGATCAGCGTCGGGATGCCGCGGATGCCGAACTTCGCCGGCACGGCCTGGTTCGCGTCGACATCCATCTTAGCGATCTGCAGCTTGCCGTCGTATTCCTTTGCAACTTCCTCGAGGATCGGGGCGATCATCTTGCAGGGACCGCACCACTCGGCCCAGAAGTCGACCAGCACGGGCTTGTCGGACTTGATCACGTCGGTCTCGAAAGAACTGTCGGAAATGTGTTTGATGTTGTCGCTCATGTTGTCCTCAGTGAGAGGTAAAAACCGGCCCGCGTTGTTCTTGGTTGATGACTCGGATTGCACTTCGCCTGCACTGTTGTGAACACACCGAAATGTGTCGCGCGTAATCGAATGGGATTTTGCTGCAGGAGGAGGCGCGGCGGGAACTCTGTACGAATCATAACCGATTTTTCCGGAAAGTGCGCCTTTGTGCGGATGGCCTTGCGCGGTCGCATACAATGCCGTGCGATAACCCCATCCAACCCCCGCCCGTTCATCTGATGCCGCATATCGTACACAAGCTGCCGCCGGGTCCCGGCTTCTGGCGCGACGCGGCGCGCGTGCTGCTCGCGCAGGCCGGCGCAAGCGAGTTGCCCGACTGCCTCGTGCTGGTGCCGACCTTCTCCCATATCGGGCTGTTGCGCGCTGCGCTGGCCGCCGAACTGGGCGAGAGCTTCATCCCGCCGCAGATACGCACGCTCGATTCGTGGCTGGAGCAGCAGCCGCCCGACCCGCAGGCCGAGCTGCCGGCGACGTCCACCGAGCGGTTGATGGCGCTGTATGCGTCGCTGCGCGAAACCGGCTGGCTGAAAAAGCTGTTTGCCGCGCGCCGCAACACCGACCTGCTGCCGCTGGCGCAGACGCTGGTCGGGCTGGCCGATGAACTCACCGCCGCGCTGTTGCCGGCCGCGCTGGCGCAGCCGGAAGACGTCGAGGACCGCTGGCAGGCAGCGCTCGCACAGCTGTCGCCTCGCGCGGCGGCGCTGCTGTCGGACGAGGCGCAGCTGGTCTGGAAGCTGTGGCAGGTCGAACGCGACGAGCGCGACCCGGGCATGGCGCGGCACGCGGCGCTGCAGCGCACCGCCGAGCTGGCCGCCCACCCGTTGTTCTGGTGTTCGCCGTGGCAGCCGGATGCGCTCGAGGCGGCCTTCCTCGATACCTGGGCGCAGTCGCAGCCGGTGCAGCTGCTGCAGCTCGACTGGTCGGCCGCGGCGATGCCTGCTGCCTTTGCGGCCAGCTGGCCCGAACTGCTCGACGACGGCGAACCCTGCGCCGGCACGCCGGCCGCCGTGCCGGCCGGCATCTGGTTGCACGAGGCCGGCGGCATGGAGAACGAGGCGCAGATGGCGGCGCAGGCGATCGTCGACTGGATCGCTGCCGGACGCCAGCGCATCGCGGTGATTCCGCAGGACCGTGTCGTCGCGCGCCGGCTGCGCGCGCTGCTCGAGCGCGCGCAGGTGGTCGTATCCGACGAGACTGGCTGGAAGTTGTCCACGACGCGCGCGGCCGCGGTGCTGCATGCATGGATCGAACTGGCCGGTTCGGGCGGGGACGTCGGTCGCCTGCTCGATTTCCTCAAGGCGCCGTTCATCAATCATGACGCGCTGGTCGATCCGGTGCAGCGCGGCGCGCTCGAAGCAGCGCTGGTTGCCGCCGGCCCCGGCGCCGGATGGGATGCGCTGGCCGGCGTGCTCGCCGGCCAGCTTTCGGCACGCGCGCTGGTCGACGCGATCGCGCGCGAGGCCGGCCGCTATCGCGCCGCGCGTCCTGTCGCCGACTGGGTCGAGGACACCCTCGCGGCGTTCACCGCGCTTGGCTGCACCGAAGCGCTGGCGGCCGACAAGGCCGGCGCGCAGGTGATGGAAATGCTGGAGAAGCTCGCGCGCGACTGCGAAAGGCTCGATCAGCGCTTCACGCTGTCCGAATGGCGCGTGCTGGTGGACCTGCAGATGGAGCAGACCGTATTCACTGCGCCGCGCGAAGACCGCAGAGTGATGATGGTGCCGCTGAACGGCAGCACGCTGCGCGAGTTCGATGCAGCGATCGTGGTCGGCGCCGACGCCGAACACCTGCCGTCGCGTCCGGCCGAACAGCTGTTCTTTGCGAACGCGGTGCGGCGCGAGCTCGGCCTGGAGACGCGCGAGAGCCGCCAGCGGCAGCAGCTGCGCGAGTTCGCGTCGCTCTTGCTGAGCTGTCCGGAGGTCGTGCTGTCCTGGCAGGCCCGTCGCGACGGCGACGAGGTCAAGCCGAGCGCATGGATACAGCGGCTGGAACTGGCGCTGGAAGCGGCCG
>JACCDR012688158.1_pt1 | contig 20066 bp, 26 predicted proteins | sample 7446431 | NCBI WGS metagenome assembly JACCDR01 (sample SAMN15323443, study PRJNA562643) | freshwater metagenome | isolation source: river surface water | place: USA:Blue River Watershed | collected 2017-08-17 | reverse complement strand
GGTTCACGACAGCGAACGAAATTTGTCAGTAAAGTTTTTTTGAGGCGATGAACAACGCATGGATTTTCAGACAGCGAACGGGGTAGGGGCCGTACTGTGCGAGGATCAGCCAAAGCGGATCATTTCGAGAGACCTGCAACTTGTGGCAAGAGCGAGGCGCGAAGGGTGGTTGCGAGATCCGGGAGACATGCAGCGGATTGCTGATCGAGTGGTGAAAATCGCACTGGAGACGCCAGACGAAAAACTCGCAATCGCCGCCGCTGCGGAAGTTCGGCAGATGGTCGCACAGGATCTGAAAATTGAAGGCGATGGGATTCCACAGCAAGTACAGCATCACCACACACACGAACTCGGCCCGGTAACGGCGGACAACTTTGCAGAGTCAAAACGAAAACTCGCTGAAAGAATTGCTCGACTCGGCTGAGACACCTGAAGACCTTGAAGCGGTTTTGCAGTTGGTTGCCGAAGTGGAGAAGGCGGCAGGCGAGCGGGATCGATTCGACCTCAAGACGCTGTCAGAGGTTGCAGAATTTTTCGGGCTGGATGAGCACACAATCAGGACATGGAGACTCAAGACGCCACCGATGCCAGGGGAGCCGGGCAAGTGGCCTATCAAGCAGATTGTTCAATGGCGTTGCAACTGGATTCAACAGACGGATCTGGCGGCGGCAAAGAGGCAACAGGATTTTGAACTCGGGCAGATTCAGGTCGAGGCCAAGCGGCTTGAATTGGATCGCGAGAAGGAATTGATTCTCGATCGTCAAGACGTGGAGCTGTGGGCATCGACGGCACTGATTGAACTTCGTGAAGGGATCATGCAACTGCCGGAGATTCTGGCGGCCAGTGCTCCGCAGGAGTTGAAGGACTTTACTCGAGCGGAAACAGATCGACATTGCCGGGACTTACTGACAGCAACACAGAGACGCCTGGAGCTGGCTGAGATTGGAAAGGAGGGACCGAAAGAATGATTTTAGCAGAACTTCGAATGCAAGTGACTTGCCCGACGTGTCACCTGCTGATGGCAAACAGCGAAGACGGCTCAGTGAAGTGCGTCTTTGGTCCGTGCGATCAATACGGGGTTGTTAGGCCAGTGCAGGTTGAGTTGACTGAAGTTCGATGCAAGTATGACACGGACCGCGATGGCAACTGCCATAGGTGCAAGCATATTGGCGTATGTCAGGAAATCGGCAGTAGTGATGTGACTAGGGCAATCGGATGATCCGCCTCAACGCGACAAAATTCCTGCGACCACATCAGCAATACCGCTCAATCGACTGGCTTCCGAAAAATGTCGTGATGCCAAAGGGCACAGAGACGGCCGGAATGCCGTTTTCAATGTCCGCATTTCCGCACGTCGATGGCGTATTGAGTTGCTTCGACGATCCAAAAGTCCGTCAGATCGTTCTGCAGTGGGCATCTCGACTCGGGAAAACCACAACGTGCCTTTCACTGATGGCAAAGGTGGCGGGCACAAATCCTCGCAACATGATGTTTGCAGGCCCGACAAAGGATGCGGCTGGGCGTGTGATTGGCTCGCGACTCTATCCAATCCTTGGCAGCGCTGAGGGAGTTCGCCAGCAACTGCCACCGGAAGCACGTCGCAGCAAGTTGCACGTCAAGCTCGAGTCATGCCAGATCTTTGTTGGCTGGTCTGGATCTGAAACGAGCCTTGCAGACGTTGGAGCGTTCTTCGGGCACGCCTCTGAGATTGACAAATGGGACGATTCAGCGAGCAAGGAAGGCGATTCCCTCAAGCTGTTCGTCAATCGATTCAAAGGGTTCCCCGATCACAAAATCATCTTCGAGTCGACTCCCACTATCAAAGGCAGGAGCCGTATCGAGAAGAAGATGCAAGAAGCAAATCAGCATCGTCGATACGTTCCATGCCCACACTGTGGCGAGTTCCAAGTGCTGGTCAAAGGCGATGAGGGCACGCCGGGCGGGTTTCGTTGGGACAAGAGCAGCCGCGGCGAGTCAGATCCTGACATTGCACTGCAAACAGCCTACTACGAATGCAAATTCTGTCTCGGACACATTGAAAACCATCACAGAATCGTGATGCTCCGCAACGGTGTCTGGGTGCCAAATGGTTGCCAGATCGCAGCTGATGGAACAATCAGCGGCAAGGCTCACAAAGAGGGATCGGATATCGTTGGTTTTGGTCCACTCGCGAGCTGGTACGCACTCACAGAAACGTGGGGGAACTTCGCCCGTCTGTGGATTCAGGCGCAGAAGCGGCCGCGAGATTTGCAGGACGTGGTCAATTCGTACATGGGTGAAACGTGGGAAGTGCGGAAGTCGAAGAGCACGCCGGAAAAGGTTGGCGAACGGCTCGCAACAGATTTACCTCGAGGATTTGTGCCGACGGCAACCAAGTTCCTCACATGCACAATCGACCGTCAGGCGGCGGACGGCGGATTCGTGAAGTATGCCATTCTTGCCCACGGAGAAGAAGAACGGGCTGCGTTGGTCGACTACGGCATTTGCCTGACGCTCGACGAAGTGTGGGAACAGGCGGCACGTCGCCAGTTTCAGCGCAAGGGCGGCGGGCCGGTCATGACGCCAATCATGACAGCAATTGACTCAGGATGGGATACCAAAAAAACGTACGACTTCTGCAACTCGAAGAAAGCCGTTTTCGCTTGCAAGGGCGAAGGCGACATGGGTGGCAAGCCGTATCGACTTGGAGAAATCGAACGCGGCGACAACGAAGGGCAGATGCTGTTCGGGGTCAACACAGACTATTGGGAAAGCGATCTGCAGGCACGGCTTGACGAACGGCTGCCGGGCGAACCGGGCTGCCTGTCTCTTTGCAGCGATGCGGCTCGGGACATTGAATTGCTCACTGAACTCTGCAACGCGACTCTTGCGGACAAGTTCGACCAGCGAGGAAACGCAAAACTGTTCTGGCAGAAGAAGGACGAAGGCCAGCCGAACGACTACCGTGACGCGATTCGCTACGGGCTCGCACTCGCTCAGTTGATTGTTGACAGTGGCGGATTACCACAGGAACAAGAGAAGCCTGCGAGCAGTCCAGAGCCGCCAAGCGGTTCCAAGTTTGTCAGATCACCGGACGATCAAAATCGAGGCGGTTGGATACGGAGAACGAATTGACTCAGCTTGCCCTAAAAGTGTTGGCACAGAACGAAACGCCGGGCGGATGGTACGGGAAACCGTGCCCATGCGGTTGCGGCGGCGTTGTTGGCGTCGAGACCACGCGAAATCGAAAGCATCGCGACGGCAAGGGCTGGTTGATTCGGTTCCTGAAATGTCGGCAATGCGGATGGAAACCACCAAACGGGCAAAACAAGTGGGTAGTTGCTGAATCCGACTCAAGTCCTACCGCATAGGACACGCAACGCTGTTTGCAGTATCGCAATCACACTTGCACGCTCTAACCTGCGTGCATGGTCACAAAGGTTACAACCTCAAACGACTACAGCGATGCCGAACTGCTGGCGTTACTTCGCGAAGGCGTTGCGCTCATTGCTGCGACCGGGCAGAGCTATGAGATTGCGGGCCGCAAGTACAACGCTGCCTCGCTTCCGTCGATGCGTGACACAATCGACTGGCTTGAAACGCGAATCTCCGCAGCGTCAAGCGGAATGGTTCAAAACTTTGCGAGGTTTACACGATGAGCCTCGCAAGTTTCCTCGATCGAGCCGTGTTGAGTGTCGCTCCCGTCTGGGGTGCTCAGCGAATCGCCGCGCGACGTCAGTTCGAAGTGTCTGAGAAATACTTCTCGCGAGCACTCGAATCTGCTGAAAGTGACCGAAACCGCGAAGGCAAATGGCTCGGCTCACGATTGTCGGCTGATGCGTTTCTGGAAGAAGACCTCGAGACCGCACGGCAGCGAAGCCGCGAGCTGTACCGTAACGATTTCGTTGGCGGTGCAATAGATAGCCGAGTCGAACACGTCGTCGGCACCGGGTTCATGGTGCAATCCAGAATCCGCGAGCGGGCCGGTGTCATCACCGCAGCTCAGGCCAAGCAAATCAATCAGGATCTTGAGGACGTCTTTGACCAGTGGGAGCCGATCGCGTGCCGAACGCGAAAGAAGTCTCTCTGGCAAAAGGTTTCACTTGCCTGCCGATGTGTCGATTCTGACGGCGAAGCGTTTGTAGTGATGTCTGACGTGGCGTCGACGGATTCGCCAATTCCGCTGTGCGTCGAAGTCGTGGACTGCGATCGCGTTGAGACTCCGCCGGAATACACAAACGATCCATCTGTTAGAATGGGGATCAAGTACGACCGGCAGAACAACAAAAACGGGGCGATTCTGGGATACTACATTCGCAAGAATCATCCGCACGACAACAAAGAGTTTTCACTGGAATACGAGTTTGTCCCAGCGTGGCGAGTTCTGCATATCTTCGTTGAATGGTTTGCCGGTCAATCGCGTGGTTTGCCGTGGATGACGCGAGCCTTGAACCGCGCGAAGGACGGCAAGGATTTGACCGAGGCCGGAATCATTGGAGCCCAGGTCGAAGCCTGCTTTGCTGCATTTGTGAAGTCAAAAGCGAATCCGGTGCAGAAAGCGATCGGTGCCGCGACTTCGAACGACGGGACGAAGCGACTGCAGGACATTCGGCCTGGAACGATCAACTACATCGGCAACGATGAAGAGATGGTCTTTTCAACGCCAAGCAAAGCAAATGCTGTTGGCACGCTTCAAGAGTACAACAATCGCACAATCGCGGCGGCTCTAAACTGGCCGTATGAAATGCTCATGAAAGACTGGCGCGGCGTGTCGTTTGCTGGCGGCGGAATCATTCTGAACGGCGCGAAGATTTCAACAAAAGTTCGGCAGAAGCTGATTGCAGAATCAATTCTTCGTCCGATTTGGCACCGACTGATTGAGGAATCTGTTATCGTTGGTGCTGTCGACATCGACGCGAGAACGTATCGAGACAATCTGTTTTACTTTCGTCGCCATCAGTGGACGGCTCCGAAATGGTCATACGCGATCAATCCATCGGAAGAAGTCAAAGCGACGATTCTGGAACTCGACAACAATCTGACGACGCTCGAAAAAGAACTCGGAGAACGCCAAGGCGACCTCGAAGAAACATTTGCGCAGCGACAGATTGAACGCGAGATGGCTCGTAAAATGGGAATCATGCCGAACGATGTCGCCGAAGCAGAAATGCCGGAGCCTACCGTTCAGCCAGAAGGAGAGCCAGCAAATGCCGGTAATTGATACGCCTCCGAAGTCGGATATGTTCCGCACCACTGTGCTCAGCGGTGTCACGCCTCCGCGAGTCGATCGAGCTGCAAAAGTGATCTACGGCGCAAGCCTGATGCAGCTTGGCGACATCAACGACGATCGGCCGTGGACAGTCGACAATGATTCGCTGCAAAGTGCGTTGTCGTTCATGCAGCGAGGCAATAACGGGACAAAGGCACGGTTCACACATCCAAACATGAGCGCCGATGGAATGGGCTCGTTTTTGGGCCGTTGGAAAAATCCACGTATCGACGGCGACACACTTCGGGCTGACCTGCATTTGGCAGACGCGGCGTTCAAGTCTCCGCAGGGTGACCTCGGCACGTACGTAATGGACATGGCCGAAGAAGATCCAGAGATGTTTGGCGTCTCAGCGGCGACAAAGATTGACGAAGTCGCAATGGACGCGCTGCGAAAACAGGACGAAAGAACGCCTTTGCGATTCGCAGCAATCCGGGCGGTAGACGTCGTCGATGATCCAGCCTCAACTCGGGGCGGATTCTTCTCAATGGATCAGGTCGATAATCGAAATCTTCCAGCACAGGCGACAACGCTGCTGGATGCGTACTTTGCAGATGCTGAGCCGGAAGTCGTCACCGCTCGTATCAACGGATTTTTGGCGACTTATTTCAGATCGAAAGGGCATAGCATGCCAGCAAACGAAACGGCTCCCGAGCCACCAAAACCAGCATCGCCAGCCGTTCAGATTGATCTGGACGCAGAGCGAAAAGCAGCAGCCGATCTGGCTCGCAACGAAGAACGAAACCGAATCACTCAAATCGGCGCTCTCTGCAAGCGAGCAGGAAAAGAAGACCTTGCCGCCGGATTTTGCGAAAAGGGTCTCAGCGTCGCAGAAGTTCAGGGCGAACTGTTCAACGTTCTGTGTGCTTCAAACTCACCAGTCGGCGACGGTGGCGGTTCAACCGCAGATCAGCCGGCCGACGAAAACGCGAAGTACAAGGCTGAGTTCAAGGCTGGAAGCTACAAAATGACGGAGGAACAATATGTGTCACTCCGCCGGGCTGAAGATGGTCTGGAAGATTTCGTTAAGTGATCCGCTCCGCAAGGGCGATTTTCAACATCTGTTTTTGAGGAGCTTCAATCATGGCAGTCACTGCCAATCAACTCACAAAGCGGCAGGAAGGTTGCCGCGTGTCATACCCAGTTGCAGCGTCAACGACGTTGTACGAGGGAACGCTGGCGTTTCTGAGTGCCACGGGCTATCTCGACGATGACACCGCAACTGGCGTCAATCGATTCGCGGGCATCACGCTGGCCTACGTCGACAACTCCGCCGGGGCCGCAGGTGCTCTGAACGGGGAAGTTTACGCGGAAGGCGTCTTCGAACTTGTCGGAACCGGATTCAGCCAGGCATCGGTTGGTCTGGATGTCTACGCTACCGACAACTACACGATTACAACAGCACCATCTGCGAGCGGTGTCTACATCGGCGAATGCGTTGGCTGCGTTTCATCGACGAAAATCCTCGTCATGATTCACGTCAATGGTGTCACTCCGGTCAGCACGACTGTTGTCAAGACCGCCGACTACACGGTGACGGTTGGCGACAGCGGAAAGACGTTCACTAACACTGGCGCGTCTGGTGCTGTGACGTTCGCAATGCCTGCTGCTGTGATGGGCCTGAAATACCGATTCCGCGTTGGGGTTGCTCAGCAACTTCGAATTGATCCGAACGGCACTGAGACAATTTCGCTTCCATCGACAGGCGCTCCGTCTGCTGCTGGTGCGTACATCGTCGCGGATGCAATCGGTGAATCTGTCGACATTCAGTGTGTCGAAGCTGGAAGCTGGACTGTGTTCGGGTACACCGGCACATGGACTGCAGTTTGATTTGACTTTTGTGTCTCCGTCACGGGAGGCGGGGAAGTTCGCTGGCCAGCGACTCCCCGCATTGCCTCTCGGGCTGAGTTTATGATTCAACTTGTTCCGTGGCGGAGGTTCGAAAGGAACCTCCAATGGCACTCAATACTGCCAAGTATGTCTCGACTCAACGAGATTTGACTCAGAAGTTTCGGGAAGCGGTCATGGCCGCGACTCCGTTTTACCCAACACTCTGTGCTGAAATTCAGTCCAATGGGGCTGATGAGAAGTACGGAATGCTCGGCTCGATGCCGGGCGTGAAAGAGTGGTTGGGCGATCGTCAGTTCAAAAAGCTGCGAGCTGCTGACTTCACCATTGCGAATCGCAAATGGGAAAACTCTGTTGAGTTCGAAAAAGACGACATCGACGATGACCGTCTTGGCCTGATGTCGACGGTCATGGCTGACTTCGGCAACGAAGCCGCTTTGCACCCTGACGACTTGCTGTTTGAAACACTTGTTGCCGGTGAAACAACTGCCTGCTTTGATGGTCAGTATTTCTTCGACACAGACCACAGCTGGGGTGACTCCGGCACTCAGGACAACGACCTGACCTACGCAGCAGCATCTGACACAACGCCAACGGCAGCAGAATTCCGGGCAGCGTTCCACGCGGCTCGCACTGCAATGCTGAAGTACACCAACGATCAGGGCAAAAAGCTCAATCGTCCAGTGTCAACAAGCATGTCTAGCCTGTTGGTGATTGTTCCGCCGGAACTGGAACTGGTTGCCTATGAGGGGCTGTACGCAGCACTCAACAGCAACGGTGCCACCAACGTTGTGATTGATCGTCCTCGCATTATCGTGAGCCCAATCCTGACGGACGCGACCAAGTTTTACACGTTCAACCTGGGCGGTGCTCTGAAGCCGTTTGTGTTCCAGAAACGCAAGCCAATCCAGACGCCAACTTGGAAGGGTGCGGACGATCCAGAATACAAGGTTCTCAAGATGATGACCGACGCTCGGTACAACTTGGGATACCTCGCATGGTGGAAAGCGGTTTTGACCACATTCACCTGATCCTGATTCTGTCGTCTACTAGCCGCCGGGAACTCCCCGGCGGCGCACTGTTGAGAATGTTCCATGCCCTTTGTAATGCTCAAGAAAAACTGGCCGGGGAACTTCCGGCGAACAATTGGACCGCCGCAGGATCGGCGGCAACTGGAGTTCGCTCCGGGCGTTCCTGTTGACCTGACAGCGGCTGAAGTGGACATGCTTCGGGCTGACATCGGAATTGCCCTGATGCCGGTCGACTTCGACGAAAAGGCACGGCCTCGGATCATCACAGATGATGTGATTCCAGAGGAAACGCCAGCAGTGATCGATCCAACGCCAGCGGTGAAGCCGTCAAAGAAGACTAAGGCACCAGCAAATGAGCCTGAACCGTCTAATTGAAGAGCACGTCGAAACCGTGTTTCTGAGAACAGACCATTTCGCTTCCACCGTTCACCGCTACAAAAACGGCGAGCGGATCAATGGTGGCGACTTCACTGGCATCGTCACGATCACCCAGGCGGAGCCGACTGATCAGTTTGGCAAGGGGCAGTTGCAACATGCGACTTTGGTTTGTGCCTCGACAGTCGAGCTGAAAGTCGGAGACGCTTTGAGACATGATGGCATTCGATACGAGGTTGAATCCATCACAGATCCGGAACACGGGATGGTGACGGTTCAGATGTTGCGGTATCAAGGCGAACTTCGCGGCGGCAAGGAACTGAGAAACGGGGATCTGTAGTGGCTGCTTTGGACGTAATTGGAGCGATGACAAATCTGAAAAGCATGCTCAGCAACATTGCGGCATGGCAGACGATTTGCGGCGTATCCAGTGCATCTGCGGCGGCTCTGCGAATCTATGAAGGGGGCACGGAGGAACAGTCAGAAACTTTGCTTCCGTGCATCTTTCTTGACTTCTCAAGTCTGCCGACAAATTGGATGGCTGGGAGGCTGACTGGACGACTCACGTTTGAAATCAGATGCGAGTTTCCAATTCCAGAAGCCAATCGGCAAAGCTACTCAGATGAGTACGTTTACGCATGGACTCAGTTGTCAGCAATTCTTGCTGGGATCAATTCGGGCGTTATTACGTATGCTGTTCAGATTGATTCGCTGGAGATTTCCACACAGCCAGCACGGATCGCGCGTGAATCCAACAAGGGCCGCACAGAGTGGGGATTCATCCTCGCATTGTCGGTGAAGTTTATCTGATGTTGAAACTCGAACTACAGATTTCGCGTGCAGGGCTTGCCCCGAGAATGCACGCGAGACTGATGCGAGAGATTCACAGGCGGTGTATGGAACGACAGTTGACGCAACGTGTCCCGAAGCACTTTCTGTCGACGGCACATCAGGAGTACGGTGCTCGGAAGCGATCAGAAAAATACACAGCCTACAAGTTCAAAAAGAAAGGCCATCCGCGGCCAAACGTGTTCTCCGGTTATCTCCAGCGATCCATTCGCGGGAAGATCACGGCCACACAGTATGGCGGGCGACTTCTAATCCGTGCGGCGCTAAACACAAAGGTGCCACTGGATGAATGGAAATCAATGACCGCATCGCAAAAAGCGAGATGGATGCGGAAGAATAATAGACGTTTGGCAGAGTGGCAAAAACGCGAAATTGCAAAGCTATCGATTGCGGAAATCGCGTGGGAACGAAAACGGCAGGCATCCGAATACAAGCACGGAGCCCAGTCGAGTGAATACAGGCGAAAACGAATTCGGAGAATCAAATGACGACGATTTTTACAGGTGCGGACGCGATTCTCGGGGCAACAACTGTTGCTCAAATCATGAGTTCGGCTCACGCCACAGGACAGACACACGTCAAGCCAAAGACTTCCGGCGGTGCCGCGATTCAGCAAGTCTCCGCGAAGTCAATCGCCGAAGTCACAACATTGACCAGCGGCGACATTGGAACGCTTCTGGCACTCAATTCGAATCTGTTCGTTTCCGCTGGGTTGTATTTGTCGGCGAGCACAATCACCGTTCCTTACTCAAAGCGAGCGGCCGGAGCATTGTTTGCCAGCGGATCTGCTCACCCTGCCCTGACTGGTGCAACAGCGTTGATTATCCCAACAACGTTTGAAGCGACACAAGAAGGCGATTACGCTTCGATCACCTTTGAGATTCACTGGCTGAGTGCTGATGGACTCGCCAAAGGATGCGACGACACAACCGGGCAGGCCCTTGCATCTCAGATTTTCACAGCAGGCTACACACTCGGGCCGTGCTACATCAACGGAACGGCTCTTGCGGGCGTGCAATCGTTCCGAGGAACGACTGGGCTGGAAGTTGTTAAACCGCCGCTTGGATCCGGCTCAGTTGCCCCAACAATGGCAAGCATCAAGCAGGTTGAACCGACGCTGGAAATCACGGTCAACGACTTTGATTCCATTGCCGGAACGGTTGGCGATGCCACGGCAATGACTTCTGCCAACTGCTACTTCAAACGTCGTGCAGATGCCGGAATCTTTGCGGGCTCAACCAATCACTGCCGAGTCACCTTCGCAGCCGGTCTGACGGACACAAACAACGTCAGTGTCAGCAACAACGACGACGGCACGGCAACCATCATGTTGCACGGCAAGACGATGACAGCAGCCGCAGGCGTTGCTCTACCATGATCACGAAGGGCACGACGTGCATTTTCTTATCCACATTCCAGATTGCTCACCGGCAGATTTGCAGCTGCGCGCGAAAGGTGCGGGGCTCGCTGATTTGCTTGGCGGCCATGATGCATTGCAGTATCAGGACGGGCCCGCCGGAACGCCAGGTCTCAACGTCGGATGGCTGAGTCCTGGAAACGGCAGGCTGGAATACTCGCCGAACGAACAGGATTGGATTCCATCCATCATGCAAGTCGACGGCAAGCCCGCGTATTGGGTCGGCTTCTGGAAATCGTCCGCGCCAACGGAGGGCGAATTGCGGAGAGTCCCAACGCAGGAAGGCGAGCGAGTCAAGTTCGGCAATCAAGTATGGAAACTGCCGACTCCTGATACGGTCGACGCTCGCGCAGTCTACGCTGCAGAAGGCACAATGTTTTGGGAGCCGATCGCCCAATTTGCGTGGATGGTCGACGAATCGAAAGCATTGCGAGACACCTACCTTGAGGAAGGTGCGCTCCGCATGATGGTTTTCCGTGCCGAGCCGTCTGCCCAAATCAACTGGTTGCTGAAACTGCTGCGCGTCAATTATCGACTCACGCCAGAGGTTGCCGTTCGTCTCGATCTGTGGGTCGGCAAAGATCACATCCTGAAAACATTCCTGAAGACATTGGGCCTCGTTCCGAAACCGGAGGGCTCCGATGGCTGACGAGAAAATCGAAGTCCAGTGGATTGGCACCGCCAACCAGATGGTGCAGGTGCTCGATCGACTTGAGGCCAAGTTCGACAAGCAGGAAGCACAGCTCCAGAAGCTCGCCAACACTTCCACAAAGGCAGCCGACGCCGCGGCCGGGAGCTTTAACAAGCTCGAGCAGGAATTAAAGGACAACGAAGCGGCACTCAAGAAAATGACGATTGGCACTGCTGCATTCGACGCACAAAAAAAGAAGGTTGATGAACTGCGGAAGTCATTCGGGAAAGTCAAAGGCGACTTTGCAGCAATTGGCAAAGAGACTGAAGGACTCTTGTCAGGCGCTATCGGGAAGATGGGACAACTTGCTGCGGGCATGGTTTCATTTCAGCAAATCGTGACCGCAGTGGTGGCTGAACTCGACAAAGTTCGCCAGTTGAAGCTAGATGCAGCAACAGCAACAAGAAGCGTGGAGCAGTCGCTGGCGGCAATGGCCGTCAATGTTGGCGCGGAAAATCTTGGGGTTGCTCGACAGATGATCGCGCAGCGGGCTCCAGAACTTGGCGTTACGCAGGAGGGATTGGCCAGCCTTATTGCGGGTGGCGTATCTGGCGGTGCGGAGTCCATTCAAGAGTCTATGGATCTGGCAGCCAAGACACTAAAGCTCACAGCAGGCGATGCGGCAAAGGCCGGGCCTCTCATGTCCGGCATGTTGTCACTGGCAGCAACGACTGGCAACCGAGACTTTGAATCTGTTCTTGGCCAGTTGAGCCAGTTCCAGAAAGCAGGCCGCGGCGAAGACATGGCAATGTCTGTCAACAATATGTCGACGGCATTGGCAGCGGCAAACGTCAAAGGCGAACGCATCGCAGCACTCGGGGCGGAGCGAGCACTGGAACTTGGCGGAGCAATTTCGCAGCTTCTGCAAGATCCAACAATGGCCGTTACCGGAACAACGATGCGGCAATTCATGACAAAAATGGATTCGTTTGTTCCAGCGGAGAAGGCAACGCTGGACGACGGCACGAAATCCACAATGAGCAAAGACGCGATTCTGGCGTTCAACAAACTTGGCACGCTGGACGAACGCATTCAGGCAATGCAGCAGAATCCTGAACTTGCAAAGCAATTCCTTAGTCGCATCGAAGACAATCAGGGCAAATCCGCCATTCGCCAGATTGTCACGGGAGATGCCAAGGCGATGCAGTTGCTGGCGTCTGCGGAAAAGACGGTCACAGACGCAGCGACTGCAAAGGGCGAGTATGCCAAATTGGTTCAGGGCATCGGCGCAATGACTGCATTGACGCAAGCCGAAAACATGTCGCAAGCTGCGATACAGGGTGCGGAAGTTGGCTCAGATCGATCGTCCGCAGGCCAAGCCGTCAAGATTGTTGAAGACACATTGGCAAAAGTAAATTTGTCCGGCCTCGATTACGACACGGTTACAGCGTTGACGAATCAGGCACGGCTGGCCGATATGTCCGGACAGGATCCAATTCGTTCCCGCATTGGTATTCTTGAACAGGCACTTGAGCAACGGCGAATCTTCAACATGATTCCCGCCGGCGGGCAAGTGTCAGCTGAGGACCGAGCATTGATTGAGCGGCAGATTCGTGTTTTGGAAATGCTTGAACAGCGTATCGCACGCGAACCGCAACGCCCAGTCGCAGCCCCAGCAACTCGACCGAAGGAGGCTCCGCTTCCAGCGGCGACAGCGCCATGACAATCACACTCGGATCAATGTCGACTGGTTCCGCAATGCACGGCGCAATCAAGGCTGGCGTGTGGGAGTTTCAGAAAGCAACACAATCATTCTTCGGCGTGACTGGCGAATACGTCATGCTCGGCCGACTCCGCGGGCGTGACATCACGGCGTGGGCATGGCCAAGCGGTTACGCATCGCTGGACGCACTGCAGACAGGAATCGACACGCTGAACAATTACATCGGCGTTTCTGGTACATTGACGTGGACTTACGGCCCTGAAACGGCAACCTACACGCAGTGCATTTTTGAAGGCTTTGACGTTGAGGAAGAACCGTGGTTGGACGCAAGCGGCGTGAACGGTTGGCAGGTCAAAGGAACTCTCAAATTTCGACAGGTGAAAGCATGACAGACGAAACTGATTCAATCGAAACCATTCCAGCCGCAGAAGTTTCAGTCGAGACAAAGCCCGTAGAAATCAACGACGTCGACGCATCATGGGACGGCAAAGGCTCACTCGATGAGCATCGACAAGCCGCATTCGCAAAACTGAAGCAGCCTGGATTTGGGCTGGAAGGTGTGAAAACCGATGGCTGATGAAATCACCACAAATCTGCGGATTCAGTTGGTCAACGGACTGCTCAAGGCGGAATTCAATCCGGGCAAAGATCTGATCACTCAGGTGGCGTCTGGCAAGTTTGAATCCGTGCGGTCAATCGCGACGACGGAAACCAGCGTGACTATTTCCGGCATCACAACTCCGCACGTCTGCTGGGTTCAGAATCTGGACGCGACAAACTATTGCGAGCTTGGATGGACCACAACCGATTATCCGGCAAAGCTCAGGCCGCAGGGTCTGCCGTGCATCATTCCGCTGAACGCTGGGAAAACTACGTTCTATCTGAAGGCAAACACAGCGGCGACAAAAGTTCTGATCACAGTTCTCGAGGATTGATGTGGCAACGACTGACGCAATCAACACGTCTGGCTCACAGGTCCAAATCTATGACGAATTGATCGTCAACATTGGGCCGACAGACGGCTCCGCGCCAGGTGATTCGCAGACGTTCGACGACGTCTACTGCACGAAGGTGGTTCAATCCGCAAGCGGTTCGCGAATGGACTACTGCGAGCTTGTCTACGGACTGACGGACCATCTGCAGGACCGTGATCAGCCGAGCGGGTTTTCCCGCAGGATCCATGTCCGCATGCCGGATGCCACGTTGACGCTGCTGGCCGACTGCGATTACGTTGCAGAGTCCGCAGCAATCCAGACCGCTGGCGAATCACTCACAGCCACAGCACAGCAGCGAGCGTATTTTTTCGGGATTCCGCTCAAGTCTTTTGACGTGCATTCCCCGCTGTCAGCGCTGAACGCAGAGATTGAAGATGACGTTGTTTTCAATCCATCGGTTGACGACAAAACCGTTTTCAATCGCAGCGATCAGACCAGAACTGGAACAGGCTTTTCCGGGCATCTCTGGACGCATCCAGAGCTTGCCGACACAACCGACGGCGAAACGTACCAAGAGCAAGCACGCGAAGAATGGACACTCCGTCAAGCGGTGCAGTCGATCTGCGAATTGCTGAATCCATCAGAGGCATTTATCAAGCGGCCGATTGATGTCGATTTGGATATCCTCGACGACGCGCCACCGTTGCGAGCTGTGACAATTCCGCTCGGCACGTACCTTCCGCAAGCATTGGATATGCTGTTGATTCCGCTCGGCTACAACTGGTATGTGGACTACACCGAAGCTACGCCGTGGATTGAGTTTTTCAAGATCGGAGAAGGCGAGGAAAAAACACTGTTCATGCAGCGAGTCGGCGAGTCACTCAACCTGAATTGGTCAAACGTCAATCAGCTGCAGATTTCAAACAGCATCGGCGATAGCTTCAACGACGTCCTGGCGCTCGGAGAATTTGAGGAGGCGGAATTCACATTTCCACTTTTCCCCGGATGGAACGCCACGTACGACGAAACGAGCCTCGATGACCTCGACAAAGATTCGACCGAGTATCCGGGCAAGGAATCCGTCTGGCGTCTGTGGATCGCAAACGAAGCAGGCGATATTGATCCTGCCGTGGATCGTCTCGGACAAACGCCAACTGTCCCAGATCTGCGGTCAGTGTTTGCGAAATACATTCCACATCGCCGCGTGCTGAATGAGCCCTTGACGTTTCTGCAGGGCACGCAGGACGCGGACGACGACAACGAAAAGCAACGGCGGCCGATCGTGGTGGAATACTCAACGGATGCCGGAGCCACTTGGCACACAACGCCTGATGATTGGTCAATCAAGTTGTGTCCAAATCAAATCGGGATACTGTTTGACAACAAGAAACCGCCGGAGGAATTGCACACTGCCGGAGAGGATGCCCGTGTTCGAATCACTGGGACAATTTTCGGCGATGGTCGTCTACAGTATCACGCAACCAAGCAAGCCTGGGCGGTCAATGGGCGAACGGTGCAGCAGGTCATCAAGCGGCCGGACAAGTTTCAGCATCGCTGGCGTCAAGAAACTGGCGACTATGCCAGCGTCTTGACTGGACCGGCCGACGAAAAAGATGACTCAACTGATATTCAGGACTTTGCAGAAAAGCTGCGAGACCAAAACCATTACGCCGAAGTTGACTGCGAGTTCCGTCTACCGGGCTGGCATCTCGAGTACAAAATCGGCGACTTGATTTCGAAAGTCGAAGGCCGCGAATTGAATCTTGACGGGGCACCTGCAAACGCTCCCGATTACAGATATCCGCAGATTGTTGAGCGACGTTTTGAGATGACCAGCAACGGGCCATCGACGGTTTTGATTGTCGACCGCGGAGTGCAGCGAGCATGAGCCGCAGACGATTCCGCCCGCTGAATATGTCCGGCAGTCCAACACATGATTCGCTGACTCGCCGCAATTCGCATCGGCGAACATTCAGACAGTTGCAAGGTGGCAAGTCAATTCCGCCCGTTCCGTTCCCAGGCAACATCTATCGGCATCTGACATGCGAAGCCATCACGGATACTGAGGCACTGTCTGACACCAATTGGAGCACCGGCAACTTTTACGAAAGCTATGCTCGAAACTTCGGCACGAATACGGACGTGTTCGGCGGTGTCGAATGGGCCATGTACTACAAGACGTTTGACATCGCATCAGGCTCGGGCGTTGCGGAATGGACGATGCAACCGTTGAGGTTTACGGTCAAAGAACCGGCAACAACCGGCGGCGACTTTGAACACTGGCGAATCAAAGAGCCAGACGCATACTTGATTGGCACGGAAGCACTTTCGGAAGACAACATTTCTTCGCCGGTTCTACACAAGCGAACGACCGCTCAGGCTCTTTGCAGTTCGACGCTGTTGCCTATCTCTGGAAACTCGCACGTCAGCGACGGTGTTGTGACGTCGGTAGATATTCCGATTGCTCGCTTGTACACAAGCTGCATTGCGCACCTCTACAACAGTCTCTACAGCGTGGCATGGCCGTTGTTGACTCCCGGCAGCTTTGGCACTCCGCGCCGCAGTGTTGTGTTTGTAAAGCACGCACAATACTATCTGAACGGCACACCAGTTGGGCCATTGCACGACTTTGGAACGTGGCAGCGAGAAACAATCCCAGCGCAGTGGAATCAAACACGCATCATGCACCCGATGCCAGCGGCGGGGTTTGACTACGCATCAGAGGACATCGAGAACTGGAATCTCGATTTTACTGCGGGCGATGAAATTCAGGTCGATGTTTGGCTTAAAGTCATGGCCGTAAAAGAGGCAACATCAAAGCGTTTGATTGTTCCGATTCCGCGATATTGCACTGCAAACAATGCGACAACTTCAGATCCTGCTGGTTCAGGGGCACCAATCGGAACACTACAACGCAGAGACTTCGGCCGACAGACTTACATTCGAATCGGCGGCGTCGACATGGCGAACGGATTTAATCCGGATGCCCATACATTTTTGTTTGAAGCTCAGGACGGAACGTTCGATTTCGGCAAGGCGGAATCAGGAGCAGGCACGTTTCGTTTTCTGGTCGATTCGCGGCATCTTGAATGGGTGTTTACTGCTGGAGGCGAAACAGAGTGCGGAGGCACGTCAACGTACCAAGTCCAAGAAGTGGAAGCTGCGTTGCAGTGGGTGCTGATCGAAAACAACTGCGTCGGTGGCGGCACTCCAGTTGCGCCGACATCTGAGCCGTCAGAAGCGGGTATTGAAGAAACCACAGCATGTGATTGCTCGACCGCACCGCCATCAGGAACGTGGGAGATCAACCTAGAGCTGCGATACGATGAGGAGATGGCATACATGGCCATCCAATACACGCTCGACAGCGTTGTGGTGGGAACAGTTTACTATCGTCCGGAGTCTACTGGCGACTACGTAGACGAGGTTGAGGACCGCTGGGAAGGCACAATCAACGCCGGGCCAACTGGCGTCTTTGATCACCTTGGATCAACCACGTTTAAGCGATGGAACGGGACACAGGCACCGCCATACGATTCGACACTCTACAACGAACTTGCCGACTACGAGACGGATATTCCAACAGAGATCCTAGTCACCAAAGTAGCAAAATGATTTGATCCACTCTTGGCGAGCCACGTTTGCCACTCTATTCTAGGGTGCCTACCAATCCGCAGGAGTGTTGACAATGAAACTGATTTGCTACCTTGGAGCCATTGCTATCGTATTTGCCTGGCTGATCGCATTGATGCCAAAGCATATCGGCGAAGAGATGGCCAAAGCCGACGAAATCGCAGCAGGCCAAGCGGCCAACGAATACCTCGAAACCGAAGTCCGCAAAGGCCAATTGGTCAAGCGTGTTCGGCCAGACGGCCGCACTGAGTACGCAGCGCCACCCGTATCGGAACACGATTCCGCGGACTCGCCGCCGTCCAGCAAATGACCGGCACCGGCACACAATCGGCCATCTCCGCGGTTGCGCCGTACAGCAAAACCGATTCCGGCCGTAACACCGCGCACGCATGCCGAACGCAGCGAGCCCAATCAGTAAAATCCTTTCGCTGTCTCGGCCTGCCCTCGATCGCAATCAGCGGAGCACGTTCCGGAATGCCAAGCAGAGACCAACGAAGCGAATCAAAATCTGACCATTGAACATTCGGAACAACAGCAATGCCGTGCTCTTGCCAGTATCGAGCCACCCAGCGAGCCTTGTAGACGGCGTGCATCTGAGTCACAAGCGGATCGTTTTGGTAGGTTGAGAAATCCGGCTCAACCATTGCCTGCGGGCTTGCTCGATGGATCTTGTTGAGCATGCTAATCGGTTTCGACCAGCAGCATTCGAAACGGAAATCGTCAGTCCAATATCCGAACACGGTCCCGCCTGCACGCTCGCGACTCAAAGGCGTGTAACCGCAAACCGTCAACTGCCAGCGATCCACAGGACGCCACAGCATTTCCGGGAGCAGGTCTGGAATGCCAAGCGGATTGCTGGAGTCAAAAAGCTGACGATAAACTCCGGTGCGAGCTGTGCTCATTTGACAATCGAGACCTCGTAGACTGTCTGGCCTTTTGAGTTGGTGCTAATCTTGTTGATCTTCATTTTCGTTCCCGGCGCCAACAGCATTTCTTTCTGTTTTTTGTACGGGTTGTTTTTGTGCATCGTCTTGTGCAATGGAATCGCCTTAGTTCCTTTCGGTGCGGTGATTTTCAGGATGTGCTTTGATTGGTCGAATCCAGTCTTTGCCCACGCTGCTTTGGAAAAGCTAGTTGATGCCGGAGCCTTGTCGGAAAACACCGCACCTACCTTTGCTCCGGCCGGTGGAGTATTCAATCCGCGATAGAGCGTGGCAGCTGTCGGCAGTCCCTCAGCTTTGCGAAATGCTGATTGAATCGCGTCGATTCGTGCATTGACAGTCGATCGAAAATCAGCGGGCAATGAATCCGCTGTGAAGCCTCGCATAACACCGTTTAGGAAATCCGACGAACGCTGATACTCAAACAGTGCCGCCCGTTCCGCTGGGCTGAGATTTGCTTTGGTTGCATCAAATAGAGCATCAGCCTGCGCCGTACTCAATTCCCCAACTGATGCAACGCCAGCAGCAGCACCGCCACGACCACCACCACCGCCCGAACGCTTTCCCATGTGTCACCTCCGTTGACAAAGCATAGCATTTCACCGCACCAAACGCCAATTTCACTTTTTTGAAAAGAAATATACACACCTCATATTGCCAGTGTCGAAGATATGTGTATAATACCTGTATGACGAGTGGCAAACACAACACAAACCAAAGGAGTACACAATGGACCTGACAGCACAAGTAAACGCAATCGCCTTCAACCTCGGAATCGACCTGAAAGGCAACCAAGAGATGGCAGAACAGAAAACAAAGGAATGGATCAACAAGGGATGGCTGGTGCTGCGAAAAGGACTAAGCCCGTATGTCGAATGGAGCAAGGTCCGAAAGTAAGGCGAAACTGAAAGGGGGTCGGGTGTTCCGGCTCCCTTGTTTTGAACACAAAGGAATGACAATGCAAATCACAATCGAATCACCCGGAACGCCAACAATCAAAATCACAATCGCAGACACCGAGCAGCGTGCATCTCCCGCCACCGATCTGCAGCGTCGAGCAATTGGCATCGAGGCGTACAAAGCCGCAGAGAGACAAGGGGAGCAAAATTGAGCGGCGAACCACGCAAGTGCACACGCATTCAAGTTACACTTACTCGCGAAGCCATTGCCGCAATCCGCAGGCAACTGAAGCAGCAAAAGCGGAAAAATAGATCCGAGTGGCTGGAGGAACTTGTCTGGGAAAAGCTCCTTGGCAAAGAAGCGGCGCAAAAGCAAATGGAGTTGCGGCCTGAGCGTGGAAGCGGAAAGAAGTAACGCTTGGCTTAACGCGGGCGAAGAAAGGCATTGATGTATGAGTGACTCCAGCGAACAACAAGAGACTTTGACGCCTCGCGTTCAAGCCATTGTTAGTGCGCCCTTGTCTTTCGGCTCTTTG